>ERZ724505.68-NODE-68-length-62823-cov-67.076010_pt1 | contig 62823 bp, 91 predicted proteins | sample MGYA00376038_ERZ724505 | MGnify/ENA primary metagenome ERZ724505 (study PRJEB28724, sample SAMN07190884) | wastewater metagenome | isolation source: effluent of sewage treatment plant in Hong Hong | place: Hong Kong | collected 2016-03-17 ... | reverse complement strand
GCCGCGGGCCTGGGCTCGGGACGTGGTGCATCCACCGACGAAGAATCCGAAGAGGAGGATCGCGGCGACGGCGCCTGCAGCCGGGGGCGGCGGCGGAGGCCGGAGCGTCGGCGTGTTGTCGTCATCGTCGTCGTTCGACGGCTTGGCGCCGAACAGTCCCGGCAGTGCGAGCGCACCCGTGAGGAACGCCGCAGCTTCCTTCCAGGAGACAGCGCCCTTGAAGACGAGCCCGCCGACGACGAGCACGACGATAGCGGCGAAACCCAAAAGGTATGGGTCTCGCTTGAACGTGAGATTGGCCATGAGGCTCCTAGTGTCTGAGCGCGTCGATGATGGCGACGATGATGGGGATCGCGACGAGATGGACGTAGAAGCGAATGCGCTCGCGGTGCGCTTGGTCGTCCTGCTTCGAGCGAATCTGCGCGGTGTCGGTCGCAGCTGACGCCGCGGCCGTCGAGGCTTGCAGTGCTGCAGTCTTCGCGCTCTCGGCAGCTGCCGGAGCTTGTGCGAGCTTCTTGTTCGCCTCGAGCATCTCGACGCGGAAGTCGTCGAGCTTCGCATTCACGCTCTCGAGCGTTGCCGCCTTCACCTCGACCTTCACTGCGTCGAGTGACTGACGAACGTTCGTGGCGAGGTCCTTGTGTGTACCCGAATGCGTCTTGAGCCGCTCGTCATGCCGCTTGTCGACGCCGCGCAGCTCGTCGATCTGGTCCTGCAGCGGCTGGACGGCGAGCTTGATCTCGCTCTTCACCGTGGCCTTCACGGTCTCGGTGACGCGTGTGAGGAGCCGAGTGAATTCTTCGTTCGTCACGTCCAACCTCGCGCCTGACGCCACTTGTTGAACTTTGTAATGAACGCGTCTGACGCCTTGTCGTTCAGAACTGCGAACGCGGGCACCGTACCGATGAACGTCTGGTTCGCGACGCCGCCTGGATACGTCGTGCCGACATAAACAGGGGAAGATGCGTAGGTGCTATGCGCGCCCTCGGCCGATGGTTGTGAGTTGTACCCCGCGCCTGACAGGTCCCCATCCAGCGAGATGTCGATAGTGGTCGCGCCGCCCGCCCCCCATCGAGAGACCGTTGCGTGCATGACGTTGGCCGCGGCGGGCGCATAAGCGCCTGCGAACGCGGTACCGTTGTAGATATGGGCCATCGCTGTCGAAACCCCAGACAGGAGGCCAAAGCTTTGGCCGGGCGTGCCGTCGATAGCGTTCGTGACCGACGCTGGATTCAGGTACGCGTTGGCAGGGACGTACAGGGCGTCCGTGTTCGAGCTCTCGGAAACGACTGCGAGCGAACCCTTGAAGTAGAGGCCGACCGCGCCCAAGAGGGCCGCCCATGTTGCCGTGGACGTCTTCAGGCCACCTTCAACAGCGCCGTTGCCATCGAACACCGGGGCGCCGCCGCTGGCAGCGTGGTTCTCTGAGCTACCGGCATTCATCGCAAGTGTCGCGCCTGCGACTGCGGAATATCGGGGAGACCACGTTCCGGCGATCGGGTTGTACGGCGTGTGCTTGCTGTCAAAGAGCAGTGTGCACGCCGGGTCGGTCGTCGGTGCCCATGCCTCGATGAGCAGCGTGTTGCTCGAACCCGCCGCTGTCGTGACCTGGACGAAGTACCCTCCTGATGCAAGCCCAGACGGAAACGTAAACGTGAGCGACGTCGATGTGTTCGCGTTGATGGTTACGGGCGACCCGGCGACGGTGCAGCTAATGGCGCTGCCGATGTTCGTGCCGGTGATCGTGATGAGATCGCCACCCGCCGGGTCCGCCAGGTCGACGCTCAGCGACGAAAGCGCGGGCGTCGTCGCGCCGCGGACTAGTGCGAAGAGCGGCGTCGGCATTACGGCAGGCCTTCGTGCAGGAATAGGCGCCCACGCCAACGAATGGTCGTGGCTGCAAGCCCGGTCGAAATGCGCACGCGGATGTTTCCGCTGTTCGCATCCGCGACGAGTGTCAGCGCGCTGGAAGTCTCGTGCAGCTCGGTGATGCCTCCGGTAGGTGAGGAAATTCGAGCTGTGAGTGTGCCAAGCACGTTGTCGTAGTACTGCTCGACGCGGTACAGCCACCGTCCCGAGAGGGACGAGGTCGTTCCCTCGATAAAGCCAGAGAGGTAGTACGAGCGACCGGCCGTGGTGGCGAAGGTGAAGAGATCCGTCGCCGTCGCATCGGTTGTCGTGATGCTCGTGATCTGGATGTCGCGCTGGTCCGACTTCGGCTCACCGATGTGTCGGATGGTCGTAGATGCGAGCGTCAGAACGTTCGAGACGACAGCTACCGCGTTGCGCAATAGATCGTTGAGGTCCGAGAGCCATCCCCAAATGGAGCTCGACTCGAACGTCTCGTCCAGGGCGTGCGCTCTGGCTCCGCTCGTCGCGAGCGTGTAGACGCAGAACGTCGTCGTGTAGTCCTTACGCGGGACACCGTTGGCGTTGCCACCGTTGATCGTCGACTGGAAGCGGTACGCCTTGCCGGCTGCCGGAGCCGTGAACGTCGCCGTCTTGAGGAGCGAGTCCACAACCAGCGAGGCATTCACCGTCGCCGCGCTCGACGTCTCGTCCGTCGTGATGCAGGCGATCGACCAGACATCCGCGGGCGAGGCCAGGCGAATCGTCACCGAATTTCCAGGCGTGACGTTCACTCCGTTGGTCGTGCTTACGAACGAGCCCGAGCCGTCGCGGACTTCACAAGCAGGTGAGGGCATAAACAGCTCCTGGCTCAGGCCGGCCGCAGGTCAACAATCGACTGCGTGATGGTTGCGTTCACGATCGACAGGAACGCGAGCGCGTTGGTGCCGCCTTCATTCCAGACGCAGAGCGCGTAGCGATACGACGTCTTGTCGATCACGTTGTTCGTCGTGCATGTTGCAGTGACGGTATGAGCGGCCTGATAGGCGGCCGTGTTTGCCGATGAATCGACGAACGAATTACCCGCGTGCAAGAGCACCTGCGTTAGCGGTGTCGTGGCCGTCATGCGGGCAACTGCAATGCGAGGCATCCGCGCAGGCAGGCCTGCGTGACCGGAGTATCCGAGGAGACTCACGGCCGCCGTCGTCAGCGTGGCGCCGTTGATGAGGTACGGGCCCAAGTCGAAGAGGGCTAGGCGACTGAGTGTCGTGCTGCCGGTGTTGACGACATCGAATGACGACCCGAATAGGCCGATCGAATAGTCGGTCGTCGCGGCGAACGGACGGAATATCGAGCTGGTAAAAGAGACGTCGGACTGATCCGACGTGCTGCCCCACGTCGCCCATCCAAGCTGGCGGTAGACCGTGCGTCCCGTATGGGTGGTCGAGAGCTGAGGCCAGTCGTTGTCACCGAGCTCCAGACGACCGCCACTCAACGTCCGGATCTTGGCGCCTGCAAAGCTGGCTTGGATGTAAGCACCGTTCGCGTCTGCGTCGACGACGCAGCCGGAGTCTGTCAGGTAGATGGAGCCACCCGCGCTGAGCGCCAACTGTCCGTCAACCGTGACGACGCTCGATAGCGTGTCCGTCTCCCCGCTACGCTTGTCGAGCGCCTTGAGTACGTTCGCATCGACGTCGTTCATTTGCGACGACGTCAGCTTTTCGCCCACGCCCCATCCGGCAGGCTTCACTCGAGTGATGGCCATGGCGCCTCAATCAAAAACGTTGTTGTCGAGATTCGGATCGTCATCGAGGTAGAAGCCGGCAGCGCTCGGCCCCCCTACGACGTTGATGGGCGCGCCAGTCGGTGGCGCGCGGTACCAATCGAAATCCGACCAGCTAGACGCGATCGGGTCGATGGAAGGGAACACCTTGGCGGCTGCCGCGTAGAAGTCACCTTCCGTCCAACCGGATGGCTTCTGCAGTCGCACGAGGATGTGAGCGGCGGTGGAGTACCATGGCACTCCTTCAAGGAAAGTGCCCCACGGGGCATCCTCCGGGCCGTGCACAACGGCGTTCGCTGGATGGATGTACTCGATGCCGACAAAGGCCGAGCCGAGCCTGGCCGCGAGTTCCGTCGTCATCGATGCGTGCGTCACGCGCACGCCGAATCGGGCCATGCGCTCGGCGACGACTGCCCGTCTCGCTCGCTCGGTCGCTCCGGTCGGAACGTTGATCCGCATGATGCGCTCCCAGCGGGGAAGCGTCTCGGTCATGCGTCGCGGATCGGACTGGAAGGAAAGACGCCGGTTGGTCTCCCAACCATTGAAGACGATGGCTCGGGCGATGGCGTGGTTCTCGAGCCAGACGACCGTGTTCGGGTTGCTCGCGTCGTACGCCGTTCCTCGCTGCTGGTTGAGGCTTTCGTGGACAGCCTGCAGGACCGTCTTCCCGCCGCCGAACCTGCGCGGGTACGGGTGATAGCCGCCGTAGGACACGGCTCACCACACCAAAACGGTGATGGTCTGCCCTGGGAGATCGTCGAGCGCCCCCGCCGCTGTCCAGCACCGGACCCGGACCGTGTTGGGCCCGGTCACCTGCGCGGAGGCGTGTCTGAGCGTTCCGTCCGAGCACTCGACCGTCGCCACAGCCCGCCTCAGGTTGAGGGCGATCTGAGCCTGCGTTCCGCCACCGACGCTCTCGGCTTCGGACGCGAGCTCGGTGTCGACGGTAGCCGGGAACGTGACGTCGTAGACGCCTTCGGAGAATCGTACGACGGTAGGCTTGACCGACGGAGCGCTTCCCCAAAGTGCGTCATGTACGAAGCCGGACAATGGGTCCGTTGGATTCGCGCCGTTGACGCCGACGAAGCTACGCATCGCACGGAGTCCCGTGTGCGTCAGCATCGCGACGTTCATCGCATACCAGTTGCGGAACTTCGCAGACTCGTCCGTCGTCGGATCGACGACGGCGAAAGCGTCCGCCATCGGCCCGCCGTAAGTGTCGAGTGAATCGATGTTCGGGAGCATCAGTGGGCCTTGTAGAAGCCGATGTGTCTCGGTACGTGGAGGCGTGGAGGGTCAGTCGCCGTCACCGAAACGGGAGGCGTGAGCTGTCCCGCGGAGCCAGTGAGCGTCGTCGTGCCGTTCGTGCGATGGAGGTACTGACCGCTGACGGCGTTGTCGGCCGCGTCGACGACCCGGCGGAGCATGTCCGGCCCGATCGCGCTCGGCCAAGACGTCGATGGTGGCGGGTGCCGGAAGCCACGAACGAGCGCCGACGCGTTCGTCGTTTTCTCTCCCGGCCCGAGTAGCGAGAACGCTTCGAGCACCGCGTCGACGAAGGCCTGAGCGTTCTCGATGTCGGGCCAGACGTAGCAGCCCGTTGTGATGCCGACGAACGGGCGATCGAGCGTGATGACATAGGCGCCCGACGTCCCAGACAAGTCCGCGACCGTCGCCTGGTAAAGCTTCCAGTCGACCGGCGACAGCCACGCAATGCGCGTCACGCCCTTCGTGGGCGCCGTCGTCGCATCCACCGTGAACTGCGTGGTTGTGGCGACCGCCGTGACGGTGCATCGAAACGTCGTCGTGCCGTCCGGCGACGGCCAAGGCGTGCCGTCCTTCCAGCCGCCACCCGGACCGGGTGGGCTCGCCGTGGCGGCGTCTGGGAGCGTGAGACCGAAGGCGATGTCCGTGCTGACGTCCGCGACCGTCGTGACCTCGACATCTGCGTGACCCGGGTGCTGGCCGACGACGTAAGGTTTGACGACGCTGCTGACGGTCGTGGATGCAAGGACGCGAGACTTCGAGGTGTCCGTCGGCGCCGCCGCAACGGCAACAGACATCGTAGCCGGGCCGTGGATCGCCGGGTACACGAAGGCACCGTGCACCGCCCCCGTGGACTCGACAGCGTCGTTGGCGACGTCGGACCAGTTGCCGGATGCCGGCGGATTCTGGAAGGGCTCGAGCACACGAGCTCGGAATGACTCCTCGTCGTCTTCGTCGATGCCATTGATCAGCCCGCCCGTCGCGACGATGGCCTTCTCATCTGCGAAGGGCGGCGCCGAGCTCCAGCGGAGCACGTCACCTTCGGCGTGGTTGGTCGATCGGCCAACGTCGAGCGCTCGGATCGGGATCTCGTCTCCGTCAGCGTAGATGCCGCCCGTGATGACTTCGTATCGCAGCCCCGTGTCATCGATGAGCGACGCTCCCGTCGCCACGGTGGTCGCCGCACTTGAGTCGAGGATGACCCGGCCAACGCTACCCGCGGCGGGCTGAGGTTCGCGATCGACGACCTTGCCCCAATTCTTGAGACCCTCGCCGGTAGCCGTGTCCGGCATCGTCTGGTCGCGAGCGATGATGGCATTCGCGTTGACGACGGCGAGCTCGTTGCCGATGGCCGTACCGAGCAGGTAGATGTCCGAGCCGGGCGAGACGTTCGGGTTTGGAACGCCACGGGCGATGAGCCCGTTCTTCATGGTCCGGCAGAAGTCGGCCCGGATCGCGGTCGCGTCCTTGTAATAGATCTCGGTCATCCGACGAGGACTCCGTAGGTCTGTCCGGTGGTGAGGTCCTTGAAGCGGAAGCGGGCGTGCGCCTGGCCTGGTCGAAGGCCGTCGTCCGGTCCGGCGAGGAACGTCGAGACGCCAAGCACTTCGATGGCGCCCTGAGCGACGAGATGGGCGACCGCGCTGCGAAGCTGCGTGTCCACGCGGCGCTCGAGTCCGGGCGTGATGACGTCGATGCTTCCGAGCTCGTGGCCGAGATCGCGCATCGCAGAAGATCCGGACTCGGTGCTGACGGCGATCTGAACCTGCTGCAGCACGCCAGGCATCCCGAGCGCTCGTCCGTCCGCGTCGAAGACGTAGTCCTTCGTCACGGAGTCGATGAGGCGTGCGCCGAGAGCGTCTCCTGTGCTTTCGCTCCGCAGCACACGGCCCGGCATCGAGTCCGGAACGACCGGCGCTCCGATGCCGAAAGGCGAGCTTCCAAAGGGCTGAGAGCCGAAGCCTGAACTCATGCGAGTGTCCCCAAGCCGGTGACCGGTCCGCCTGGTCCCGGCGCCTGCATGGCGCCGACGTTCACGACGGCGTTTTCCGTCATGTGCGCGGTGACGGCGTCGCCGATGGCGGCCCAGCGCTCGATGCCGGGGTCGTCGGTCGAGCCGGCTGCCGAGGCGAGCGCCTGTCCTAGACCTGTCCCCTTGAACGCGACCTTGCCGAAGCCAGATAGTGGGGCAGGATTCACTCCAGGCACGGCGATCAGCGTCGAAGGGTTGATGATGGCGTTACCGTTCATCCAGCCGCCTAGCGCGAGCCCGACGGCCGCCCAGGCCGCAATACCGGCCGCATCCACCGAGGCCGAGGCCGCTGCGAGCAGCGGCCCCAGAGAGGCGCCTCCGTCGCCGTAGACGATCTTCCCCTCGCCGGAGACCACCGCGCCGGCAGCCACGAGAGGCGTCCCAAGCGTCGGTGTCGGCACGCCCGTCTTCAGCCACGTCGCGATGACGCCGGAGATGGCCGTCCACCCAGCGATACCGAGCGGATCGGTCGACCCTGCCGCCTCCACGATGTCAGGCGCGAGCACGGCGGGATTGATGGGCATCGGTCAGTCGAGCGGGCAGGGAGGCGACGGAAGCGGGATGTCGAAGGCGACCGACGGCAAGGAAGGAAGCGAAAGCTCGGGGAGGCCTGGCCGCTTCACGCTCGGCAGATCCATCGATGGGTCGAACGCGAGCAGGGGAATGTCGACGTCGAAAGAGAGCGACGGAAGAGACGGCAAGTCGACGTCCGGCAAACCTGGTCTCGAGACCGTCGGCATGTCCATCGACGGGTCGAAGCTCGGTATCGGCACGCTCACGTCAAACGCCAGAGACGGCAGCGACGGGAGCGCAAGCTCCGGCAGCCCGGGTCGCTTGATATCCGGAAAGCCGCAGCTCATGTGCCCATGATGATCTTTGGGTTCGCCGCGCCGGAGATTCCGGTCGGGCCCATGAGGGCGCTGTTCGGACCTGGCACGCCTTGAGAACCGAGGAGGATGTTCTTTCCGTCCACCTGTGCCTGCCCCTTGCCGATCAGTTTTGCGTCGCCACTGGGCGTAAGCGTCAGCGCCGCCTCGCCGTTCGTGAGGTAGATGTTCTTGCCTTCGATGATGAGGCCGCAGCCGTCACCGTTGAGAAGGCGGATGGCGTTGTTCTGCGGGTCGATCTGAATCACCATGCCGGCGCCGTCTTCGGCGTTCCCGACGCGCGTGTAGTGGTGGATGCTGCCGTCTGCCTTCCAAAGCGTGCGGGCTTGGCCTTTGCCGTCCTCGCCGGCAGCGAAGACGGCGGTTTCGCCTTCCTTCAGTTGCCCGTACACCTTGAGGCTGCGGACATCGCGCGACGCAATCGCAACGTCGCCGTAGCCCTGAGAGATCGTGATGGCCTGCGCTCCGATGCGCTGTGCTTTCGTGTCCGCCGCGAGCTCGCCGGATGCCGTCGTCGGCTTCGACGGTCGGGACGCAAACCCGATGTGCTGCCACCACTCGACGTTATCCGCATCTCCCGTGTTTCCGTACGCGTTGCCGACGTACGCGAGGATGGCGTTCTTCTTCTCGGTCAGCGTCGTCCGAAGGACGTCGAGGCCGACCTTGATGAAGCCGCGCAGAGTAGGGCCACCCATCATTCACCGAATTGGATGCTGTGGAGTCGCACGAGCTCGAGCTTCGTCGTTGTGCCGCCCGATCGCGACTTCTCGAACGTCCGACCGAGCACGTACATTCGCTCGTTGAGGCCGGCGACATCGTCCTGCACCTCGACAACGGTGTCGATGTCCCAGGCGACGAACTCCTCGCCGTTCTCGTCGAGCTGACCATGCCCCTCGACCGTGTAGTGCGCCGTCAGCGACTTCCGAAGAAGGAGCGACATCTCACGTCGAACGAAGTTGTTGAGCTGTTCCTGCGTGTGACTCTCGTCGTCGTGCAGGTATAGCGGCCTTGCCGGCATCTCCATCGCACGCCGCGTGAACGGCTGCGTGACGAAGAGCACCTGTTGCGCGTCCGGGTTCTTCGATACGAGCTTCCGGACTTCCTCGAGCGCAAAGCCGTCCTTGTCCACTCCAAAGTACGGGTTGAGGCAGTACGCCTTGACGCGACCCTTGCCGTACTCGCCGCCGCCCGAGTATCCGTCGGCGAAGATGACGCTCGGCTGGTCGCACGCGTCGAACGAGACGGTGCCCTCGAGCACGTTCGTGTCGCCGTTGCGTGAGCGTCGCAGCGTGTAGAGCGGCTCCTGGTAGTAGTCGGGGCGCGAGATGATGAGCATCTCGCCGTCGGCCGACGGCCAGAGCCAGAGCCCGTGGCGCTGGCTGACGCGCGTGGCAAACGCGTAGATGCTCTCGTGCGCGTGTGGCTTGAGCTGGTGCAGCGCGAAGTCCGTTTTGACCTTCGGACCCTTCTTCTTCCCGCCTCTGGTCAGCGGCGTGCCGCGGATGCCTGTCTTCGCGTCTCGGTTCGCCGTGTTGTCGGCGTCGAACTTCTTCCAGCCGTACGGCGCGAGAACCTGCTTCAAGAAGTCGAGGAGCGAGGTCCCTTCCTTGATCTGCAGCGTCGGGTCCGCGATGGCGTCGACGGCGGCACCGAGGCCGCTACGTCCGTGGATCTGGTAGGTGATGCCGGAGCCCCGCGACGCAGAGATCTCGATCGTGTCAATGAAGGCCTGCGCGAGCGGAGCGTCGCCGAGATAGAGCCGAATCTTGGCCCCAGGAACGAGCGCGTCGCGCTGCTCGTCGTCGAGCTCCCCGTCGCCGATGGCGAGCGAGAAGCCTTCCGTCGGCCGAAGCAGGTGAGAGTGGAACGAGTAGCTCGTCCACCGCGTCAGGTCGACGCCTGTCGTCATCGCGACGACGCGCACTTGCTGCGTATCCGGCGGCGCTGGCGTGTACGGGAGCGTCATCTCAGGCGGCGCGGTAGTAGCGAACGACTGTGCCCGCCGGGATGGTCGGGGCGGCGACGAGCCGCGGGTTTAGCTTGATGATGTCGCCGACGCCGGTGGTCGCCGGCATCTGAGTCGTCAGACCTGCGAGCGTCGTCGTCTCACGAACGGTGAAGAGGCCGAGCGATTTGTCCGACGCCGAGAGTTGCTCCCGAAGCGCATTGGCGGCTTCCTTGATGCGCTCGGCCGCGTGCGTCGCTGGCCACGTCATCGGAGAGCGCGCACGTTCGGCGCTCTGCACGACCTGCTCGGTTCGGTAGACGAGCGCGCCTATCTTACCGGCGGTTCGCTGCTGAAGAATGGAGACCTGATCGCCGATCGCCGAGAGGCCGTTGGCAAAGTCCTCGAAGCTCTCTTCGTACTTCGGGATCTCCGGCGCGACGTCGCGAATCGAGTCGTCATCCAGCTCGGCGGCAGCTGCCTGCATCTGTCCTGCGGGTCGTGGCTGCGGGATGGTCTTGACCGTGTCGTCGTTCGTCTGCACCCAAGTCGCCTCGACTTGCGCATGTCCGCGACGGTCGCCCGCGAGACGACACTCGAGACGCTCAGGCTTGCATGCGATGCGTCCGAATTCGGGGTGCTGCAGGTGACCGACGGCCTTGTTGCCGAAGTCGACGAACAACTGCCGCAGCGCCGTCGGGTAGAGGTCGCCTTCTTTCCAGCGCTCGTTGACGCCCGGCTTGATCTGGTTGAGGAGCGGGATTGACGCGGAGATCCGAAGCGGCGCGACGCCGGTTGCCTCTACGCGCGCGCCGTCAACGCCCCAGTATTTGTGCTCCACCAGGTCGTGCGCGAGCGAGACGACGACGTCAGAGACGGGGTACTCCTGATCCCGCCACTTGAACGGGAGGAGGGTCTCGAAGGCGTCGAGCATGGCGAACCTGTTGGTTTTTGTCGGCTTTTACGGAAGCGACGTTGTCGAGTCGAGCGCTGCGGTATCGTCGCTCAATGGCCCTTGTCGTCTGTAAGGAATGCTCTCGAGAGATGGCTAGCTCGGCGTCCGCCTGCCCTCACTGCGGATGGAGGCCCGTGCGAAGCAGTCCGCTGTCTTTCGGCATCGCGCTCTTCATCCTCACGGGCGGGATCTTCTGGATGATCGGACCGCTTCCGGCCGTCGGATTCTTCTTTGTCTTCGGTCTGCTTGGCTCGTTCGTCATCGCCAGGCGATGACTAGATGCCGTTCCGCTGAACAATGCTGAGGTGACTGGCGGCACCGTTCGCTCCGGACACCGGAGGCGGAGCTGACCTTGGGGTGTTCGCCGCGTCGCGTGTGGCCTTCGTGTTCTCCTCGATGGCCTTCGCGAGTCGGTCGTACATCTCCTTGGTGTTCTCGTACGTCCGCTGCTGCTCGCGCTGCTCCACCTGAATGGCTTCACCCGTTCCGCTCGGATCGATGAACGTCCCGACGCCAGCGGCGAGCGACTTCACGAAGCCAGGGTTGGCCATGTTTTGCTGCTGCGCGTTCATGTCGGACTGCAGGATGTCCAGCATGCCGACCGCGCTAGCGCGCTGATCTTTCGTCATCGTGCCGCGAGACATCGCGGCGAGCATGTTCGTCGCCGCAGCCTGATGACTTACCGCATCGGTGGTTCGTTGCGCTTCGATGTCGAAGGCTTCGTCAATCTTGGTCTTGCCCGCATGCAGTGCGATCGCTGCAGCGATGGCGACAGCAGCGGCGGGGCCGACCACGCTCGCAACTCCGGCCATTTGCCCCGTGAGCGCGCGTGCAACGGCTTGACCGACTGCCGCCTTCGTGATCTCGGCCGTCATCGATGCCGTGAGCACACCGACCAAGCTCGCGAACGGATGCCGAGACGCCCACTCGGCAGCTCCGGTCATGCCGTGGAGAAAACGAGCAAGCGGTGGCACGAGTTGCTCGACCAGTGGGATGGCCTTTTCGAGCGCAGGCGCCAGTTGATCGGCTGTCGTGTTGCGAAGCTTTTGCATCGCCTGCTCAAGCTTGACGTCCTCGCCCTGCATGCGGTTGGACGCCTTGTCGGCGAACTCGGCCTTCAGGTTTCGTCCGCCGCTGCCGAACTCGGCGAGCTTGGCACGCACCGCATCGGCGCCTGCCTGTCCGCCGCCGGCCTGCTTGAAGATCTTCTCGAGGGCCAGCGTCGAGCGTCGTGCTCCTGCGTCCGCTACCGCGCCACCGAAGAGCTGATCAAACTGCTGCATCCCGCCCGTCGCCGCGCGGGACTTCTTCTCGGCGCCAAGCATCGTCTCGACGAGAACGTCGTCCAGGTTCCGGTTGAACCCTTCCTTGGTCTTGACGTTGACGCCGAGGCTCTTGAAACCCTCGAGACGCGCGTTCTTGTAGAACTGGTTGGTGAGTGCCTGCACCGACGTCGTCGCTTGCGAGGCGCTCGACGCGCCACCGCCCTGCCGAGCGAGCTGAGCGAGGGCGCCCATCGTCGCGATGTTCGCGCCGGATGAGCCCTCGAAACGTCCGGCCGCCGCTCCGAGCTTCGCCATCTGCGAAGCGAGGTCCTTCATTTCGACGGCGCCCTTCTGGCCCTGCACGGCCACGATCCGCAGGGTGTTCAGGACGTCCGCAGCGCTCTGCTTCGTGTCGGCACTGAAGATGTCGCCGGCAGCGTCTGCAAGGTCGTCGAGCGAGCCTGCGCCAGCGCGTGAGAGCTCGCCGAGACCCTTGAGCATCTCGAGGCCGGTCGAAAGGTCGCCCGTCTTCGACGCGAACTTGTCGAGCGCGTCGGCCGCTTCGTTCGGGTCGATGCCGAACTGCGCCCCCGTCGCGCGGACGGCCCCCTCGAGGTCGTCCACGCTCCGGCGCTGGGAGTTGTTCGCGTCGCCGGCCATGATGCCGCGGTTAGCGATGTCGGCGAGCTTGCCGCGGAGCGCGACCTTGCGCTGGACGCTGTCGGTGAGACCGAAGCCGCCGCCGAGTTGGGTGACGGCACTGGCCGCGCCGAGCGCGATCGCCCCGGCGCGCTGAAGGCCGTTAGAGAACCCACGGCCAGCAGCCCCGACGATGCCGCCCGCGAATCGATCGCGCTCCTTGCGCTCGTCTCGTTGCTCGCGCTCCCTGCGTCGCATCCACTGCGCAGCGGCGCGATTCTTTTCCTGCTCGGCACGCGCGAACGCTCGGGCCTCGTCGCGAGCGACCTTCTCGGCCTCGCGAGCTCCGGCCTGGCGCGCGCGCGCGATCTCCTTATCCGCCCGCTGCCACGCCTGCACCTTCTCGCGTGCGGCTCGTTCGGCGGCGCGGCTTTCGGCCTTCGCTGCACGCTCCGTTTCGCGAGCCGCAACCTGATGGGCCTTGGCGACCTCGCGGTCCGCCTTCAGCCACGCCTTGACCTTGTCCTTGGCCTCTTGGTCGGCCGAGCGCGCACGCGTCTTGGCCTCGCGCTGCGTGGTGCGCGTAGCCCCGCGCTCCGCACGCACGACGATGTCCTCGACGTTCTTGAACGCTCGCTGGACGTCCGGGATCCCGCGCGCGACGAACTCGATCACTACGGGTGCGGGCAAAGGCTACCTCTTCAACTGTCGTTGTTCACGGTCGAATCGTTGCCGCTCTGCGGCTCGCTCTCGCTGTCGCTCGGCGTAGTTTCGGGCGGCGATCCAGCAGAGGATGTGTCCTTCCAGTATTTGCATAGGAGGGAGGCCGAATGCATCAGCAGCCGATCGCGCATTTCCCAGGACACCAAATCTAAAGGGAACGCGGAGCCGCCCTCTCCCAGGCGCTCAAGCCACGCGTTCATCTCATCTTCGGTCATGTACGCGGCGATCGGGCCGACTTCGCTCTGCACTCGGAGGTACGAGTTGAAGAGCACGCCGACTTCGTCCGCGGTGAGTTGCTGACGGAGTTGCGTCGGCGACGGAAAGGCGGCCTTCTGCAGGTTGTTCGCGTCGCGACACGCGCGGAAGAGCACCTGCACGGCCGTTTCGTTGGCGTACGTGTGGTGGTAGCCAAGATTCGCGTCGTCCTTGCGCTGAGCCTCTTTGAGCAGCGACTTCGTGAAGCGGTCCGCCTCGGTGTTACTCGCGACCTGCTCCTCCTGCGTGAGCGGCCAGATGGCGATCTGCCCGACCGGTGTCGTTGTTCCAGGGAGGTTCCGCGGGAAGTCGACGATCCGGTGTGGTCGCGGCACCTGGGTGAGCGCAAGCCACAGCTCTGACGCTTCGGTGTTTTCAGGCGGTCCGGGCATACTTCACTTCCACTCGGCGAACGGGCCGCGCAGCGTGAACTGGAGCTGAGTCGGGTTGTTCACGGACGATGACAGCGAATCGCTGAGGATGAAGCAGTCGACCGTGAGTTGCTTGCCGCCTGGTCCAAGAACGCCGATCTCGGCGGGCTCGTACGTCGACATGTGCTTCCCAGCATCGAGCTCGAAGTCCGCCGACGGGACGGCGTTCGAGATCTGGATGTCGGTGACGCCCGCGCCTGGCGAGACACCCGCCCAGCCTTTGGCGAGCGTCGTCACGTCGGACGCGTTGAGGTTTCGCTCGACCTGGATCGAGCCGGCTTCGGTGAGGAGCTTCCCCTTCACCGTGACGAACAAAAGCGAGTAGAGCCCGAGCGGCGTCGGCATGGAGATGTCCCTTCACGCCGCGTCGAGTGCGGCGCTTGATTGGTTGGCGGCGTCGGTGACCGGCTACGCGACCTGGTCGATCACGACAGCGGCTTGGCGGAAATTATCAATAGTCGACAACGGACACCGCACACCGATGCGGGATGCTGGGTCCGTCTCGCGCTGAACGACTGCGTTCGCCTTCGTCTCGTTGAGCTTCTGAAGCTTCGGAGGCGAGGCGCCAGCGAAGCGGTCCAGAACTCGATAGAGGACACCTTTCGCGATGTTCGGCGTGATCGACTTCGGCGGCGGCGCGAGACCCGGCGGCGGGTCGTCCGCAATGACCATGCCCTCACCAGCATCGGCGAGCGCCCGTCCGAAGACGTCGGCCACCCGGTGGCTGATCGTGACCTTGTGCGCCTCACGGATCCGAGAGTCCGGCTGCGACCCGTTGAGCGAACGCGTGGTGAAGCGGTCGACGATGAACGTCTTCTTGCTGAAGGTGTCGACGCCGATGGGCGTGATGCCGTTGTTGAGGGCGCTCCGAATCGTTGCAGGCGACGGCCATGCGGTTGCCGCTCGAGACGCGGGCACCTTCCAGAGCGGCTGTGTGACAGCGCTCTTGCCGTAGCCGATGAAGTTCGTCCGGAAGTTGAGCTCGTCGGCCTCTTCCAGCGCGTAGACGACGGCGGCGTTCGCCGCGAGCTCGGCAGGCGTCCACGGCGACTTCTCGCTCCACGTCACCTCGGCGAGGGGGCTATTGATGCCCACCGCGATGGTGATCGTGTTCGCGAGCGTGTTCGTCGAGCCGAAGAACAGACGCTGGCGGATGCCGTTGATGGCAAGCGACTGCGTCGCGAGCTGGCTCGCTGCGGCGCCGACCTGGGTGGCGTCTTCGGCAGCGGAAACGATGTGGTAGTACCAGCGCGGCAGGATCGTCGCGAGCGCCGTGGTGTTCGAGTCGGCCGTGGTGCCGCCTGAAAGGAACGCGTCAGCCGTCGCGGTCGTCGTGGTCCCGATGGGGCTCGGCGCGATGATGGCTGCCTGGAATCGGATCCAGTTGCCGCGGAGACCCTTCTGCTTCGCCGTGAGGGTGACGGTACCCGTCGCGGCGGAGGCCGTGACCGGCCAGTGCGTCTTGGCGTTGACGTTCGCCGCGATGGCTGCAGCGATCGTCGTCGGTGTGTCGCTCGTGAAAATGCCCGTGTCGACGAACTCGTCGCCAACCCAGAGCCGGTGTGTCGCGTTGCCGGTAGCGTTCGTCGCAATGACGACCGTTCCCGTAGCCGATGCGCCCGCGCTCTCGGTGACGAACAGCCAGTAGATCGGCGGGCCGTTCTCGCCACCCGTGACAGCCGCCATCCGGCGGAACATCCGGTGGGCCTCGGACCCTGCGCCCGCGAGCGCGATCATCTGCGGCTCGGTCTGGAGCTGCGTGTCCGTGTCCGGACCGTAGATCTCCGTGTCGACCGTCGCCGAGCCCGCTGCAAGCTTGTTGGCGAGGACGAGAATCGCCCGGGTGAGGCCGCTTCCGACGCTCGGTCCCTGAGCGAAGTTGACCTCCATGAAGATGCCGGGGGTCGGCTCGGAGGACGTGAGCCCAACGGGGACGATGGCAGCGGTCACGAGTCACCTTCCTTCGCGTCGTTCTTCGGCGGAGCGTTCGAGAGCGACTTGAGCGCACTCGGCGGCGTGAGCTTCAGGCCTGCAGCGCTCGCCGTCTCGGCATCGGCCGGGAGCAGGTCGCCGTCTTTCAGCGCTTTGATGTACTCGGCGCGTGCGGGCACCTCGACGACCTCGTCGACGAGAGCGAACCCGAACTTGCCGGGCTCGTATTCCTTGTAGACGCGAGCGATGAAGCAGCGGGTCGCGTTGACCGACGCTTCCTGGCGTTCGTAGTTAGGGACGAGCGCGTCCCCATGCGCGCGGACGCGCAGCTTCTTGTCCTGCATTCGAGTCTCCTCGCGCCTCAGCGCAGAGTGTTGGTGCTCAGGGCTCGTCGCCGTGATGCGTCGCGAATTCGGTGACCGTGATGTCCGGCTCGTTCTCGTCATCGCTGACGACATCGAGCGTCACGTCGGCTCCGTCGAAGTCTGGGAAGGCGCCGTCGACCGGCACGTCTCGCTCGACCATCTCGATGGTCCCGACGACGGCTCGAAAGAACTGCTCACCGTTCGTGCCGGCGGCAGTCGTCATGCGCTCGTAACGCTCGTACTTTGCGGAGACGAGGCGCGCGGCCATGATGCCGGCGGATTCGAGCGGCTCTTGAAATTCAGGCAGCACGACCCGCGTGAGCGCTCGCGCGATGACGCGCGGCACAAGGCGCAGGATGGGAGCGAGTCGCGTTTGCACATCCGGCATCAGCGCCGGCAGCACGTACGCGAACTCGAGCTCCGAGATGCTCTTCTGCCAGACCAGCGTGTGGGCGGTCTGGGTTTCGCCCTTGCGGTACACCGTGAAGAACGGGAACCGGACGCGGTCAGCGTACAGGGCAGGGACGGGCTCGATGCTCGCGGTCGTGAGCACCGCGTTGGCGATCGAGATACCGTGAAGGGACGCTTCGTACTTGAGCCGAGCGCCGATGTGATGGTCGAGCGCCGCTGGCAGGTACGTCAGCAGTGCGTGGAGCGCCGGGTCTGCTTCCTTGAGCAGCGCCTCGTCGCTCGGAGATTCGAGCGGGAGCTCGACGGCGCCGTGTCCGTGTGCGCTCCAGCCTTGGTTCATGAGCGGTAGTCGACGGCCTTCGCCGTGCCTTCCTCGAAGATCACCTTCATCGCCTGGCCGCCCACCGCCGCTGCGTTCTCGAGCACCGGCCGCTTGGCCGTACCCGGGTGGTTGACCTTCTTGGCGAAGACCACGCGCCCGCCCACAACGAACCGTAGGAACGGCACGTTCTTCGGCAGGATGACGTGGGGCTTGGTGCCTTCGTTGATGAAGAGCGCGTGCGGTGCTCGCATGATGAGCCGCTTCTTGAACGCGCCGGTGTCGACGATGTCCGTCGTTCCGCGCAGCTCACCGGTGCGATCCTTGAAGAGTGTGCTCTCCAAGATCGACCGGTAAGCCACCTTGACGACGGTGCCGAGACCGACGCGCGCGACGTCCAGCACTCGACGCTCGATCGTCTTCAGATCCCGAAGACAATCGGAGGCGTCGAACTGAAACATCAGAAGTCTCCCATGTCGTCAAAGACGCGGTCGGGGAGGTCGTCGGGCTGGATTGCGCCGCCGACCTTCACGACTGACGTCACGTTGGCCGGAGCCGGGGCAGGGGCGGGAAGACGCTGCTGCCCTTTCAGGAAGCGCGTCATCTTCTCGACCGCCGCACCGTGGAATCCCTTCCATGGCTCTGACCCGAGCGAGTGGGCAAGCTCAGGACGTCGCCGGGCCGCGTAGGCGCAGCAGAAGTCGATGGCAGCGAACTTCAGCGCCGGAAGGTCCGACGCGATCGGCCACTGCCCCGAGTACTGCCCGTAGATGAACGAGTCGACCTCGGAGTCGCCGTACTCGAGACAGGCCTGCATCGCCCCGTCTTCGATGACGCCATCATTGTCGTCGTCGAAAATCTGGGTGACGAGGGCCTTCCCTAGGGCGTTCTCGAGATCCAGCCGAGACGCCCGGGGCATGAGGCCCCGTCAGCTTTCAGCTTTGACGGCGTCGCCGAGCAGCGCGGCTTCCTCCGCCGTGAGCTGAATGGTTTGGCCCGGCAAGTACTTCTTGCCGTTGTGGTGAACCTCGCCGTGGTCCCAGACGCGGTGAGCAATCGACTCGCCGGTGGACTTGCTCTTGCCGGACTTCATCTCCTCGGAGGAGAACTTGTCCTGCGGGATCTCCGCGCCGAGCGTCTCCGCATCCTTCGACTCGGTCTTGCGGATCATGCGATCACCGCCGAGTAGAGGAACCCGGTATCGGGCGCGACGACCTTGTAGTCCTCGCTGAACCCAACGCGACCGTACCAACCGCCCGTCTTGCCAACCGCAGCGTCGAACCAGAGGTCCGTCTTCGGGTCACCCTGGAGGCGGAACGTGTAGCCGAAGCTCGCGTTGCGGCGCGACGGCGACGAGGCCACGCGGATGACGCCGAAGAACTTGCCCCAGATTCGCGAGTAGCTCGCAGTCTGGCCTTCGTTCGCGATGTCCTGGCGGGCAGCGCCGACGACGATCTTAGACAGCCCGAGGTAGCGCGCCAGCATGTCCGTCGTGGCGAAGCCATCTTTGACGTAGCTGAAGAGACCGCGGACGGACGGGTGACGCGAGATGACGTTCCATACGTCGAGGGACGTGAAGCCAACGAGCTCGCCCGGACCGGCGCCAGTCCAGGTGGCCGCCATTCCGTCCTGAAGCTTCGCGAGGATGTTTGTGTTGGAGGCGTTGTCCCACTGGTCGGTGCCCGAGAGAACCGCCGTGTTGCCGCCGTAGTTGCCGGGCGTCGTGAGGATCGATGCGATGCGCTGCTCACGCTTGAGAGCGAGCACGTCGTTGATCGCTTCGATGAGGTCGACCTTCTCGTCCAGCGGCGCATCCTGCTCGCGCAGCGTCTCGTTGTCGACGTAGTTCATGAGCGCGTAGTCCTTGCAGGCAAACGTCTGCGTGGTACGCGACTCGTTGATCTCGTTCGGACGCGAACGCTTGCTCATCTGGTCATCCGGACCAGCAAGGCGATCGCGCTTCGAGTAGACGATGTAGTCGTCGCTCTTCTTCGCGACGTTGACGACAGGCATCAATTCGAGGCCGATGTAGTCGGCGTTCTTGTACTGGATGCTGACGTTCGAGAGCGTCTGGTTGTTGTGCGTCGTGCCGCTGGCCGCCTTCATGGCGATCAACTGCTGGTTGACGCGACGAACCATTTCCTTGTCCTTCGGGTCAATCGACCGGAGGACCGACTTCAGGTTCTGAGAGTAATTCATCGTCGATCTCTCCTCAGGCGGTGACCGTGGGGACGGCGAGCGGGATCATGCCGACGAAGTCGCCCGCGACTCCCGTCTGCATGAAGACGCCGTTCGTGTACTTCGCGACGGTTCCACCGCCGGGGGTGATGTCGGTGAAGCCGTTAGAAACGGCCACCGCGTGCTTGCCGCGCGTTGCTCCGCCCGTTCCGACCTTGACCGGAACGATGCACGCACCGGCGAGGAGGACGACCGTGGTCATCGCTCCGACGACCGCATCTTCGAGGAAGACGCAGAAGCCTTGCTCACCGGCAGCGGCAGGAGCGACCTCGTCGTCGGCGGCTCCGAACTTGCCGAGCATGCCTCGGCTAACGTTGCCGGTGACGACTCTGAACGTCTCGGTCTGAGCGTTCGTCAGATTCTGATTTGAGCGTGCAGCCATGATCGTGTTCCTTTCAGCCGCCGTTCAGCGCGCGGAGGGCGAGTGCGGTTCCCGGATCGGCGATGTGCGCGTCGCCTGCGTCGCGCGGCTTCTCGTCACCGATGACGGTGCCCTTGAGCACCTTCATCTCGGGCCGCTGGGAGACCATCTTGGTGAAGAGCGCCGCGTTCGACTTGCGAAGCTCGACGAACGTTTCCTTCTCGGCCGGCGTGATGCGAACGCCGACGAGCGCGTCGACCTCGGATTCGATGGCGGCGGACTCGGCCTTGTCGGCACGCGCCTTCTGCGCGTCGCGATCGGTCTCGAGCGCCTTGACGGTGCCCTCAGAAGCCGCGAGCGCCGTCTTCGTCTCGGCTAGTTCCTTCTTGATGTCGGCGAGCTGCTTCTCCGCAACCGCCTTTTCCGCGTCCGCCTTGGCGACGCGCTCCTGCATTTCCTTCTCGTTCATGATGTCCTCACGAGCGGCCGCGGGGGCCGGTTGGGTTTCCACTGCCGCGGCCATCGCCTTGGCCTTCATCTTCGCGACCGCTTCCGGATTGGCCGGGATCGGCACGACGCTGATCTCGTGCAGTTCGTTTTTCGAGAGCACGAACACCTCGACGCCATTGCGCTTCTCGAAGCGGGCATCGTTCGGCTTGAAGCCGACACTTACGGCGCGAAGAGCGCCCTCCTTGATCGACTGCCATACTTCCTCGGCGCGCGGGTTGGCCTTCGCCGAAAGGAACTGAATGGTGCACTCGAGCTGTCGGCGACCGTTCTCTGTCACGACCTCGCAGCGCGTCGACTTGCCGATTGGAAGCTCGCGCGAGTTGTGCCCGAAGAGGACGACTGGGTTCGCCCGGTATCGGTCGAGGATCCAATCCTGCTCAACGACTTCGTCGTACGAATCGATGGCATCGGTCGACGCGATGAAGTCAACGGACCGCTTCGCATCGTCGACGGAGCGGAGCAAGAGCCCACGGCTGACGAGCTCAGCGGCTGACACCGTTCGTCTCCTTGCGGCGCTTCACCTCTTCCCGAAGCTCGCGCCCATCGACTGCGCGATGCTCGCGGGTAGTTCCTTCGACGCGCTTAGGCGTCCTCCGCTTCTTCGGCGTCGTTGTTTTCTTCTTCGCTGCCATCGTCGTCCTCGTTGTTCGGTGTCGCGATGGGCTTGGTCGGCTCAGGCGGCGGCAGTCCGTCGCCGACGAGCTCCTCGCCTTCGGCCGGTTCTGGGATCCCCGCCTTGTCGCGCGCCCACTTCGCCGGCATCCGAAGCCCGGCTTCCTTCAGCGCCTTCACGCCCTCGCCGAACGGCTTCAGATCCGCCGTCTCTTCCGTTATGAACCGGAGCTGCGAAGGCCGAACGTTCGGACCAAAGTTGAACCGAACGATCCAAGCGATGACGTCGCGCGTGATGTCCGCAGCGATGAACCTCGCGTCAGCCTCGGTCTTGTCCTGCTTGACCTCGTAGCCGACCTTCGCCTGCGCGTAGCCGCTCGACTTTGATGACTCCGTCGTCTCGGTCTGCCCGAGAACGGCCTTCGACATCTCGCGACCCATCGTCGCGAACAACTCCGCGTGCGGAGACGCCGACGAGCCCGATCCGGTGGGCCACTTAACGTCGACCTCGACGGTATTGGGGAATACCGCCGTCCCGCTTGAGGACATCGAGTCGATGACGTTCACGAGATCGTCGATCTCGTCCTGGCTCGTGAACTTATCCTTGTCGTAGCTGCCGGTGCGCCACGGCTTCCACGCGATCTCGCCAAGACGAAGCCAGTCGGTCAGCGTCCAGTTTCGGAAAAGCGAGGCCCAAACGAGCACTCGCATCAGACCTTCGCGGCAGGGGATGTCTCCCGTTACGCGCGGCCGAGAAATGATGAACTGCGCGGGATACTCCGCGCGGATGTCGACGGCCGCACCGCCCTGGTGATCGTCCCAGAGGATGCGCGAGCCGATGCAGTCGAAGCGACGTGGGGCGATCGGAATGTACGCGTCGGGCACCAGGTACTTGCCCGACTTGCGCCACACTTGCTCGGTGACCGCGTAGCCATAGAACGGCGCCGCACTCGAGTGGGCGATCGCGGTTCCGATGATTGGGCCGAGCACGTCCTTACAGACCTCTGCGGCTTTCTTCTCTTTCTTGGTCGGCTTCTTCGGGAGTTCAAGATCCCACGAAAGCCTTTGCACCGACGTCTCGCGTGTCTCGAGGATGCCCTGCAGGTGGCCGTCCTTCTGACGAAGAGCGTTTGCCAGGTCGACTAGCGGCCACATCGTGCCGATATCGGCCTCTGCGAGACGTCGCGACACCTCGACAGGCGTAAGGCCACCTTGAACGCGCTGAACTTGCCTCCAGAGGTCTTGGTCCTGGATGACCTGAACGCCGCGCAGAGGACGAGCTACAGCGCGCGTCTCGGCCTTCGCCGCCGCGGCGTTGATGATCTGCGCTGCTTCCATCGCTGGTCAGTACCCACGAGAGTCACCGAGACGGCTCCCAGTGCGTCCGCCGCCGACGAAGTTCACGCTCGGACCCTCTCCGAGCATCAGTTCCGTGAGCGCCCACACGAGCGCATCGAGCCGATCGGGTGACGGTTGGTTTGCCGTGGGGTCCCAATCACAGAGTTGGTCTTCAAGCTTCGGGAAAGCACCTACGTGGTGCACTCGACCCTGCTCGTAAAGGGCGGCTACCGGCTCCGCTCGAGTGAGCTTGCCGCGCGACGCTCGGACGGCCTTGTAAGCGACTTGCACCTTCGCGTCGCGCGCTGCCGATATGATGTTCGCTTCGACGAGATCCCCGCCGTTGTTGACCTCGCCGACGACGCGATCCGCCTTCTGCTTCGAGTAGACCGTTACGACTTGAGCGCCCCACTTCGCGGGGCTCTCGCTCATTGAGGCGTCCTCGAGCACGTATCCGTGACCATCGCTGCCGAGGCCGACGACGACGATGCCCGTCTCGGCGCTCGTTGCGTTGCTCGATACAGCTGGGTCAACAGCGACAACGACGCGCCGCAGGGGAGGGTGAACCCGGACGCGGAGATCATCGATACGATCCCGCTTCCAGAGCGCACCGGGGTTGTCGCTTAGGATCTCCGCGTAGAGCTCTTGTCGACCGAGGCGAGTGCCCTCGAAGTTGCGGATGAGCCGTTCGTAGAACGACTTCGACATGTTCGCACGGTTGTCGAACGTCGAACCCCTCGTGAGCACGGTGCCCGCATCCCCCACGATGCGCTTGATGAGCGGCGTGGGTCGAGGCGTCGTCGTGATGACGGCCTGCGGGTGCTTGCCAAGGCGAAGCACCATCTGCAGTTGATTCCACGTCTCGTCAGCGTACTTCCACGCTGCCGTCTCGTCGCACCACGCCTTTTCAAACTGCGGCCCGCGGAGTTGGTCGGGCTCTTCGGCGCTGAATGTCGTGGCGATGCAGCCGTTCGGCCACGTCAGCCTTCGTTTGGACGGTTCGTAGTTTGGCCGCCTTGCTGGATGCGCCGTGGCGATGATGCCCGACTCGCCCTCGACCATGACGTCGCGGATGTCGGCGGCCGTTCGAGCAATGAGCGCGATGCGTCCGACCTTCTGAGCCTGCTCGTGAACCCACTCAGCGCCGGTTCGGGTCTTCCCCCAGAACCGACCAGCGAGGATGAGCCAGTTATCCCACGTCGTCGCCGGAGCCGTCTGCTCCGGGCGCGCCCACAGGCGCCACGTGTACATCACCTCCAGCGCTTCCGCCGGTGTGAGGCTCCGTATCACCTTCGCCCGTTGCTGCGGCTGCAGCGAGACGAGAGAGGCGATCGAGAAGTTGGTCATGGACGTCGTGGGTCAGCGCGAGCGAGCCCGAGACGTCGACGCTCTCCTTTGCGTTCAAGCCGAACAGCTTGGCGCGCTGAACGCTGATGTTCGTGCGCTCGTGCGTGGCTTTGGTGACCGTCTCGGCAGCGGTTGCCTTCCCGGTCAATGCGTCCGGCATCGCGGCTTTGACGAGGCGTCCAAGGCGCTCGTAGTCGCGGTCGAGGCGTTCGCCTTCGACGATGCGGAGCTGTTCCACCGCCTCGGCGGGAGCCGCTTTGATGCCGCTCTCGACGAGCTTGTGAGCTCGACCGACGCTACATCCAAGCCGCCGCGCGATCTCGCGAACGGAATGCCCATCGCGACGAAGGTTGACCGCCCTCGTCGTGTCATCCGCGATCTCGATTCGCCTGGCCGATGTTTTCCCGACCGTCATTCGCTCCTCCAGAGGTCAGCGCATGCCCGTTGGGCGGTGCGAACCTGAAGGACGATGTCGTCGGTCGATCGGCGTGCGAGCGTCAGGACGCTCCAGTAGAGCCACCCGTCAACGATCTCACGATGCACACGGCGCATGATGCGAGCGCATGCGATTCGCACGCGCACACCCATACGAGAAAACCGGCTTTGGGGCGTCGATTCGGGTCGATTCGAGTCGTTGACCGGCACGTCTACGCTGCGCGGTCCTTGGCTCGAATACGCGAGATGTCCCGGGAATTCTGCCCGGTCTGCGCGACGATCATGCGCTGCTCCCTTCGCAGGGACTCGAGTTGGGCTTCGACGGTGGAGATCCGAGCATCGAGCGTCTCCATCCGCTCGAAGGCTTCCGGCTTCACCTTCGCCAGTGTCGCGGGGAAGAACGTGTACTCCGGTTTCTTCCCCCCGCTCTTCAGCAACAGCATCCCGCCGGTCTCGGCGTCGAGCCGCTTCAGCATCGCCCGCGCTTGCCTCGGCGTGATGCCCATGAAGGTCGCGAAGTCGGTCACCGTCCACATTCGCTTGCGCCGGATCTCGGTCACGGGGTCGGACATGACTTGCTCCTTGCCAAGAGGCGCTCGAATCGCCGGCGCGAGCGCTGACGGTTCATGTTCAGGGCTTTCTCGAGCTCAGCTTCCCGCGCCGCCTGCTGAAGCTTCTGCTTGTGCTCTCGCTCGGCCGCTTCTGCCCGCACACGTGCTTTTCGGGCGACGTCGTAGACCTTCAAGGCCTCCGTCCTCAGCAGTTCGCACGCCTCGCGCAGCTTCTTGAAGACCGGCTTCCCCTCGGACCCTGGCTCGATGGCCTCGTGCGCGAGGTACACGCGGATGTCCGACTCGGTCGGCTCTTTGCCATCGAACTGTTTGCGAAAGGCGGCAGCGGACTCCGGCATCCGCATAGCCAAACGGACGAACGAGCCTCCGCCCCAGGATGGCCTCAGCGCGCGTTCGAGGCAGTCGGGGGCATCATCGTCGGCCTTTCGCTTTCGTCCTCGCTGCGACTCCGTGTGCTTGCCCGTTGAGAACCACGTTCCGAACGGTTCGTAGACCAACCTCAGCGTCGATACGGCGTTCGGGTCGATCCCGTTGAGGGTCACCCGGACCGCGTCGAACTGAGCAATCGGCGTCGCGCGGTTCAGCATCCGGGCCTGGTCGATCTCCGTCACGATCGACCGATCGTAAGTGCTCGGGTCGAAGTCCTTGTTCTTGGCCTCGAAGGCATGCCCTCGTCCGCCACAAGATGCGGTGAAGAACGCCACGAGCTCTTCGCTCGCGAGTTGCAGCGACGCCCTCATCGAACGCCTCGCCGTGCACGGGCTTCGTGGATGCGCTGGAACGCGGCGTCGGCATCTAGTCCGCGCCCATCCAGCCATTCCAGCAGGTCCCGGCCGCTCTTGCTGATGTTACAGAAGCCACAGCAAGCGACCACGTTCTCCGCCGTATTCGACCCCCCGGCGCTCAGCGCGATGACATGATCCATCGTAAGCTTGGCGTCCTGCGTCCCGCAGTAGCCGCACGTCCCGCGGTGCGACTCGAGGATCGCGGTCCATTCATCCTGGGTCAGCGTCGACGGCAGCCCGCGACCGAGGGCCCGCTGGTGGTGCCCTGCAACGAGACCAGCCATCCGCACGGATTCGCTCGAGGTAGCGGCCCTTCGACGCACACCGCGGCGAACCATGACCGAGTTGCGATTCGCGTGGTCGCTGCATTCTTCGACAAGGCGTCGGTCGAATGCCGCAAGTCGTCTCGCCGCCTCGCTGGGCGGGAGTTCGTCGGTCTCATCCAGCAACCGCTCGAATGCTCCGTCCGCGTCCGTCAGGTCCACCGACTGCACCTCAGCGAACGGGTAGACCTCCGAGGTCGGCCCGTCCCAGTCGAGTGACGGCGTACGTGCGAAGACCTCACGCAGCGGCGTGTTGCTTCGCTCGGCCCACATCTCCTTCGCGCTCCTGCCCTCGTTCATGACCGCGACTCCTTTCGCCCGGCACCCGTCCGGACACCTTCGATTTTAGCGTGCGGCTGAGTTCCTCGCTCGCCTAGGAGGCCCTCCGTCAGACCGTTCACGGACGTACCGTTCATCGCTTCCTCCTGCCCGAGACCGGCTCGGACTTTACAGTGATACTGAAACCAACAAGAATCGATTCTGCCGCGCTTTCAAACCCCGCAATGAGGCGGTGGAGCCAAACCGCACCAAACGCGATTGTAGCCCCCGCGGCGCGCGAGCAATCGGGCATCAATACCCTGGGCGACGACCGCGGATCACTGCGCCGCATCGGCGCCTCCAGCGTTTGAGTCGCTATCGGAGGGCGGAACGAAACCCCTATTAAATACATTCTCTCTTAAAGGGGTTTCGTTCCGTGCACTGGCGTTCACACTTGATGGCTCGAAGCGGAACGAAACCCCTATAGCCGCGTCTCGAGCCTCCGCGATGGCGCGCCGCAGAGTCGATGCAACCGCCGGCGGAACGCCCCGTCCGGCGAGGTACAGCCTCACGGACCTGTCCGAACAACCAGCTACTCGAGCCGCCTCCTTGGTGCCGCCGAGACCGTCGACGATGCGCTTCAACTCGTCGACCGACATCGCCGCAGCGGCCTTCGGCCGACCACCGAGCATGCGCCGCCGAAGCACTTGATTTGTGGCCCAAGCGCTACCGCCGGGGTTCACGTTCCCCACGTGAAGCGCCCGCGCACTACGCTTCCGATGTACAGCCCGAAGACGACCGTGCGCTTGTTCCAGCTCGGCCGCGCAAAGCATCCGCATGCGCTCCTCGCTGTCGACGCCTAGGTATTCGGATTCGTTCTGAATGCCGCTGAGCGAAGGCCACGGATCGCCGATGGTCGCGAGGCAGTCGACGTCCGCCATTCGGTTGAGGCCGCGCGTCGCGTAGTAGTGCGCCATCGAGATCTCGCCTTTGAACTCGGACAGGATCGGCGTGAAGAGCGCGCGGGCTTCCGAGAGCGTCGCGGGCTTCTGCTTCGCCTTCACCCAAGCCTCATCGACCGACGTGTCGTTTGGTCGAAGCGTTGCAGCGATCGCGAGCTCGACGACGTACATCGTAATGATGCCGAGCCGCAGCGGCCGGATCTCGTCGATGCGCGTCTCGTTCGCCCACGCGATGACTTCTCGCAGCGCCGCGGCGACGCCGGTGTCGAGCACGAGCCGACCGTGCGCGAGCCATGACCGCCGCGTCGACGACGAGCTGCGAAGCTGCGTCCGCTCGATCGGAGCGCCGTCGGTCGCTGCGAACCCGAAGAGCCTCGGCTCGTAGCCGACAACCTTCGCGAAAGCCGGCATGTGTAGGTCTGCGTTCGCGTCCATCGCGATGACGCTGCCCTCACGACGAAGGGCGTCGGTGAGGTCCTTGCGCGTCGATGTCACGATGATGCGCCGCGGTTCATCCTCGAGGCGCACGTTGACGAGCTCGTTTCGGAGCGAGCGAACGAGCGCGAGCATGACCTTCGATGCGGTTCCAATCTCTTTGGCAGACGGGAGATGTGCACGCGCAAGCGAGGACGACGACGCGCGCAGTGGGGGCCTTTTCGTCTCGTCGATCTCGACTTCGATGGTCGCCGTCAGCTCGGCGAAGGTGACGCTTGGATCTTCCCAGTCGCGCATCGCGAGAAGCAGCGGCGTGACCTCGGTGGAGAACCCGCGCTCGAAGTCATGCACGCGACGAAGGGCGATCTCGATGTCGTCTGGCGTGATCGTCATCGTCTCGAGGAGCGGCGGCGGTTCATCGATGACGAGAAGTCCCGTCGCGCCGGCCGAAGCGTCAAGCTCACCGAGAAGCGCGTGGGTGCCAACGGTGACTCGTGGCGCTGAATCGCCGAGTACCTCCTCGCCGTCCTTCGCGGTGCACGTCGCGTAGTGCTCACACTTCGACTTTCCGCGACCGAGGCAGAACTCCCACTGTAAGGACTGCCCACCTTCAACGAGCGGCTTCGCGCGGTCGGCAAAGGCGCACGCCTCCGACCCGTCGGCGTTCTTCACGGAGAGCGGGCCAAACACGCGGCGGACAGGGATGCCGATTTGATAGAGATCCAAAGCGACCTGCCGCGCCAGCTCGTTCTTGTCGACGCTGATGGACGTCTTCGACTGCGACGGAGCACGCTGCGAATCCACCACCGTCAGATGGAGCTTGCGAGCGCGCTCGGCCGCGACGTTCTGCGCGGCGTGCGTCTTACCCAAGCCGCACTCCGCGCGGATAACCGTGAGGCCGTCACCGGGATTGCGAAGCACATCGTGCAGCGCCGCTGTCGTCTCTGCGAGATGCGGAGCCGGAATCGACGCCGGACGCTCCACGGCATCATCGAGCGCATCGTCGACCGCCTCGGCAACGACTGGTGCGCGCTGATAGAGGTCGCGGAAGCCGGTGACGGACTTCGATGCGAGGTATCGACCGACCGTATCGCGCGCGCTCTTCGCATGGTGGTCGGGCTTCTCCGAACGCGCGTGCGTGGCGATGAGCCGAACGAGCTCTGGGACATGCTCGGGAGGCGTGCCGCGCGTGAGCAGCGCGCCACCGATAGCGAGGTAGAGCGCGTGCCAGTTCTCGCTGACGGAGCCTCGAATCGCGTCGCCGACGATGCGCGCGCGGTTCTGCCAGTGATCGGCGAGCGTCGTTGTCCATGCCTGCGGTTCCTTCCGCTTTCGCTTCTGCCGATGCGACGGGATGTCGATGACGTCTTCGACGACGGGCACCGCCACGTCGATCGCCCGCATCTTCGAGAAGTCGACGAACGGAGAGCGGTACGGCTTTCCGTCTCGGCGAACGTTCGGCGCGCGGAAGTGACGCGTCCAGTCCTTCGCGTTCCAGTCGACGCGAACACCTGCAGCGTCGAGCTGGGACAGTAGCTCACGGATGATTCGTTCAGCCCGAAGCACGGGGACGGCCGTGCGAAGCGGCTGCACCAGACGGTAGCCGGCGGACGTCACGTAGACGCCGCACGGCAGCGGAAGCTTCGAGAACGAAGCGATGGCTTCGGCCATCGCGCTGTCGGTCCACTTGGCGTGGTTCGGGTTGTCGACGTCGATGAAGACGCAGGTGAAGAGCAATGCTGAAGGGTCGACAAGCGGGCACTGGATGTCTTCCTTTCGCCAGCGATGCTGCTTCTGATCTGTCCGCGACGTGTCGACGTAGCCGACGACGTGCGCGTCGCTGTTGAATACGTCGCTCATGACGTCGAGCAGTTCGCGCTGGGCGTAGTCCGGACGAGACCCTTCGCGGCCGATGCCCTTCGAGAACTTCGTCGGCGCTACCGCGATGAGCGTCATGCGGCCGCCGAAAGGATTTGCTGGATGGCAGCTTCGAGGTTTTCCTCGAGCGTCTTCGACTCGTCGTACGTGACGAGGACGTAAATGCCACCGAACGACTCGATCATGCGCTGCCACGACTTCTGCTCGTCGGACTGCTCACCATCGGCGGCCTTCGTCTCGATCTCGATGCGGCGTCCGCCGCGAACGATGCCGGAGATGTCCGCGGCCCCGTTGGGGAGCCCAGTGTCGAAGACGCGCTGGACCTTCCCCGCGCGATCTCGAACAGGAACCTTGCCGGTGTTCTGCCGGTGGATGCGCAGCTCCGGGCGCGCACCGAGCGCGATCATGAGATGCCTCATGAATGGAATTTCGGCGGAGCGGGTCATTAGCGCCGCCGAGGATGGTTGTCGGAGCATCCGACGATGACCGAGTCGGGCAGAAACAAAGTGTCGATGGCCACGAAGCTGCTTGAGCCGTCGCGGTTTGGCTTCGTGCACACAACAGAGCCTCGGCCATCTGACCCGTCGGCGAAGTAACCGAGTCGTCGCATCTTTTCGAGATCGAGAATGATGTACGAGTGGAGGTCGTCGCCGGACTCGGAGGCGAAGCCGTAGAAGTAGTGAGACGCCAACCCTTGAACGAAGATCTTGTAGACCTCCGTTTCGTTGAACCTGCGCGCAGATCGGAACGTCACATCTCGAAGGCGAGTTGAAGGCTTCCCGTTCGGACCAAGGAATTCCGAGAGCAACACGTTGTCATGCTCACGAACCCGGACACTGACCCTCACGTCGCCACACGAGACGAATCGCAGGTCGGTCGCCTCACACGCATCTTCGTGCATGGTGCCGATGCGAAACAGGTGCATCCCAAGAGCCTGTTTGACCGCCATCATGTAGCGGTCGGCCCTCGCCTTCGTTTCGGTCCAATGCTCATTCCGCAGCATGAGACGTTTCCTTCCCCCAGCCATCGAAGCCGTCGATGTTGCGTCGGTTGAACATGTCGAGTCGTCGACCGGCCGTGACGCGGCGAAGTAGCGCGTAGAAGTCCTCCGGTTTCTCCGAGTGCTTTCCGCGTGGCGCCTCGAAGCACGTGTTGAACGCCTTCGTGTCGAGGAATGACGGCGACCCTTTGCGCGCGTAAATCGCGAATTCGCAGTTGTACTGAGGCAGTCCGATCGGCTGGAAGCCGCCCGGCTTATGCCAAACAAATGCGCATACGTACTTCAGACCCCACGCATCAAGCAGGCGTAGCGCCATCGGCAGAAACTTGTGCGTGGTCCAAACCCAGACGTGGCAGTCGTCAGCGCACGGCACTTCGAGCGCCCGGAGCTCATCTTCGCTCATGGTCGGGTAGTCGAACTCGACCTGATTAGGGCGCTCGTCGCGCTCGATCTTCTCCATCGCCCAAGGCGGGTCGAGGACCACGACGTCGTAGACCCCAGCAGCGGCCTTGGCCTCAACGGCGGCAACGTCCTCGAGCTGCGCTTTGACAGTCTCTCGCTTTACATCGCGGAGCGCGTCAGCAGGCTTTGCACCAGCTTCGACCTTGGCAACGATCGCGCGCTGCTCTTCGACGGGTTTATCGGCGACTTTGGCGGCGGTCGTCGCCGGGATGAGTCCGCGCTTTAGGGCGTCATCGAGCTCACTGACGCCCTTCGTGGCCACCTTCTTCGCGTCTTGAACAAGACGCGGAGAGACGTTGAGGGCCTCGGCGGCTTTTCCTCGGGCCTTGGCGGAATCGGAAAAACTGGTGGCAGATTTGCCACCGGTTTTCTCTTCGCCCTTCTTCGGTCGCCCGCCGACGTTCTTCGCTGTCTCTTTCGCGAGCATCCGCTCGACTTCAACGGCAACGCGCGCGCGCTGGCTCTCGTCGAGGTGGCGGCGGTGCAGGTTGAGGGACAGTGTGGCGAAGAGCGCATCTTCTTCGGTCCCTCGGAAAAGCTTGGTCTTCGGCTCGACCCGAGCGGCCTTGCACGCACGCCATCGGTTGCGCCCGTCGAGGATCCGATCGTCGAAGATGACAATCGGCTCGCGCTGCCCGTGCTCCTTGATGTCAGCAACAAGAGCGTCGAACGCCGCGCCTTCGAGCAACGGGAATAGTTCTGCAATCGGATGAACCTTCATTCAAATTCTCCCTTCCTTCATCAACACGCGCCTCAGCGCGATCTCGCAAAGCGGACACATCCCGCCACGACCGACCTTCATCGGGTCTCCGCACGCATCGCACGCGTCCGTTCGCCGGAGCGTGACGCCAGGCAACCCCACGCGCGGAAGCATCACGTCGCGAACGAGCGGCACTTGCTTCGAGAAGACCTCGATGCGTCGCGCCAGCTCGATCTGCATCGAAGCGCGCAGGTCCTCGCGTCCCTCGGGACCGAGGATGCGATTGTCGCGCGGGTAGAACTCGACCTGTTCGGCGAGGAATTCGAGCGCGGTCATGCGATGAGAAGAGGCGCTCATACCGCCCACTCGACCTTCTGCTGAGCGGGCGCTGCAGCCTTCAAACTGGGCAGCATCCACGCACTCGGGACGCCGACGCCGAACTTGCCATGGAACCGCTTGTAGACCCACTCGATGGCGTAGCCGCGCTCTTCGCGCATGCGCTTCAGGTTCTCGAGATAGGCGCGCTTCTCCTCGTCGGAGTACTCGTGCGCTTCTTTCTTCGGCTGCCACTCACGCGGCGGCGGCACGCCGAACTTCTCGCGGAAGCGGTGATAGATCCACCCGCTCTTGTAGCCCTTGTCGGAGGCGACCTGAGCAAGGCGATCGTACTCCGCGCGCCTCTCCTCCATCGAAGCCGCGCGGACCTCGACGAGCTCGCCTTCCTTCTCCTCCGTCTTGTCCTCTTCAGCGATCGGGAACTCGAAGTTGCAAGGCGGGGGGCAGACGCGAACGGCCGACGCCACGATCGCAAAGCACTCCGGGCACGTCTTGCACGACGGCGCGCTCTCGCGCTTCGACGTTCGCTTCGGCGGCGGCTCTAGCGAGAACTCGCGCTCGTCGGTGGGCAGCCCGTGCTCGAGCACGTTGCCCGAGTGATCGAGGATGAGCGCAGTCAGGTTCTGAAAAGGCCGAAGGATGCGCCCGACCTGCTGCAGGTAGAGCCCCAGCGACTTCGTGGGACGAGCGAGGATGACGCACTTGACCGACGGCTGGTCCCAGCCTTCGCAGAGAACTCCAACGTTACAGACGACCCTTGTTTCGCCAGACTCGAGGCGCGCGAGAATCGCGTCCCGCTCTGCTGTCGGCATCGTGCCGTCGAGATGCTCCGCCGCAACTCCCGACTCGACGAACCGAGCGCAGATGTTCTTGGAATGCTGAACGTCAACGGCGAAGACGACCGTGCGGCGGTTGTCGGCTAATCGAAGCCAGTGCTCGACGATGTTGCCAACGAGGCCGGTCTGGTCGACCGCTGCGGACAGCGCTTCGGCGTCGTAGTCGCCGCCTTTGAGCTTCACGCCGGCGAGTGACGGCAGGTCCTTCGCGGGCACCGTGAAGACGCGCGGGTCCACGAGGTATTCGCCATCGACGAGCTCACGCGGCGAGGCGACAATCGCCATGCGCTCGTAGATCTCCCCGAGCCCCCGGTTGTCGGCCCGGTACGGCGTCGCCGTGAGCCCGATGACCGTCGCTTCCGGGTAGCACTTCAGGATGTTGACGTAGCTCGCAGCAAGCGCGCGGTGCGTCTCGTCGATGAAGATAACGTCGGCCGGCGGCTTGGCGCGGTTACGGAGCGTGTCGATGCTAGCGACCTGTACGCGTGCGCGCGGATTGCGACGCGGGTCCTTGCCCATGAGGATGCCAACGTCCGACATCGGCAAGCCGTCTTGCTTGCACTGCGCGTGGCGCTTGGTGACGTGGTCGAAGCCAGCAGGGCACGAGCATCCGACGAGCTTCTTCCAGGCCTGCACGATGAGCTCGCGGCGGTGTGCCAGGAACAGGATGGAGTTTCCGAGCGCGAGCGAGCACTCGATCATGTGAACCGAGATGACCGTGTTGTGCGTGACGGTGAAGTCGCCCAAGAGGAAGCGCCCGTCGTCATCGAGCTCGAAGCCTGCGTACTCACCGTCTCCGATCGGCTCGACCGTGAATCCTGTGCGGGTGACCGTCTTCTTCTGCGTCCGCGGCAGCGCCCTCTTGCGCGTAATGCGCATTGGCAGTTCGGAGAAGTCTCCGGACAGACACATCCGCTGGTACGTCTTGTCATCAACGATCTTCTGCGACGTGGTTACTTTGAATCCGAGCGACCGAGCGATGAACGCGATGCCTTCAGCGATGCCAGGGTACTTCTGCACGACCTCGACACACCCGTTGGTGACATAACCGTCTGTGTCGATGATGCCGGCCAAGAACGCTCGGCGATCGTTGCGCGACGCGGTGCGATAGGCGTGGGGGATCGTCGTCGGGTCCTTGACGACGCGACGCATGGCCTGAAGCAGCGGGTTGCCGGCGCCGCGTTCGCCAACGATGAAGTGGGTTGGGCAGCTGCCGTACTGCTCAGTGCGAACGCGTAGTCCGTACCGTTGCGCTGTCGTTTGTACGATGTCGAGCATCTCCGGATCGGGCTTCGAGATGGCCACGACGCCGTCTCGCTTCGTTCCGTCACCGAACCAAACCCCCAAGAAGTACGGGTCGATCTCGAGCTCTGGACCCGGTGGGAAGTCAACGCCACCGATGGGCGCCGCGAGCTTATGACAGTGCCTCCAGTACTTCGATTTCTCGAGGTACTCATTTAGCGGGATGTCGACAATCGCTCCGGTCTCGGTGTGGACGAGCGTTAGGACGTGTACGTCGTTGCAGACCCACGCGTCGCCCTTCATCGGGATGATTCGGTAGAGAGGGCCGGTCCCGCGCGTGGTTGAGAGCACGCGACGCGGGTAGCTGTCGGGCCCCATGAGAACGTTGCCCGCGCGGACATCTTCGACCGGCACGACGCGACCGTCGAACATCATCACAGGTGTGCCGAGCCCAAGACACTTCCCCGCTCCCGTCGGTGCGACGAGGACGACGCGTGCGAACCCGCCCCGAAGAAACTTCCGGACGCGATCGACGCCATCGAGTTGGTACGGCCTAAGAGAGACAGTCACGCGCGACCTCGCTTCTTCGACGTGAGAACCGGCGTCGGCTTGAACGCCAGCACCTCACCATTCGACTGGCGAAGGATCCTCACGGCGAAGGGGAGGTGACGAAGGATCGCCATGGCGATCTCGAAGTGCTCCGCAGTGGCGAGTTGCTTGCCAACGTTGTTCGCAATGATGAACATCGGCTTCCTCCAAACAACGACAGACGAAAGAAACGAGGGCGCAGCAGAGAAGGGCGACGGCGATCACTCGCCAGCCACCATGGCGTGGGACGACTCTCGGACGGGGACGACAGCGCCTCGCTCGAACGCCATCGACGAAGATTCGCCTTCGAGCTTCACGAGCACATCGCGGGCTCGCTCACGGATGACGACTCCGCGTTGACCACGGAACGTTCCCGAAGCGGTGAAGACGAGCACGTCATCACCGGGGCTCACGGTGTCACCTCGCGCACGAGCCGCGCCGCGATCGCCATGCGGTCGCGCGAGATGCGCTGCGCCCGAGCGTTCGAGCAGGCGCCCGGACCGGACGCGTAGAACGCGATCGGGAACGTCGGGCAGACCCGCATCGAGGTCCGCAGCATCGCCAAGCCCACGCGAGTGCACGCTTCGGCGTCGTCGGCGAGCTCCGGCCGGCGGTTGATCTGCAGGTGGCAGAAGTCGCGGGTCTTCGAGACCACATCGTTACGGAACGTCGACTCGCGGAACGAGATCGCAACGATCAGCGCGGCCGTCTTCCGGCGGTCGGCGTCGCCGGCGAAGAGGGGAGCGTCCGCCTCGACGGCGCGTGCGATGGCCTCGGCGAGCGATGTATGGTCACGACCGGGCGCGAGCGCCGACATGGCGGCGAGCACGAAGGGGAGGAGGGTCATTCGTCGACCTCCTCCAGGTTGCGGAGCGAGAACTCGTCGAAGACGTCCCAGAGCGTCGCCTCAAAGGCGAGCTTCCGTCGGGCGGCCGAAAGGTACTGCTGACCGTCTGCTGACGGAGCGGTGTCGCCGCTACCTGTTTCACCGTCGTTTTTAGACGCCGTCTGACGCTTATCGGCGCCCGGAAACTCGCGAAACTCTTCGGTCTCTGGTCGTTGAGGTGCTAGCGGGTAACACCGTAGGGGTTCAAGTCCCCTCCTTCGCACTAAGTTCACAGAATCGTTAGACATATCGACCTCTGAAACGTCAGTTGTGTTGCTCCCCTGGTCAGTCTCTCCTGACGCTGTCCTGACGGAATCCAGGGTCTCCACGACGCTCTCCACGTGGGCCTCGCGCGTGCGCAGGTAGCGGTTCGTGGTCGTCAGTTGGAGGTGGCGCAGCAGGCGCGACGTGCCGAGAAGGTCGTTCGTCTTCTCGAGCGCATCGACCGCACGGCCGTGGCGGAAGTCGTAGGCGGCGAACTTCTTCGCCTTGTCTTCCGGCAGGACCTTCAGCGCGGCGCGCTTGATGAGGTCGCGAAGGTCGTGCTTGCCGAAGATCGGGCCGCGCTCGGGGGCGTGCTTTTCGAGGATGGCGAGCGCCGTCCTCGTCAGCGTCAGCCGCCCTGAGAAGCCGACCTTGTCGATGTCGGGCGTGATGGTGAGGAACGCCTGCCCGCGGTTCCAATGGCGACCCATCTCGATCTTGCCGGCGTCGCCCGGCCGGAGCGCCATCTCGAATGCGAAGCGAACGCGATCGCGCACGACGAACGCCTTCGGCGGCAGCGGCCTGCCGGGAACGATGCCTCGCCCCCCGCGAACGGTGTACTCAGGGAGCGCCTCGCAGATCGCAATCGCCTCCCGGTAGGTGACGTCCACCGGCTCTTCCCGCTGGAAGCCGGACCGAACGCCCTTCTGCAATCGAGGAAGCTCGGCGCGCGGCGGGATGGAGGCGAGGTGCCGCTCCCGCTTCGCCCATGTGAAGAACATGAAGAGGTTCGACTGCTCCTTGTTAAAGGTGTCGCGGAGCACCTGCTGGAGACGGTCGGCCGCGTACTGAGATGGGCCCGCGTCGTCGACGAGGCGTTCGAGCGGCGTGCGCGTGTCCTTCGCGAAGCGCTCCGCCTCCTCTGCCCACGTCATCACGTTGCGCAGTTGGATCACGCGCGTCTTGAAGCTCTTCGGCCAAAGCTTCCGCGCCTCGATGAGCCAGAGCCCACCGAGTTCGTGGAGCGTCATCGTCGTCAGGATGCGCGCACCTGGGGTGTTGACGAGGGTTCGTCCGGCGACGAGCTGGGCGTACTTTTGAGCGGCCGCTTCTTCAACAGCTCGGACATCGCGAGCGCTTGCGGTGGCAGGGTCGTATGGGATGCCGAGCGACGGGCGGTGGCGGACGCCGGCGATCGTGGCGTTGAGATGGGCGACGCCGCGATCGGCGTAGATCGACCACGGGCCTTTTCGAGTCGGTCGCGAAGCCATCGATCACATTCCTCCGTCGTCGTCCGCATGCCCGGCAGCCAGGCGAGCTCTTTCTGCACGTGGCGCTCGAACGAGCGCAATTCGTATCCGAGGTACTTCGCCGCCTCTTGGCGCGAGATCGTGGCGCTCACAGCGCCCTCCGAATGTCCTTCACGTAGGCGAGAACGTCGCCCTCGAGACGGAACCATTCACGGCGCATTCGGTAAGCCACGAAGCGATCGTGTAACGCGAGTTCATCGGACCTAACGCCATGCAGGTGGCTAAGGAGGACAAGCACGGGCGCTCCGCAAGCGAGTTCATTCAAGCGTCGTCGGATGTTGACGGCCCATCCGATCTTGACCTGCGCGATGCCAGGGACGGCGCAGAAGTAAACGCCCGCGGCAGTGGGCCATACTCGAATAGGGGCTACGCCACATACCGCGTGGCTGGTGCCGAGCACATCGTTCTTGTGGACGAGCGTGCCATCATCAAGTCGGCGTCGAATCTCGTCGCGACGCTCTACCGCCTTCTCGACCGAACGGTAGGTGTTTGCCACGACGCGCTCGCCGACCTGGAAACGAACCCTGAAGGCGCCACTGGGAAGCGTCTCGATGTTCCGCATGTCGATCATGTCGCTCACGCTTCCACCGCCTCCGCGAGAAGGGCGCCGCGGCGCCCCAACATGTGCGCGCCCTTCATCGCAACGAGCATCGATACGGCCTCGTCGACGTCAGAAGCGCGGACAACGCCGCGGCGCCACGCACTGAGGTTTGGTCGTCCAACGAAGATGACGGCTTTCCCCCACTCGAGTGCGACACGCAGTTCGCCGTACGTCTCGCGACCCTTGCCGTCGAAGTCGACGACGAGGACGACATCGGAGGCGCGCACGTCGCGATCGTTGCCCGCAGCGACCGATCGAAGCTCCGCGATCGACATGGTTGAGAAGTCCTCGGCGCCCGATGCGTGCTCGGCCCAGTTTGAGGTCACGAGCATGTCGTGTGCACGAAGCGTCTCGTGAAGCTCACGGACGAAGGGAGCATTCGCGTAAGGAGAGGCGACGTAGACGGACAGCATCAAAGAAGCTCCTTTCGGATCTCAGCAAGCAGCGGGGCGCTGGGCATCGTCCGCTCGAGCAGCGCGACCGTTTCGCGAAGCAGGTCGCGGCATCGAGCGAGCGAGCGCTCTTGAGCGTCGGTCGTGAGGCCGATCGCGTCCTTGCCGAGCAGGGAGAGATGCAGCGACCGAGCAGCGTTCGGCCTCTGCTCCAAGAAGCCGCGACGAAGGAGCGCTTTGACGTGGTCCGCTGCGAGAGAGACGTTGCTCATGTGCAGGCCAGCGGCGATGTCGACTCGACTTGGCCCGTGCCCGTACTGCTCCCAGAAGTTGTGAACGAACGAGATGACCTGCCGCTGCCGCTCCGTTACCCGGATGACGACGGGCCCGCACTTGGCGACACCGGCGATCATCGGTGACCTCGCGCGGCGATGGCGCCGAGACGCATGTGTCCTTCGGCGAGAAGCTCGGGCGAGGCTCCTTCGCGCTCTAGCGACGAGAGCGCATGCCGGAAGCGATCGGCAGCCGACCGCATGCTCGGACCCTTCAAGAGGCTCAAGCGATTGAGGTAGTCCATCGCCATGTCCGTCGGCATCGCCGAGACCACGGTCGTCGGAATCGGGTTGAGCCCCTCGATCCACTTCCGAACCTGCTTCTCATTCACACCGACCATGTCGGCGAGACGGTTCTTCGAGACGTCGAATGCCTTGAGCGTCTCGAAGAGCGCTGCGGCGTGCATCAGGCGATGCGAGGCGAGGGGTCGCTGCGAGGGGGGAACCTGCGAGAGATCGCGATAGGACTGCTCGGCCTGAACGGATTCGCGGGTTCGTTCAGCCCGCGGAAAACGACATTCCGCGGAGTTGCGATCGCTGTCATGTACAGGCCGAAGATCAGGTGCGTGCGCAGTGCACGTATCCGGGCGAGCAGCCCGAGCTGATGAGTCGCAAAAGCATGCGAATGCGTCACGATTAACGGACATGCGAAACCCCTCGGATGTCGACGGTGAACTAGGCAGCGCCAGGGAGCGCGGGGCCGGACTCGTTATCGAGCGGCAACCACCATTCGGGCTCGATCCCGAGCGTCACGCGAAACGCAGCGACGAGATCCGCTCGCGGAAGCTGCTCGCCGTTCTTGATCTTCGAGACGCTCGATTGGCTGACCTCTCGACCAACTCGTTCGCTCAACAACTTCGCGAGGATTTCCTGCGTGTGCGGTTCCACTTCAGAGCCGCTGGCCAGCCACTCCTCTACGAGACGAGATGCACGCGTCGGACGAACTCGGGACATGAATTATGTTTATGCGCAAGCCGATAACGAGTCAAGGACGAGCGCATGCGCATCCGAATATCGGTTTGCGAATTGTGGGTGATGGTATGGTCGGCCGCATGGGCGACGCCCGCGTTCGGGACCTTACTGATGAGCAGAACGCCAAGCTTCGTCCGCTTGTGCAACAGCTTCTCGACAAGGTCGGAAACCAGACCGAGGTCGGGAGACTCATCGGAATGAGTCAGTCCGCGGTCTCTGGATTCATGAAGGGCCGCCAAGGGACCAGCTACGCAGTCGCTCTGAACGTGTGTGCGCTGACGAGTACGAACCCGGGTGACGTCCTCGGCTTCGACGAGGCGGTGCAAGCTGTTCTAGGCGACGCGGACGCCCTCAGGCCGTTCGATCTCGGACGTTATCGTGCTCACCAGCACGTCCACATGCCTATCGGAACGTTTCTTCTCAAGCTGGATCGGCTGCCGGGGCTGCGACAGTGGATCGAGGCAAACCCGACGGCCTTCACGGTGCCTCAGGTCGTAGTCGCGGTTGGTGTCTACGACGAAGCCAAGCCGGCAAGTGGCAGCAACGGCGAACCTCTGGGCGGATGGTCGACCTTTATAGCGGACGCGTTTGCGGGTCGGTTGACCCAGCGGCCGTCCTCTGGGGGGCAGACGGAAGCCGAATCGACGGAAGAAAGCCAGATGACGCCGTCCGCGCGTAGACGCTTGAAGAAGCCCTAGACAGCGCGGCCTGGCAAGTATTTTGGCGACACAAAACGACGATTTACGCGTAGACGCCGAATCGCAATGGAGCGTCCATGCTCTCGTGAAGGGCGACCAGCTTGAGCTCGAACTGCTTGCGAATGAGGTTCGCCGTCGCGCTGGAGTGGGGGAGGATCAACTGGAGCTGGCGACGCGGATGGCATCGCGGGTGCTCGGGCCGAACGCTATTGAGATGAACCCAGCACTTCGGGGGGCGGCCTATCTCCGAAGCACGGACTCAGGCTGGCAGATCGTGGCGAACCCAAAGTCTCGCGACCTCCGCTTTCACGTCGCTCACGAACTGGGCGAGTGGGCCTTGCGGGTCTTGGTGAACTTCAGTGGCAGCGAAGCAGAACGAGAGCGGGCCGCGAACTACATCGCTGCGGCCATCCTCGCGCCGGCAGCAAGCGTACGGCGAGCCCACCGTAACATTGGCGATTCGATCGTAGCCATCGCAGAAGAATTCCAGCTTTCCCAGACAGCCACAGTGCTGCGGATCGCCGAAGTCGTTGGGGACGAACGGGCGGTTGTCACGAAGAGTGGGAACGTTCTCGTTCGCAGCCAAGGCGTGTTCCCCTGGGCAGACGTCCCAATCGTGCAGATCGCGCGCGGTTCCGCATGGCGCGGCCTTGTGAAGACTCGCCTCTCCGGCGGCATCGACGAAGGACGCGTTGCGCTGAAGGCGCGCTAGCGAAGCTTTTTAGGGGGCTGCGAGATTGGCAATTGTGTCGCGACCTTAGGTCGCGCGTCCGGGGCGCGCTATCAGCATGCCGATAAATTGTCCTTGCCGATGCTATCGGCATGCGCATAATCATCGGTGTGGAGGGAGCGATGAGCGACTCGATTCTGGATGCTGCAGCGGCGTCGAAGAAGGCTCGGGAGTGTGCCGCAGAGGAGCACGAGCAGAAGCTTCGTAACGCCTACTACGTCCTCGCCGACGTCCTTTCGGCGCTAGACGACGAACGCCGCGAGAGTCGCCGACTCCGCGCGGAGCTCGCCGCGAAATGAGCTTCGTCGGCGGCTACGACTTGTGGAAGACAGCGACTCCCGAAGAGTCGACTGATCCGCCCGCGCCATGTTGCGTCTGCACAGGTGATTCATGGGCTGATCCGTGCGGCGAAGAGTGCGAGGCAATCGCCTCGCGCTGCTACCGGGAACAGAAGATCCGTGGGCACTACGAGGATGCGTGGCGCGCGCTTAGGCTAGCTCGCGAGTACCGCATTGGTGACGCAACGAGCGACTCTCGGATCAAGTCGATCGTTCGACGCGTCTACATGATTCGTCAGGACATCGCCGACTTGAGGAGGGCCGCATGAAGCTCTCAGTCATCGTGGAGATGAACTGTTACGACGACGCACTTCTCACCGAAGTGCAGGCGTTTCGCGATGCCATCGCGAGCGCGAGCGCGCGCTTTGGCTTCGTGCACGAAGTCTCTTCCGTGCGGGCAACGATCGACCTGGCCAAGTCTGGCAACGTTCGGCCTAACCCGACGGCTGCAAAGCAGGCCGAGATCCGCGAGCTGAGCTCTCGCCTTCGCAAGGCGAACTCGAAATGAACCTCCTCGCCGGAACCACGGTGCTCATCGAGCACAAGACGTCATCCGCCGACATCGAGGACGGATCCGCATTCTGGAAGCGTCTCCGCCTCGACTCGCAGTCGAGCAACTACCTCACCGGTTCCAAGGCCGTCGGGTTCGACCCGAAGGCGGTTCTCTTCGACGTGATTCGCAAACCGCGAATCAAGCCGCTGAAGGCCACTCCGGTGGAGTCGAGGAAGTACAAGAAGGATGGCGGGCTCTACGCCAACCAGCGCGAGAACGACGAGACGATAGAGGAGTACCGTGCTCGTCTTCGCGCCGACATCGAAGAGAACGTCGACAGCTACTACAAGCGCGGCGTCGTCGTTCGCTCCATCGAGGAGCAGAAGGAAGCCGAGGCCGACGCGTGGGACGTCGCCGAGCAGATCTCCCGCGCCCGTCTGACCGGGCGGTGGTCCAGGAACGTCGACGCTTGCGAGCGCTATGGTCGGTTCTGCGATCACTTCGCGGTCTGCACCGGCGAGACGTCGCACGACAACGCCACTCGATACCGCCGAGCCAGCTCGGCTCACGAGGAGCTTTCGGGAAAGCACCGTCTGCCGCTCGTGACGACGTCAGGGATGAAGTGCTTCCGGCGCTGTCAGCGCGAGTACCTCTTCTCGTACGAGCAGGGCTATCGCTCCATCGAACGCGCGGATGCGCTGGCCTTTGGGACCCTCATGCACGTCGGTCTCGAGGTCTGGTGGAAGTCCGTCGACATCGAGGCCGTCTATCGAGAACTTCGCGCGAAGACGGACAACGAGCTGCACCTAGTGCAGGCCGAAGAACTGATGCGCGGCTACCACGCGCGCTGGTGTGAAGAGCCGTTCGACGTTCTCAGCGTCGAGCTCGAATTCGAGGCCCCGCTCGTGAATCCGGAAACTGGCGCGGTGTCCGATACCTGGCTTTTGGGTGGGAAAATCGATGCCATTGCGAGGGTCGCCGCCTGACGAGTGTGGAAGGAGACAAGATGAACACGTCGACCATCATGAATGGGGCGCCAGCGGTGTCCCCAAAGCCAACGTCGCGCATGTCGCTCGCAAACACGCGAGACGGCATCCTCGACTCGCCGATGCGCATCCTCATCTACGGAGGGGAGAAGATCGGCAAGTCTACGTTCGCTGCGGGAGCGCCCGCACCGGTGTGGCTCGGAGCGGACGCCGGAACGGATCACCTCAGCATTCGCCGATTGCCGCAGCCCGAGACCTTCAAGGAAGTCCTCGAAGGGATCCACGAGGTCGCGACGAACGGGAAGGCTGCGGGGATCAAGACGCTCGTGCTCGACCCGCTCAACTGGTTCGAGGCACTCGTCGTCGCCGACGTCGTTGGCGACTCCGGCAAGACGCTTGCCGAGTGGGGACCGTACGGCAAGGGCACCCAGGCCGCGATGGATCGCTGGCGGCAACTGAAGAACGCGCTCGAGCAAGCGTGGGTCGCCGGCCTGAACGTCATCCTCTGCGCGCACTCGCACGTGAAGAAGTTCGAGGACCCCGAGGGACCTGGATACGAGCGCTACGAGCTCGCGATGAACAAGGACGCGGCGGGCATGTTCAAGCAGTGGGTGGACGCGATCCTGTTCGCCCGCCCGGACAGCTTCGGCAAGATCGACCCGACGACGAAGAAGGCGAAGGCGTACGGCTCGTCAGCGCGGATGCTCTACACGGAGCTGAATCCCGCCTACGACGCCGGCAACCGCTGGCGCCTTCCGTCCGAGATGCCGCTGTCTTGGGCCGCCTTCATCGAGGCGAAGACGGAAGGTCAGAAGCAGCTCGGCGTGCTTCGCAAGCAGATCGAGGACGGCCTGCGCGAGCTGAACGACCCCGAGGTTGAGAAGAAGGTTCGCCTTTATCTCGCCGACCCGAAGAACGACGTCGCCGAGATCGCGAACGCCGTCGCAGCCAAGGTGGCCGAGCGACGCGAACAGAGTGTTGGAAAGGAAGGTTGATGGGTCATGAGTGAGAAGATTGCAGGTCGTCACAAGGCGCGCGGCGTTGCTGATAGCGCTCAAAAGGGACACACGAAGAACGGGATCGAGCAGGTCGCGGTCGATCTCGAGCTCCTGGAGCTTGGTCGAATGGTGACCACGTTCCTCTTCTTCAGCGACGCAGCGGCGCCCTATGCCATCGAGCGCCTCTACGCGCTCGGGTGGGACGGGTCTGACGATCCGTCGTTCCCAGGCATCGATCGGAACGAGGTCGAAGTCGACATCAAGTACGAGCTCTACGAGGGAAAGGAGCAGATGAAGGTCGACATCGTGACCGGCGGCGGCCGTGTCGTCCTTCAGAACAAGATGACCGACCAGCAGGAGCGCGGCTTCATGAGCCGTATCGCCAAGCTGGGGAAGCAGGCAGGCGGTCCAGGAACGGCGAAGACCGAGCCGGCAAACGGCAACGGCCGAAAGATGGCGCTCTAAGATGGCACGGAGGATCGCAAAGAAGTGTTCCGTCGCGTCGTGTGGCGGCCGCTCCGATGCTCGCGGATGGTGCGGAAAGCATTACCAGCGATGGCGTGCGCACGGCGATCCTCTCGTCAACCTGACTCGTCGCGGAGAATGGCAGGGAGCATGTCTCGACTGCGATCGTCGCGACGTTGTGTTCCACGGCGCGAGCCGGAAGTGCGTGTCGTGCGCGCGACCCACTCGTCAGGCGTGGAGAAGGAACACGCCGGAGGGACGCGAATGGACCCGTCAAGCGTCCATTCGCGCTCATCGTCGACACCGCAGCGCAGTACTGGACCATTACGGACGACGCTGTCGCTGCTGCGGAGAAACGAACGAGGCTTTCCTCGTCATCGACCACATCGACGGTGGCGGCAACGCGCATCGCCGACAACTCGGTAAAGGCAAGATCGCGGGGAGCCGTCTGTTCTATGGATGGCTGCATCGCAATGGGTTTCCGCCTGGCTTTCAGGTTCTTTGCCACAACTGCAATTTCGCGAAGTCACATCATCCAGGCGGATGCCCTCATCAGACCCGATCGGTGGCCGCATGAACACGGTACTCATCCTCGACACCGAAACGACGGCGGTCGGACCGGAAGCCAAGGTCATTGAAGTTGGAGTGATCCTCTGGTCGGTCCGACACGCAACCAGGTTGAATGCGTATTCGTCACTCATCTACGGAACCAGCAATCCCGCCGTGCACGTCAACGGGATCCCCGAGTCGGCGCTTGCCGAAGGCGCTGACGAGGAATCGGTGTGGGCGCGCCTCTCGGGTTGGCTTGAGCGCGCCGATGCCATCATCGCGCATCAGTCTGACTTCGATCGCCGGTTCCCACCATCCGGCTGGGACCAAGGCAAGCCGTGGATCTGCTCGATGACCGACATCGAGTGGCCGTACTCGAGGAAGAAGAAGCTCGTCGATATCGTGCTCGATCACGGCCTCGGCGTCGCACGAGCGCACCGCGCGCTGACCGATTGTGAGCTCATCGAGCGCACGCTCGAGCGGTGCCATGTGATGGGCCACGACGTCGAAGACATGCTTCGTCAGGCATCACGTCAGAAGGCGCTCTTCAAAGCGCTCGTTAGCTACGAAGACCGCGAGAAGGCGAAGGCCTGCGGCTTCGACTGGGACAAGGAACAGAAGCGTTGGACGAAGCGAATCTTCGTCGAGGACGCGAACGCGTTCCCGTTCCCCGTCGAACGAATCTGAGACTCGCCGGTCGGTAACCCCCCCCCCCACCACCGATCGGCACGTCCTGAGCAAGACGTTAGAAAAGGCTCACTTTCAAGATTTGGAGGAGTCGCATGGCTGACGGAGCAAGCGGTATCGGATGGTTTCTTGCGTTGGTCGGCACCAACGGTCGCCCGGCTCAGGCGTTTGAAGTGGAGCTCACACCTGATCTAGCGAAGCGATTCCTGGCGTCCCAAATCGCCTGCCAACGTCCGTTACGACGTACCAGGGTTCGCAAGTACCGACGAATGATTGCCTCGGGTCGATGGCCGTATACCGGTCAGGGCCTGGTCTTTAGTCGGTCGGGCCGGATGCTCAATGGCGGTCACACCTGCACGGCCGTTGTCGAGGAGGGCAAGTCGATTCCAAGAATCCTTGTTGTGATCGATGTGGATGACACGGTCTTCGCTCACATGGATGACGTCGGAGCGAGAAGCGGAGCCGACAACCTGCCCACTGGGGTCGCGAACCGAAATGCCGTCGCTGCCGTTCTGAACCTTCTTTGGAAGGAGGAACGCGGTCTCATCGGGAAAACCAATCAGATGCCCACGTCAGACTCGCCGTTGATGCTTGAGCGGTATCCGAACGCTCAGCAGGCCGTGGCTGCTGCACAGGGGTGCAGGACGCTAGGGCCGGTGAGCCTGATGTCCTACGGCTTCTTGCGCGCTTCAATGGTTTCGCCAGAGAAGGCGAGTGAGTTTTTCACTCGGCTCGCGAACGGCGAGATGTTGTCGAAGACGTCTCCTATCTACCTCCTTCGCGACAGACTCATTCGACAGAAGGCGGCAAAGGCGAAGCTGCCCGACCTCGAGGTTCTCGCTCTGCTCATCAAGGCGTGGACGAAGTTCCTGAAGGACGAAACGATCGGAACGCTTAGGTGGCGCGCCGATGGCGATGCTCCCGAGCCGTTCCCTGTTTGGCCGGGCCCTCCGCTTCCAGAACCGGAGGATGCATGATCCGCCGACTGCTGCGCGCAGTACCCGATGCTGCGAAATGGGTAGTCGGCCTGCCGGCCAAGTCCGAGTCGGTCGATGAGTTCGTGCCCGCCATCTACGACGTCGTAGAGGTGACGCCCGCGCCGGCTCCCGTAGCTCCTCCACGGGCGACGCACTGGAGCGAGACCGGCGACGGTCACATGCGGGCGTTGAGGTCGGCGACCTGCTTGGACTGCGGCGCGCCAAAGAAGGTCGGTTGGTATCGCTGCGACGGATGCAGGGAGAAGAGCCGTGTCTAGCTGGCGACGGTTTCGCCGGTGGTTCTGGATGACGTTTCGCGAGTGAGAGGAGGACGACGATGAAGAAGAGGGGATGCGAAGTGCACGTCGGCGATCGAGATCACTCGGCGGTCTACATGCCGTGCAGGAAGCCGGCGGCCGCCGACGTCATCAGCCGGACGCTCATCGACCGCAGCTACGTCGCGTGCCGCGATCACGCGACCGAGGCGCAAGACAACGGCCACCGTGTCGACTGGCACGACGGCGACGGAGCGGCGGCATGAAGCTCCTACGAAAGCTGCTTGCGACCATCTGCTATCGCTGCGCGAACAACCCGAGTGGAGGCTGCCGTGACTGCGGGTAGCCAGCTCGTGAAGCTCACCATCGAGCGCCAGGCCGACGGACGGTTCCGGATGCTCCGCGAGATGTCGTCGGGCACCGGCGACCTTTGGTACTGCGACGACCTTCTCGACGCGTTCGAGATCGTGTCGGCTGCGTTCCGCCCGGACGGCTCTCTTCGCACGTCCGTCGATTGCGAGAGCGTCGACGGTGATGGCCCGCATCCGTTGCCGGAGGCGCCATGACCTCGGACAAGTCGAACGCTCCGGAGATTCCGGATGGTTCGAGTGAACTGACGCCGTGCGACCGGCCGTACTCCGACTGCGGCGTGTGCAAGGGCACCGGCAAGCACGACGGCGACCCGTGCCCGGCGTGCGTTTGGCGGCGTTGGTTCGAGGATGCGACCGCGCGCGGTGCGGTTCGGAGCGAGGAGGAGATCATGTCCGAACGCGAAGAGGCTCGGACCAAAGAGGCCTTGCCCGAAGACGGCGCACGCTGCCATCGATGTGGGCACTACGAGACCCGATACACGCACGCGGTCGAGACGTACGCGCATTGCCCAAGCTGCGGTCGGCATACTCGCTGGGAGCGTGTTCCGTGCTCGAACGAGGCGAGGACGAACGACACGATCGAAGCTGCAATGCGGGCTCAGATCGACGCCCGCAAGGCTGGGGACGCGCGGGCGGAAATGGCTGCCGTCGAACGCGTGCTGTCCTTCGTTGCTCCGCTCTGCCGAGAGGTGGAAGAGCTGCGACGTCAACTCGGCACGAAGGGGGACTGTCCGTTGTGCGAGGGTACGGGCAACGTGCCCGAGTCGACGTATACGGGCAAGCCGCACCCTGAGGACGACGGTTGGAACACGGCGACGCGTCAGAACTTCGAGAGCCGAGCGCAATGCACCGATTCGGCGAGGCCACACGTCTGCCCGTGTCCCGAGGGCTATCACGGCTACGCCTGCAAGGGCTGCGGTGGCGAGGCTGAGTACTGTGGGAAGTGCGTTCCTCGCACCGATTCTCCGGAGCCCGAGACGGTCGCTGACCTCGTTCGACGAGCGGCGACGCTCATGCGAGCGAGCAAGCGCGGAGAGGTGCAGGCGCACGTCCGAGACGGCAACGGATGGATCGAGCTGACGCTGCCCGAGCACCGCCCCTCGCCCGAGGGGCCACGCCCGGAGCCTGCGTCGCCACTCACGCGCGAGCGGATGATCTACCTCGACGGCCAGGCAAAGGCGCTCGCCGATGTTGTTGACGCGCTCGATCGCGGAGGAATCGACGAGAACGGACTGCCCCTCACGGCACGCGACCACGTAAAGGCATTGCTCGAGAGGATCTCCCGTCCAGACCCTCGCCGAGAGAGTGCACAGGATCTGCTCGACCTGTACGAGCGCTGGATCGTTAGCCACGCGCCGTACCTCACCTTTTGCGATCACGCGTGTGCGGAGTGCGTGCCCGGCGGGTCGCTCGTCAGCAAGACGTTCAAGTGCGCGGTGCATACGGCTCGAGCGCGCCAGGCGTCGGAGTCCTCATGCCTTGGTCAGGAGTCAGAATGAAGCACGTCGTCATGCATGGAGACGTCCTCGACATCCTCCGCTCTCAGCCCGACAATAGCTTCGACGCCCTCCTCTCGGACCCGCCGTATGGGCTTCGTTTCATGGCCAAGCGATGGGACTATGACGTCCCGTCCGTCGAAGTGTGGCGCGAGGCCCTTCGTGTCCTGAAGCCCGGCGCGGCGATGCTTTCGTTCGGAGGCTCTCGCACCTTCCATCGCGTGGCAGTGGCCATCGAGGATGCGGGGTTTGAGCTTCGCGATTGCCTGATGTGGCTCTACGGCAAGGGCTTCCCCAAGAGCCTCGACGTGAGCAAGGCCATCGACAAGAGCGCGGGACACTGGAGATGCCGCGCAGGCAAGGTGCTCTCCGAGAACGCGGCGATGTCCGCGGCGAACTACGAGCGCACGCCTAAGGGCGACCCCGTCACTGCTGCTGCTGCTGAGTGGGCCGGATACGGAACGGCGCTGAAGCCTGCGTTCGAGCCCATCTGCCTGGCGCGAAAACCACTCGACGGCACCATCGTCGAGAACATCGCGAAGTGGGGCGTCGGCGGTTTGGCGATCGACGCGTGCCGGATCGAGGGAGCGAAGCCTGCGACGACGCGCGGTGCATCCCATGGCCGAGACATGGCCGGCTCACTCGGCGCGCAAGGGCGCATCGAGGACGACGGAAAAGGGAGGTGGCCTGCGAACCTCCTCCTCGACGAGCACGCCGGTGCACTGCTCGACGCGAGTGTCGCGCCTACGACGAGCGTGCCGTACCGCGAGAACGTCATCGACGGCGCCGTGCTGCCGATGTCGAAGCGCACGGCCGGCGGCTACTCCGACAGCGGCGGGCCGTCTCGATTCTTCTACTCGGCGAAGGTGAGCACGAAGGAGCGCGAGCATGGTTGTTCTCTTCTCCCTCGAAGGACTGCGGGCGAGGTCACCGGGGGCCGTGCGGAGGGCTCTGCTGCGCTGGCTAATCCGCGCACTGGTGCCGGGCGCACGGGCGGTGCGCATAACCATCACCCGACGCTGAAGCCGATCGCGCTGACGAAATGGCTAGCGACGATGATCAAGCCGCCTGCCGGAGGTCGCTTGCTCGTTCCGTACGCAGGCGCTGGATCCGAGATGATTGGTGCTTTGCAAGCTGGCTGGGGCGAGGTCGTGGGGATCGAGGCGGAAGCCGAGTACGTGGCGATCGCGATGGCTCGCATTGAGGCGTGGGTCTCACGCTCGCAACAAACAATGTTCGACGAGGCTGGCTGACCAATGCAGCGGCAATCCGATGGTGAGCGATGAAGATCGGCTCCCTCTTCTCCGGCATCGGCGGACTCGAGCTCGGTCTTGAGCGCGCCGGCCTCGGTCACGTCGCATGGCAATGCGAGCTCGATTCGTTCTGTCGCCAAGTGCTCGCGAAGCACTGGCCCAACGTCGAAAGGTTTGAAGATGTCACGCAGCCCCGATCATGGCCCGCAGTCGATCTCATCTGCGGAGGCTTCCCCTGTCAGGACGTCTCCAGCGCAGGAGCACGACGCGGCCTCAGTGGCGCCCGCTCTGGCCTCTGGTTCCACTTCGCTCGCGTCGTCGAAGAAGTCAGGCCGTCGTGGGTCGTCGTCGAGAACGTCGCGAGCGGCAAACGACTCTGGCTCCCGACCGTCAAAGCGCAGCTCGAAGGCCTCGGATACCGAGCTCGTGCCTTCTCGCTTTCTGCCGCTGACGTCGGAGCCCCCCACCTCCGTCGACGAATCTTCGTTGTGGCCCACGCTGACGGCGAAGGCGAACCTGCTCGCGCCATCGATGCAGAAGTGGGCCGCGCATCGGCGCATGCTCCCGACGCTGACGGCGCAGAGCTACGGGACGAATCACGGGGGCTCCGCGGGACGGACGGGCCCAGTGCGCCCGAGCCTAAACACGCTGGCTGGCGGACCCCTCAACCCCCAATGGTGCGAGTGGTTCATGGGCTTTCCCGACGGGTGGACGGACGTCGACGAAAAGCCCTTGGCAACAGCGTCGTCCCCCAGTGCGCCGAAGCGATCGGCCGCATGATCAAGAGCGCATTGGATTCGGGCTGCGGTGCCGGAGGTGCGGAATGAAGCTGAATCTTGCTGCCCTCATCGACATCGAGGAGCGCTGGGGTGAGCTGTGTGACGCAATAGTTGGACTCGACCGCGTGACGGGCGCGATGCCTGAGATTCGTGCCCTCATGAAGGTGGCCGAGGAGGCGAAGCAGGTGGCCGAGATCATCATCTGCCGCTGCGAGCCTTGCTGGACTGACCGACGAATGCACGCGCCGGCGTGCGAGGCCATTGAGGTTGACGGCCTCCGTGAGGCGCTTGCCGAGCTGAGCGTGCTGCAGACATCCAAGGAGAACGGACAATGACGACGGTTGGGTTTGCACTGAAGTCGAACGATGGGATGTACCTTTCCGGCCTTTCGCGCGAGGGGATACCTCTGGTGGCAAAGCGCCAGATGTTCGCCATTCGATGGTCGATCGAGAACCGTCGCTGCGCTTACGACCTTGGCGCGCTCATCGGCATGAGCGTCATCCGCATCGTCCCGAAGCGTTCCTCGGATACGTCCTCCAAGGAGGCACCATGAAAGAGTTCGCTGTTGACCGTTCGAGATGGCTGCGTGGCAGTTCAACCGGCTCAGTGCTGCAGGACTCCCAAGGACATCGATGCTGCCTTGGATTCTTCATGGCCGCGTGCGGGTTCTCCGCCGACAGGCTTTTCGATGTCGGCTTGCCCGAGGACGTCGAAGGCATGTCGACGGAGGGTGAGGCCGGCTTTCTGGTCCGTGAACGCGAGGACGACGAGGGCTACATCGTCGGCGTTTTGGACTCTGCAGTCACGGATCGACTCGTCGGTGTGAATGACTCCGACCGCCTCACCGATGACGAGCGGGAGAAGCAGATCGCTGACGAGTTCGCAAAGCACGGTGTCCGCGTCTCGTTCGTCGATTCCGTGCCTCTGGCCACCGTTGCAGAAGGAGAGAAATCCAATGGCTGACAAGGTGACGACGGCGACGCTGAAACGGTGGATCGTGGCGCGCGCTCTCGAGATCGGCGACGACTTCGCCGCTCAGTCGAATGAGTACGCCGGCAAGGACGTGCGGATGGCCGATTACTACTACGCCCAGGCAAACGGTGCGTGGGCGGTGGTGAAGGCGATCAAGCTCGGCTCGTATCGGCCGGCAAAGGCGCGCCGTCGAAAGGCTCGGACAACATGAGCACAGCCAAGAAGCCTTGGGTGCCGGAACTGCCGGCGCACTCCAAGATGCACGTCGATCTCTGGGACGCGATCCACGCCTACGCGCAAGCGAGCTACGACGGCCCCGAGTGCGCCCCTAGCGTGGCGAGAGCCCACGCCGTAGCCAAGACGCACATGGCGATCCGGGCGATCGTGGCGTACGCGAGTGAGCAAGTCCGCGAGGACGAGCGACGGGAATGCATCGCGTACGCGGATCGGACCGAGCGCATGTACCTCGCGCGAGCGCAGGCAATCGCCGACGACACGGACCGAGCCGACGGCAGCGCCGCTGCGGATGACGAGGAGCGGGCCACGGGGGCAGCAGCAGGAGCACGGGCCGTCGCGCACGGCCTGCGGAAGGGAGCACACCGATGACTGCATATCCAGTGACGTGCCTCGTGGACAACGAGGACGGCTACCGGACGACGATCACCGTCGAGGACGGCGACGAGGAGGCTGGAGCCGTCGCTCGCCTCGTGCTCGTCTTCGACCGCGACACGAAGGAGGCTCGCATCGATCTCTCGCCTGACGCCGCGCGCGCCATCGTGCGTGACCTCCGGCGGCGCATCTTGGAGGCACGATGACCACGCTCGACAAGTCCGTCGCCGTGAACGCCGACGAGCTGCACGTGCTCGTGCACACGACCGCGTGGGATCGCACGCGATACCGGAACTACTTCACGACCGGCCCCGAGACCGACGATTGGCCCGTGCTTATGGGCCTCGTCGAGAAGGGCCTGATGACGGTCGCGCGGCGAGCGGACGCGATGCTCGGCGGCATGACGACCTTCCAAGTCTCGGACGCGGGCTTTGCGTTCCTGCGAAAGGCACTGCCATGACGCGCGCACCTTCGGACGCTCTATCCGGTGACGACCTGCGATGGTGGGGTCAGAAGGACCGCCGCGTCGCGCATCACTTCGTCGACACGATGGCCGAGGAATCGGCGTGCCGTCGCAACTTCGCGTTGGATGGCAACTGGACGCGACTCGACATCGAGACCGGGAAGCCTTGGCCGCGTTGCAAAAACTGCGTTGCCTCGCTTCGTAAGGAGGCGGCCGATGGCTGACCTATCCGAGCCTCTTCGGTGCTCGAACTGCGGGCATCGCATCGAAGGATCGCCGTGGGCGTTCCCGCTCGCGGACATGCGCTTCGATGAATGGGTGCGCTTTTGCACCGAGAAGTGCCTAGACGCGTACGCATGCCGGGGTCACTGGACCGATCTGCCAGTCGGCGCGGTGCTCCAGTCCGTGCATGCCGAGCGAAACATCCGAGTCACCAGCGCTGGTGGAGGGAGCCCCCCGTTCTACGCCGTCGAGTGGATCAACAAGAACGGCACGCGCGACCGCCGGCGCAACGGATTCTCCGGGGGGTTGCGTCTCGAGGATTGGCGGTTGGTGTCGAGGGGATCGCCTCGGGTCACCGAGGGTCGCACGTGAAACTGCGCCCGTTCTTTTGCTATTACGGCGGAAAGTTCCGTGTAGCTCCGAAGTACCCAGCGCCCGAGCACCGCACGATTGTGGAGCCGTTCGCAGGTGCAGCCGGCTATTCCACGCGATACTTTGCTCGGGACATCGTCTTGGTCGAACGCGACCCGGTAGTCGCGGGGCTCTGGAAATACCTTACGCGCGTGTCGGGAGCCGAGATCCGGAGCCTACCGCTCGTCGGCAACGAGCAGACGATTGACGACCTGCACGGCATTGCGCCGGAGGCAAAGACGTTGATCGGGTTCTGGTTGACCGGCGGTTCGGCATCGCCTCGGAAGTCTCCGTCGAAGTGGATGCGTAGCAGGCCGAATTCCACGAGCTACTGGGGCGAGCTGACCCGCGCACGTATCGCCGAGCAGGTCGAGGCGATACGACACTGGCAGGTGATCGAAGGCTCTTACGAGCGCTCGCCCTTTCTGCCCGCCACGTGGTTCGTGGACCCGCCGTATCAGCAAGCGGGCTCGCACTACAGGTTCGGCTCGAAGCAGATCGACTACGACGGCCTAGCCGCATGGTGCGTTTCGCGTGAAGGCACGACGATCGTTTGCGAGAACGCCGGGGCGACATGGCTTCCGTTCGAGCCCTTCGCGACGATCCAGGCGAATTCGTCGGCGAGCAAGGGAGGGAAGAAGACCAGCGAAGAGGTGATCTTCGTGCGAAGGACGGGCGACGTAGCATGAGCGCAACGCATCCGATCGGCACAGGTGTGGAGAAGTAAAATGTCAGTTGAATGTCAGTTTTCGGTTCGCCCTGCGTCGTCCCTGCATGAAGAAGCCGATGAGCGAGCGGAGCTACGAAGAGCAGGTGGCCGCGTACCTGGAGGGCTGGGGATTTCTGGCAGCCGCCGCGGTTGTCGCCAAGCACGCGGCGTATGTGGCGCAGTCGAAAGACTGGGGGATGAAGGCGCAGCAGTGCGCGCGCTCCTCGCAAAGGAGGTTGGTTGATGGATCCGAACAGCGGCAAGATCTACCGGGACATCGACGAGGCGACGGCGAAGAAGCACGGCCTTGTCCCGATCGCGCCCGAGGACGAGCAGCGCGTCCAAGGCATGAACCGTCACCAGCGCCGCGCCTGGGCCGCTCAGCAACGAAAGAAGGCCAACAGTGGCTGACCTCACGTGCGTGCGCTGCAATGGGCCGGCGGTTCGGGTGCAACAGAATGGCGGCCTGTCGTGCGTCCGGCAGTGCCACGAGACCTCACGGGAGGAGGCGGCCCGCAAGGAACTCGAGGGACTGACCGCCGACCTGGCGCGCCTAGTCGGTTCGTACACGCCGCCCGGCTACATCTTCACGCTGATCCTCGCATCGGCCGATGTCGCCGGAGCGAAGACCAGCAACGCGATGGCCTACGCATCGAGCGGCCAGCGGCAGGACTGCGTTTCTATGCTGCGCGAGATGGCCGACAAGCTCGACTCCGAGCGAGGGCGCCCGTCGTGACAACGCATCCGATCTCCGAAGACAGTTCCAAATCCGTTCCAAAAGGTTCCAAAGGATGAGCGATGGCGTGGCCCAACCTCCTCGAGTGCATCCTCCGCGAATTCTGCGAGGCCCAGGCCCTCGTCGAGCGGTTCGACGCGACGGACGCGGGTGGCCTCGAGGCCCTACGCCAGGCCTATCGCGAGCGTCAGGACGACCGTGGGCTGTGCCGTTCGTGGGTGGCCGAGTCCGGTGGCAAGGCGAAGCTGGACACGTTCACGTCGGCTCCGCGGTGGAGCTCGAACCTGGACCTCTTCTACCGCGCCGAGATCTTCTACAAGACATGACCGAGAAAAAGAAGAAGGCCTCTGGGGTGAACATCCCGGAGGCTCAGAGGGGAACGGTTCAAGTGAAGCTCAGGCTCCCGCCGGACGTGAAAGACGATCTCGACGACCTCGCGGCGCGCTGGGGTCTAACGGTCTCGGGCACCGTGGCGACGCTTGTCGAGCGTGCATTGGAGTCGAACGGTCCTGACAAGAAGGAAGGCAACGGATAATGAGCGACGAAAACATCAAGCATCCAAGCAGGTTTCAGATCACGCCCGAATCCGTCGCTCTTGCCATCGAGAGCGCTCGACGTTCGACGCCGGACCTGAAGTACGGAGCGTGCGACATCGAGATGAAGGACTGGGAAGAGGTCCTCGGTCGAATGGTCGGCCCGCAGATCTTCACGGCGTGGACCGGGCCGACCGATGAACCACTCTACGCGGCCGTCACCGGCAACGGTCCGACGAGCGAGGTCAACGCGTTGTTCTTTTCCCTCGCCCGCGACATGGTCATCGCGCTTGGCGAGGAGGTACAGCGGCTTCGCGAACTCGAGACCATCGTGGAAGACGAGTTGATCCCCATCGTCGAGATGGACAACGAGGCGAACGATCCGAGCAAGTCCCTCTACGTCGCGCTCATGCGGGCCCGCGTCATCATCGATGCAAGGCCGCTGCCCGGCGAGGAGTCGAGCGATGAGCGCTGACTATGAGATGTATTCCTGGTCGAAGAACCATCATCGGGTCTCGTGGCCGGACGGCGTGGAGATCGAGGTGCATGCGTCCAACGTGGTGGCGATGCAGATCGGGCAAGGCCGGGCGCTCCTGAGGGAGATCGCATCCTGCGCCGGTGCTCTGTCGACAGCCTCTCGGAGGCTGAGGGAGATCACGGAACAATGCGAGCGCGATGTGTCCGAGGTGTTGTCGTACGCGAAGACCCTCGGGCCGGCGACGCAGCAATCCTCCGAGGTACCGAAGCCATGAAGGCCGTCACCTACCGAGACGCGGGCGTACGTGTCCTCGTCAACCAGGGCATGTGCAAGGGCTCGAAGGGCATCACGACGGGCGACACGAAGCCGGGCATCGAAGGCCCGCTCGACGGCACCGGACTCGGTGTGACGCTCGTTGGCGTCCAGCTCGCGAGGAAGTTCAAGTTCATCCGCGAGGACTTCCTGGAGCCCGAGCCCTTCCGCGCTGTGCTGCCATCATCCGGAGAAAAGCCGTGAACTGCGGTCACACCGAAGACAACCGCCTCGAGAACGACGGGTGCGCGACATGCCACCTGCACGACTCGATCGCTTGGCGCGACGCCGAGATCGCCAAGCTCGAGAAGGTCGCCGACGCTGCGCGCCGATGGTTCGCCGACACCGCGCACCTACGCCAAGACTTCGACGGTCAGGGCGTGATGCTTTCAGAAAACGTGAAGGCGTTGATCGCAGCCATCGAAGCACTCGATAGCTCGGATTCCGTGAGCGACGCAACGTTGCCTGTTGCCTCGCAGCACACTCAACAGAGCGGCGCTATGTTGGGAGCTCGTGCAAGCGATGCGGCGTCCGACCTCGAAAAGCTCGCTGCCGAGTGGCTCGACAAGTGGGTCTACACCGAGCCTGACGACCAGCCGAACCTTGTGCCGGTGCTCGTGCGCTTGCTCAAGAGCGTTCGAGACGGAGCGTGCTCAGAGACGGCGGAGCCCGAGTGGCTGGAGACCATGAAGCAACGCACTCGCGCTGCCGAAGAGTACGCCCGAAGTCGTGACTTCACTTCGACACTGCCGGACGGCGAACCGGAGAAGAAGGCATGAAGCGACGCATTCCGATCCATCGGTGCCCAGGTTGTGGCGGTCCCGCAGAGCGCGACTGCGTCGACAACTTCGGCAAGCCGTACAAGGGTTGCTCCGGTGCGTGCCGCATCGTTCTGCCCGACGTGGCTACGCAGACCGGGTCCCAAATCACGCCTCGTCCTCGAGACGAGGAGGAGTGATTAGCCCGCCCCCGCCAACGCCGCCTCGATCTGCCTCGCGAGCTGCTGCCGCTGAGCGATCTCCGCCTGCGTGACGGCGAGGAATGCGACGACGCGATCGCGCGGGACCTCGGCGATCTCCTCGGGGCGGTAGACGGCGGTCGTGCCTTCGTACGCCCCGGGCGGCGCGACGTACGCGCGAACGAGCAGGCGTCCGTCGTCCAGCATCGACTCGACGACGCCGAGCCGCCACGTGTGCGGCGGGCGGATGGGTTTCACGAACGCGCCGACCTTCATTGTCGCGCCATCGTACGCCGAAATGGCGAAACGCCCGCCACTCCTTCCGGAGCAGCGGGCGTCTTGTTCTCTAGCCTGCGGATTAGAATCAGCGACGCCGGGCGCAGGCGGCGCAGATCGCCGTGTCGATGAAGAGTGAGCCCTGGCGCCAGTAGAACGGGTCGCGAGCCTTCTCGAAGGCGAAGATGCGGTCGTAGCTCTTCACGCGCTCACCGCATCGCGTCCAGCGCTTCGCGGGCGTCTTGAAGACGTGGAAGATGCGGGCCATCACGCACGCCGAACGAGCCGGAGCGCTTGGGAGTAATCGACCCACGACGGCATGTGCCCGTAGAACGGTGGCTGAACGACGAAGCCAACGCCCGGCGTGACGGTTGGGTGCGTCGGCAGAGCGAGGCCGGAGCGGGCTCGAAGCTCGGCGGCGAACTCGTTCGTGTCTTCGACGTGCATGCCGTACAGGCCGATGCGCTTGCCGTCGGTGACGACGTCCTTGAGCGGACCGGCGAGAAGCCGGAAGTCGCGCCCGAGGGACTTGCCTCCGACGCCTTCCGCGATGCCTTCGGAGACTCGGCGGTAAGCCTCGGGGCTGTTCATCGTCGCGACGTTGCCGTCGTGCTTCTGGATGGTCTTCGCGGGCGAGACCTTCAGGTCGGCGGCGCGCCAAATGGCGTCGACGAGCTGCGGGGAGGGGAGCTCGCAACCGGCGCGAGCCGCAATCTCGTGCGCCTCGCCGATGCCGACCGGAGAGAAGTACACCGGCGACACCTTCCACAGGACGCCGCCGCACTCGACATCCACGAAGCCGTCGAAGTTGATGGCGACGCCGGCGTCGAGAAGGGCAGGCGGGAGGATGGCAGGTTCGACGAACCTCGTCTCAACGTGCGAACGAACGCGCTCGAGGTACCAGTCCCACGGGAAGTTCTCGCCAGGGTCCCAGTGCCCTTTGCCGCCCGTCAGACCTTTCGTCACGTCGACATGGCCGCAGATGCCGACCCGCCGGCCGACCTTCAAGTCTTCGGCGGTGACGCGTTCAACGGGGATGTCGTGGCGCCGGCAGATGTCGGCGACGAGCTCGGCGGAGCGCTCGAGCATCGCGACGGAGAAGTCGTCGGCCCACTGCTCGGGCGTCTGCTTCGCAAAACCCGCGTGCTCGATGCCGATGGAGAAGCCGTTGACCGGGCCGGCGTGCCACGCGATGTCCTTCTCGAGGACGCTCTGCGTGACGCTGTCCGAGTCGACGGTGTAGTGCGCCGAGGCTTGCGACGAGTTTGGCCCGCTGAACCACGTGGCGACATTCTCCGCAGCGCTAGCGACCTCAGCGCATTCGGCCGTATGGATCGTAACCATCGTGACGTCGCCGCGGACACGATTGGCTTTCGTGTAGTGACGCGCCTGGATGAAGCGAATCGTCATGCTAAACCTGCTCGATGCCTGCCATCGCAGACCTGACGAACCAGCGGTTCGCGTCTTTGGTTGTGTTGGAGTTCGCGCACCGAGCGCCCACCACGTGGAAGTGCCAATGCGATTGCGGGAACGTCGTGAACGTTCAGGCGAACCATTTGAAGACCGGCAACACGAAGTCCTGCGGCTGCCGGAAGCTCGCGAAGGAGCCTCTAGCGGACCGCCTATGGAGGTTCGTTGCGAAGGCCGCCGAGGATGAGTGCTGGCTGTGGACGGGTGGCACAAACGGCCGCTACGGAGTCCTTGGACGCGGCGGACGCGGAGCCGGCATGGTCTACGCTCACCGCGTTAGCTACGAGCTGGAGCGTGGACCGATTCCCGAAGGCCACGACGTCATGCACGCTTGCGATACGCCGCTCTGCGTGAATCCTCATCACCTCAGCGTAGGGACCCGCGTGGACAACATGCAGGATGCTGCGCGCAAGGGCCGCACCTGGAAGGGCGGCATGCCCGGCGTTCGCAATGGCCGCGCGAAGATCACGGAGGATGACGTCCGTGCGATTCGAGCATCGACCGAGCCGACCGCCGACCTGGCAAAGCGGTACGGCATCTACACCACCATGGTGAGCCGTATCCGCGCTGGCAAGGCGTGGAAGAGCGTCGCCTAGGCCACCGAGTTCACGTTGAAGGTTCCCGCCTTGGCGCCCTGGGCCACGGGCCCCGGAGACGAGATGACGAACGACCATCGGCCCGCCTCGGTGCACGGCACGGCGCAGCGGAACTTGCCGGTGGCGCTCTTGGTGATCTCGGTACCGGCACCGTACGTGTACGTCGTGGACGTGCCAGACGGAGCGGTGACGATGACATCGAGCGCGGTCGGATCGACGAATGCGCGGGTGTCCGGATTTCGCAGGTCGAAGTCGATGTGGTTCACATCGCCGACGTAGAGAGTCATGCGCTGCCTCACCGTGATGAGCGTCGCGGCTTGCTGCGTGACGCGGATGATGGTTGCGGGGCCGGACGTCCAGCGGATGTCGGCTACCGGCGACTCGATGAATGCGGAGTAGCGAAGGCCGACGGCTTGAGCCGCGACCGCGATTGACGCCGTCGCTGCGACGAGTCGGTATGTTCGGCGGAACGAGACCTCTCGACCCGTGAACGAGGCAAGAGCAGGGACAACGCTGAGCGCGTAGCCCTTGCGTCCGGTGACGTTCTGGCCGGCAACGGCCAATGTGGCAGGCGCGACGGGGAGACGAAGCCCTCGTCTCAGCTGGACGTCTTTCCCGGCGAACGGGATGGCCGCCGCTGCGACGGAGAGCACGTACGCACCGACCGGCGTGTACGTGAGGGTGACGTTCTTCCCGCTGAAAGGAATGCTCGCCGGCGTGACCGGGAGCCGAAGGCCTCGCTTGAAGGTGACGTTCTGGCCGGCGACGGGAATCGCGAGCGCCGTCACCGGAAGGACGAACGCGCCTAGGGGCGTGTACGTCAGCGTGACGTTCTTGGCCGAGAAAGCGACCGCGGCCGTCGTCACCGGCAGGCGGAGGCCTCGCTTGAGGCCTACGTCTTGGCCCGTGCACGGAACCGCCGCGACCGAAACAGGAAGCCTTCGACCTACGAGGAGGTTGACGGACTTCCCGCTGAACGCGTTCGCTACCGGGGTGACCGAAGCGCGGTACCCGCGCAACGTCCCGACGGTCTTGCCCGAGAACGGGATAGCTGCCGACGTGACCGGGAGCCGCGAGCCCTTGCGAAGCGCGACGTTCTGCGTCGCGACCGCAATCGCCGACGCCGTGACGGAGAGCGTGTAGCCCTTCGCGGCGCTGACGTTCTTTCCGCTGAACGGGATTGCGAGTGCGGTGACGGGAAGCTTTCGCCCCGCGACCAGACCGACATTCTTCCCGCTGAAAGGCACCGCGAGCGCAGTGACCGGCAGCGTGTACGACCCGCCTCCGCCCGCAGAGAGGTACGTCGAGTCAAGAGCGGCGTCGAGAGCAGCAATGTCGCCCGACGAGAACGGCGTCGTCGTGTCGTAGGCGAACAGCATCGAGGCGAGTTCGCCGCCGTGCGGATAGTCGCCGTTCTCGCGCGCGCCGAGCGCGCCTGCGTACAGTCGCCATTCCTGCCCGAGCTGTCCCGTGCCCGTCGTCGTCTGAGCGACACCGTCGATGTACATCGTGACGGCGCCTGAGCCGTTCTTCACGACGATCATCCGGTGCCATGCGCCCGAGTCAGCGACGGCGTTTGCACTGGCCCCGCACGCCTCGAGCTTGCCGTCGAGAATCGACACGCCGTACACGTCGACGCAGCGATAGAAGATCGAGGCGTCGTGTGGCATCACCCCCGAGCGCCGATAGATGCACGCGAACAGACGATTGTGCGACGCGTTGTTGAACGCGGGAATCGTCGTGAGCGTCGGGATCTCGAGGTAGTCCGCTTGCGCGGCCGTCGAGGAGGCGTCGAAGTTCGGGCAGGACTGCCCCGAGGGAGTGGTACTCGCGGCTGGCCGCTTCGCCGCCGTGGACTGCGTGGCGTTGCCGGACCCTTTCGTGCACGTCCACGTGCCAGTGGTCGCGTTGTAGTCCTTGTACTCGCGCACGAGGCGCGAGCCGAGGACGTCGGTCGGCGTCGCCATTTACGCCTCTTCAGCCGATCGTGAGGACGCCGTTCGTCGGATCGAAGTCGAGCGTAAAGGTCTCGCCCGTGGCGAGCGTCACGTCCGAGCCGTAATCCAGGTAGCCGACGAGTTCGTCGTTCGTGGCCGTGTCGTTGTAGATGACCGCGTAGCGGAACGTCGGGACGGCGCCGCTAGCCGTGAGAACGAGGTCGTTCAGTACCCACTTGTACTGGCCCGCCGTCTGCGACGAAGAACTCACGGTCAGTACGCGAGACGACAGGTTCGTCATGCTGATCGTGGTGAGGTTCGAGAGCTGCGTGTTCGTCGCAACCGGTGCGTTCGCAGCCGCGCAGAAAACGACTGTGAACGTGTCCGAAGCGAGGTTGTGCACCTTCTCCGCGACGGCTTCGGTGAAGCTGTTGAATTTGACGAGGGTCGCCATGGACGGATCTCTCCTGTGAGCGCGTCCTGCGCGCTCCGTCGTGTTGGGTTGTCGTTCGAGCTACGCCGCGCTCGGCGGCGGGTCAGGGTTGGCGGTGAGCCATTCGCGGCGGGCGTCGACGGTGACGAGCTGAGTCCCGCAGCAAAGGCCGCACACCGAGCATGCAGCGCAATCGGTCTCGTGGAGGGGGTCGCAATGCGGACACTGCTCCACGCTGCGACCCTTGCAACGCATACAGCGCTTGCATGCAGGACATGGGACCCTCGTGGGCATCTCGTCGTTGAGGATCATCGGCTGTACTGGTGCCTGCAGAGCATCGCGGTAATCGAGCCGTCATGACCGAGCATGTAGAGCGACGCTCGTTGCTGCAGAGCCTCAAGGCAAAGCTCAGGGAACATCACGAAGTCCGCTCGTGTGACGACCGCTAGTGACGGCGTCGTCCCGATGAGCCGCTCGGCGCCTTCCTCGGAAAACGTGGCGAGGTAGGCGAGTCGGCCTCGGTCGTAGAGCTGCTCGATCTTCATCCGAAGCGCAGCACGTGCCCGGCGAGAGCGAACATCAGGACGAGGAGCCCGCAAAAGAAGGCGATGCGGCCGAGTTCGGCGGCCTTCGGATTCGCGGCCATGAGGTAGAGCGCTGCGCCGATGATGGCGACGATCGCGGGAACGATGGCGATGACGGTCACAGGTTGCCTCCGATGAAGTCGGCCACGTCGGCCGGATCGATGGTCCCGTTGGCAGCGAGCGCCCGCATCCGGTCGATGACCTCGTCGCGCTCCGCGTCGGTCATCGCCTCGGCGTGCGCCTTCTTGAGGTGTGCCGAGACTTTCTCTCGCGTGACGGCGACGTGGCTGTACGCGGTCTCACGCTTCGACAGCGCCTTGAGCGAGCCGGGCGGGGGCGTGTCGCGTCGGAATGGGACGTCCGAGAGCGACGTGCTCGTCGGCGGACGGTCGACGTCGTCGCCAGCGGCCGCAAGCTGAATGGCCAGGCCGATGGCTTCCTTGATCGCCTCTTCGGCTCGCATCATCGCGTCGATCCAAAGGAGCCGAAGGCGCCGCATGCTATCCACCGCTTCTACGTTCGAGTTCTTTGCGAGCCTTGGCTGACTCGCCTTCCTCGGGGAGGATGCGGCGGACCTGCTCGGCAAGCCGGGAGTCGTCGTCGCTAGGGACGACGATGTATTTGATGAGCGATGGCACGGCCTCGATCGCCGACTTCAGGATGGAGAGCGCAAGGGCTTCGAGCGTGCTCACGAGCAGCCTCCGAGCGCAGAGGCCAGCGTTTGGGCGTCGTCGATGACCTTTGGGAGCGAGATGCCTCGGCGCCGTAGCGCGTTGATGGACGTCGAGAGCGCCTCGTTCGCGCTCTTCACGGCGCAGGCGACGTCGCGTTTCTTGCCCGCGTCCCACGCGTCGATGGTCTCGGCGGCGACGATGACGGCGGAGCGAGCGTCCTTGTAGGCGCCCTCGCAGGTGCGAGAGAGTTCGATGTCCGTCTTCTCGAGAGCGACGGCCGCGCAGAGGTGGTCGCCGACCTTCACCGCTTCGGCGGTAGCGAGCACGGTGCCGCGGGCCTGGGCTCGGGACGTGGTGCATCCACCGACGAAGAATCCGAAGAGG
>ERZ724505.67-NODE-67-length-62925-cov-7.570431_pt1 | contig 62925 bp, 78 predicted proteins | sample MGYA00376038_ERZ724505 | MGnify/ENA primary metagenome ERZ724505 (study PRJEB28724, sample SAMN07190884) | wastewater metagenome | isolation source: effluent of sewage treatment plant in Hong Hong | place: Hong Kong | collected 2016-03-17 ... | reverse complement strand
TTCAAATGTTCGAGATTCCTGGAACCGAAGATGGGACTATCCGTATCACTGGTCAAGACATGAATGATGGGTTTCCTGGCATCTGGATATTCCGCTGGATTCCTGGAGTGTCTGCAGAGCTCATTCGCAATGGAGTGGTGGACGCTGTTGCTGCAAGGTCACCAAGTAGCTTCCCCAACGTCGTCTCATATCAGACGGATGCTTGGTTCAATAACTACAACATTAGTCAGCCAGCATCGAGAGGAGTCGTGGATGATAACTTCAGAGTTCGTGGTCTTCTGCACTCCTTTCCTGCTTTCAAGCGTGGATTGACTAACGACGAGCTGAACACAATCGGACAGTTCTACAGTCGAGTCTATGGAACTCCTTGGACTAACTTGCCATGAGTCAATCACTCCCCACTAAGACCTCTGCCTTCCTGGTGGATTTCATTTCAGGGTCTAGAGCTACTCCCACTTTCTATCGGTATACGGACGATGTCCAGAATCTGCAAGTAGGAACTGAGACATATGACTCTAATCCAGGGATGAACATCGAAATCCCTGCGATGACGATTGGTCTCAATGAAGATGAGCTCGTATTGACTCTTCCTATCGACGACTTCGCTGACAAGATGTCTGATGGACGATCCGTCGCCAGAACTAAGGTGCGAGTCCGCGAGGTCATGCGCTCTGAGAAAGGAGGCTCCTTCACAGACACGCTTACCTATTTCATCGGTGAAGTGAAATCCACGATTCGCAATCCTAGTGGAAAGGAAAACGTCGTAGAGTTCCGTTGTGTCAATGCTAAGTCCAGTCTGGATCAGAGCTTCGGCCTTAGCTGCAATCACCATTGCATCTGGACCTTCGGTGGAGCTGGATGCGAAGTAGACCTGTCCAACCTCCGTCAAATCATCACTGTAGTTTCGATCAGCGGACTACGTGTTACGCTGGATGATGGAGGTGGAGCCGGAGGAAACCTCAAAGGTAAGGCGAACGGATATTGGGTCAACGGACACTTGGAGTATCACGGAATCATCATCAAGATCCGTGACTGGGCAGGGACAGGATCTGGAAGCTTCGTCCTCAATCGCAAGGCTCCTCCGGAGTTTGCTGGCAATACCAACGTGAATATCTATCCCGGATGCGACAAACGCTACTCGACTTGTGTGAATCGTTGGGGAAGGCAATCTCGTTTTGGTGGGTTCGGGATTGGTATTCCCGAGTTCAACCCGATTATCGAGGTCATCAAGTGAAGCACTTCGTGGCTCCCTACAAGTGGAGGGAGTTTCAATGTCCTCGACTCCAAGACGTCCTTGACTCGTGGGTCGGAACTCCCTATGTTCTCGGGAGTGCAGCAAAGAAGCAAGGAGTGGATTGCGTCCGCTTCGTATGCTCTGTTCTGGACGAGATGTATGGGACACGTAGAATCCCTGAGAATCGCCTCCCTTCGGATTTGTCCTTGCATGACAAGATCGGAGCCTTGTCTGCAATGAAACAGATCATCTCCGCATACAAGCCCAATCAACACGTCGAAGATTTCATCTGGGAACCTGGAGACATCGTTGTCGTTGGAGCTCCTAATGCGGGTCCTGGACATGCTATGATCGTGTCCTGCCGTAAGAATGTCCTGTATCACGCGACCAATCAAGGGATCGTGACAACTGGAATCACTTTCCCTGTAGGCACGAGCCTCGACGTCTTCCGTTTGCTGGATAAGGAGAAGTGGAATGTTTGATGATCCTCCAGTTCTGCAAGCCGGAGTAACTGAGATTGCCGTTCTCGTCGTTGGAATGGCACTTTCATACTTCCAAGCGAAGCTCGCAGCGAAGAAGAATCGTGCTGTCCTCAAGGACGAGAACCCGGACACGCAAGTATCTCGTGGAGCCTACGTTCCTCTCATCATTGGTCGTGATAGGATCGGACCAGTCATCGGGTTCGTTGGATCTCAGCTAGGCTCTGGAGGACCAACGTTCATTGGCGATGGACCTTCTGCTGGAGGCAAGCGAACTGGAACTGGAGGAGGCACGGGATCCTACAGTGACTCGCTTGTTCATCTACTTTGCGTTGGACCCGTCTCGCGTATCATCCGCATCTGGTCTAACGGCAAGGAGATCTTCAGCGGAGACATCACTCCTGAGACGAATCCGTCTGGCACTACCGTAACAATCGGAGGTGAAGGTAGTTTCCGTGTCTATTGGGGTGAGCCTGATCAGCCAGTCGATCCTCTGATCCTCGCACGTCTGGGAATCAACAGTCGATTCCCGTTCATGTGTTACGTTGTCTGGGACACTAAGAACTTCGGAAGCGCTCCAAACGCTCCTCTCATTGAATATGAGGTAGAAGCTCAGGCTCATGGATCTCAACTCGTCCAGTCTCCGGCTTGGATCAATGGAACTTACACCGATGCATCTTCATCTGCTGGTGATGCTCTTCTGTTTCGTGATCCTCTCAATCTCAATCGCTGGGTATTCTACCGCGATGTGACTGGCATCTACACTACGAACTCCGTTGTTCGTGTGTCGGGTCAGATGGCGATCGATCTTGTTGGATACACTCCAGCATACCTCCACGTCTTCTCGTCCGTCTATGACGTGAACGAGCAGTGGACTGATCCAAATCCGCCGAACACGAGGTATATCGGTCTCACTAGCGTCTACTTCTCAGGGATTACAGTCTTCGAGATCAACAATCCTCAGACTCCCATTGCAGGAAGTCGCATTGCGAAGTGTATTCCAGACGGAAACGATGGAGTCAACATCGCGCATGCTCTCGATCAGCTGTTCTTCTCGTCATTTCCGCACGGCGCAGGCAAGGACAGAGGTGACTTTGACACTGCGTCTTTGGAAGCAGTAGGAGTTCAGCTCTCTAATCTGCACGAGGGACTCAAAGGAACCATCAAAGCAGAGAATGGAGAGCAAGCTGACGCGACAATCGGAGCTTTGATGGCGGATGCTGGCATCCAAGTCGCTCTGGATCCAGTCCTTGGCAAGTATATCTTCAAGCTCCTTCGCGAGCCGGAAGCTACACGTCCTCAAATCACGCAAGGATTGATCCTCGGACCTAAGCCGGAGATCGAAAATCTCGTCGGTGAACGTGAAGGTGACAAGCTAATCTTCACTTTCAGAGATGCTTCCCGTCGTTATAGGGATGTCACGTTCATTGTGGACGATGATGGTCAGGCTATTTACACTCGCGTTCAGAAGGCTCGCAACGTAGGTATCAACTCCACGCGCGAGTTCGTGACTGCAAGGAAGATTTCTGACCGTCGTGGTCCTGAGGAACTCGCGACACCATCCAAGTTCAGGCTCCAAGCTGCTCGAGAAGCACGACGTTTGAGCGCTGGACTCGCGATTGATGTTGCTGGATTCGACGATGTAATCCGTTTGATCTCAGTGAAGCCAGACCCTTACTCTGAGAAGACAGAGTTGATTGGCTACATCGACTTCTACGGGCTCCCGTCTAGTCTGGACACTTCCATCCTGGAAGGTCCTACTCCGGACAGTGTCCCCGCTGTCGAGCCTCCCTCCTATCCAACGGAGGACGTTCAGGCGGCAGTCGTGGAACTTCCTCGCTATATCAGCGATGGAAAGATGCAGATTGGTGTCTTCCGCATCCGCTCTAGCGCTGATGTGATTGGAGCTTGGATTTGGTTGTCGCGTGACGGCTCGTCATACAAGCGAATCAAGTGGGATGAGTTCGTCCACACGGGAGGAGTCCTTTCATCTGACCTTGCAGTAGGATCGTCGCTCGTCGCGTCTGTCCCGATTGATGCTGTAGGAGTGGACACTGTGGGGTCCAGCGAGGATCTTACTTCGGATGAAGAGAGTTGGAGGCTCGGTCGTCAAATCGCGCTCATTGATGGAGCAGAGCTTTGCTACGTCCAATCCGTAACGGGTCTTGGAGGATCGTCCTTCTCGCTAGACAACGTTCTGCGCGGACGTCTCGGCACGTCCAAGACGGAGCATCTTGCAGGGAAGGAGGTCTTCATTGCACAGAGCCACGAAGTGACGTATGTCTCAGATGTGCTCCTTCAGCCGAACAAGACTCTGTATGTCAAGATCCAGCCAGTGACCAAGCAAGGAGCTGTCGCACTCGAGAATGTGACTCCTCGCGTGATCACTCTGCAAGGTAAAGCCTACAGACCTCTGGATCCTGTCAACCTCAGGACGGACAATCACTGTAACGCATACGTCACGGGACAAGACATCACGTTCATCTGGAGGCATCGCTCCGTCCACTCCTACAAGACTGGAGCTGGAATGCAAGCGTTCGGCGCTCCTACTGGCGAAAGCGAAGTAGAAGGTGACTTTGTAGTCCGGATCCTCAATGGAACGGAACTCTACAGAGAAATCATCACGAATCAAACGATGTGGACATACACGAACGCTGATCTCATTGCAGACTTCGGAAGTGAGCCCTCAACGTTCAACGTCCAAGTCTACAACTCGTTCTCTGGCTACAAGTCTGCAGTCCTCTCAATCACCGTTGTGAAAGTCTAATGGCAAAACCGGCATTTCAAGGGATCGCTTCTGGGATGGAAGGTTGGGACGTTGAAGTCTCGAATAACTTCTCCATCCTGCAAGACGGTCCAGTCCCGATCTTCGAGTCCGCTGGAGATGAGTCCACACTCGCTACGGATCATCCTCCTGGGCTCTACGATCGTTGCATGATCTTTGTGAACCATTCCACTAAAGGATGGCTCCTCTACTTCAGCAACGGCTCAACCTGGACAGTGATTGGGAAAGCTGCATCCAGCATCACGAAGTTCACAATCAGCACGGGTGGATCTCCAGGAGACACTCTTGCAGCGATTCCCAACCCAACGGATTCTCCTGCAAGTGCAGATGCTCTTCGTGACGATATCACGACTAACATCATCCCCATCTTGAAAGATTCGATCAACAGTCTTGGGAAGAAAATCAACGATTTGATTGACGGATTGAAAGCGACGGGTCAAATGTCCTGAGAGTGTACGATTCGCAAAAGATACTCGTAAGTGGGTCGCACTTTGCGCCCGGCGCTCGCCCGCGCCAAAACGCCCATTCCCCACCCCAAACGCCACCCTACCCTAGCCATATACTACCAACTCTCAATGTAGGCTAAGAGTGTAAGTATAGGTGAATGCTGGGGTTATGGTGGCTGAAGAAAATTCTGCGGGCGGGGCTTGCGCCAAAACGGAGGCCCACTTACGAGTATCCTTTGCTGTTCGTACACTCCGGATGCCGACAAAATGGACTTGCGTTGCGAGCCCATTTATGTTAGCATTCGCACCTTCGCATACTCATAGACATGGATCATCCAATCCTCGAACCTTTGTCCGAAGCGACAAAGACGTGCCTCTCCGCCATCTATCTGGCACGTAACATCTACCTCGTCGTTTCTCTCGACGAGAAGATGGACCACTTCATCCTGTCCGCGGTCTCCGCGACTCCAAGTCGTCCATCCCTCTCTGTGTCTTCATTCCTCCCTAAGGAGGCTGTTGCTACTAGCGACGTGAAGACTGCGACTGGAGAGGCAGTGATCATCACGTCTAGGAATCCCATCTACGGAGAGCTGAACAAGTTCCTCGCTCGGATTCCGGAGTCATTCCCTGTCAAGAAGAACGTGTATGATCGCTATCGTGCAGCACTCACGGACTACACTGCACTGATGATCCAGTCTGCGATTCCGAAGGAGAAGATCATCTTCGGATCGGATGACGCTCAGCAATGGTATGAGTTCCTCCTGCGGAGGTTCCACGCACAGACGTCCAGAGCACTCTTGCAGTCGAGGTTCAAGAACCAAGGAATCGTTCCGGAAGCTCCAGAGGACTTCGACGACCATCCAGAGTTTCCACTCTCGGACTATCAGCGAGTCGCGATGCAGATGGGAGTTGGGCAAGAGGCACTTGCCTTGTTCATGGATCGTGGAACAGGGAAGACCGCTACTTCCATCTCGAGGATGTGTCTTGAGGCGAAGCGTCATCGCGCTGGACGTCTCGGTGACAAGCCTCGCATGATGCGGACTCTCATCGTCTGTCCAAACCAAGTCCGTCTCAACTGGTTCCGCGAGATCGAGAAGTTCGCGACCATTGCAGGAAAGGTGACGATCCTCCGCGGTGGACAGTTCGAGAGACTCAAGCTCCTCACGTATGCTGTTCGTTCGGAGGATGACTGTGCCTTCAGTGCAGTCATCGTTGGATACGACACGCTGTCCGTAGAAGTGGACTCGCTGACAAAGATTCCTTGGGACCTTGTCATCTGTGACGAGTCGCACTATTTCAAGAACACGAAGACGGAGCGTTTCAAGGCTCTTCGACAAATCCGGGATGTCTCGTCCCGTCGGATGATCCTTACTGGCACTCCCATCGCTAACTCTGGAATGGACCTCTGGGCACAGCTAGAGTTCCTTGCAGAGGGAGCGTCTGGATTCAAGGTGTTCGAGAACTACCGTCGGTTCTTTGGCAAGTATGAGCATGGAGTCGTGGACGCCGCAGGAAATGGAGTGTCCAAGCTCGTAGGAATGAAGAACATCCCACTCCTGCAAGAGCGTCTGTGCCGTCTGTCCTTTGCAGTGACGAAGGAGGAAGCTCATCTCGGTCTGCCTCCTAAGGTCTACGACCTTGTGGAAGTCGAAATGACTGCGAAGCAGACGGAGCTCTACAATCGCATGGCAAGTGCTCTGAAAGTAGAGATCAAGAACATGCTGGATGGCTCCGTCAATAACAGTATGACGGCGGAGAACATCCTCACATCCTTGCTTCGCCTGTCTCAAATCTGCTCTGGATTTGTCCGTTGGGACAAGAAGGTGGATCTCGAGAACGCGGAACTCCTTTCGGAAGCAAAGACGGAACAGATCCCAGGTGAGAATCCTAAGATTGAAGCACTAGTCGAGATGCTCAAGGCTGAGGACAAGGATCCTAACGAGAAGACAATCATCTGGTGCTGTTTCATCGAGGACATCCGCGCTATCAGCGAGCGCCTCACCAAGGAGGGGATCGTCCATGGATGCTACTATGGAGGAGTGAGGGAGAGTGATAGGCAGACCATTGTGGATCGCTTCAACAGTGACCCAACGTTCAAGGTCTTCATCGCCAATCCTGCGACCGCAGGTGAGGGACTCAATCTCCTTGGATTCACTGGAGATCAAGAAACCTACTGCGGTCATGAGATCTTCTTCTCACAGAACTGGAGCGCGATTCAGCGAGCGCAGGCAGAGGACCGCGCTCATAGGCGCGGCACAAAGAGCACAGTCAGGATTACGGACTTGGTCGTCCCTAACACTATCGACCAAGAGATCCGTGATCGAGTCCAGAAAAAGCAATCGAATGCTTCACTGATCCAAGATGTAAGCGCCATTCTCAAGAACATTCTCGATATGAAGGTATGAACAAGCCTCGCGTTTTCGTTGTGTCAAACGCAGATCGATTTGATCTGACTCCTGCTGAGAAGTATGGAGAGATCAAGTTTCTGATGCGTCAACCCTCTAGTCCATTCAATCCGGAGGGATTCATGAACATCCTTGCAGAGGCTTTGTCTGCAGAGGTGTATAATCCGGATGTGGACTTCATCGCATTCACTGGTCACTCTCTTCACATCTCACTCCTTGTAGGATTGGTGATGTCGCAGTTTGACTCTGTGAAGGTCCTCCTGTTCGATAGTCGTTCAGGTGAGTATAAGGATCGAACAATCAACGTGGATAAGCTATGCACGATCTAGTCCAGAACGCGAAACAGATCCTCGAGAAGCTGCAAGGTCTGCAGCTAGAACTCTTGGAGCACTTGTTTCAAGTGACTGACAACGTCAAGAAGGGAGAACTTCGTCTTCCTGACTTGACAGACATTGGCTATTTCAGCCGTGAGGTCGAGGATCTCTTGGACGAGATTCGCAAGGAGTTCAAGGCTCGAAAGGAACTCATCGGCAGAGTCATTGCCTATGAGGTGACCAAGAACTCTCTCAATGACGACGCTCCTTCGTCTGTTCGAGGAGTGTATGCTATCGGGACACCGGACGTGAGACCCATTCCTGCCATCCCACGTGCAGGAAGTCCCGATTACGAACTTCTCTGTAATCACTTTGGACTGTCCAAGGATCTTACAGAAAAGGGAGTGGTCCAGTTCCACTTCAATAGGCTTGTCGAACTCGTGGCGGAACTTCAAGCCTCAGGAAAGAACCTACCGCCAGGAATCACAAAGACGACTCCTAACTTCTCAACCGTGTTCAGGAAAATCAAATGAGCGTAGAAAAGCGAAACGATACTCCGGATCAGATTCGTCCTGTCGGCCCTCCGGCTCCGGCGAACTGGCTCTCGAGCTATGTCGAGGAAGATACCTCGACTCAGTCGATGCAGGAATACCGTATCCTGCCTCGTTTCAAGGTCATTCAGTCCTTGTCGGATACGACGTTGCGTGACGAGTTCAAGGAGGGTGGAGTAATCCTCACTCCTGGGAACATCTCCGTCGCGGCTCCCAAGACTCCGTTCTTGTTTGCTCCGATGTTCTTCTTCACGGAGTTCATCAAGTGGAACGATCGCCGGGACAAGTCTCTTCCTGCAATCGGGGAGCGGACGTTCGATAAGAACTCTCCTCTCGCTGTGAAGTGCCGGAACTCCGAGTCTCGTGAAGAAGGCTACGGTCCTACGGACAAGAAGGGCGTCCATGCGTTCAATGCTCGTTACTGCGAGCACTTGAACTTCGCTGGAGTGCTCTACAATCCTGAGACTGGCATTGCCGGCGGGATTCCTGGCACACTCTCCTTCTCTCGTGGAGAGTTCATGCAAGGCAAGAACTTCGTGTCCGCTATCATGATGCGGAAGATCGGAGGCAAGCAAGCTCCACTCTGGAGTCAGGTCTGGCAGTTCCAGTCCGTCTTCCGTGAGAAGGGTGGAGACAAGAAATGGTGGGGACTGGATTTCAAGAATCCAGAGAACCCTTACATCTCGGAGCAGGACGCTCCTGTCGCGCGTGCGCTGAACAAGGAGCTCGCGGAGCTCTTCGAGCAGCAACGACTGGGAGTTGACCGCTCGGATGAAGTCGAGGAGGTTGTCTCGGCAGATCCAGCTACGTCAGAGATGTGAGTCGGCGGGAGTGCTCCGGGCCTGAACCAACAGGAGCGCCTCGTTTATGAGCAAGACACGCATTGAGTCGATCAACGCTCTTGCAGAGCTTGATCGTGTGAGCTGGAGTTATGAGCCGGTTGGAAATGAGGAAGTCAAATGTAAGTGTCCTGTCCACGAAGATAATAGTCCTAGTGTTCGTCTCAACACTGCTAAGAATCTCTGGAAGTGTTTCGCATCTCACTGCAATGCTCAGGGAGACATTGCAACATTCATAGCGCACGTTCTCAAGGTAGAACGTTCCACGGTCATCATTGACCTTTCATCACGATATGATCTAGAAGATGTCAAGGTTATCAGTCCAGCGACCGTTGAGAAATTCCATGATGAGATCTTCAATGCTGGACCGCTCCTGCAAGCTCTAAGGGATCGTGGCATCACCGATGACATGATTCGCAAGGCTAGATTGGGATTCCACAAGGGTAGGATCACCATTCCAATCTATGACCAGAACTATAACGTAGTCAACGTCCGTAGGTATCTTCCTGGCGCTCCTGGAGCACAGAAGATGCAGAACACTACGGGATACGGAGCGGCGAGGATTTACCAGATTGATCAACTGCTCAAGTATGACAAGGTCTGGCTCTGCGGCGGAGAGATGAAGGCTCTCGTCGTGGGCTCGTATCTCAACGACCTTGGGATCGGAGCTATCTGCGTCTCTGCCGGTGAAGGAGCATGGGAACCTAAGTGGAACTCCCTCCTGACCAACAAAGAGATCTTCATCTGTATGGATGTCGATCTTGCAGGACGTATCGCGACTCGCAAGCTCGGCCAGTATATCTATCAGCACGCGAAGTCTGTCCGAGTCATTGACCTCCCGCTGGACAAGAAGAAGTATCCGAAGGGCGACGTCAACGACTATGTAGGACAGGAGCACGCTAAGCCGTCTGATCTTCATAGGCTGACTTCAGAGGCGAGGATCTTTGAGCCTCAGATTGTAGGTCTCAAAGGCACAGTCTCAGATCAGATTACTCCGGTGTCGTTGGCGAGAGCCACAGATCCAGAGAACGTTGGTAAGCGAGTTGGATTTCTTGGCGTCGTGTCTGCAATGGACACCACTCCATTCCTCATTCCAAGTAAGGTTGGAGTCATCTGTGACAGAGCGCAGAAGAACTGCGCTATGTGCCCGATTTCAACTCTAGACCAGGATCCAGATGAAGGTTCAACGGATGTCAACATCCCTGCGACTTCCATCGCTATTCTGGATATGATCAACAATACCAAAGGAAAGCAGAACGAGTGTCTGCAGGAGGCATTGGGAATTCCCGCTTGCAGAGTGGTGAAGTTCTCAATCAAGAAGCACTATCAGGTTCGAGATGTCCGTCTAGCTCCTCAGCTGTCCATTGGATCAGAGGGATCGGACAATGTCGTCCAGTCTGCGTTCGTAGTCGGAACAGATGTAGACCTCAATGCGTCCTATAATCTTAGCGGCGTCGTTTATCCTCATCCAAAGACTCAACAGGCGACCCTCCTTCTGGACGAGGTTGAGGAGGCTGAAGATTCTCTGGGCTCCTTTGACCCTAGTGAGGAGGAGCTTGCTGAGCTTAGTGTTTTTCAGCCTAAGGAATGGACGGTCGAAGGGATCCAAGCGAAGCTAGAGGAGATCTATGACGACCTGGAGTGTAATGTCACTCGCGTATACTCTAGACGCGAGATCCTTACTCTAGTCGATCTCACGTATCACTCTGTTCTCGTCTTCCAGTTTGATGGCAGTGTCACGACAGGATGGGTGAATTCCCTCATTGCAGGAGACTCTGCACAGGGAAAGAGCGAGATGACAATCAAGCTCAAGACACACTACGGTCTCGGCGAGCGCATGGAGTGTAAGAATGCCACCGTAGCAGGATTGCTCGGTGGACTCCAACAGATGGGCTCTAAATGGTTCGTGTCTTGGGGAATCATCCCTATGCACGACCGTAGGCTTGTGCTCCTTGAAGAGGTCAAAGGAGCTCCAGTGGAGGTGATTGGCAAGCTAACAGACATGAGATCGTCTGGACAAGCGGAGATCCCAAAGATCGAGCGACGACGTGCTCAAGCTAGGACGCGACTCATCTTCATTTCGAATCCGCGTTCTCCTCGGCCAGTCTCATCGTATAACTTCGGCGTCGAGATGATCCAGGAACTCATTGGAGCGCTGGAGGACGTTCGCAGGTTTGACGTCGCTGTGATTGTTGCTAAGGAACAGGTTGACCCGAAGCTCATCAACCGGATGATGAAAAATCGTCCGATTGTCGAACACAAGTTCACAAACGACCTCTGCCGTAGGCTTGTGCTCTATGCTTGGACTCGCAAACAGCATCAAGTAGAGTTCGCTCCTGAGGCAACTTCCTTGATTATGGAGTGCGCGAACGCTCTGTGCGAGAAATACACTGAGACATTCCCTCTCGTGGACCGAGGGACAATGCGTTACAAGCTCGCGAGACTCGCAACTGCTCTGGCAGTGAGGACGTTTTCGCACGGTGACTCTCAAGACGTTGTCCTTGTCCGAGCTTGCCATGTTCATTTCATCCAAGAGTTCCTGGACAAAGTTTACAGCGCGAAGGAGTTTGGCTACTTAGACTTCTCGAAGGCTCAGTCTGTGATGAACAACATCCTGGACGTCAAGACTATCGAGAAGCATCTGTTTGCAACCAAGCATCCTAAGGATCTGATTTCGTCCTTCCTCCTGCAAGATAGAGTCTCACTCGAGGATCTCATGGTCTGGGCGGAGTTGGACAGGGATGGAGCTTACAAGCTTCTGTCCTTGCTGGTCAGAAAGCATGCTCTTCTTAGGTCAGGACGAGAGTATATCAAGTCTACTCCATTCATTGACCTATTGCGTAAGATGAAGAACGTTCCCGAGAAACCCAAGGTTCGTGAGGAGGACGAGTTTTGAAAGACGAGATGAAGAAGGTTAGGGACTTCCATGAGAAGTTCCGGTTCCAGATAGATCAGAATATCGAGGATATGACCGCACCTTGTGATGAGACGTTGCGCTATCAAGCTCAACTCATCCGTGCAGCGGCAGACACAATGCTCGAGCTTGGTCTCAAGTGGGACGCTCTGTATTCGGACAGGCGAGCTATCTGTGCTTCGCTATTGCTCGAAGAGCTCGCTGAGACTATAGTGGCAATGGCAAACAAGAACAACGTTCGCCTTGCTGACGGGGTTGGAGATCTACTGTATGTCGTAATCGGCATTGCAGTCCAGTTCAAACTTCCTCTGAAGGAGATCTTCGAGGAGATCCACGCTAGCAATATGTCCAAGACTTGGAATGAGAATGACCCAAGGATTAGGGTCAAAGATACCACGAAAGGATATTTCCCGCCTAATCTGGCAAAGGTGTTGAATGACAACGCTCAATGAACTCTGGCTCGGCGCAGTCCGAGAACTCCAGAAGTCTGAAATCGAAGACTCTCGTCTCGGTCCAGTCCGTGCTGCACGAGGATTCTTCACTAAGCTGGACTCCCGTTTCTGCATCCTGACGAGTCCCATCCGCAAGATGAGCCTCTCATATGCTGCGGCAGAGACGCTCTGGTATCTCTTCGGAGATCCGCACGTAGAGATGATCCGTTTCTACGCGAAGATGTATGACCAGCTTGCAGAGCTGGATGGAACGTTCCATGGCCACTATGGGCATCGGTGGCTCTACTATGATCAGTTCACAGAGCTGATCACATTGCTCCGTGGAGCAAAGAACACTAGGCAAGCGGTCTTGTCTATGTGGCATCCGTCAGATCTGCAGAAGATCAATCAGAAAGTTACTAAGAACGTTCCTTGCACGCTGAATCTTCAGTTCCACGTGGAGCGAGAGTTCTTGCATTGCATCGGCACGATGCGGTCCAACGACGTATGGCTCGGGATGCCATATGACATCTTCGCTTTCACGCAAGTCCAAGGATTTCTGGCTGAGCTCTTGGAGCTACTCCCTGGGATCTACGTTCATCAGGTTGGCAATCTCCACCTCTACGAGAAGAACAACCCAACGCTCAAGGAGCGAGAGAACCTCGGAGAAGCGATAGCTAGGACGTTCGCTCCCGACACAGTGTCTTGGGACCATCGTCTGCAACTCGCTGCTAAGTGGGAAGAGAAATTCCGTAAGTATCCACAGAGTCACTCACCTATCTGGGAAGAGATTGACTCCGTGTATCAAGAACGTCCTTGCAGATTACCGTTCCTCGTTGGTCTCGCATACCTGCGCGCGTGCAAGGTCCATCAGACCAAAGTCAACAAGTCTGTGCTCACTTACGTTCCCGAGAAGCTCGTAGAACTGGAGATGCAATGGCAAAGTCTATCATACTAGAAGGGTCTGACCATACTGGCAAGACGACCCTCGCTAATCTCATCTACAAGATGACTGGATGGGAGATTCGTCATATGACGAAGCCGGGACCAACATTCCAGTATTTCGAGGACTACTATGCTCAACACAAGCATGGAGTAATCTACGATCGGTTCCATCTTGGAGCGCTGATCTACGGGCGAATTCTTGCTCTACATCCTACTTTTGGGTGGAATAAGGAAGAGTTCATAGCTCTTTGTGAGAGGTTGACAATCAGAGAAACACCTACAGTCATTCTTTATTTCAGCAATGACGCAGATTTAGGTAATGCTCTTGAACTATCTCCAAAAGAGGAACTGTTCAACAGGAGTGTAATCCTTGCAGCGAATAGATGCTACAGGGACATTCCTGGACTTGCATATTACACTCATGATATCAGCATTCACGGATACCCAACCGAGAGGGACATAGAAGAATGGATCTACACGAAGCAGTGAAGTGGGTTCAGTCATTCCAAGATTCTACAGGACCGTTTCTTCGGTCTCTTTGTAAGAGAAAGCATGTAGTCTGTGGGGTTTTTTATCGTAACAAAAGAGTTCTTAGGACTCGAGCAATCCAAGAGAATGGTCCTCCAGGCGATCAGGTTGATCTTTGCACAGGAGTGATCGGAGATTGTGGATGTATTCATGCAGAACAACGTGCTGCTCGGTTCTCTGCACGAGGTAAGAATCTTGTGTGGATCACGACTTACAGTCCTTGTTTGTCCTGCGCGAATCTGGCTATTGCTCTGGATTCTGTCAAAGAGTGGTATTGGCTGATTGACGCTCCTCATCACCCGCGCGGTCCTGAACGCCTCAAAGAGTTCGGTATCAAGGGAGGTCTGTATGTTGCTGAAACATCCTAGTGGCAGGATTGTCCACTACGTAGAGAACGCCAGCGAGCTTCCATCGTTGGAAGGTGTCCAGACTATGTATGTCGACACCGAAACGACAGGCCTCCATCCTTATCTTGGTCACAGGATGGGAGGTATCGCAATCCTACGGGATGACGAGCCGACGGCACACTACGTTCCGTTCCGTCATACAAATCCAAGATGGAACACTGTCCCAGAGGAGGCTGTCCTAGAGTGGCTTGGCCGACTCATGCAGATTCCACGATGGGTCAATCACAACGTCAAGTTCGATTGGCACTTCTTCAACGTGGACGGCTTCCGTTATAACAACGAGCTCGTTGACACGTATGTCTGGTCTAGATGCTTCGACTCTGATCGCTTCACGTATGGTCTCAAGGACCTAGCTCGGGAGTGGTGTGATATCGGAGTAGAGGACCGAGACCACGTTGAAGCCTATCTCAAGGGAATCAAGAGTGAGAACTTCATGGATGTCCCTGGAGACATCCTTGGACTGTATGCAGGGATCGACGTTTATCGGGCTCGGGCACTCTATAAGTATCTGGTCGAGAACACTCCTCCAGAGATGAATGGAGTCCTTGAAACTGAGAAGAAGATCACTTCCGTCCTTGCAGCAATGGAGGCTCGTGGGGCTCTGATTGACAATGGGTATCTCCAGACGGAGAAGCTCAAAGCCCTCAGGAAGATCATTGATCTCAACGGCCGTTTGTCTCAGATGACCGGAGTCACGGAGTTCGTAGACTCTAACAAGTCACTCTTTGACCTACTGGCAAACAAGCGGAACCTCCCAATCCTTGGGTATGACTATGAAACGGGTCGTCCTACGTTTGACGGCGAGACGCTTGAGAAGTATCTCGTCCATCCTGCAATCGACCAGGAGTCTCGGGACATCATTAGTCTGATCCTAGAGTATCGGACAGAGGTTCACTTCAAGGGTCTGTTCATGGACCCTTACACGGACCTCCAGGATGAGAATGGATTCCTTCATCCTAACTTCAATCAGGTCGTTAGGACTGGACGCATGTCGTGCTCAGAGCCGAACATGCAACAACTCAATCCTCGTGCAAAGTCCTTCATTAAACCTGCTCCTGGCAATGCCATCTTTCGCGCAGACGCGAGTCAGGTAGAGTTCCGCTTGATTGTCCACTACATCCAGGACGAGGCGGCGATTGAGGCTTACAGGAACAATCCAAAGACAGACTTCCATCAGTGGGTAGCGAGCATCTGTCATATCAAAAGGAAGCCAGCGAAGAACATCAACTTCGGTGTCGGTTACGGCGCGGGCAAGAAGAAGGTCATGGCCATGATCGCGTCTAATCCAGACATCATTGCAGAGATGTCTGATAAGATCAAAGACATACCTGACGACAAGAAGATGGAGCACTTCACTCGGCTCATTCAGATCCGAGCGGAAGAGATCTATAACACGTATCACGAGCGCCTTCCTGGAATCAAACAGAAGTCTGACCTTGCTGCAAGTATGGCGAGAGCTCGCGGATTCGTGTTCAACGCATTCGGACGTCGCAGACACCTTCCTGCAACGAGAGCTCACATTGCGTTCAACTCAGTGATCCAGTCTTGCGCGATGGACTTCATCAAGACTAGGATGGTGGAGCTGTCACCAGTCTTCAATCCTTGGTTGCGGGACGCAGGAGTGCATCTCATTCTCAATGTCCATGACGAGCTCGTCTGGGAAGGGCCGAAGGACTTACTCTATTCGCGTGAATTCTACTCCAAGGTGAACACAATCCTGGAGGAATCACCCGTGCCTTTCAGAGTTCCTTTGATGTGGAACGCTGGAGTCAGTGACAAATCCTGGCTACAAGCGTGCGAAGAGAAGCCCATCCTAGATGCGGATGGTAAGTTCATCGGAGGTGAGATCGCGCACTAGCAAAGTCCACGTGGACGGGCAAGTAGAATCCAGTTTTTCTAAAAACGGAGGATCAGGGTATTTTACCCGGACCACGTTGGACCAGGTTGGGACCCAAGAGGCAAGGTCATGCAATACTACCTTTCACAGCCGGGCTCTACCTGGTCCAGCCTAGCGACCTACGGTCCAACGGTAGGCAAGGCGGCACTTGCGCCCGGTGCTCACCAGTGGGCCGCTTGGCGTAACCCATTGCCCGGTAACGTTTTAGAGTTCCATCCCAAAAAACGGAGCGCAAACCTTGTAGCTACGGGAACTCCTAAGAAATTCTTTGGATGTAACCCATCCTAGTTCAACGTCTTGTAACTTTCTTCAAGAAAAGTGTTCAACCCGTTGCAAAGGTATGGAGGCTCGCTACGTTTACGGTCCTGCCTGAAAGGGCGCCTATACCTCATGAACCTGACCCAAGCCATCCAAGAGTGCGCGCGCAAGCTACTGCAAGCGCACAAGGCGGACCGCACAACGTCGGCCTTCTTTCTCCAAGCGGCGTCCGTCCGCGATGCCCTCTTCGCCTACGGAGCGACGCTCGGCGTCACCGCTGGCACGATCAAGGCGGCGTTCGCGGCAGCGTGCAACGGTGCATCCGCTTCCAAGATCCTCAAAATTCTTCAGAAGGGTGAAAACCTTTCTGTAGTCCTTGCGTAAGTGCTTTCCATGAACGTAACCGAGAAGCACGATCTGCTGGAAGAAGTCCGCAAGGCAACGCAAGTTATCCGCAAGGCGGTTCGTCGCGTTGGTCAGTCGGTGGACTACCTCAAGCTCTTCAACGAAGAACTGACGATGAACCAACGCATCCTCAACGAGATCCTCTCGCTGCAAGGCTATCTGGAAGATGCGCGCAAGACAGTAGTCGAGTCTGGAGTGATCCTCGAACTCCGCTTCTCCTACAAGCTCATGCCCAACATCGAAGCGGACAAGCTCACGGAGGAAGCAAAGGCTAACTTACGCTGAAACGAGGTCTCGGGCTTCTTCGCCCGGCTGACGAGTCCCAGATAGGACGAAACCTCAAATCAAAGGATACGACAATGGGTATGGATACGCAAGTCAAGAAGGTCGCTGCTCCGAAGGTCGCCAAGCCCAAGGAAGAGCGTGAGAAGAAGGTCCGTCCGGCGTTCGACTTCGCTTCGGCGGTGAACGCCGCTGGCCAGAAGATCGTGCTGGACGAGGAAGGGCGCCTTACGGGCATCCCGGCAAACTACTCCGAGAAGTTCGCGAAGCTGGAGCGTTCCAACTTCGCCTCTCGCGAGCTCTTCTTCAATCACCGCGCATCGATGATCGATACGCGGATTGCCGCCTTGCAGGAGCGAAAGCAGGAACTCCTCGCTCGCGCCGCTGGCAAGACTCAGGATCCGGTCGCCAAGAACAAGAAGAAGCTCGAGAAGATGCGGAAGCAGATGGCCGAGCTGGAAGCTTTGCTCAAGGCCGAAGGAGTCAACGTCTGATCTGGCCCGCCTTGCAGCGGGTCTCGGGCTTCTTCGCCCGGCTGACGAGTCCCCAATAGGACGAAACCCTGATATGAAAAAGCTAACCATTCGGCAGGAATGGGAGGAGCAGCATCGCACGGCAAGTGCAATGTGTGCCCACCTCGTAATCATGCGTCGGGAAGGCCCGCAACGCATTCTCGACATCAAAGCCAAGATTGCACTCTTAATCAAGGAGTGCGATCAAATGGAATCCACGATGGCCAACATTGATCATCTGGAGTGGGTCTACAAGGCCAAGAAGGCAGAGATCGAGCGGGAGCTCCATGTTATGGACAGTCCCGCATCCGCGCATCCGCGCGCAAAGGAAACCAAGGCACAGAAGCTCAACCGTCTCAAGGATCAGATCGCTCAACTCGAGAAGGAGATTTCCCGTGAACAATCTGGTTCTTGAAGGTCTAGCAAGGCGGATGCTCCAGGACAATCCGAGGTCATCCCCGAAGATCATTGCCAGCCTCCTTCACCGCTACTTTGCTGCAAGGAGGCTCCCAGTCCGTCCTACTTACTCTCGTTGCTATTCGGAGGTAGTTCGCGCCATCATAGCGCAGGAGCACGGACAATGATCCACAACGGCTCATATACGATCCAGAACATGGCGACAGGCGCCCATCGCACCTATCGCATCAAGACGTGGACTCCCAAGGATGGGCATCCGACGCGAGTCTTAGAGCTGATGACTGGATCAGACAATCAGAACGACTACACTGGGATTGCATTCCTCAATCCTGATGGAGTCAAGGTCTGGAACAAGTATCGGAACACCGAATCCGAACTCCACGCGAAGTTCTTCTGGCGAGTTGTAGCTTGCCATGAGCTCTTGGACCAATATGACGTCCTGCTCGAGAAGCGTTGTATTGTCTGCAATCGCAAACTCACGAATCCGGCCAGCATACAGTCTGGAATAGGACCGGAGTGTGCGAATCGAGACTCCTTTCACACCGTCGCTGAGTTCCTTCCTCTGAAGGAGCGTCACGAATTCCTGAAGAATACCATAGCAATGATGGAGAAATCCCAATGATCTGTCTCGCAATCGCAGTCTCCGCTATCTGGCTCGCAGCGGAGGTCTGTCTCAGTTGGGCATTCAACGAGACTCCGGAGGATTAGCATGGAACTCATCATCCTCCGCGGTCTTCCCGGAAGTGGGAAGACAACGCATGCTCTGTCTCTTGGAGGGATTGTCTTCTCGACGGACCGACTCTTCATGGTCGGAGACCGCTATGTCTTCGACCGGACGAAGCTCGCAGAGTTCCACTTGCAGACATTCCAGGATGTGACGCTCGCGATGGCTCGTCGCAATCCTCTCGTGATCTTGGACAATACCAACATCCAGGTCAAGCATTTCCTCCCTTACATCGTGACTGCAGGAGCGATGGGATACAAGGTGCGCGTTCAGCGGATCGGCGCCTTGCCGGGCGACCAGAACTTCCGCGACCGCGTCCGCATGTATGCGGAGCGTAACACTCATGGCGTGTCCCTCGAGAAGATCCTCGAGATGGCCAGCCGATGGGAGGCCTATGTTTGATCTCGACGAACGTCCGAAGCCGACGGATTGGAAAGGCGAGCCCTTCCTCCACGCGGAACAGAAGCTTGATGGCTACCGTTGCACGTTGATCCGGACAGCGTCTGGATTCAAAGCCTTCGGCCGCAAGAAATACATCGATCTTGGACCGGATCTCCTGCGGCAGACCAATCTGAAGGACATCATCTATCAGATGCCGCAGGACACTGTCTATGACGGTGAGTTACTTGCCCTCGGTGGACGTGCGACGGACGTGCCGAGTCGCCTGATTGCAGGCACAGGTCTGATCTTCCAACCCTTTGCGATCCCGTTCTATCGTGGTAAGGACAATCGGTTTATTACCGCATTGGACGGATATGATCTGATTCTCGACAAGCTCAAGGTCGGTCCAGTCAGCGTAGCAGGAAGAAATCCACTCGCATTGAAGATCATTATCAATGATAAAAAGTGGGAAGGTCTTGTCCTCAAAGTCCTCCACTACTCTGGATGGTATAAGCTGAAGCCCGTCCAGACTGTGGATGCTGTTATCACTGGATGGAAGCCAGGGAAGTCCAAGAATCGAGGTAAGATTGGTTCCCTCGAAATCTCTGTCTACAAGGACGAAAAACTCACTCCCATTGGTCTCGTCGGAGCATTTCCCGACGAAATGCGGGAACAGAATCCAGACAGTTTCATCGGCAGAGTGTGCGAGGTTCATTATGACTCTGTGATGTCGCAGGGTCGGCTTCGCTTCGCTCGTTTCATACGTTGGAGGGATGATAAGCCTCCAGAGGAGTGTCTGCTGTGAAGGAAAAAGATCTGTTGGAGAATTGGAGTGCTCGTATCAAGAGCTCTTACGAGGTGCTCAAGGCGGAAGAAGATCTCCTGAAGTTCATCAGGGACTATGGGAGCGATCACTACACGAAGATCCTTGCCCTCGAGACTGAGCTTGCAGCAACCAAGGAGCTCCTGCTCAACACGAAGACGTGTCTCGCTGCAAGGGTAGCGGATCACGAGCGTCTGCTCTCTCGCGTATACAAGGCAATCGAAACCAATAGCATCGAGCCATTGAAATGAAGATCACGCGAGTCGATCCATTTACCTCCAAGGTTCTCACGCTGGACCTCCCGATTACGGAGGAACAGTATGAGAACTGGAGGGCTGGAGCTCTGATTCAAGAAGCATTCCCGGGATTGAGTTCCGATCTCCGCGAGTTTCTTCTGACTGGAATCACACCTGATAGCTGGGAGCGTTATGTTAGACCTCTTTCTGAAGGATCAGAAGCTCAACCCGAAGCTTCGTCCTGACCGCATCTACGGGGACCTTCTCTCTATACTCGAAGAACTAGAATCACGAGGAGATTTCCTGTGGGATTGGGCATTCACTGATTCTACAGCAACGTTCACCATCTACTGGAATGGATGGTCTATCTCAACGAGAGGAAGTAAACGAGATGAGGTAGGTCTCGACATTGCAGTCGAATGCCTCAAGAAGTGGAACGAACATGTCAAAAGCCTCAATCCGTCCCGGTCATGCGACAATCCACGAATTCTTCGACTGGATCAACGAGAGACATCTGATCTGGGTGAAGAGATTCGAACGGAAGGAACCGTTCCCTTGGACGAACGATCCAATCCTTCGTGACTACAAGTTCACGAACGTCTTCCGCCAACTGGACAGAGGCACTCTCGCCTTGCAGGAGCTCCTGAAAGGACTCCGTCCAGAGTTTCATGGGGGACATATCCTCCTCAACACGATCTGGTATCGGATGTTCAACGTTGCGGACCACGTAAATACTGTGGGACAATGCTTGACATTCGAAGAGCTTCGTGATAAGATGAAGCGAAATGAGGCTAAGGGACGTCAACTCTTCACTGGAGCTCACATGACCGTGGGACGCGCAGGTGAAGCGAAGGTGGACACTGTCCTCAACGAACTCGCGACCGTTGATTTCGTTGGACTCGCAGAGCTCCTCCGGTCCTGCAAGACTCTTGAAGACGCTTTCGAGCTTCTCCTGTTCCAGAAGATCTACGGGATCGGAAAGTTCATAGGCTATGAGATTATCTCAGACCTCCGCCACACTCTCCTGAGAGGCGCTACAGACATCATGACGTGGGCGAACATTGGTCCTGGGTGTGCCCGAGGGCTCCTCCGCCTCGGGCTCCCTAGAGACCTTGACAGTCTACGTATGCTCATGCGCCAAGCTCCGTCCCACTTGGCGCCGCATGTCATGTCTGCTCCCGTGCCTTTCGAGATGCGGGAGATTGAACATTCCCTCTGTGAATTCGACAAGTATCAAAGGGTGAAGACCGGTGCAGGAAGACCAAGAAGCCGATTTGTGGATCCTAGTCTCAGATAAATCTCATCCAGACGTAGCAGGAAAATACTACGTCTATTATCCTCAGTTCGGAGGTCAGATTTGCGAAGCGATGTTTGACGGAGAGTCCTGGGCTTGCAGTCACGGATTCACTCACTGGAGACCAATGTGAAGAACTTCTATATCGATAGAATCGAAGATAGTTATCTGATGGAATATGACACTCAGACGAAGGATTGTGTCGTGCATCGCGCATTCAGCCGTCCTATCTTCATCTGGGATGGGAAGCACTTCGTCCGTGCTGGAGACCTCCTTGCAGACGTGAAGAAGGCTCGTCCTCCGATCGGCTACAAGGACTGGACAACGTTCATCCGCGCAGCGGTCGCTCTTCTCGCACAGAAGCACGGTATCGATCTGTCCGTCGACGACATTCTGGAGCAGCAATGAAAGTCATCTGGAAATATCACATCCATACTTTGGGGAGTTGGATTTACCCTCTTCCTAAGGGAGCGAAGTTTCTTTCTCTTGGGAAGCAGAAGAATCCAGACACGATGTTCAAAAACAACATCGTGTTCTGGGCAGAAGTAGATCCGAAACAACAGGAACAGGAAAACTGGAGAATCCACGTTGTTCCAACTGGAAGTTCCGTTCCTGAAAACTCTACGTTCCTCGGAACGTTAATCATGAGTGAAGAGCCTCCGGTTGTTTTTCACGTATACATGGAGCGGAAATGAGAATCTACATCCCAACCTTCGGGCGTGCAGACAAACAGATCACGATCCAGAATCTGCCTCCGCGTTACGTCGAGAAGACGTGGTTCGTCATCCGTGAAAGTGAGGTGGATGCGTTCTCGCACTATCCTCGCGTGATTGTCTGTCCAAAGAAAGGAGTCCCTGCTGCACGACAAACGATCATCGAGTATGAAGAAGAAATCGCGTTCATGTTCGATGACGATCTGAAGTTTGCGAAGCGGACTCCAGATTGGACCTTCGAGAATCCCAAGCTCGTTCCTGCAAGCCCGGAAGATGTTGGACAAGCTATTGACCAGATGGTCAAGGACCTCCGTGAGGAGTCGCATCTTGGCGCAGTAGGATTCGGAGCTCGTGGATTCAACAACGGCAAGCGCGACCATCCTTATCGTGAAAACGATCGTATGATGATGGCGTTTGCAGTCTACACTCCACTCCTTAAGGAGTTGGGCATCCGGTTCGACAAGTTCGACTTCTGGGAGGACTTCCATGTAGCTCTGGAGCTCATGAAGCACGGATTCAAGAACCGAATCTATACCAAGTGGGTCCAGAATGCGACAACCAACTCTTCTGGAGGTGTCTCTACGTATCGCAATCGTGCGCGACTGACGGAGGTTCGTAAGGAGTTTGTCAAGTATCACGCTCCTTACGTCACTCCAGTGGAGAAGTCCGTCGAAGGATGGGCAAACGTCACTGAATCAACAATGCCGGACGTCCGTATTGACTGGAGAAAGGTATGAAAGCAATCATTCTCGCTGCAGGAGCAGCATCCCGGATGGCTTACAAGGCTCTTCTTCCAATGAAGAACCTTCAGCCAGTCATCTTCTCTGCAATCAACTACGCCAACGGATATGTCAGGGAGCAAGATATCACTGTGATTGTCAGTCCGGGTCCCTTGCAGAAGATCATCTCTGCTTCGTATCCCGGCGTCAAGTTCATCGTCGAGACAGAGAAGCTGGGAGTCCTTGGAGCCATCGCTGCACTTCCCAGAGGTCAATATATGATCCTCTGCTGCGACAACATCTATCCGGACGACGAAAACCTGGACCTCTGGACAGGTGTCTATCTTCGTCGAGTCTATGGAAAGAAGCACGGACTGATTGTCTGGGACGAAGAGAGGAAGTTCTACACCAGAGAAGAAATCGACTCTAATGTAGTCTTGTCTACTCCATGGGTCTTTGATAGTCTGGACATCGTTGCTGCGAAGGAGTGGATTGCAAACGGAGGATCTCCAGATGACGTAGTTGGATTCTTCAACGAACACAAACCTCCCCAGACTTACATTGGTCCGTATGGAATCTGGTGTGACATCGGCACTCCGGAGTCTTATCAGGAGTATTGGGATGCCCACTAAGCAATACAAGAGTCTCGAGGAGCTTCAACGCATAGCGTTGTTCTACGCGTCGATCCGGCCATGGATGAAGATGGATGAGATCGAATTTGATTGGAAGACTCTCCAGATGTATTATGCTTGGATGCCTGGGAGTCAAGAGTTCAATCAAAAGTCTTTGGATGGGCTCTACGCTGATATGGAGAATTTCGTCTGGAATGAAGGTTGCCCTGATCAGCATTCAGATCATCGTATCCATGGACTCATCTATCTGAAAACCATTGGATATCCTCTTATTGAAGAGATTGCGAATAACAATTCTCTCTATACGACCAAACAATGCCTGGTCCATGGGGATTTGACACTCGAGAATATTCTTCTTGATCCCTATGATCTTCCGATACTCCTTGATCCTGGAATGCATCGTGGGTTTTCATTCAAGGAGATAGATGAAGCGAAACTCCTGCAGAGCATTCTCGTCTTGTGGGAGCGTGTCAAACGTGGATTCAACTATCCACTCCTGAAGGCTCCTTTCAAGATCACTGATTTGCATCTGTCCTTGCTGGACGTGCATCTCTTCCGTGCGATCCGCCACTCTGAACTCCACTCTTCTGATGTCATTGATCACCTCAAGTTCGCCCGAGAAGTCCTTGCATCTCGTGGACCTGGATGGAGTCCTTATCAACTCCAAGAACGCTGTCTATCACGCTTACAGGATTGCTCTCAAGGAGGTTGTTGATAGGGATCTTACAGAGCGCACGTTTCAGACGTGCGTCTGGGGTCGTCCAGCGTCCATTGCTCGTGATAACCTTAGAGTAAATCCTGAACTCTGGGAAATCGTTCACTTCCGCAAGAACGAACTCTATTGTAAAATGGATCCTGGCATGGTAAACTACCCTCTGATCGACTACCTTCAAGGTAAAGAAGTGGAGATTGTGACCGCAGGATCGGAAGATGCTACGGCACACAAGATGTCCAAGATCGACTTGAAGTGTCGAGCACTTCGCTCTTCGGCTGCAAAGATGGATCATGCTTTCTGGGTCCGGTATAGTGGCAAGATCGTCGTCATTGATGATGATCCTATGGTTCTGCGTATCGCCAAGAAGGCTCTTCCTCAAGCAGTGATGTTCCATGTCGCAGAGACCTATTAAGATCCTGACGAAGACAGCGGAGTTGAGGGCTCCTGTAAGCCCTCCTCCGTTCGCGAAATACGTCGAGCTCTTCCAAGAGATTCTTCCAAATGCAGAGACTGTCTGCATCGACAGAATGGACTATGATCTTGCAGGAGCAGACGTCTTCAACGTCGGTGATCACGTCTTCCTGACGAACGAAGCGCGAGCTTATCTCGCAGCACAGTGCGAGAAGTGTCACCGCGTGATCCATGTGATGGACGACTACAAGTCGCGGATTCCGTCACAGATGGTCTCTGCAATCCTGGACAAGCCTAACGTCGCACTCACGACTGTCCCAGAGCTCAAGAAGCCTCGCTGGGTCAAGGAAGTCATCTACTATAACTTCAATCGGTGGAGGTATAATCCTCTTCCGATTGTCGAGCCCACAATCAACAAGATTCTCTTCTATGGAACCAAGCGTCCTGGCAGAGTCAAGACGTTCGAGAAGTTCCTAGGACCCGGAGCAGAGAAGCACGTCGTCGTGTCCTGCTCCGTTGGGAACATGATGTGGTTCGATCAGTTCAATCCTGAGCTTGTCTACATAAACAGGATCAGGATTCCCCACGACATTCAGAAATACGCGCTCAGTCTCTATCTCGTTGACGGGATGCCTCTCTACGAGGGACCGTCCAACAGGTTCTACGAAAGTCTGTCTGCAGGAGTTGGAATGATCTTCTCTCCTAACTGCAAGACGAACTTCCCAGACCTCGAGATTGAGCCTTTCATCGTTCAAGGTCCCCAGGACTATGCAGAGTTTCTCGGTCGCTCTGCGGAAATCCGCGCTGCTCAACTTGCTTGGCGCAGCGACACCATCATAACCGACCGGGTCAATCAGCTAGTAGAGGTTCTACAATGCGTGCTGCAATCCTGACGCTTCTCTGTGCATCCCTGGCCGCTCAGCCTCAGTATGGTAACGTGAGTGTGCCGCCTGGGGCGACCATTACGGCCGTGTCGGCCACCGAGGTCGTGATAGTGTCGTTCGATGGTTGCCTTGCAACGTTCTGGAATATGGGATATCCTCGGGTCAATCTGATTCCGAAGTCCATCCTGTATCTGGACTCGCGACCTTGTGCTGTTGGGAGCCGGTTTGGATTCCGCTATGACTTCGAGCAGAATCCGTTCCTCCCTTACAACTTCACATTGAATCCCACGACGGTCTACAATCCGTTTGCTGCAAGCTACTCTTGCCAGTCGCTTGTGTCCACAACTCTGTTCCTAGACTATCAGAGCTTCTACCCGCAGACGCAATGCCCGCGTCCGTATAACGCTCAGATGGTCGCTGTCCTGTTCGAGGTGCGCTGATGGAAGTGCGGAAGCGTGATGGACGTATTGTCCCGTTCAATGATGAGAAGATTGTCCATGCGTGCGTCTCAGCTGGATGCACGCGGGACGAGGCTCATACTGTCGCAGCAGAAGTTACTGGACAGATTACGGACAATGGACTAGAGCAGATCTCAGTGGAAGAGATCCAGGACATGGTTGAGGCAACGTTGATTGAGCATGGATTCGCCAAAGTCGCCAAGTCTTACATTCTCTACCGAGCTGAGCGTGCGAAGCTACGGGTCAAGTTCGACGCTTCCGCAGTCGCAGATTACATCGTTGCTAGCAAGTATGCTAGAGTCATCAACGGACGACGCGAAACCTGGAATGAGATCGTTGACCGTAGAATGTCAATGGACCTCAAGGATTTCCCTCATCTCAAGCACGAAATCCATAGTGCCTATGAGCTTGTCCGTAAGAAGGTCGTCCTTCCGTCTATGCGGTCCCTTCAGTTTGCAGGACCCGCCATCGAAGCAAATCATGCGAGGATGTTCAACTGTTCTTTCACCGTTATTGACCGGATCGAGGTGTTCGGAGAAATCTTCTGGCTCCTTCTATCTGGTTGCGGCGTTGGATACTCAGTCGAGCGTCATCATATTCAACATCTAGGCGAGTTCACTAAGCCCTCCACGAGGATGATCCACTTCCATAGAGTGGATGATACCATCGAGGGATGGGCAGAGGCTGTGAACAAGCTGGTCGCTAGTTACAAGAGCGGATTCTACGTGGAGTTTGATTACTCCCGGATTCGCAATGAGGGCGCTCCTCTTCGCGTGTCGGGTGGCGTCGCTCCTGGACATCTTCCGCTGAAGGTCTGTCTCGAGAAGATCCGCGCTATTCTCGACAACGTCAAGACTCCTACGTCATTGGTGGTTCACGATATCATCTGCTTCATTGCAGAAGCTGTGCTCAGCGGAGGGATTCGCCGTAGCTCGCTGATTGCACTCTTCGATCCAGATGACTTCGAGATGCGAACCTGCAAGACCGGAGACTGGTGGAAGACCAATCCTCAGCGCGCTATGGCAAACAATAGCGCCGCTATCCGGGACAACTGGCTCCACGACTTCTTCGAGCTGAATATGAAGTCAATCAAGGAGTCTGGTGAGCCGGGATTCTTCCGGGCGGACAATCCGTTCCATGGCACGAACCCTTGTGGAGAGATCGGACTGTCGGCGATCGACGACGAGGGTAATACGGGCTTCGGCTTCTGCAATCTGTGCGAGATCAATGTCTCTGTCATTGGTAATCTAGACGGCTTCCTTAGCGCCTGTCGTTCAGCGGCGCTCATTGGGACGCTGCAAGCTGCAAGGACGAACTTCCACTTCCTCGGACCTGCGAGCAGAGCGATTGCCAAGCGAGATGCGCTCCTTGGGATTGGTATCACCGGATACATGGACAATCCTAACTGCAAGGAATGGCTCCGTGAAGGTGTCACACAGATTCGTGTCGTGAATGATTGGTTCTCCAAGATGATTGGAATCAATCCTGCACGACGCCTGACCTGTGTCAAGCCTAGCGGGACTGCGAGCCTTGCCTTGGGAGCCGTTGCGTCGGGCATCCATCTGCATCACGCGAAGAAGTATTTCCGCCGCGTTACTGCAAACAAGAACGAGGACTGCTTCCTGCGCTTCCGTGCTGTGAATCCTCATATGTGTGAGGAGAAGCCTAACGGGGACTGGATCATCACTTTCCCGATGAAGGCGGAAGGCAAGACCCTTGCAGACATGAGCGCCGTGGATTTCATCAAGGAGGTTGAGTTCGTCTACAAGAACTGGGTCTGTCCAGGCACGACGTATGACGACAGAGGCCTCACGCACAACGTCAGCGCGACTGTCGTAGTCCGGGATGAGGAGTGGCCAGCGGTCATCGACTATGTTGAGGACACTCCCGTCCAGGCGATCAGCTTCCTGTCGCACGTTGGCGACAAGACGTATCAGAACGCTCCTCGTGAGGCGGTCGTTACGGAGGAAGACAACGTGAAGTGGAACCGTCTGATGGCAAACTACAAGCCCGTGGATTACACGGACGCCAGCGGAGCGACTGACTTTGGGTCTGCCTGTGAGGGCGGACTGTGTGAAATCCGTGGAACCTCGTGAGGTAGTCAAACAGATTCTGCTTCTCGAAAAGAAAGGAGACCAAGATTCTGCAGACCAACTCTTAGGTGAACATTCCTCAATGCTCCTGCAAGAACTGTCCAGACTCTTTAGACTGGAAGACAAGTGGGCACAATACGTCAAACTCGGACAAGAAATAGTAAATGGATATCAAGAAGACAATCTCTGAACTCACCCGCATACACGGGAACCTTCTCAATGGCAATCAGGCATCTGCAATGATGTTCAATGCTGTGCTCATTGAGAAATGGCCTGATATCGCCAAGGAGCTAGATATGGCTTATGAGAACCTCGTGGCGATGGACGCACAGCGCGCGGAGGCGGTGCGGGAGCGGGACGAGGCGCAGGCCAAGTTCCTGGAAGCGGGCAAGCTCTTACACGAAACCCAGCTAGCAAAGCGAGAGATCAGCGATGAGCGCGACGCCCTGCGCGCCCAGGTCGCTGAACTCAACGAAATGGGCGATGCAACGTCCAAGCGCCTCTCGGAGATGCTGACCAACAGGACTCACCAACTGAACGAGGCGCGCGCCCAGGTCGAGGAGCTGCGCGCGGCGGTGCTGTCGCTCTGGAAGCACGCACCCACCGTGGAAAGGGTCCGCAGCGACTACAACGAGGTCGACTACGTCGAGGTCCGAGTCAACGAAGCAGTGTTCTTCGCCATAGACGCCATCGTCGCCAATCTGCGCGCCGAGTCCAGGCAGCAGGGCGGGGAGGCGGGGCGATGAGCGCGTTCAACACTGCACTGACGACATTCACGCTGGATCACGCCGACAGCGTGAGCCGTAACTGGCTTCACACGGCGTTTGTCTTTTTGCATAGGACCAACGATGGAACCCAAGACTCAAGACGTGAACGAACAACTGACCAACTCTTTCGGCTACCACAAGCCGGACGAGGCAACCGCCAAGATCCTCACGGAGATCCGCGAGCGATCGCTGGCGCATGCGAAGTGGCTGGCCTCGGTGTGCCCGCCGTCGCGGGAACGCAGCGTGGCGATCACCAAGCTGGAGGAATCCAGCATGTGGGCGGTCAAGGCGATTGTGCTGCGATGCCCTTTGGGGTGACGCAGCAGGGCGGGGAGCCCTCCGGGGTGCGACGTGAAGCGCCGCTCGCCGCAAGGCCGGAAGGAGAATAAGCTGTGAACAAGTTCACCACCACTCAGCGATCGTGGACAGATTTGATGTCCTACTTCGCTGCATACGCCAGCGGCCTACCCAGGCTCGGCGGAGGTCGATTCGCAGACTGGGGCTCAATCCGTGCGGCTCAGAGCAAGAAGACCACGAAGCGCCGCAAGGTCAAGGCCCGCAAGGGAAGGAGGAAGCAGTGAAGAAGATCCGCGTCTACACCTTCTGCGACCCACGCCCGCACGGACTTCCGCTGCGAAAGAAGGACGTCACCGCCTACACGCTGTGGGCGAGCGAGGATTGGAAAGGCTGCGAGGTCTACGAGATCGAGGCAGATAGCGGAACTGCCGCAAAGGCCATCGCGAGGCAGCGACGCTTCGACACGGAACGAGAAAGGAGGAAGCAGTGACCCAAGACATCAAGGCGGCCGTGGCGGAGCTGGAGCGGAACCACGCCGAATATGAGAAGTCGTGTAATCGTGACCAGCGAGAAATAGCCCAAGGACAGGCCATGGATACTTACTGGAAAGTGGGGCCCTCGCTGCTCGCCGAGCTGCGCCGCCTGCGGGCGATCGAGGCGGCGGCGGTGCGGTATCGCGAGGCGCTTGACGTGTTCAACAAGCAGTTCGTGGATAGAGCGTGCCCAGAGCTTGCCATGGCGAAGCAGGACTCCTGCAACGCCCTCTTCGCCGCGCTCGACGCCAAGCCCTCCGGGGGCGAGGAGGCACGGTGAAGCACACTCGCAAGAACAAGAAGCGCAGGACTCGCCGTGGAAGCAAGGCATTCGATCCGCACTGCCGCAACCATGGCCGGTGCGATTGGTGTCGTAGCAATCGGCTGCACAAGTTCAAGGTCAGCGAACCCGTGGAGGCCAAGTGAAGATCGACGAACTGTTGAAGCGACATCCGTTGCCGTGGCGCGTCCGTGAATTAGTGAGTAAGCATAGATCCGGAAAGCTCTACACTAGGTCGTGGCAAGTTGAAGACGCTCAAGGATGCTGCGTGTTCGATGACGGGTCGTGTGGTGGCGAAGTGATCTATGCGTGCAACGCCGAGACCCGCGACGCCATCCTCGAACTCGTGGAGGCGCACGTGAACGAGAAGAGTAAGGTTGTAACCTACGGTATCCATCAGGTATGGTGGGGTGAGGAGGGTAAGCCGTGAAGATTATAAAGAAAGGAATCAAGATTCAAGAACGAAGCTATCGTTGGCTCTGTTCTAAATGTGATTCACTAATCGAAGCTCAAAGCAGTGAGGGTCGTAAGGTTACTCTTCCGAAGAAGAGTGAAGATTGTATTATATTCCAATGTCCAGTGTGTCAATGTGAACAAAACGTTCGCAAAGAGGATTACTATACGTGAAGATCATCGTCTGTTTGCTGTTGTTCATCTGTTCTTGTTCCAACTCAAGTAAGGAACCTCAAGTCTGGGAAGAAATCACTTCTGATACTTTTCGCATGAAGGTTCCATCTGGATGGATTGTTTTGACAGTCGGAGTCCGGAGCCGAGCTACCGTTCTTGTTCCTGATCCGCAACACGAGTGGAAGTTGAAGTGAAGCCACAACAGATACCAACAGATTTCCCCTCTGGGATCAAGCTCCACTACCGCCTGTCTCTTGAGTTCGGACGCTGGAGGCACAGCTACGTGATCGAGGGAGCCAAGGGCGCCATGGAGTTCACGGTGAGCGAATATAATGACGCCAAGCGAATCTCTGGCCTTGAGCGTCACTCCGTAACCCCAGATGGTGACAAGGCTCCTGATCATGGCCTGTGCCAAGCTGTCTCGTTCCGTCCGTGTTGGCACGACGGCACTTCGCTCTACGCGAAGGAGTGGCTACTCCCGCAGTGGGAGGAGTGTGGTGGAGACCATGGTTATGTATTCAAAATGCTACTGCGGGAGTATCGCAAGCACTTTGGAGGTGAGTCATGAAGCTGATCGGCGGAGAAGTGTCTGTATACCAATGCGATGGATGTGATAAACGCATAGAGAATCGAGAAGGTGGAATTCCAGATGGATGGGTCTACTCTACTCCAACCAATAAGGAACTTCCTTATGGGCACTATTGTTCGGAGTGCTATGAAGTCATACGACATGACATCCTTCATCCGAAACCACGACCGACTCTCTTCTCCTTAATCAAGATGTTGATCCACATCCGAAGGCTAGAAAAGCTTCTGGAGACTGAAGGATACGAGCGATATTCCACGGATTCTGAGGTCATTTACTGCAAGAAGCTGGTGAACATATGGAACCCGTCGACCAACTGAACGAAGATACGAAGCTCGTTGAGGCTCTGCTCCTCATTGAAGAGGGTCTCACTGAGTGGGAAGTCAACTTCATTGAGAGTGTTTACTCTCAACTGAAGAAATACAATCGTCCTCTGTCACACAAACAACGTGAAACCTGTGAACGCATCGCGAATCGTCTGGACGTATAAGACTGGATTTGTCCTCACGGACACTGATCTCAACATCATCCTGGAGACCGAGGACATTGAAGTCGTGCGTCGCTGCACGAAGGAAGTCAAATGGCTCGCGTGCGCCGGGATGGAGGCCAATGAGTTCGCTCGAGACAGCTTCATCAACATGAATCTGATCTTCGCGCAGAACGCTATCAATGGTCTCGGGATTCCAGTCCCGCGCTTTGGTCCAGACAACATCGACAATGCCAAAGCGTTCATCTCAATCTACGTCCAATGGCAATCGATCTCCTTGTCATAGATCATCAGATCCGCGCTCTACGTATCCAGAAGGAGCTCGGAAGTATGATCCATGAGATTACGTGCGTCCGCGAGGAACCCAACATCAAGCTGGAGGCCCACGGACGGCTCGCAATGGCGATGACTGCTTACATGCAAGCGCTGGAAGCAGTAAAGAACGCCGAGTGTTTTGTTCGACTCTGTGGAGAACTCACCAAGGATTGACACCAAGATGTCTGTCATTTCAACAAAGGAAACCTAAGATGCTGCAAGTGATTCTTGCGTTGCTGTTCTTCGCTCCGAAGACCGTTGCCGTGACTGAGATCTGGGACAGTGAGCATGTCCTGATCATCTACACGGATATGTCTATGGCCATCGCTCCCATCGCGACGATCAAGCCGGATGGGACGTTTGTCGGTGGCACTACGATGGAAGTGACTAGCGATGAGCTCATTGCTACGTGGAAGGATGCTAACGGAATCGAGCATACCGTCCGCACGAACTGTGTCACGATGAAGATTCCGGACTGCGCCTTGCAGCATTCCAAGGCTGTTGACCTCATGACGAAGCTCTACCCGGTGAAGAAGGAATGAAAGTCTTTGTAAGTGCCGCGCACACTAACGCGCAGGAAGCCAAGCGAATCGCGTCGATCCTGGAATCGCGTGGAGCAGAGATCTGCTCTACGTGGTTTCAGGACGCCGTGATGTCCTACGACGGCGATGTCACATCTGACGAACTCAGGAAGCGCGGCGAGCGTGATCTGCACGAGCTGATGCAAGCTGACTTCTTCGTGCAGATCTCAGACGTCCCGAGCCCTGGAGGATCGCACACCGAGCTCGGTGCTGCACTGATGATTGACATGCAAGGCATCTACCTCCTCGGCCCTCGTCGACACGTGTTTCATCACCTTACTTGCATCACTCAGTGTCAAACAGTGGAGGAACTGTGCGAGAATCTGTTTTCGGACAACGACTCGCTGGACTGATTGAGCAGGTCGGAGTCGTTCTCAAAGTCCATGGACATGCGTTCCAGGAAGCTGGATGGCCTGATCTGCAAGTGTATTCGGTCATCTGGACGGGTCATCTAGAACTGAAAGTGGACAAAGGACAGTTGAGTCCGATCCAAGTGAAGCGTATCGTCGATCTACGGAAGACGGGGACTCCTGCGTGGTGTCTACGGTCCGTTGATGAGAAGATCTACTTGGAGGACGAGAACGGGACGAGACTGCACGAGTGGTTTGAATTTCCTCAAAATCCACGTAGGTTCTTAGAGGATTTGCGAGATAATGGATTCTAAGGGAGTGTACGACCGGCAATAGATACTCGTAAGTAGGGCTCCGTTTTTGCCCGGCGCCCGGCCAGGGAAAAATCTTTAACTGCCATAACCCTATACCCTACCTTCCTTTTCCTTCAAAATCCCATAAATGAAGTAGGTAGGTAGCTGGTAGGGTATAGTATTTGCTAGGGTGGACAGTGGGTGGGTTTTGTAAACCGGGCGAGCCGGCCCAAAACGGAGGCCCACTTACGAGTATCTGTTGCTGTTCGTACACTCCACAGAGTTTGAAACATGGAAAAGCATCTGTCAGATATGTTCAAGAAATCAAGAGACGTCCTTGCAGGACTAGAGGAGATGTCTCGACGTAGGCAGAAGGAACTGGAGGCAGAGTGCGACTGGAGCAGTCCAGACGACATTGCATTCAACCGGAGGTCTAAGCGTCTCGAGAATCTTCCGAAGGAATGTCCTCGTTGCAGGAAAGCTCAACCAAGCTCTAAATCTTGGGTTGATGTGAAGAACTCTTTCCTGTGCAGGAAGTGCTTCTTCAACCCAAGGATTCCTGTAGAAGTCCAACTCAAGCTGGAGATCTTCGGTCCCAACAGACGACTCTTTGTCTTCAAACAGTGTCCTTTCACAGCAAAGGAACTTGCAGGAATAACGAGACGGACTCCTGACCAAGCCAAGAACATGATTTACAAGGGAGTCATGCTTGGAGGAGAAGTGCTCAACAGAGTGCTAGAAGAGATGGAGGCTAGATCTCTAGACCCTCATGACCATCTCATCTTGTATGAGGTTCAGGCTCTTCTTAGAGGAAAGAATCTAAGGGAGGCACGAGTCAAGTCTGGCGCATCAATGAATCTGTTTGGATCAGAGTGTGGATGGGATGCATCCAGACAGAGTAAGATGGAGTCTCAGACTGAAATCTTCGTCCCATATTGGATCAAACCGGCAGTCCTGAAGAAGCTAGGTGAGAGAGGCATCTTTACTCTCGACAATATGTTGGTATGAACCTACACTCTTTCTGTTTTACAGATCATGGATTGTATGGTATCATGCGTCCATGAATGGTATCGAACCTCGAGTGAAAGTGCTAATGATACTACCTGAGAAGGAGAAGCGAGGAACAGTCCAGAAGTGTCTCGGAGGCGGGACCTGGATTGTTCTTGCTGACGATGGAATTCGTCACGTGGTTCATGAATCCAAGATGACGATGATTGGAGTTCCTCCCGGGATTCCAGGTATTATCGTCAAGTAATCAAGTTCTTGATATGGATGGAAAGAAACCCAGAAACAGAACGGAGTATAACTGGGTCAAAGATCCCTTAGTAAAAGGGCCAGCTCCAAACGCAAAACGACCTCCTGGAACTCCTTTCTATCCACTCCCTCCAGACGGTCACGTCCGACGTTGTCAAGGGAAGAGTAGACGAACTCAAGGTCAATGCACTCAGTGGGCCCTCAAAGGACGAGATTTCTGCCGATTCCACGGTGGACGCTTAGGTAAGGGTGGAACGTCGTTACGGAACATGTCAATCTACGCTAGAAATCGCAGCGCGAAGCTCAAGGAGCTTCTTACCCTCATTGAGGAGGGTCGTCAGGATGCTCAATCCTTGCAGGATGAGATCGACATGACACGTGCGATAGCCGATAGACACGTCGAGATACTCGATAAGGTCCTCTTCGCAGAGAAGGAAGTAAGTCCGGACCTCAAGATGACTGTGATGAAGAGAGCGCAAGAGTCGCTCTCCCACGTCGCTGAGTTGGTCACGGCACAAGCGAAGCTCACAGCAATGTCCAGTGGGACGTTGAGCGCGGAGCAACTGAATGTGATTGTGATTCGCATCACTCGTGTCATCACGGATCGTCTGCAAACGACGCATCCGGAGTTGATGAACGAGGTTCTGAGCGAGCTTCAAACACTCGCTATCCCGGAAAAGGACCGGGTCAACATCGTCATCTCATGAAGGCGTATCAAGTTCTCACAATGCTGACGTGTCTGTCAGCTTGCAGCCTCTTCTCGGCTCCAGACGCGAAGCCAGCCATCACAGTCATTACGGAGATGGATCAGCTCTTCCAGAAGCAGACCAACGCGTTCCAGGCGACGATCCAGAAGGCTACTATGGACGAGAGCGTCCGTAAGATCTATCTGGACAATCTCGACAAGGACCGGACTGACTGGGAGAAGCTGCGGACGTCGCTCACGGAGTTCATTGCTGAGATTGGTGATGTCAACTGGCAGGACCTCTACAATCAGCTCAAGGCGATCCTTGAGAAGGTGAAGAAGTGAGTCCTGGAGCGAACTGGGAGGAGGTGTCCAAGGACCCTTCGCCCATCGATCTCGGTCACATGAACGCGCAGGAGGCGGAGTCGCTCTTCGGCTCCATGGACAGCAATCAGATCGATGCTGCCGTGGACGCTATCAAGAAGGCGACTGCCGTTGCCAAGAACAACAATGAGCTCGTCGGCAAGATCATTGCCGGGCTCTCAATGATCACTGATCTGGTGATCACCGTGGTGAAGAAGTGAACGAGCGACCCGGATATCAGACCATTGAGTTCTGGGTCACCATTCTGAGCATCATACTTGGAGTGTTCCTTATCCTGAAAGGGAAAGAGGAATACGGAGCGATGCTCATCGCCGCTTCGGGAGTCGCGTATCCTATTGCACGCGGGATCACGAAGAAGTGATTGTCCTACACAAGATTGACTCTTCTGCTTTGTTTGGAGGAGGTGATCCCAGATGTATCTCACACTGGGAAGTGGACGTTCATTGACACAACGTTCCAGATATGCTGTCCCACTTGCAGTCGGTGGTTCTCGCTAGGCTGTCGGAAGATCAATGAGGAAGGCGTCGTGCAGTCCATCGTTGATCATGACTGCGGGTTTCGCGACCACGTAACGCTAGAATGACTTCGACCGTCGACATCCGGTTCCCTGCAATCTACACGGATTTGGTTTCCGCTGAGGATTCCGTTGTCTGTGTGGAACATGCGAGCCTGGACTGTCGGATGTTGCAAGTCTTGCTGGCGTTGGCGTTCGCGAGGAGTGTTGAGGGTAAGAGTATCGGCGTCGCTACTTCAAAGGTCGCGAAGGCTCGTTTTGTCATGTCCACCTGGACAGGCGTCAAGACGAAGACCTTTGGAGTAGCGACACTGGTCGAATCCAATATGAATAAGCTCTGGTTGATTGATACGTCCTCCGGGACTATCATCAACGAGCAGCTTCCGTTCACGAAGCTCGACGACCTGTATGTCGTTGAGTCTAATGAACTGAAGGGACGTCCTCTAATCCAGGTCGAAGGACAGTCCATCTACTGCGGCACTCTCTCATTCAACGGTCATTGGTTCTACGACCTCGCTCGTAAGTCCAAGACCCTTCGCTTCGATATGGAAGCGATCCTCAAGGCGTTCCCGGACCAATGGCCATATCGCCTCGAGAAGACTGATCCATACTACGAGCGGAATATGCTGTTGATGGACGTGAATCCACGTCTGTCGACAATGAGCTTCATCAAGTTCGCGAACGAGCGTCTGAAGATCAAGACAGACAAGCCTCGCGCGCTGCTGAACCCTCGTCAGCAGGAGGAGGCCGCGCTTCAATCACATGGAGCGCCCATCGTCTCCTTCCAAGTCTCTGCCTTGCAGCGACGCTACGAGGCGATGAAACGTCTAGCTGTTGCCAAAGGGAAGAAGCCATACTTCCTCCTGCTCAAGTATCGTCGTGGAGGATTCACGACTCTCGAGCAAGGCAAGAGCTATCAGATGACTCAGGTAGTCCCTGGATCGGCGGTCGCCTCCCTCGCGCATACGAAGGAGAGCATGACTCGCATCTTCCGCATTGCTAAGCTCTACGCGGAGAAGGACCCTAAGGGACTGAAGCTGGTCGGCGACTCGAAGAATTCTCTGGAGTTTACAAACGGATCGCTATTCTTCATTGGGACTGCCGGCGGAGATGGCTTCGGTCGTGGTGATACGCTCCAGCGCGTCCACGGCTCTGAGGTCAGTAAATGGTGCCGTGGTCCTAATCAGATGGAGGATGTGGACGACCTCGTTGCTGGTCTGCTAGGTGCAGCGAGCAATGGAGAGGTCGTCTTCGAGACTACTCCAGACGGACGGGAGTGGTTCTGCCAGGAGTATGAACTCGCGAAGAAGGGTCAGAGCGAATTCACGCCGATCTTCTTGCGTTGGTTCGACGATCCGCTCAATCGCAATCTGACGTTCTTTGAGGAGGAGCTCCGAGACACGCTCACAGACGAAGAGCGTGCGCTGATCCAGCGCCATGGACTGGATTTGTCTCAGATCGCTTTTCGTAGGGATGCGAAGAAGCGTTACAAGCGTCTGTTCGCGCAGGAGATGCCCGAGGACGACGTCTCCTGTTTCATTAGTTCGGGCGTTTGTTTCTTTGACACGGAGCACCTCCTCTCTTTGTTAGCCTCACTTCCGATGGATGCTGGCCGACGTATCCAGCATCCGGGTGGAGTCGAGATTCGTTGGAAGGAACCTAAGCCGAATGGGAAATACGCAATGGGAGTCGATACGTCTGAAGGACTCCCTGGGTGTGACCCTTGTGGATGGGCGATTCTAGATCGCGAGACAGGAGAGCAGGTCGCTGCACTCCACGGATACTTCAATCCTACCGCGCTAGCGAATAGCATCAAGAAGACGATTGAAGAATATCGTGATATCATCGTAGGGATTGAGAGGCAACATCCTGGTCCGGCTTGCATACAGAAGGTGATGGAGCTCGGCGTGTCTAAGCCTCACTTCAGAGGTGGACCGCTCTACTTCCATCATCAAGGAGGGAAGATTGACACGTCCAGACCTGGATGGTCTACGGACGGCAATACTCGCTCCATCATGCTGGAGGATCTTGCAGAAGCAATCCGAGAAGGTTCGATGAAGATCAACGATGTTGATTTCATCAATGAAGCTCTTTCCTTCCGTTTGCAGAGTTCCGGGAAGTTTGAAGCTGACTCCGGAGCTCACGATGATGTGGTCATCAAGTGGGCAATCGCTCTGCAGATGAGGAAAGCATTCAAGCCCGCACCGAGGATTGCATTCTCCGATGGAACCTAACAACTCGTCCGGAAAGAAGGTCACGGTAGATTCCTTGTTCAAAACTCTTGGTGGAATGTTTCTGGCAATCTGTGCATTCTTCCTGAAGGAAGCATGGACGGATATTCGCGATCACGGTCGTCGGATTGTCAAGCTGGAAGTATCCTCTGAAAATAAAACCGAGCAAATCAAGGTTCTTGGGGAGAGTATCCGTGAACTGCAAACGGACCTCAAGATCTCTATGCGTAACATCAGCGAGCAACTCGCGACGCTGAATTCAAACAAAGGTAAGTGAGACATGGCAAACGCACTCTATGACAAGGGTCGAGAAGGGTTTCTCGACGGTAGCATCGACTGGGACACTGACACAATCAAGTGTGTCCTCGTAGATGCAGCGGACTACACTGTCAACCTCTCGACGCACGATAATCTTGATGATATTCCCGGCGGAGCACGAGTAGGGACTCCTCAGACTCTTGGTTCGAAGACGGTTACTGCTGGAGTAGCAGACGCCGCAGACGTTACGTTTCCAAGTGTGACTGGAGACCCTTCTGAAGCAATCGTAATCTATAAGGACACCGGCGTGGAATCCACGTCGCGTCTCATTGCTTACATCGACACGGCGACGGGTCTTCCTGTCACACCGAACGGTGGTAATATCACGATCACTTGGGATAACGGCGCTAACAAGATCTTCAAGCTGTGATCACCATCCCAGATTTCAATGCGGAAGCGTTCGCGGATCAGACCTCACAGGAGATCCAGAACGAGCTCATCCGCCTCTCCAACATCAAGGGTCAGCTCCAGATGTATATGCGAGCGCTGACTCAGGTCTACGAAGCGAAGGTCGAGGAAGAGAAGGAAGAGGAGAAGGGTTCCTAATATGGTAATCGCCTCGCTAGATCAGATCATTGCAGCACTTCCCGGGCAGATCAAGAATTGCTACAAGGCGTCTGCGACCTCTGAAGGAGCGGGGACATTTCACTCTTCTTGGAAGAACGCGGGAACTCCTGGAGCGGGATCGAATCCTCCCGCGTATACTTCGGGATCAGGATATACTCCTACAGATGCGACGACCGGCGCGATTCCTTTCAACAATCCAACTGGAGGAAATGAGACTCGCTTAGCTAAGCTCGCTGCGACGTGTTCTACAATGGGAGTTCTCATCCTTGCGGATAGACTCTGGCATTGTTCTGGTCTTACGACTAATGCGATCACTACGCTGAACATCACGACTCCGGGGACGATTGCATCTCGAGACAATGATGGAACTGCGAACGGAGCAGGAGTAGAGCTCTTTGGAGAGGTTTACACTGCTCCTGGTGCAACGACTGCGTCTTGGACAGTGAGTTACACTGATCAAGATGGTAACACTGGTCAGACCGCTACTTATACTCATCCCGCTAATGCAGAGACTGTTGGGCAGATGTTCCCGTTCACGCTCGCAGCGGGTGATACTGGAGTTCGAGCCGTCGCTAGTTTCACAACCTCCGCAGCTTCTGGAACCGCCGGAGATATTGGATTGACACTTTTGCGAAGAATCGCAACAATTCCAATCAATCTTGCTAACTTCGGAGTGGTTCTGGATGCAGTTCAACTCGGAGCGCCTAAGATCTATGATGATTCCTGTTTGTTTTGGATGTGGCTTTGCTCCACTACCAATACTGGGAACATCCTTGCGGACTTCAATCTGGTGCAAGGATAATGGCACTCACTCTACAACAACGGAATGAACTTTTTGCTCTCTTTATGAGAGACAAGAAGCATCCTACGTCTGGAATCACGAAAGCAGATCTCCAAGCGGCGCTCAATGCCGTGGATGATTGGGTCGACGCCGCGACTCCATCCTTCCTTGCAGCACTTCCTGAACCTTTCAAGTCTGCATCCAACGCGACTGAGAAGACAATGACTCTCGTCTATGTCTTGATGAAGCGCGTCGGGAGGGTCTGATGGGAACGACGATCATTGAGCTCCCGGTTGAGCAAGCGGAATATCGCTCGACGAACTTTCCTCAGCTCCTCAAATACAACGGCACGAATGCTCCGATCTTCGCGCTCTTGTTTGATGCGACTGCTGATGAGGCCGTCTTCTTCAACTTCGTTGCGAACCGCTATGGAAGCGGAAACGTAACAGTAGAGCTGGATTGGTTCGCAGACTCTGCGACCTCCGGCAACGTTGTCCTTGGAGCGTCTATCGGATGCATCACAGCGGATACTGATACGACTGACACAACGACAAAGGCTCTTGGAACAGAAGCTACTGTAACGGATTCACATCTTGGCACGACAGGCAAGCGTCTGCATCGTGCGAGTGTGACAATCACGAGTCTTGACTCCATTGCAGTCAACGATCGCATCCTCCTCAGGATTCGTCGGCTCGGCTCCAGTGGATCAGACACAATGACTGGAGATCTTGCTCTCGTTGGTATTCGGGTGACTTACTCCGACGTCTAATGGCGTTTTCCCTCTCATCGACCGGCGACAGACTGAGTTGCACTCCGGGACAACCGGATTACAACTCTTCGTATGTCGTGTCTTCATGGGTCTATGTAGAGGCTCTGCCAGACGTCAGCCAAGTCTTCTCTGCGGTGATGGCGTTCTCTTCGGACGCCGTTGCAGACTCCGACCTTGTCTATATCGACTATCTTGGAAACATTGGTGCTATCGTTCACGATGGAACCAATCTGAACTTTGACCAATCTGGGAGTGTCACTGTTACTCCTGGAAACTGGTATCACATAACGCTCTATCGTGAAAGCTCTACAGACATCTACCTCTATGTGGATGGTGTCCAGGCCGCGTTCCTGAGCATAGACACGACGCACAGAAGTCCTACGTCTGATCGCTTGGAGCTTGGAGGCTACACTGCTTTCAATCTCTATCAGTTCATCGGACGCTTCGCTTGCGTCAAGGTCTTCAATAACACGATTGGTCTTGCAGCGATCATCAATGAATCTGCGACGTATCGTGTCCAGAGTCCAGATGCAAGTCTAGTCGCTTGGCTCCCTCTGCAACTCTCGGACTACAGTGATTGGTATCCGTCTGGAGGATCGACGTGGGCAAGAACTGGAGGTGGAGACTCGGATGATCCGCCTCTGAAGTGGGGAGCGTCGATCAAAGGACCGCGCTTCTTCGCTCCGTTCTCGAACGCATATCCTCGCTTCGGGTATCAGAGCACAGGTGGTCGCGCATACAATCTCACTCCTGCGGACCTGCGCGCAGTCACGCGCGGGGAGTTGCGTCTTGGATCTTCTTCCGCGGGAATTCGCGCTGAACAGCAAGTCTTCGGGCTTGCAGTCAAGAATGGGACATCCATTGCGTCTGCGGAAGCTTTTGGAACTGCGAATGTTGGATATGGATTAGTTCCGGACGGAATTGCTTCTGCAGAAGCGTTCGGGACTGCACTGATCACTCTGACAATCACTCCATCCGGAATTGCTTCTGCGGAAGCGTTCGGGACTGCATCCGTTGATGCTCCAGCACCTCCAGAGACCCAAGATGTTGCTCCGACTGGAATTGCAAGTGGAGAAGCTGTGGGAACGTCCACGGTCACTCCAGGATCTGTCACAGTCACTCCATCCGGAGTCGCTTCTGCGGAGGCTTTTGGAACAGCCACAATCACGACCGGAAATGTCGACGTCGCTCCAACTGGAATCTCGAGTGCGGAATCTCTCGGGACTGCGACAGTCACTCCCGGAACCGTTACCGTTAGCCCATCTGCAATCGCGTCTGCAGAAGGGTTTGGAACTGCAGTCCTCACGACAGGCAATGTCGACGTCGCTCCATCCGCTGTTTCGTCAGCGGAAGCCTTCGGAACCGCAGTCATCTCCACAGGCAATGTGGATGTCGCTCCTAGTGCTATCTCGAGCGTCGAGGCTTTTGGAACAGCGACTGTTGCTCCGGGAACCGTTTCAATCAGTCCATCCGGCATTTCGTCTGCGGAAGCATTTGGAACGCTCACCGCGACTCCGGGAGCAGTCAATGTCGTTCCTGACGCGATCGCTTCTACGGAAGCTTTCGGAACCGCTTCAATATCCACAGGAAACGTCAACGTATCTCCGTCTGGAGTGTCTTCAGCAGAAGCATTCGGAACGGCAGTCGTAGACGTTGCTGCCGGGTCGCAGAACATAGCGCCCTCCGCCATAGCCTCTGGGGAGGCCGTAGGGTCGCCTGCCATTACGACAGGCACCGTTGGGGTAGCGCCAACAGGCATCGCTAGCACGGAGACCCTGGGGAGCCCTACGCTGACCACGGTGGCTGACGTAGCGCCGACTGGTATTGCCAGCGGCGAGGCTTTCGGCACTCCCAACATTTCCTATCCGCAAACGATCCTCGCACAAACAACGACGACGCAAGAAGCTTTCGGGAGTCCGACAGTTTCTTCCACTGTCAATGTCAGTCCAACAGGTCTGGCGAGTGCAGAGACGTTCGGTGTCCCCGACGTTGGACGAGAGCTGCGTCCGTCCGGGATTGCAAGTGGCGAAACGTTCGGAACTCCTACGATCACGAACTTCGTATCTCCTTCGGGAGTCGATAGCGCGGAGGCGTTTGGAAGTCCGACCTTGGGGCTCGGGATCAGCCCATCGGGCATCTCCTCTGGAGAGCTCTTTGGAACTGGATCAATCCTGCCCGGTCCAGTAACACTGAGCCCGAGCTCCATCCTCACTGCAGAAGCGTTCGGTCTTCCTCATATCGACTTTGGAATTCTGCCGTCGTCGATTCTCACGGCAGAAGCATTCGGCATCCCATCTGTTATTCCTGGTGGAGTAACGATCAGTCCTTCAGGCATCTTGACTGCAATGGCGTTCGGGACTCCGAATGTTTTTGCGAGAGTGGTACAACGTCGTCGTGTCCGTGGAGTTCGCACGGTGGAAGAATATAACTTCCGCACGCAACTCAATCAACAGAAACACAAGGAGCAGCCACTGTGACCATTTCAATTCCAGTTCAATTCGTCAATGAGCAATCTTTCGCTCGAAGTGGCGTTGTCACTTTCGGCGCGAAGGTCGCAGATGGCGATCTCACTTCTACGACCACGGAGCTCAAGATCACTGGAGCAACTGGAACTGAAGAGCGAGTGCAGTGGACTCCGTTCGGTGTTCGCTATGCAAGTGGAGCGATCAAGTATATCGAATGCACGGTTCCGGTGTCTCTGACGAGCACGCAGAACAAGCAAGGGACGATCACTGCTGGAACGTCTAACACTCTTCGTCCATTCACGATCCATCCGGCGGTCGTTGAGGCTTTCACGCTGAACAACGGACGCACGAACCTCCAGATGCAACTGGACTTCGTGATGATCGATGATTTCGGCCACTTCCTCAGCGTTCCGTTTGATATTCCAATCCTGACTCCTGCTCCTGGCAAGAGTCTGCTGATTGCAGGTGGACAAGGAAACGATCACACTGCGACATTCCGAAGCTTCTCTCGTCTTCCCGGACAGTTCGGTCAGATCGGCGTGGAACTTGTTCTGGAGGTGATGTCTAACTCTCCAGTCATCAAGTTCTGGCTCTGTATCACGAACTCAATCAATGAGCGAGGCTCTGGACGCAATCCAGGTCAGTTCCCCTCTACTAAGGTTCAGTTCGTTGAACAGAATCTCAATCTGAACGTCAATAGCTTCGCTCGCCTCGCAATCCGCGACGCAGAGCGGAAGCTTCCTTTCGACGTTGCAGGAAATCAAGCTGTCTTGATCGATCCGGATCTCCCGGACGTTGGACGCGTGACGGGTCGCTTCGCTTCGGGACAGAGTCTCTGCTATGAGGGTGTCCTTTGCTGTGGCACTCCGAACGACAACGAGAGCGCAGAGCTCCTCGGCGAAATCACTGCAATGGCAATGGACTGGAGGGATCGTGGTATTCCTCCCTTCAACTTGGTCCTGGACTATCCGTCCTACATTGCGAATCGCGCAGCGGGCATCACGCGTATCGAGACGGATCGGACGAGCTGGCACGACTATCCGCTTGGTGATGGACGTGGACCGTGGATTTGGGGTTGGCCAATCACTGGGAATCCGAACTCCACAGACACTGGAGATCAGGGTCTCGCGACTGCGCCTGTGCGCGGGTGGCCTATGCTTCTCACGGGATGGCCGACGCCTAACACGTTGATCAAGGCGGCGATCCGGAACATCCTTGCGCGTCCCAACACGTATTTGGAGCCGAACGGCGATCTTTGGAATCCTGAAGATTATCCAGACTGCTGGCTCTGGTCTGGCGTTCCGTTCTTCACGGGTGGTGATTGGCTTGGTCGCTCGCGGACTCTTGCCCTCAATCAGGACCTCCCGCAATCAGCCGCGAATCGCTATCCGTTCGGACCGGATCGTCAACACTGGATGCATCCGTTCGAGAACTACGGAGTCTTCGTGACGCGTGACTTCTTTGCGAAGAAGTTTGCGAACGTGATGGCGAAGCAGTATATCGCCGCACACTACACGGACCGTGGATTTGGAGGAGAGCTTCCGAATCCGGACGCTGCTCGTGCTCTTCGCGCAATGCTTCACATGTGCGCGATCTACGAAGCGACTGCGGATGCGCGTCTGCTCCACTGGATGACGGAGCGCATTAAACTCTATCAGGCAAACGTCTGGCGTGATGGAGCGACGTATGATCCCTATCAGCTCTGGGCGTTTGAGACGGTCGCTCCTGGCACTCAGTCGGGACTCCTTCTGACGAAGGAAGCGATCAATCCGTGGCAGAATGGTTACACTGTCGCGGGACTCTACGCATACTGGCTCCTCGTCGGTGGAACTCCTGAAGGCATCTGGGCTCGCGACCGCGCGTTCCGGTTTGCTGGGACCATCGCGATGTATGGGTATCAGGACCGTCGCACGACAGTCCAGAACGTTGTCGTCCGTCAAGACGCTGGACATACGACGGGAGTTACCGGAGGCCACCTCTGGAGAACGGCTGTCGTAGGTAAGACTGCTGTCGGTCAAACATCTGGAGCGACCGGTGTCATTGTCCACGTTGACAATCGTTTCAATGGATTCTATCGACTCCATCTGAAGAACTGCACAGGACAGTTTACAGTCCCTGAAAACATTTTGATTGATGGGACTATCACTGCGGAAATCACTATCCGCAACAATGGTCTCATCGGTTGCACGGCGCTCGCGAGCGGGACAACGCAGGACGGAGTGCCTCCGACGTCTGCGCAGATGGAAGCTATCCATGTTTCTGCGACGACGACTGCGAACATCACTGCGGCAACGAACACGGCTCCGATCCAGATCACTGTGGATACTCCTAACGCATTCGCGGACTGGAGTATCGCGCATATCACAGGAGTCGGTGGAAACACTGCTGCAAACGGGAACTGGCAACTCCGCCAGATTTCTGCGACTGTCTACTCGCTGACGAACTCCACTGGTAATGGTTCTTACACGTCCGGTGGAACCGCGACGGTGGAGACCTTCGATCTGGAGAATGTCAAGTGGGGTGATGGAGCTGGATACCAGTTCTGGCAAATCCCAGGACTCATCATTGCAGAGCTCGCCGCTCAGCAGAACTTCTACGGAGCACGCTCCGCGGAGGTCGCTGCACAAGCTCGGAACTTCATCAACGCTCTGGCTCCTACGAGTCACGCGACGTGGGATCCGAACACTGAGTTCTTCGCACTTGTTCCTGATCCGTTCAATAGCGGTGGAAATCCCACTCTTCCGGCGGACCCGAGCAATCTGCGTCTCACAGCGTTCGAGACTCATATCGTTGTCCAGTGGAATGATAACTCGACTAACGAAACATCATTCTCATTGGAACATTGTGAAGATGGAGTGTCGTTCACGGAACTCGCGACTCCTGCAGCGAACGCGACGCTCTACGATCACACGGGACTGGAAGCGGATACTCCCCACTTCTATCGCATCCGTGCTCACAACGGTGTTGGATACTCTGGGTATTCGAACACTGCAAATGTCAATACGCTCCCGGGAGCGACTCCTCCTACTGCCCCTTCTAGCTGCACGATCGACAGTCCTACCACGACGGACCGGATTACGGTTCGCTGGACGGACAACTCCAACAACGAGGACCTCTTCTCTGTTGAAGTGTCCTCGGACAACTTCTCGACGATCAGCAGTCGCTCGATCGTTGGTCCTAACATCACGAACACGATTGTCACGGGACTCGCGGCGAGCACGACTTACAAGGCTCGTGTCCAGGCGATCAATGCGACTGGATCGTCTGCCTTTGCTACGTCGGCCAATGCGACGACTCTTGGTTCGATCGCTGCTCCGCCCAATGCGCCGAGTAATCTTACGGCGACTGGAGGCGTCCGGCAGATTGTTCTTGCTTGGACTGACAACTCCAGTGACGAGACAGGATTCGAAGTCGAGTATCTCACTTCCGATGGATGGGCATTGCTCGTCCTGAAGAATGCGAACTCTACTTCGCACACCCATTCCGGGCTTGCAGATGCGCAGACTGTCCACTATCGCGTTCGCGCCATCAGTGGGAACGGGAACAGCGCATATTCAAACATCGCGTTCGCAACTACGGATCAAGCTGCTCCGGGCGGCACGATTCCAACTGCTCCGTCGAATCTGTCCCTCATTGAAGTTGGTCCTAACTGGGCTTCGATCCAGTGGAAGGACAACGCTGACAATGAGACGAAGTTCTACATTGAGCGTAAGCGCGCTCAGTCGTATGACACTGCTCCAGGTTCTTTGGAAGATACTCCTATCGCTGAAGCCTTCTATGAGGCTTTCGCACCGACGGACGAAGGGCATCTGCTGCAGACGCTGGATTGGGAACGTATCGCGCAGGTAGACGCAAACAAGTCGTCCTATTTTGACAACGGACCTCTTGCTCCTCTCACGGAAGTGCTCTACCGAGTGATCGCTGCGAATCAGTATGGTGAGAGTTCTCCTAGCAACGAACTTCTTGTCCTGACGACTGCTCCGAGTCCTGGCGGTGGACAGATTGCCACTCGGGCGCAGATCATTGGACGACTCGTTATGTTCGCTCAGGATTACTTCGATCTCATCTTCTACGGTGAAATCAAGGGGAATACGAAGTGAACAGGATTTCGAAGATTCTTGGGCCAGATGGATCCCCGTTGGTTATGAACACCAACGGGAAGGGTCCGTCGTTGAAGATGTTGAACTCATTCCTGTCCGGAGGTAGTGTCGACTCTTATATCCAGGGACTTACGAATCTTCGACTTCCTGTTGACGCTCGTCTTCTCGATCCGTTTGGCAATCACATCTGGGTCTTTGCAGCGGCGATCGCGATTGCAACAGTAGCTTCGCAAGCTCCGTATCGCGTCTATCAAGAAACCGGCGACGAGATTCTTCTTCGGCAAAAGGCGGCGGAAGCTATCGGACGTCAGTTCGTAGCTCGTCGTGGTAAGTCTCGTAGAGCCTTGTTGCGTCATCTGTCTGTCCCTGTTGGAAAGCGTCTTCATAGGAAGGGTTTGACACTCTCCTACGAGCATCCAATCCAAGATGTCCTGCTGAATCCTAATCCGTATCAGCAAGGCAATCAGCTCTTTCAGACAACAATCCTGTGGATGTCTATCCGCGGAGAGTTCTTCTGGGTTCTTGATGGAGCTGATGGTGGGTCCATGGTTCCTGGGGAGCTTCCCTCTGCAATCTGGGGATTCAGTCCTGACCTCTTCCAGCCAGTGTTCGAGAAGGGCACAATGGGAGAGCTCACTGGATGGCGATTCCGCGTCCCAGACTATGCTCCTCAGAGATTGAATGGAGCTGAGATCATTCTTCCGGTCTCGGATGTGATTCAGTTCAAGTTCCCGAATCCTGCGGTCCCATATCGTGGTCTTTCGCGTATCGCCGCCGCTGCAGGAACCATTGACATGGACCTGCGTGCGAAGGAATACAATAAGAGCATCCTGGAGAACAACGGTGATCCGGGCGGCGTCTTGAGCTACGACACGACAATGAGCTCGGGTGAGGAAGCGGATTTCCTTGCTCGTTGGGAACAACGTCATAGAGGTGGACGTAACGCACGGAGGACCGCGCTGCTCTCTGGCGGTATGAAATACACTCCTGTCGCTCTTGGACCTCAGGATCTCCAGTATCTTGAGGAACTGAAGTGGGGACGTGAAGAGATCCTTGCAGCAATGGGCGTTCCGCAGTCAGTCCTTGGTGTCACGGAGTATATCAACTTCGCGACTCAGCTTGGACAGGACAAGAACTTCTGGGACAAGAATCTGATCCCTCTGCTTGAACTCATCGAGACCACTTTGGATGGAACACTGTTCTTCAATGAACCAGACACCATCTGTGGAGCGTTTGATTTCAAGGGAGTTGAGGCTCTTCGTGCTGGAGTCGCAGAGAAGATTGACACTGCAATCAAGCTCTGCGGACAAGAGCTTCACATGCCTCCCGCAGATGCCTTTGAACTTCTCGGACTAGAGGTCCCTGATTATGAAGGGAATGACAAGGCTCTGATCCCTCCGATGGTTTCTACCGTCGAGGATATCATTGCTTCGTCCATGCTGACTGCAACGACGGATCCGTTTGCGCCTCCTGGCACTACGGGAACTCCTGGGTCGGACGGACTGTCTGTTCCAACGGACGTTCCTCCTGCTCCTACGGACAAGACTCCTAATCCAGACAATCCAAATCCTCCTGCGGATCCAACGCAACAATACGAGCTCGCTGCACGAAAGGTTCTTCAGCTCAAGGGTAAACACTGGGATGCCTTTATCAAGGTCCAGGAGTCCCTCGAGAACCCAATGAAGGTCAAGTATCGTGGATGGGTCTACGAGGAGCGCAGACTCGTCCTTGCAGAGCTTGAGAAGGTTGGATCGAAGGCACTCAAGGGAGTCATCGCGAGTCTCCTTACGGCAATCCTCCCTCCTCTCAAGGGGATGCAGGACCGTCTGAAGGCTAAGGTTCGTCCGATCTACACGTCTGCACTCAATGAGACGTGGAAGTTCACTGTCAATGAACTTGGTGGAATCCCAGTCTTCGAGATGGACGATCCGAGGATCATGGATTACTTCGATCGCCGCGAAAAGAAGTTCTTGGCCACGACGCCTAACACTGTGAGGAATAATCTCGCAAAGGCGCTCTCTGAATCTATTCGCACGGGCGAAGATATGAATCAGGTGCGCGTGCGCGTGTCACAGGTCTACGACGTTGCGGCATCTCCTGCAAAGGTCCTCTCTGTTGCTAGAACTGAGACTGCGAGCTTCATGAATGGAGTTCGCGATGTCATGTTTGAAGCTCAAGGATTCGAAGAGTTTGAGTGGACGACTGCCGGCGACGAACACGTTCGTGGAACTCACGTGAAGTATGGGGAGTCCGGTCCTCATCCTAAGGGATTCGATTACCTCACTATCACAAACAAGAAAGGCGGAGGGAAGCTCAAGTTCCCTGGAGACGACGAATGCACTCTTGCGTCTGAAGTCGTCAACTGCCGTTGCGTCCTGGTGCCCATCAAATGAAAATCTCCGAACTCAAGAGCGCTGAGCCTATCAGCTTCGAGAAGCTGAAGGATCGTTACTCTTCTCATCCAACGGCTCATACCTCTATCAAAGAGGGTCTTGATGGGCGTCCAAAGATCGTCAAGTCCGGTCCTTTCGGCAATGAGATGCCAGACCTGACTCCTGAGAAGATCAAGGAGTTGGTCATTGCGCGAGGGATGCCTTGGGATCCGCAGTATACGGATCGAGTCATTCCTTATTGGGCGTCGGATGAACGAGTCGACGGACAGGGGGACATTGTCCTTGCGAACTGGCTCTTCGATGAGTTCAAGCAGAACTCTCCGATGCCGTATTCGCACGAGTGGAGTGCTCCTCCCGTCGGTCGTGTTATCGACTGGCGCGTGATGATGCGTGAGGACGGCAACTATCGTGGACGCGCATTGTGGATTCTTGGTCTGTTCGCCACGAAGGACATGTGGGAATGGGCTGACACCATCTTCCGTCTTGTCAAGGGTCGGTTCCTTGTTGGAGGATCCGTTGGATTCTACTCCAAGGTCATCATTGACATCAAGGACGATCAAGAGCGTGCTCGTCTGGGACTCGGTCGCTATGGCGTGATCCTGGATGAGAACCATCTTCTCGAATACAGTCCCACTACCATTCCTGCTCTGGCAAGCTCTGTCATTGCAGACAAGATGCGTAAGGGACGCGACAATGGGACTCTCGAGTCGTATGACGTTCATATGCTCCGAGAGCTCAAGCGTCAAGAACTTCAGGGTTCCAAGAACGGGAAAGAAGAGTGGCTCAAGACAGAGAATCTTCTACTCGAAATCGCAAGGACTCTGTGGCCGAAAGAAAGGTTTGAACTACATCGGGAGCTAGATGTTCCAGTGACACTCGAAAATCCACCCATCTCCGATCCTACGGGACAAACGAGTTTCAAGGAACTCAGTCCCGAGGTTCAAACTGCCTTTGCGAATCTGCAAAAGGCAGTCGATAGTCTCTCTGCGACGGTGATTCCTTTCATGAATCGCATCGAAGCGACCATGACTGACATCGCTGATCACATGAACGTAAAACCGGATCAACCTCCTCAAGACGGACAGGACGGTAATCCGGATCCTAACGCTCCAGCGACCCCTCCTGCGGATCCCACGAAGGAACCTCCGCCGAAGAAAACACTGGAGACGGAACTGGCAATCGCTGTCCGTCATCTTCAAACTCTGTCAAGGACTCTGAAAGGAAACTGAAATGGCACCGAATGTTACGAAGGAGCAAGAAGCCGCTGCAATTCTTGCGAAGCTCAACGGTCTGTTCGAGGGTGACGAGGGTCTCCCGACCGTTATTTCCCGGATGAAGGAACTCGAGAAGCAGGTCGAAGGCCTCAAGGGTTTCAATCCGAAGGAAGCTGCAGAAGAGTTCGAGAAGCTCAAGGCTTCTCATGAGTCGGTCGTGAAGGCGATCCGTCATTCGAAGCGTGGACTGTATGTCCCCGGCATCGAAGACGAGGCTGATCGCTTCTCGATGTTGAAGGCGATGATTGGCGTCAAGACTGGCAACTGGAAGGATGCTGGTCGTGAGAAGGAAATCATCGATTCGGTTCGTGCGAAGGCTTCGCAGAACATTGGCTCCGACAATCTCGGAGGTTCGTTCGTTCCGGATCAGGTGATTCCGGACGTCATTGCTGCAATCTACACTCAGTCCGTGTTTGTCGGGCTGGAAGGTTCTGGCACGACGTCGGTGTCGATCCTCGATGGACTCAATGGCGGCAACGTCAAGGTTCCGAAGTTCGATGGCGGTCTCATCGCTTACTGGATCGGTGAAGAGGACGAGTATGCGGAGAGCAATACGACGGTCGGCGATATCTCGCTGAACCCGAAGAAGCTCGGCGTGCTCGTGCGCGTCACTGACTCCATGAAGAAGTTTGCAGGTTACGGGTTCGAGACTCTGCTTCGTCAGGATCTCGTCCGCGCCGCTGCAAAGAAGCTGGACTGGACCGTTGCCTTCGGCACGGGCGCAGACAATATGCCGCGAGGCATTGTCAATCACACGGGGATCAAGGTCTACCGTGCGGAAGACGGGACGGTTCTGACTCAGACTCAGGCCGCTGCAGTCTCGGATTGGCAGGGTGGGACTCTGGACTTCGATGGTCTGGACAACATGAATCTTGCTCTCGAGGAAGACGATATCCAGCTGGATTCGTCCTCGAAGAAGATCTCGTGCCCTCGCTACTTCACGTATCTCCGTCAGCTCAAGACGAAGAACTACAACGGTCAGACTGACAGTCAGCCGTATCTCCTCGGCCTTCCGATGCTGAGTGATGCGCGTCTGCAGGAAATGATTGGAGCTTATGGCAAGTCCACGCAGATCACTGCGAGCGGTCTGCCGGGCGCTTCGATCAATGGGACGACGACGTCGGTGACGACGAAGTTCACTACCGTCTTCGGTGGCAATCTCAACAATATCATCCTGGGTCGCTGGGGTGGCATCGAGATTGACGACGATGGCGGCAAGGGTAAGGGATACACTTCTGATCACACCTACATGAAGCTCCGCCTCTACGCGGATGTGGGTATCCGTCAGGAGCGCTCCATCATCATCTGCCCGGACGCGCGCACGCGCGCCTGAGCAATTCTTCAACTCAAACAGGACAATCCAATGCTGAAGGGTAACAACTTCTTTCAAAAGGTCGTTGTCGGCTTGGCGCTCGTTCCGCTCGCACGCGGTTCGGGCGTCGCCGGCACCGGCGCGACGATCTCCGAACCGTGGAAGATTGGTCGTCAGATCTCGTTTCTCTTGATTGGCGGCGCTCAGGGAACTGCGGCGACGGCGACTTGCGTCGTCCAGATCCAGAAGCGCAGTGACAGCTCGTGGGAGAGCATGTTGGATGAAGCTGGTAACGCTCTTGCGTTCACTGCTTCCAAGCTCGCGGACACTGCGGAGATTGAGAACGGGACCATCCTTGGCACCGTCGATCTCTCCAAGGTCTCGGCGACCACGCACAAGGCTATGCGAATCCTCTATACTCGCGGCGCTCAAGCCGTGAATACGGATTTCGGCGCAGCCTATATCATCTCGGATCTCTACAAGACTCCGAGCACGCAGACGGACGATCTGTTCTCCAAGACTATCCCGTCGTGAACGAAGACTCTGTAAGAGTCAGGAACCAGGGGGATGGCTATCGTCCTCCTGTCCAGCCCACTCCTGATCGACTTCGGTCGGTCAGGGTGGTCCTCCCGGAGCGTAGTATCCGAGTCCCAATCGACACTGAGACAAACAATGGCAACTCTTGATCTTTGTGTTGGAGACGCTCAACCGTTCTATGTCTATCTCACTGATAGCAAGGACCTGGGAGCGAATCTAAGCGCAGCGACGGGCGCTCGGTTCACTATTCTCACTGATGTTGGAGGGTCGGTCCTCTTCTCTAAGACCGCGACAATCGATATTCCTAACTCTAGAGTGGTGATTTCACCCACTCAGGGTGAAGCGGATGCTTTCATTCCCGGAGAGTATCCTGCTCAAGTGTCCATACTAATCAATTCTGTGTGGAGGAAGAGTCTTCGGTTCTACGTCACCATTGAGAAGGCTATTGCGCCAAACACTCCATGATCACTTCCTCTGAAGTCCGGTCTTCGGTAGAGCTGAATCCTGCAAAGGACGAGGTCGTAACAGATCTTCGTCTTGCAGTCATCGCATTGTGGGAGCGTCTTACATGTCTTCTGTGGGATGCACGGACAGATTACGTAGAGATTGTGACTCCGAACGGAACGGAGGATACAATGATCTGGCTCCAACTGCAAAATCCGTCCATTCCGACTCTCATCGAGGAGTTGATTGACGGGACTTGGACGACAGTTGCATCCACGGATTATTATCTGATCCGGACGCGACTGACCCGCAAGACTGGATTCTGGGCTTCGCACGTTCGTGTTACTTACTCTGGTGGATACTCCGCTACGACGTGTCCTGCAGATATCAAGCGTGCTCTCATTGTCCAAGCTGGATTCATGTATCAGAGACTCGCGGATGACAAGTTGATCATCAAAGCGGTCTCATTGAACAACAAGACTGGACTCTACGAGGATGCGGACTATCATCCTTACTTCCGTCAGACTGTTGCTAAGTATATGAGGAAGTTCTGATGGCAGGAGAAGTAGAGATCTCCATAACTCCTAAGTCCAAGCGATTGATCGGAAGATTGATCAAGCGCATTGGCAAGGATCAACTCTACTCCGCCATTGAAGCGTTCTTCTCGTATCATGCAGGACTGATTGCTGGATCAATCGTCAAGCGCTTCCTTAGCGGTAAGCGAAACGAGCTCGGGGAACAAAGACTTGCACGTAGAACTGGAGCTCTTGCAAGGTCTGTAGTAGGAGTCGGATTACGAATCAACGGGGTTCCTGCAATCAAGGTAGGAGTCCTCCGTGGTCCGTCGCTGCCGTATGTCGCAATCCAGGAATTCGGAACAGTGGGAAAGGGAGGCACAATGCCAACCATCATCCCAAAGAAGGGTAAGGCACTTTCAATTCCTATGGAGGGAGCGACGACTCCTGCAGGAGTTGAGAAGTATGGTGGACCTAGGAAATACCCTGGGAAGCTAGACTTTGTGCCGTTCAAAGGTAAGAACGCAATCGGTGGTCTGTTTGATGAGAAGGAACTAGCAAAGGGTCAGAGGCGAGGGCTCTCATTGAAAGACCTCAAGATGGCTTACTTGCTAGTGCGACACGTGGACATCAAGCCGAAGCACTTCCTTCGGGACGGTCTTGCAGACTACCTTCCGACTCTCATCTCAGAACTTCAAGGCTTCTTGTCGCGGATCATACAGTCTGAAGACGAGAATGTCCGTAGCCTAATCAAATCATGAGCTCTAGCAGAAAAGATATTCTTGATCGGCTCAAAGAGCTCGGTCGGCAAGTTCGGCAAGGATCATACTTCGTCCATCGCGGACCTTTGAATTGGGCGAAGTTCAACTTCGAGACATATCCTCGAGCTCTGACGATTCTTGTTGATGAATCGAATCCGTTTGCGCCTCAGTTTCAAAACATGAGCATCTCATTCGAGATGTTCTGCAGGATGCCTGAGGAAGTCTCAAAGGACCTGACTGATGACTCCGTGTTGGATGAACTCGTTGAGGACGCACAATGGATTCTGTCTGAGCTCACTAGGTCAGTCAATGGCGATGGAGACAATCTCGTTTTGAAGCTGGATTCTAAGACGTCTACTGCACTGGAGGTCCATGATGCAGATTTAGGCGTCCAAGGAATCATCATCCTTTTCAATCTCACCTTCTGAGGAACAGTCATGTCGAAAGTAGGGTTTCAAGATTTCTGGGTATCAGGTGCTCGCTTCTACTTCAAGCGAGACGACGTCGATAGTGTGAAGCAGCCTCTCATCGACTTCGGTGTCATCCAGTCTGCAAGCCCGTCCAGCTCCTTCGAGAGTATCAAGCTCTTCGATGCTGACGGAGGTATCAAGCGCAAGGTTGATGAGGTTGTTACGAGTGTCGATGAAGCATACGACATCACGTGCAACAACTTCAACATGGACAATCTGGCTCTTGCTTTCTTGAGCACGGCGCCGGAGGCCTTCACGCAGAGTGCGACGACTTACACTGTCGATCACTACGCGCACGCGGGTCGTCTGTTGAAGATCACTGACTCCGCTGGAACTGCTCTCTTCTCGCTTTCGGCGGTCGCGGGTTGCTATACCGGGACTGTCAACACGAGGACGATCAGTGGCATCGTCGCGAGCACGAAGACTATCACCGTCTCTTCTGCAGTGACGATGAACGCTGGGGACAAGATCATTGTCTCCCCGACGGGTCTTGCGAACGTCAACAATGCGTCCACCTATACGGTGACTGCAAACGTCGTCGCTGCGACCGCGATCGTTGTGGATGAGTCGTTTGCAGCGGATGAGACTGCCATCACTGGCTCGCTCATCTACAAGAACGGCGGCACCGTCTATCCGAAGAGCACCTCGGGCTTCGAGATTGTCTCTCTGGATCGCGGTATCATCCGCACGAACAGTCCCATTGCGGACGGCTCGCTGACGGTGGTCTTTGCGACCGCTGCTCTGAGCGGCAAGCGACTCTTGAAGCCTCAGGCAATCAAGGGTGCTATCACAGGAACGGGATGGCTCGTGTATGGGCGACAGGGTAACGCGGACCAGACGGTTCGTGAAGCTCGTCTGTCCCTTACTCCGTCTTCCGTTTCGATCACGGCCGACGACTTCTCGAACTTCGTCATCACCGCCTCGGTGCTTTCGAACGTCGATGATAGCGCCGCTGGTCGTCTGATCGCGTTCAAGGGAACGTTGCCTAGCTCTTCCTGATCTAAATCTGGTGGCTGACTCACCTAACTTTGACTCCTCTAGAGCAGCATAGAGGAATCCACTATGAAATCAATCTTCAATCCAGGCAAAGAAATCACTCTCGAGAGTGGACTTGTCGTCACAGTCTACCCTCTTGGCTTCCGTCACATTCAGAAGTTCAATCAGGCGATTGCCAATGCGATCTCGGTCGCTGGTCTTGCAGTTCGTCCTGGTATGAACGAGAAGGAGATGTCCAATGCAATCATCGCACAGATGATTCCGCACGCATTGACGCATCTCTTGGATCTGTTCAAGGAATGCGTTAGCTTCGAGCCCAAGGAAGTGTCCATTGATGATCTGTCCCATTGGGAGCTCCCTGCTCTCATGGAAGCATGGATCATGGAATCCTTCGGCGAACCTAAGAAGTATCGCCCTTGGATCGACATGATGAAGAACCTACTGCTGAGGTTCACGGGGAAGACGGATCTGAACCAGATCTCGGGGATGCTCTCCAAACCCTCGTCAGCAGTGGACATCATGTCGAAGAAATCCTGAACCGAAAATCGCATCTTCCGTATCGCGGATGGAGCTTCCCTGAGTTTCAGTTCTTCATAGAACGAGCTCAGCGGTATATCTCTCGCATACGCAAAGAAGCGCTTGCTATCATCAACCTTGCAGTCGGCGCTCTGCTAGACAAGAAAGCTCAATCGGAACTGAGGAAGGCTATCAATGGCGAATCAAAACGAAGTAACGATCATCGCGACCCTGAAGGACCAAGTTAGCAAGGGACTTGAGTCTATTGAGAAGAGGTTCACTTCGTTTCTCAAATCCGTCAATGTAGCCGGATCGATTATCAGTGCTCCGTTCAAGGCTCTCGGAGGAGTCCTGGACTTTGTTACGAAGCAGATCTTCAATCTGCGGAATATCTTAGTCGCAGGGCTCGCCGGTTCAATCCTTGACACGTTTGCTAAGTTCGAGAAGGGTCTACTTCTCGTCCAAGCAGAGCTCGGGAATACCGCAGTCAATCTGAAGGAGCTCGGGAATGGAGTCCTTGCTATCAGTCGCGAGACTGGAACGGGATTCCAGGACCTCCTTGCTGCACTGAAGAATCTCGCTGGCGCAGGAGTGGATGTCTCTAAGCAGATTGACATCCTCGGAGCTAGCACAAAACTCGCGGCTCTGGACGCAGCATCAGCAGAAACAGGTGTCAAAGCTGTCCTCACAGTCCTGAAAGCCTATGGACTGGAGGCGAAAGATGCTGCAAGAGTCACAGACCTCCTTGGACAAGCTCTAGAAACTGGGGATTTGTCCATTGACAATCTTGCAGGGTCACTGCAAACAGTCGGTCCGATCGCAAAAGAAGCTGGTCTCAGCTTGGAGGATCTCCTTGCGGCAATCAGTGTCCTTTCTAAGAGATTGGGTCCTGAAGATGCAATCTCTTCAATCACGTCTATTCTCAAGAACTTCGTCAAAGCGTCGCCGGAAGCAAAGGAATTGGCGGCGGGACTTGGATTGGAGTTCAATAAAGCGGCGATCTCTGGAGGTAAGTTCGCAGATTTCCTAGAGAAGCTCGCCAAGAATACGGACCTCCAACCCGTTGTCTTCGAACAGCTCTTCAAGAATCTCAAGGCAACGACCGCCGCTCAGATCCTTGGATCGAACAATGCGAAGGAGTTCCGCCAAGCTCTGGATGATCTCGGCAATAGCGCAGGGATCGTCGATCGCAAGTATAAGCAACTCGCGACCAGCCTCCAGATTCAGTTTGACCGTCTGAAGGCGGAGTTCGTTCAGATCTTCATTGTCATTGGTGAAGCTGCGAAACCATTTGTCGAGTCTGGATTGAACAAGATCCAGGAGTTCCTGGACAATCTGCTGGATTCGAAGAACAGAATTCAGGCTGTCCTTGCAGGAATCGTTGGGACTATCAGTCGCATTGCGACGGTAATCACGACTGCTTTCAGCCAAGGAGACATCCTCCAGCTGATTAGCAACATCATTTCGGCAGGATTCAAGCTCGCGACCAGTCTCATCATCTCTGGAGCACCATTCCTTGGGACTGCGATTGCTAACCTCGCACGCATTGCAGCGGCGACGTTCGTAGAATCGTTCCTTGGGTCTACTAAGAAGGAACTCGCTGCGAGTGTTAGCAATAGCTCAATCGCAAGTGGACTCGTAAGAGTGCTCCTTGGAAAAGACACTCTGGATGAACTCCAAGCCTTCAACAAGGACCTCAAGGACACTGAAGCTACTATCAACGCTCTGACTGCGCGACTCCCTACTTTGCAAGCTAACGTGGGAGGAGCGAGCAAGGGACTCCAGAGTATCACGTTCAGTCAGTTCGGTAAGCCTCAGCTTCAGTTCCTCTCGGAGCCCGAAGCACAGAAGCTCTTGGATGATACCAAGCGGACGCTTGAAAGCCTCAAGGCGAAGCGAGACAAGCTCATTGCAGGCAGTCTCAACGTTGGAGAGATCGCAGACAAGGTCTCTCTGGAGAATCGGACTGCAATGCAAAGTGCGAGCGAGAAGTTCCTCGCTACAACGCACGACGCGCTGATCTCTGCAATCGAGACTCTCCCTAAGGGAGTCCAGAATGAAACGAAGAAGGCTATCGATGACCTAACTCAGTTCATTGGCACTCAGCTTGGAGTGAGCTTTGACGCTGCGAAGATCAAGGATCTTGCAGAGAAGAAGGCAACGGAAGCTGCAAAGGCGGCACAGTCTGCGGTCAAGAAGACTGCCACGACAGTTGCTCCTCAGGACAATCAGCAGAACTTCTCATCCGTTGTTGACACTGTAACTCTTGGAGTCAATCAACTCTCAACACTGTTTGAGGATGTCCGCCGTAAGCGTGAGGACATCAAGAACCTATTGGATGGAGGATTCATCTCCTCTGCCGAAGGCGCTAAGCGAGACAAAGAAGCTCTCGACTCGTTCAATCAGTTCTCGGACAGACTGACTAGTCTGATCTCATCCACTGCTGCACAGAGTCCTGCTGTTGGTCAAGTCCTAGAGCCGTTGAGGCAGAAGATTGTTGAGATCAGAAGCGAAATCAACAAGACTCAAGAGGACTCCGGAACTCTCTTCACAGGGTTTGAAGCAGGGATTCGAAACACTGTCTCGAAGTTTGATGAGTTCCGTGAGCTAGGATTGGCTCTTGGAGCTACCTTTGCGAACTCACTGGTCGAGATTGTTGACCTCTTCGCCAAGGGTAAGAAGAGCTTCTCTGAGTTTGCACTGGAGTTCTTGTCTCAGATTGCCAGGATGATTATCCAGCTTGCAATCTTCAAAACGCTCAGTGGCATCTTCGGCGCGGCGTCTCCTGCGAAAGGGACTGATCCAAACTTCATTGGTCCAGTTCTAAAGAACAAGGGTGGTCCAGTTCCGGGACCGTCCAATGTTCGTCGAGATGTCATCCCTGCAATGCTGACTCCCGGTGAGAACGTCATCAATGCTGATGCCGTCCAACACTACGGAGGACATGATGTCTTCAATGCACTCAACAAACGTCTTATTCCGAAGCACGTAGTCCAAGGACTGATGGGATACTCTAAGAGAGGTTCGTTCCACGCTACTAGGCTCTTCGCCGGAGGTGGAGCGGCATCTGGATCTATGGGAACTGGAGGTGGCTCTAGTGGTCCTGTGGAAGCGACGATTGTCTCCAATGAGCAAGCTATGGACAGACTCCTTGCAGGAGGCGGTCCGGCTCTCTTGAAGTTCATGCGTCGTCATAGAGACATTCTTGGTTACGGGAGCGGACGATGAATAGGCTCTTCGAGAGTTTCGATCATATCGGGAACGCGACCGCTCTCGCGCGCACGTATACCGTGCTCGACTCGACCGCCGCAGTATATGGTCAGGCAGGCCGATATGGAGGCCGTTGTCTGAGAGGCCAGGGAGCCAGCCTACTTAGGTTTGCCACCGGAGCCCTTACCTTTACCGATCCCAACAGGGTCCTTGTGGGCGCCCGTATACGAGCGGGCCTGCCCAAGGCGGGCGAGGGCCTGATCATCTTCCGTAACTCTACAAATCAAATCCTCCTCGCTTTGGATCTCTATCGAGACTCTGGAACTGGATTAGACTTCTGGTTTCTCAAAGTCCGTTGTGGAACGAGTGTCCTCTATACGACTAACTCGTATGCCAGCGATACGTGGATCTATCTTGAGTTCGATGTCACTCTAGATCACAATGGAGCAGGAGCTTTCGAGCTCCGCATCAACGGCAACACTGAGATCACTAAGGAAGATGTCACGACCGCTGCACAATCTGACACTGGATGCGTGACTGTCCAGTTTGGTCCTAACGGAGAGAGTGGATCGGGATACGTTGACATTGATGATCTTCGTATTGCAGATGGAGGGGAGTTCTACGGTGACATCACTGTGGACCATATCTACCCTAGTCTGCAAGGAACGTCTGTTCTCAATGGATGGACGGGTTCTGCAGGAGGAAATCAAGCACTCTTGGTGGATGACTCTGCGTCCGCTACCATCGACGACGATTCTACGTTTGTCTCATCTGCTGGAGCGACGGCCGCTGGAGCATTGTTCAAGATGTCCGCGCTCCGTGTCGCCAGACAGCATATCTTCGCAGTCAAGTTCACCGCGGATGCTCGCCTAGCTAGCGCAGGGACTAACGGAATGGGATTTATCTCAGTCCATGAGACTGACGGACTCGAGATTTGGCACTTTGACACTGTCTCGTCTACCTCCTATGCTCGATTCTCGTTCATCACTGAGGTGAACCAGAACAACGCAGAGTGGACACCTAGGGACATTCGCAAGTCTGAGTTTGGAGTCCTCTACTCTACTCCGACACCGAACATCCGTCTTACGAACTTCCACGTCGAGCTTCTTGTCCGTGCTCCGGTCGAGGTAGTTCCGAATCTGCCGACTGATCCGCAGATCACTATGGCTCTAGCTAACTGGGAGACTCCAGTTCAGCTTGAGTCCACGTGGACGTCAGACGTTACGATGTCCGTGGATGACTCTGCACAGTCCCGGAGATCCTTGCTGTCAAAGCCCATCCGGGTGATGAAGACAGAACTTCTCGGACTCACAAAGGCAAACTCCTCCGCTATCGTAGGGTCGTTGAGCCGGACTACACTCAACGCGACTCTGTGGCCACTCTACTGTGACGCTCTGCGTCTCGAATCCACACTTAGTGGCAACACAATCCTCTGCGATACTAAGTATCGTAGATTCAGCAGAGGTCAGCTAGTCGCAGTTGTCCACCATAATCTAGCGGACAATACTGCCTCCGTAGGTGAGATCGCTCAGATTCAAGACGTCTATGATGATAGACTCGTGCTCACGGGAGCGCTAGCTAACGTCTACGATGCTGGTTCTAAGATCTACCCTCTGTTTGAGTCAGAGGTGTCTCTCAGTCAAGAGGTCCAGCTGATTTCAGACAGAGTGCTTCTGACCTCAGTTCAAATCCTCGAAGCCCAAGGAGCACAAACACTGCCATCCCTTTGGGAGGATGAGGAGTTTGGTTACTACACGAAGAGTGAGATCGATGGTCGTCCGATCTACGCTCCATCCACGAACTGGTCCTCAGCACCGAAGAAGCGAATCTTCCGCGACGGTAATAGGAGCCAGTCAGGCAAGGGTTCAGTCACTCTCACCAAGGGGACTCGCCCTTCGTTCGTGTTTACGTTCGAGACATTGAACCTGACGCGTGAGGAAGCTTGGATTCACTTGCAGTTCATGGACTCGCGTCGCGGTCGCGCAAAGACGTTCTGGTTCCTCGATCTACACGACACTCTGACTCCTATCTCTATCACAAGGACCAGCATGACGGTCCAGGCGAACGGAGTCATTGAGAACTACCAGGAACTCTACAGCAATCTCGCGATCCTTACTTATTCGGGACAGATCATTGAGATTGAGGTGTCCACCATCTTTGATAACCTGGATGGGACTTGGACAATCATGTATCCTGCAATCTCCAGCGCACATTCGGTCGTCAATGTCCGGAAGCTGTGCCCGAAGTATCTGGTCCGGTTCAATGAAGATGGCCGATCAGAGTCTTGGATCACGGATGGAGTCTGTTCGCTCACCGTAGAGTTGATTGAGACTCAGGTCGAAGAGGAAATCTCAATCCCTAACATTGTAATCCCGACTCCTGATTGGAGTGAGATCGCACAGATTCCAGATCTCTATACGTGGTTTGACACTCAGTCTAACATCTATCACTATGACGCGCTAGCGGGAGTCTATTACCGGACTCAACCATGGCCACTCCCCCAGAACAAGGCAGATCGCTGGTTAGATGTCCGGCAGACTCGTCCAGACGTCCTGAGGCCGATTGACCTTCCACAGATGATGCTAGTTGAAGCGTCTAGTGGTGGACCTATCAGTGTTCCTTACATTGCGAGGTTCGAGAAGCAATGGTTGAACAAGGGTCATCGCGCGCTCGTGGGCGGTCCGTTCAACTTCTCGGGACACTATGACCCTCAGTTGGACATCCGGGAGCGGGAGCTCTGGGACAATACCAAGGGATGCACTATCATCATCGTGCAGACAGGAGGAACCATTGACCAAGGAAGTGCTCAACGACTCTTGACCTGGAGGAACAGCGGCAATCACTGTTTCTACTGGGACTCACGCTCGACATCTTCCACTTGCAGGATTCAAATGTTCGAGATTCCTGGAACCGAAGATGGGACTATCCGTATCACTGGTCAGGATATGAATGATGGATTCCCTGGCATCTGGATATTCCGCTGGATTCCTGGAGTGTCTGCAGAACTCATTCGCAATGGAGTGGTGGACGCTGTTGCTGCAAGGTCTCCGAATAGCTTCCCCAACGTCGTCTCATATCAGACGGATGCTTGGTTCAATAACTATAACATCAGTCAGCCAGCAGCGAGAGGAGTCGTGGATAACAACTTCAGAGTCCGTGGTCTGCTGCACTCCTTCCCTGC
>ERZ724505.65-NODE-65-length-63501-cov-5.630773_pt1 | contig 63501 bp, 51 predicted proteins | sample MGYA00376038_ERZ724505 | MGnify/ENA primary metagenome ERZ724505 (study PRJEB28724, sample SAMN07190884) | wastewater metagenome | isolation source: effluent of sewage treatment plant in Hong Hong | place: Hong Kong | collected 2016-03-17 ... | reverse complement strand
TATTGAGATACCGGCATTTTTCTCAGAAAAAAGCGCCAGATTTTGAACGGTTGCTCTACCTGGCTGGGGGTCAGGGACTCGAACCCCGATAGCTGGGATCAAAACCCAGAGTCCTGCCATTAGACGAACCCCCAAATAGCAAAAAACGCTATGCAAAAAGCGAAGTTATTATACAATAGAGAGGCTCTGTATGCACCCAGTATTAAGAAAAGCATCTATAACTGAAAAAAAACTACTTAACCCCAAAGTTTTAGAAGTTACACTAAGGCCATACGATAGCTATACCTTCAAACCGGGCCAATTTAACTCTATAAAGACTGGTAGTGCGTTTAGAGCTTATTCTGTGGCCTCTCTTGTGTCTAATAACAGCTTTAAGAATATTATTAGTATCGGTCATCAAGGGTTAGGATCTGCATACTTCAACAGATCGGTAGTTGGAGAAACCGTTGAATTCATAGGTCCAAACGGTCGCTTTTACTTGAACGAACGCCTCAAAAAACACGTGTTGTTTTTAGCTACCGGGACCGGTCTTGCACCTTTCATACCTATGTTCGAGCAACTTGCTCTGCTGAACATTGTTGACACATCTGTGGAGTTATATTTTGGAGTTAGATCGACAAATGAGCTGTTCTATCTCGATAGATTACTTGAATTCAAAGCTAATAATGGATGGTTTGATTTTGAGATATGCTTATCACAAGAAGTTACTGGCAAATATTCTAATGGAAGAATAACGGATAAATACTCAGTAACAGATCCGAATGATACACAGGTTTATCTGTGTGGCAATCCCTATATGGTAGAGGAAAACATATCAAGAATAAAAGAACTTGGCCTTGCTGATGAGGATATTTTCTATGAAAAGTTCACGTCAGCTGTTAAGAAAGATGTTTAAAAAGTTTTGTAAAATGCCCATGCCGATAAAAATCCCATATCTTTTATTTGATTGTTCCTTATCTTCTCCACAATAGTATCTTCTGATAAAAACTCAAGCTCTATATCTTCGTCTATAGAAGGTGATGATGGTACGCGAGTGTCGTCCAAATCCACCTGTACAATAAAAGCTCTCATTGAAATAAAACCTGGCTGTGGGTACACCTCACCTAGTAATTTGGGCACTCCTGAGTAGCCTGTCTCTTCTAGTAATTCCCTGGATGCGCTTGCTGTTATCTCTTCACCGTCTTCTATCCAGCCAGCAGGTAATTCAGTCAATATTTCATTAACCCCTCTTCTAAACTGAGTTTCAACAAGCACCTCTTTATTACTATTTCTAGCAATGATTAATACATAATTAGGACGCTCTATATGATAGTAATCTTCTCTTATAGAGCCGTCAGGGAGTTTATAAGTGTTGTTTGATAGCTTAAGCCATTTAGATGTAAAAACTGGAACTGATTTTAGTAATTCCCACTTCTTCATATCTTGGTGGGCGGTACAAGGATCGAACTTGTGACCTCTCGGATGTAAACCGAGTGCTCTAACCAGCTGAGCTAACCGCCCGTAAGTCAAAATATTATATCATTTTTTCAATAGTTTGCTATTTAGCTTAAGAAATAATTTCGCAACTAAATTAATTCTACTATTTGAAGAGCTAGTATCAAAGCCACTCACACTTAATATTTTTCTGTTATTTGATGTATCTTCCGATGATACCGTATTTGTGCTATCCGATTCGGCAATTTTAAAGTATGGCCCTCCCTTTCTATCTGAAAGGTTGGTGCCATAACCGTCGTTTGCAAGAATTCTGCTTTTTTTGCCAACTCTAAGCTCGCTTTGTGTTGTTGAAGATTGACTCAATAAAACCTGAGCAAAGAGTGCTGTTTTTGACGAATATCCCGGGTTAGGCAACCCTCCGGAAATATACACTGTACCATTTTCCTTATTCACCTTATCTGAAAGAGTAATCTTTAGAAATTGATCTTGCGTCTTTACTTCTAGGACAGTCACATTTTTCTTGTCATACTCTAGATAAATCTCTGCTGCATTAATTGGAGAACCTTTATCAACGTTTTCAATGGAAATTAGAATGCTCTTATAAACCTGATTAGGTTTTATTGGATACACCTGCTCAACCTCGTATACGTTCTCTAACCAGTTATCAAATTTATGGACTAAATTGCTTGAGAATAACACTAATATTGCCTCTGTTAGCAAGATCGATATTGTCCCTAAACTTGCACTACGTTTACGGTGTAGTAAATGAAGAACAGCAGCACTAAAAAGCAGTAAAGATGACAACAACTCACCAATTAGAAGGCTTAGATAAAGAAGAACTATAGATATCACAAAAAGTAAAATAAATCTAATTAAATTCTTCATCTCCCGACCCTATACATTAAAATTGAAAAATCCACTAAGTCACATATGTTGTCGTTATTTAAGTCACACTGCAAAGTACCCAGATTTCTGTATCTCACCCACAGTTCAATGTAATCGGCAATGTTATCGACTGTCAGTCTGTTAGAAAGAAAGATGTTCTTAGCATTATCGGTAAACTGGGGGGCTATAGGTGACTCAGGAACAAGTGGATATGTTGGTAATAAAGGCTGTATAGGTATTACATTTACCGTAGCCTTTTCATGGTTACTATTATCACTATCGTTATCATCATCCTCATTATCATCATCTTCAGTAACTTGCGCTACTGTAAAGCTTTGTGATGGGGATGCCATACTTTCGTAAAGCCCAACAACACTTTTTAAGTAGAAAATATGAGTTCCCAAAGACATAGAAGTTGGGTAAAGGGAAACTGTAAAAGTGCCTACCGACGAAGATATGACACTTGAGTTATAAATTGTATCAATGAAGAATTTAATTTCAGCATTAGGAACAGCTCTTCCGGTAACAGTTATGCTGTCTGCGGAAGAATAGACTGTAGTTTTATTAACAGAAAACGTTGGCGAGAGAATTATGTTACTTAATGTGGTATCACTGCCGGGCACCAGAGTAACTGTATAAGAAGATCCTGTAGTTGTTCGGTTTTCTGAGTCTGTTGAAGATATTACAATTGTCCTCTCTGTTAAATTATACGATGTAAGCGTTGTTGTAAAATAGCCTGTTGTATCTGATGAGGTGGTAGCAACTGTTGAAACACCTTCTACAAAAGATACAAAAGAATTCGGAGATGTGTAGCCTTCAAGTATAAGGTTTGTGGCACCTACCTGGACTGAGACAGAGAAATTTGCAGACTGAGAATAGGAAATACCTGTCAGAATGATTATGAGTGAGAAAAATATGGGGGCAAGCAGTACCTTCATTGGGCCTAGCCTCTTAGAATAACAGATATAGCCTTGGATAGTCTTTTTCGTCCCCTAGCAAAGGCGATGAGCAATAGTAATATTCCAACCATTACGGGGATCACTACTTTGTAAGGTATTACAATAAACGAGTAGGTATCGGTTAGTATTGTATTTTTAGTTCCATAAACAGCCGTTGCTGTTGCAGTATACTTACCAAACATATACTTCTTACTCAATAAGCCGTTAAATTTTCTTTCAGCAGACGGCAATACATTCTTTTCTCCTAGGCTAATGGAAGCAACTCTTTTACCAAGTATGTTGGTTACAGTAACATTTGTTTTTGGTCTTACATGGACGCTGCCTTCATTTTTAATTATTATGGTAAATTCAACTGGTCCATACTCATAAACTGATTTATCTGTTTTAAATTCTGTTATCTTAGCATATTCTTTTGCATCTCCAGCCACACGCATAAGCACAAGTGCCCCAATCTCTTGCGCAAGTGTGGCACCGGTAACTTCCGTGTTTTTTGGAGGTACTGTTCTAAATATTAGAGATGCGAATTTACCACCCGGTTCTGCATTAATAGGAACTTTAATCTGGTAATCTATAAGGGCAGTCTGCTTAGGTTGTAATGTAATAGTCTCTACATTAAAGTTGATCCAACTTGCAAGGGAAAAGGAGCTGTTGTGGTCGAGGAGTTCGACAGCCCCCTCATTGCCTACTGCCACGAAGTCTTTAGCTAATGTCTCCAGAGCAATAGGATTTGTTGTAATATTGGTTACTTTTACAACATTTTTGATTGTGTCCCCGGGATTAGCGGAGACTTCAAATGAAGGCGGAGATATTGAGAAACCGGCTGATTCTTGAGCATAACTAACTCGCGCTAAGGCTATTATCAAAACAAAAAATATGTATATTTTTTTCTGCATATCATAAAGGGCAGAATTACTTAATAGATCGGTGTAGCAGTGATTATAACAGTGCTTGTATATACACCTGCATCAGTGTTCCCGGCAACTCCAACTTGATATCCAACTCTTGTTGTTTCAGAAGAAACAGGTGCTGCTGCATATGCAACCTCATAATTCGTTGTTTCAAACGGTGCCCATTTATTGCTGATAAACCTACCTGCAGTTCCGGTACCTAGTGTAGCATCATTTGTTGTATATCCAAAGGCCTCAGTGCCTGCAGCCGAAAAAGCACCTGGAGTAGCATTAGTATGTGTAGCCAGATCAGAAATAGTATTGGCTCCTGAGGTTAAATCGCCAGTATATCTAATATACGTTGTGTAACCGTTGTCTGAGTTTGTACTTATAGTCAGGTCATGGGCTGCTATAGCATTTGCAGAAGAAGTTACTGTACCAAACGGTATTGTAGAAGAGGTTGATGCTACTGTAGTTGTTGCCCCGTTGACGGCTTGTGAGCTAGAAACTGCATTAACGGTAAAAGTAAGTACTGAGTCAACTGTAACAGATACCGCCTGACCGCTAGTATATATAAATGCTATTGTGGAGCTATCTACAGCTGATGAGGAACAATCAGTGTTATTGTATGTGCTAAATTGCAGATAGTACGCTGTATCGGCTGTCGAGCCGTTAGTAATACCAGTTAGAATTACGGTTCTAGCTGACGCACTGGCAGGAGTTTCACCCGTAGCGTATGTTATTAGTACTGTGCCGTTTGTAGAAGCGTTCACTGTCCAGCTGGCAGGAGTCGAAATATAGTCCGAGCTTCCTGAAAGTGCAGCTGACGTTGATGAAAAACCTGTTGGAACCGAACCTCCGCTTGCCTGTGTTGAAAATACAGCTTTTATACACTTTATAGTTGATGTAGTAACGTTGCTAAAGTCAAGTGTATATGAAACTGTTGCTGTCGATGGCCTTGAGTCAGAGATAGCGACAGAGCCGGAGGTAAGCGTCGCTGCATCAGCATAGAGTTTACCTAATAAAGAAAACAGCCCAAAGTTAAAAATAAAACTTATTATTAAAAATAAAGGCAGATGTAATATTTTTTTCATTTTTCAATAATTTTTCCCCATGTCTTTTTGGACATGAAATAATTTCTTATATATAGTGTGAGGATTATTATCAAAAAAGTCAAGAAGGCTGTTGCTAATACACCCGCATAGCTTACAAAAAAAACAATGGCAGTATTTTTTTTAGGATTATTGGTGTATTCAATTTCATATAGCCCTTGGGAAATTGTACTGTTAAATTTGAGCTTTATGTCTTTGGAACTATTTGGAAATATGATGGATGGAGGCAGTAAGAGCCTGTGTTGTTTTTTGCTAAGTAAATTTGTGACTAACACTTCACCACTAGGCATAGAATGTACATTACCTAAATTTTCAAATCCGAGAGTAATACTGTCTCTATTTGTTGTGATCGACTTATAGTTAAATCCTGTAAATACCGTGTTTTGGATAGCTTTGCCATTTACTTTTGCGAGTAGTAAAACACCTACCTTAGGAACAGAGGTTGTTCGCTCTCTCGCAAGACTTGAAATGTCAGCAACAGGTTGAATGTATAAAACTCCGTAGTAACCACCTGGTGGTGTTTTTAAGGATGGGCTAAAGACTATACTTAGTTTTCTAACCTCACCTGAGTTGAGAATAAATTCTTGTTGATCGGGATTTATCCAATCCGGAGGAACTATTTCTTCTTCAGAAACGGAAGCGAAGTCTGAGAGTGCTAAATTCTCAATTCTTACAACAAAACCTGTGGGAGAAGATGAGGTATTCTTTACAAGTAATTCTCTTGTATAAACTTTCCCCTTGTCCAGGTTTACATCTAGCACTGCAGGACTAACAACTAACCCCATATTCTGAGGCGGATTCTGAGCGTAGGACATAGACAACAAAGGACTAATTAAAAGCATCATTAGAATGTATATATAGCATTTAGTCATTAGTAGATCGGGGTGATTGTATATATCACTGTTGTAGAATACGGCAGTGCTTCCTGAGTTGCCGGAACTTTAACTTTATAGGTTACTGTAAATTGCTCGTTAGTAATCGCCGAGCCTGTTACACTAGCTGTATGATCAGCAACAATATCTCCCGGAGCGGTAACGGAGAACGGTGAGTAACAGGGCGGTGTACCTCCTCCTGCACAAGGATTATTACCAAATTTATTAGATCCCTGGACACTTGTATCAGAAGAAGTATATCCAAAACCTAAATCTGTTGTTCTAAATTCATCAGGAGATGCATAGCTTCCGCCGTTGAAATTTATTATCTGGGCACTTGGATTTACTGGGGAAGTCAGCAAACTTGAGATAAACGCTCTGATGACATACCCATTATAAGCATTAGTAGAGGTTGTAAGTGTAGTAGCTTCGGTGTCCTGGTAGCTATTTCCAACATTAAGATTTGAAAAACTTACCGAAGAAGGACTGACTGAGAATGCAAGGGTAGGCGCCACTGCTTGTCCGTTTGATGAGATGTAGCTAGACGTATTTCCCGCGTTATCAACGGCTTGAACATTAAAGTAGTAGATCTTAGAGGTCTGTAGAGTTAATGACGATGCTGTAACTGAGGTACTTGTGGTATTGCTTGTCCAAGTCTTAATATCAGTACCCCCCGCTGTAGTTCCTATTGAGTACTCGTATCTCAATAGACCTGATGCACTGGAGGAAATTCCTGACCAGTTGGCAGAAAGTGTTGATAAAGAACCATCATTAAAAGCACTATCACTTCCCCCGCTCGTTCCATCGTAAACTGTACCACCGCTAGGAGCGGTAGTATCATATCCAAAATCAGTTTCACTTTCCAAATTACCACCATAAGATACCCATGCTGAGTACTCCCCTCCTGCATCTTTTACACGGGCTTGCCAATGATATGGTTGATCAGATGTAAGACTGGAACTTGTTAAATACAGAGCTACCGGAGAACCTGAATATGTAACCCCAGTTCCGCAACTATCTTCTGTATTGGAAAATGATGTACCGACTATATCTCTTTCAACACACAGGTATAGGGTGTCTGATGAATCCGGGTCTGAGCCACTTACGGAAAACTTAGGATTACCTGAAGTCCATGCACCTAAAGATAACGGCGTATCATCAGATTTTGCCTGTGCCAGGCTTGAAGGTGAGTTTGGAGGTTGATTGAATTGCCAACATGAGCCGTTATTGCCCTGATTAACTGAGCCCCCTAAGACTAAATTGTAAGCAATTTTTGTGTTTGAAGGATGACAACCGCTATCTTTTATATTTACGTATTCTATAGTTAGATCGCTTGTAGGGCTTGAATCTGTATTTTGATCGATTGTAAATAGAGCTAACCACCTTGAGGTTGAAAGAGTAGATTCTAGATTAATCTTACTTCCTGAACTACCTTCAAGTGTAAGTATATTCTGAAACGTAAAGTAAGGTGAATTTGCAGTGTGATACGCAAATTTGATAGTCTTGCCTGGAATTGTACAGCTGAAATTATAAAAGGTAGTTGTACCTGAAACTGTTGATGTTCCACTTCCACCAATTGAAACGGTACCTGTTCTTGGTGTAAATGTTCCTCCATTACTCCAATTACCATTAAAGGATATGCTATATGGCGCAGTTGTTACATCCAGAGTTGCACCTGAATCTATGGTTAGATTACCGGTTATTGCATTGGTAGATGTTAAATTCCCTGTTAGGACGTAAGTATCAGATCCGGATACTTGAAGAGATGAATACGGAACAGTTGCAATACTTATATTACCGCCAGAGTTAGTCGCGCTATATTTCACAGTTGATGTACCTGCTGTAAATGTACCGCTGTTTGTTAACACCGTAGCACTACTTCCGACATTTGCTATTTCCAGCGTATATCCTGAAGAACCCAGATCAATAGTATCCGCTTGTCCCCCAGTCCCGTTGATGGTTAGGGTATCAAGCTTGATATCAGACGCTAGTGTTAACTTATTGTTGGTACTTGGAGCAACTGTATCTGTTTTATTTATTGTTACACTTCCTAAGTTGTCTATAGTAGCACTGTTAGTAACAGTTTCCGGCGTTGTTCCGTCAAACGTAAATGTGCCGGTGCTTTTTGTATAGTTCCCGGATGCACCTATAGTTAAACTGCCTGCAAGGGTAACGTTGTTTGATCCGTTTTGTGCAAGAGTTCCATAAGAGATAGTTAGGTCGTTATTCACATCAAGAGCTGAGCTCATATTCCAAGTCGCTGTTCCTGAACCACTCCCTAAGGTTAGATTGTTAAATGAGTTAGTTGAAGAGCCAGTTGAATCAATTGTTTCAGTACCAGTGGTGGCAGTAAGGGAAGTAGTTCCGGTGGATGAAAAGTTACTGTCATTATCCCAAGAACCTGATACTGTAACTGCGTTCGCTTCAGCTGTAAATGTACCGTCTATTTCAATATCATGCGTTGAAACACTTCCTCCGGGTTGATAGGTATCAGAGGCATCAATATATAATTCTTCGGTACTTGACTGAGAGGTATAATCAACTGTCAAATTACCTGAACTTACATCGAAGAATACATCCTCGTCGCCGGAAATTGAATTATCATAAGAACTTAAATCGGCATTACTAATATTCAGGTTATCATCACTCCCAATTACTAAATGCTCTTTAAATAATTTAACCCCTGTGATATCACCGGATCCATCGTACTGAGCAATAGATACCGCCTCATCAGGATCAGAAGCCCCATCAATAAACACTGTTACGATATCGTCTGTTGCGGGTTTAGGAATATCATCGACAGTCCAACTACCGCTTATTGTTTCCTGCTTTGCATAGACCAACTCGTTATTTATTGCAACTCTGATCGTACCGGTATCTCCACAATCCGTAGTTTGATCAAAGGCATCACAAGTTCCTGTAACATCAATCGGATCGTAATATTCAACAAGAACCCATAAAGTTGATACAAAAAAGTTTGTAGAACCACTTATATTTATATACCTGACTCCAATTATCGAAGAGTCTAGTTCAGATGTGGTCCATAAATTTGTTACATTAGGCCGAGTATACATTGTAATAGGATAAGTTCTTGGGTCTGATTCATGATTTGTTTCAAAGCTTCCTGACGACTGAATTTTGTCAGATTCAATAAAATAGCCTGCTGAATCTAATAAAGACAAGGCTATTGAGCTAGCTCCAAGGTTTTTATAATGCAGTCCTGCAGACACTAAAGTAATGTGCGCACCTGATGTAATACCTGCAGTAGCAGTAGAGTCCAGTGTAAATCGTGAAACATCATTTTCGGTTCCAGAGAATATTTGTGTTGTAGAACCATCTGGAGTGATTTCGTCTATGTCGGTGTTATCTCCCGTCCAAGCGTGCACTACTCCGAGTCCATCCGGACGTATATGAGCAATCTTTCCTACACCGGGATAGGAGTTTTGATAGGTACCAATATTCTTATTTACAGCAACATCATCAAAGTATATATCTCCGGTTGTATTTGCTTCTGAGTTAATATTAGCTCCTAATGTAAGAGTCCTTACACCAGAGCTTAGATTTCTTGTATTACCGGTTGCAAACACAGTACCATTGATTCGTGCCTCAACTGTATCATTACTTCCTGAGCCTGTGGCATCAAGCTTAACCTCAACTCTATACCATGTTGAAGCAGAAAGTGCAGATGAGGCAGAACCAACGATTGCATCCTCGTCATATAACCTAAGAACTCGTGAGTTATCTAGGGTTAGATACGCAATGGCCGTTCCTGAAGCATTCTTAATACTTAAAATTCTATTGGCGGAACCCGGAGCTGTAGCTATATATAAATACGTCCTAAAAAACAAAGGGCCATTAGTATTAGTGCCACTTGTTTCAAAATCATATGCAAGACTTTTCTCGGCCCCACTGGAAAGAGATGAAATTCTCAGTGACGCAGCTCCTCCATTCTTTGTTGCGGTATTTATCGTTGGTGAACCGGTTTTAGTAGTCCATTCGATACCTGCATCGGTGCTTTGAAGCTCAAAACCGGATGAAAAGATGCGTCCTCCCTCAGTCGCATAATACTCAACGACAAGCCACATCGCAGTAACATTCACCACCGGACTACAATCTGAAGTGGTGAGTTCTGTTGTAAATGAGTCAAGCATTAGAGGAGTTATTGGTTCAGCTGGACTTCCACCAGGAACACTATAAACAACATGTGTGCTTCCTATTGGCGATGCGTCATCATCTGTTAACCAAGACGTGGAGGATACGGGTGTGGCAATATTTGGCGTTGCTTTGCTGCCATTATATTCAATAGAAATGTTGTGGTTTCTTGAGTTCGCAGCACTTGCTCCTGTTCTAAGCCATGCTTCGACTAGTTTAATATTATCAGTAGATGAGATACCAACGGCATTTGAATCTTGATAACCATAGTCCTCGATGTCGGAAACACTGCTACATGAAATATAATCTGAACCTGTTCCATCGTTTGGTGTAACTTCATCTACTTTTGTATAATCATTAGTCCACCCTGTATCAGTCCCATTTGCATTAGGTCTCAAATAAACTACACTTCCCTCACCAGGCCAATTATCCTCATTGGCAATATCCTCCTCATTTACCGCAATATCATCCCAATATAAATCCGCTGTAGCATTTTCTAAAATACCTAAACTAAAGTTGTTGTAAGACGCCAGTGTACCTGTCGTGGTTTTAGCAACGTCCGTGCCATCAAGCTTTAATGTAAGTTCTGCTGTTGCGCCTGTCGCAGAGTCGATCATCAACTCAACCCTGTACCATGTATTTAAGCTAAGTGCAGAAGATGCAGAGCCAATGAGTGTGTCGCTGTCGTCGTATAATTTTAATGTCATACTAGACGTCATCTTTACATAGGCTCGTGAGGCTGCTGCGGAAGAATATACCTCAAGGACCTTTATCTCTGAACTGGGGGCAGTTGCAATTCTAAGATAAACACGAATATAATGCTGTGTTCCTTTATTCGCATTAGAAAAAGCGTGATTGATACCCTCTGTACTGCTTGTCCCAAGAGCAGTGTTAAGTGAATATGATCCAGACCGGAAAGTTGAACTTGAGATTGCAGGCGTGTTTATATTCGAATCATATTCCATACCAGCAGTAGTTGAATTTAATTCAAAGCCAGTGGTATAGATTCGTGTTGGGTATGCTTGTCCAACAGCGTCGTTTGCTAACTGCCAAAAGCGTAACTCTTCAAACTCAGTTACATCTCGGGCAACAATCAAACCTGTACTTTGGTTGTATCCCCTTTTGTTAAGTGAGTCGTCGGCTTGATTCTTGTTTCTGTTTGTTAATGATACCTCAGTAGAATCACTGGATTCTTCAACTTCATTTAACAGAGATGTATTGTCGCTCACATTGATATCCAGAAACTTACCTGATCTTTCCAGCTTTAATTTCCCTAGTGTAAATAAATCCGGGCTTTTGTTAGGGGCATCAAACTTATATCCAATCTTGATACTCTCCCCTTTCTTAAGAATCACATCCCAGATTAAGTATTTCTTATCATCACTTTCAACGAGCTTGTCAAAAGTGCGAACACCTTCAAGATCAGAAACAGCGAAGTCATAAGGAATGGTTTCTTTGATTGCCCCAGTGAAAGGCTTGTTGGCTTTAATGTCAATGATAACCGGATACTCTTCAATGGGGTACACTCTGGTTACAGTAGAACGTTTTATGTCGTAACTGGGGCTATTTTCAACACTAAACCGATCGCTGATTTCATACTCCTCTCCTTTTACCTTTGCTTTTAATTTAAGATCATACTCACCTGCTCCTTGTGGAAAATATGTTGCTTCGTAATCCGGAGTTAAAGTAAAAGCATGCAACTTGCACACATCGTTAACCTTGATTCCTTTATCTGTTGTTAAAGTAGTTGTTTCATCAGTTAGTTTGTTCTTAATCTCAAGCTCGAGATACGCATCACATACCATATCTCCCTTGGCATCTAATACGGCAAAAGTAAGGTTAACTTTATCCCCTTTAGTATAAATCGATTTGTCAGTATTCAGTGCAAGTACACCCCATAAAAAGTCAGACTTATATACTAAATCCTTGTCGTCATAGAGATAGAGCGTGTATTTACCGGGTTTAAGTTTATGCCTGTCTAATAGCTTTATCTGCTTATGCTCTTTATCATACTCAATGCTGACAGCTGTCTTATTTTTAGAACTATCCTCTAACTCCATTTTCATTTTTTTGCCTGTATATAAGCCCATACTCACAGTCAGCTCACTGCCGATCCTTATATTCTTACTATCCGTATGAATAGTTCTTTGTTTGATTTCCTCAGCGACAGTTTTTTGAAAAGAGAATACTACAATCACAATACTGGACAATATTACAAGCTTTGCTAACAAACTCCTTTTCTGCTTTTTTTTGGCCTGTACCTGCTCAGACCATAGTGGAAGTATTTTCATGATAGTATGATGTAATTATAAGCTGTTTCGACTAAATTTATAAACACTGTAACTAGAATTTAGGTATACTTTCTTTAAGTATGAGCAACAAAATAGGTAACTGTAAATATAACACTAAAAGCATTGCCAAGAGTATACTTCTATTCCTCAGTGGTTTTATTATGTGTTACGCTATTTTTGTATTTAATATACCTGCTTCTCATGAACCTCTTGGAGAACTCAGATTGCCGGAAAATTTCAAATTTATTAATCCTCTATTGGAATGCGACGCCAGCATCTCAAACTTTAAACAAGTGACTATAATTAAAGAGCATGTTAATAAATACATATCAGAGCAGGTCAGCTTATCAAAAATCGATAGTGCTGCAGTCTATTACAGAGATTTAAATAACGGCCCATGGTTTGGTATTAACGAAAATACCCTTTTCACACCTGCCAGCTTAACTAAAGTTCCTTTAATGATGACTTATTACAAGCAAGCTGAAGACCACAAGTTACTGCTTAGTAAAAAATTAAAAGTTGAAACTACCAATTTCCCAAAAATGCTTCAAACTTTTAATGTCCCATCAACAAAATTATCAAACGGGAAATCTTATTCAATAGAAACGCTCATTTGGCACATGATAATATACTCAGATAACACTGCGTATCTAACATTGAAAAACAATCTCACTGACACTGAGTTTCATCAAATTTTTGAAGATTTCGGCATAGATACAAAAACTTTAAAAACTAGTAAATCAAGCGATGTTTTGTCAATAAAAGAATACTCCTCGTTTTTTAGAATCCTTTATAATTCCTCATATCTGAACAGAGAATTATCAGAAAAAGCACTTAAGATATTGAGTGAATCCCAGTTTGATAAGGGACTTGTGTCAGGCACACCGGGGGTTGTTGTATCGCATAAATTTGGAGAAAGGTACTACGATGATTCGGAGGAAAAACAACTACACGATTGCGGTATCGTATATCTTGAGCACAACCCGTATCTTATCTGCATAATGACAAGAGGAAATTCATTTGAGAATTTATCTAGTGTTATAAAGGACATCTCAGCTATTGTATATTCTGAGCTAAAACGACAAGTTAAGTGATAAGGACTGAATTAAACCCTGCTTGCTTGAGAAAGTGTTTGCCACAAATAGTCATTCCGAAATTCTATCTCAACAAGGTTAACAAAAATTGTTTTAAAGAATTTAGATCCGTTAAAATCAGCTGTTTTTGCAACTGGAATATTGTTCTTAGTGAAATAGTCCACTATGCCATCGTAGTCTTCAACAACAAATGCAATGTGCTCAATCCCTAGTTTCAACTTGTTGGTTTCAGCTCCTGGTTTTGGCTCAAACATCTCTATTGACTGAAGTTTGTATTCTGTTGGACCTATAAAGTCCTGAAGTCTGTATGTATTATTTCTTCTCTCATGAATAACTCCCTTGTTTACTACTTCACAATAAGTCAGTAGCTTTTCATGTATAAGATCAAATTCAACTCTGGAAGCTACTTGCAATCCCAGATGATCTACATGTAAACCAAATAACTCTAAACTTCCGTAGTTACTCAGTGTTTGACGCACAAGAGGGATATATAAATTGTAAAAGTCTTTTAGATCATCCAAACATTCAACTTGATAGTTATTATATAACACCTGCTGATTATACAAGTTCGTAGTTTATGTGACAATCTCTCCTAGATTCTCTAAACTACTATATTACTATAAAAGTAAATGCTAACTGATGGTATGAAGTATTATCAATAACGATTGTCAAAATCTGTTACTTTTAGTACAAATTGATGAAGGTAGCGTTGATGCCCTCGAAGAAGAGTAAATGCATATTTACGGTTACTTAACGTCCTAATTAAGTTCATGCACCGCATACCGATTGAAAATCTTCAAGCAGAAAGATCTTATCTTAACGTAGATATACAAAACACTTAAACTCGCTTGAAATTCTACTAAACGATGTTGTGAGCTTTTTTAAAGATGTAAATAAGGTAGGTTTAGGATAAAATAGTTGTGTGAAAACAAAAACTACACCTAACACAATTTCTATAGGTACACAAATTCATAATCCTATCATTATGGAGGCAAAAGCCTACTTAAAAGAAAACTTTGGCAATAAGTATGATATTGAGCCACATTTTAATTTTATTATAATGGCCATGCCGGATTACAGACTAAAAGATTTAGAACAGAAGTTAGATGTGTTTTTTAACAAAAAAACTGGTATAGAATTGAAGTTTGGAAACTTACATTTTGAAGAAAAGCAACGATTCTTTTCTATTCCGATTATAAACAAAGATGTGATGAACATTCATAAGGATTTAATAAACTTACTTAATCCAATTAGAGATCATTATATTCGTGAAAAAGATCTAGTCAGAATCCGTGAGGGAAAAACTGACGAATTAGAAGAAAGGTACATATATGATTATGGGTATCTTAGGGTGTTAGAGAGATTTATTCCTCACATAACAATAGGGAATATAAAGAACGAGGAATTTAACCTGGAGGAGATCAAGACAAGATTAGATTCAATACTGTCCAACTTATACAATACAAGCTTAAAAGTTAACGAATTATATGCAACTTTCATTGAAGATGCAGAAATTCAAAGTGACTATAAATGGATTTGGGAAAAAACTTATATACTGAACTAGTTTTTCTATTGAGGCTTCCCACGATTTAACTAAACTGAACTATTTAATCCAACCTACCGCTCTCTATTAGATTTAAATCAATGGGACTATATTGCAACCACAAATCAGAATTTATGGTGGGGAGGGTGGGAATCGAACCCACATAGCCGGTTTTTCAGACCGGTGCCGTGACCACCTTGGCTACCGCCCCATCAAGTAACCACCACATTTTATCAGTAATGAGATTAAAAATCTAATACTCAACCCTTGTTCTTAAAACAAAAGTATAGATCTTGCCTACCTTAAGAACATAACAAGTACGATAATTACTTAAAAAGGCCTGCTCAAATTTCATTTGTCTTGTCGGTTATTTAAATCACGCTATTTGGAAAATGATTAAGATATGGAGCGAGAGACGGGATTCGAACCCGCGACCTTCTCCTTGGCAAGGAGACACTCTACCACTGAGCCACTCTCGCATCCGTAAACATTATATCATGTGAAATCTGCGAAATCTTTGCTTTTTTCCATGTTTTGCACTAACTCCGACATGTGTGCAACCTTATCCCTATGAGTCACAATTAAAGCATCTTGGGTGTTTACAACTACGACCCCATCTAAACCATATGTGGTAACTAATTTATGTTTATCTTCGTTAATCACTACTGAATCTGTAGTTTTTAATGTGTACACCCTTCCTTTTTCTAAATTTTTATCTGTCATACCCAACAAACCTTCTTTTAGTGCATAAAGTGTTCCTGGATCCGACCAGTGCATTCTTACGCATACTACAAGAGCTTCAGAATGTTCAATTTTTTCTGCGATCGCTGTGTCAAAGTGAATGGGTTCAAGTTTTGGATATAATTTATGCAGTGTTGCTGTTTCTTCAGCAGTTCCAATTGCTTGTTCAATCCTAGTTAAGAGCTTATACATAATTGGTTGATAATGTTTATATAAAGACAATAAGTTATCTACATCTCCAACAAAATAACCTGGATTCCATTTCCACTGATTAGAACCAAACATATTAATACATTCATTAAGTGGTGGCCTGTATTTCCACCCCTCAAACTCGTAAAGATTTCCGGATAGCCTTCTCCCGACATGTATCCAGCCTAAATTATTCTCTGCATAGCGAGGTTCTTCTGCAATTATCACAACTTTTTCCGGGGTCTTATATACAATATCTCTACTAGTTTTTAACGCATTTATAAATTCGTCTACATTGCCAATTAAGTGATCAGCCCATAAAAGTGCTACAGGTCCTCTGTACCCAATCTTTCTTAGATTAATTAATGCAAATCCAACTGCCGGACCTACATCCCTCTTCAATGGTTCTGCAATTATGTTATTAGTTGAAATCTGAGGCAACTGATCTTTTACTAATGAAACGTAATTTTCATTTGTGCTAATGTAGATATTATCACTCCCAAAGGTTTTCTCTACCCTTTCGACAGCTAATTGAAGTGTCGACATCAGTTTTTTTTCTCCGTTGAATATTTTTTTGAAATGCTTGGGAAATTTCTTCCTCGAAAGAGGCCAAAAACGTGTACCGGTTCCTCCTGCAAATATTATTATCTTCATAAGAAAAATGGTGGGCAGGACAGGACTTGAACCTGCACAGGTTTTACCCCACAACGACCTCAACGTTGCGCGTATACCAATTCCGCCACCTGCCCACTAGTCATGATATTATAGCAAATCTTGTAAAGAACAGGCAAAATGGTGCCGAAGGTGGGAGTCGAACCCACACTTCCTTGCGGAAACTGCCCTCTGAAGACAGCGAGTCTACCAGTTCCTCCACTTCGGCATTACTTGATCTATAGATATAAATAGACTTGACGTACTCTGTAACTTATAGTATCATCGAGAGACCCCTTTATATGGGTTTTCTGCTTCACTATGGCAAGAATATCTAAACATGAATATAACACAATTCGTTCATTTATCATATGAATCTTTATTAAACAACGTTGTTATTCAACGTTTAAACGAAGAAGGATATTACTACCTACTGTTACTTTTTGCTTTTTTTGTCATAAGCATTCTATTAGCGCACATTGTAGCAATAATATTAACAACTTTCTTTAAATTATTAAATTTATTTTTAGCATACTATGATAAAACGACTTCTAAGTGAAACTAGTAAATTAATTGTCATTGCTAGTGTGTCTCTATTCTCACTCTTTATATATGCAAATATTTATGAGTACACTGCTTTTACTGATCTAAAGCTAACTGATACAGTGCAAATAACCAAGGCTCCTGATCTTATTGCTCTTAGTGATGAAGAAAAGTCAAATACTTTTGAAAAAATTACCTCTTCCCCATCTATTTCAAAATCAACAAATAACTCAACTATAATTAATAACATTGAAAATGTAAGGGAATCCAGCACTTCTGATAATGCGCATGTTACAGAATCAATTGATTTCGGTTTCTTTGGTCAACCATCAACTTTTAGATATCCTAAACTTAATTTCGTCGCCAACATTAGAGAGTCTGACAAAGCCCGTGATGGGTGGCTAATATACAAAAATGCGCTTGCATCCCACACATTTTCTAACGCAAATGCTGGAGTAATTGGCAATACAATAATATTCTCCTCCGATCATAACCATATCATGGATTTTCTAACCTTATCCAATGAAGGAGATAGATTGGTGCTAGAAACAAAATCCGGATGGAAATATAACTATAAGATTGTAAATAAAATCGTTATTTCGAATAAAGACAAATATTTGCCCTCAGAAACAACGATCGGAAGACTTTATCTTATAGATTCTTTAAGCGACAGCAAATATTTACTAATAGAGTGTGATTACTCTAGTATAGAGAGTGCCTAATGATATACGAGCAGATATTTAGTTCAACAAGAATCGCAATAACAATAGTAGCGTCGTTTATCCTTATAAAATATTACATATATCTTGTAAGCGCACCTTTTTACCCACTGAGCATCGAATTGCACAAACTTAAAATCAGACGGCTTATAAGAAGCGGTAAAATATCAGCTAAATACGAACCACTTGTAAGTATAGTAATACCAGCGTGGAATGAAGAGGTAGGAATTTTAACTACTATAAAATCTGCGCTTTCCAACAGCTACAAAAATTGCGAACTTATTGTTGTTGATGATGGCTCAACAGATAGTACTGCAAAAATTGTTAATGGATTTATTGCTAAATACAAGAAAAATCCATTAAATAGCAAAATTATTAAATTTTACACGAAACAAAATGGCGGTAAAGCAAGTGCAATGAACTTTGGCTTAACTAAAGTAAGAGGAGAAATCATAGTAACAATGGATGCAGATTCTGCACACCATCCAAAGGCTGTAGAAAATATGGTTGAATATTTTAAAGATCCTGATGTTAATGCATTAGTAGGCAATGTTAAGGTCTCTAATACCCAAACAATTGTCGGGTTAGTTCAGAAATTGGAATATATATTTGGTTTTTATTTTAAGAGAGTGCACTCAATGTTTGACTCAGAGTATATATTTGGCGGTGCATGTGCTGCATTTAGAAAAAGTACAACTTTCGATGTTTTGGGCGGTTTTGACACTACAAATAAAACAGAAGATATAGAGTTATCAATGAGAATAAAATTTAATGGACTTAAGGCCGTATATGCAGAAAATGTATTGGCATATACAGAGGGAGCAAGTACTTTAAGCGGTCTGTATAAGCAAAGATTAAGATGGAAAAAAGGTAGAATAGATACTTTTGTAAAGTATAGAAAATTATTCCTATCTAGGCACAAAGCACATCCTAAGTTTTTGTCTTGGATTGTACTACCATATGCTGTAATAGGAGAAGTGCAATTGCTGTTTGAGCCTTTATTTTTCACATTAATTTGGACATATACGTTGGTATCCGGCGATTATTTATCAATTGGTATTAGCTCCCTATTTATATTATTTACCTTTTTTTCAGCATCACTCTTTGGCGATAAACACACCAGCAAGTTAACAATTCTGTACTTTCCTGCTTTTTGGTTGTTATTTTATATTCTAGTTGCCATCGAGTTTTTGGCGTTGGTAAAATCTATAGATTTATATATAGAAAAAAAGGATGCAGATTGGCAAAGGTGGGAAAGAAAAGGTATCGCATCTAGCATCGATCTTGGTGTTCAATAAAAAATGAAAAAGAATATTTTATTTGTTATATTAATAAACTGCATACTTATGTCTTATGTAGTATTTAAGACTGTGGTAACTAATAGACCTCAAGAGGTCTCACAAGCTTTAAAGGAAGCATTAGGATCTAGTGGCTGCACAGAAAAGCCTTCTAGACAAGAGATACTTACAAACTCAAAATTCTATCAAATACGAAGACTGGGGGAATTAGATTTTAAATGTAAATCTAATTCAGCAGACTTGCTTGTTTATAAACTTGTATTACCAAAAAATGAAGAGGCAGCAAAAGACTTAGCACTAAGAACAGCAACACTTATAACTGAAAATAATGATTTGCAAATAACACCACTAATTCTCCTTTCCCCGGATAAAGACTGGAAAGCAGCTGACATACAGACTTTATCTAAAGGTGGTTATGACATCGTTTTAGAATCTTATTTTAAACAACTTAGAATACTAGGAGTGAGTGATGAATCTAATGTAAAATGGGTTATTTTACCAAATGCAAACTTACCGTACTGGGACAATTCTTACATTGCTCCAATTGATTTTATGTCAATTTATAATCGTATGGGTAAAATTATGTTTTCTGTATACAAAAAGCCTGATATTGGAATCATTCTAAACTCACAAACCTACGAAACTACACCTTTTAGTTGGACAGCAAGAGAATACCTTTCATTTAATCAATACATATCTGGTGTCACGAAGTCATATATAAGCTTTGTAGGAGTAGAGGGTTTACCATGGATGCCATCCTTAAAAGTAAAAGATGAAACTATGTTTACACCAAAAGACTACTTAAATTTAAAAAGTTTACTTGAGATGAAACAAGCCCTGGGTGTAAACGAAATATATATTGTTACAGGAACATTTTCAACTGCATATACACAAGATCCGGCACAGACCACAACTGTCCCCGCAGAAATAAGGAAAGTAATTCTAGAAAATACATTAAGAGAGGTTGCTAATGTTAAAGTAACCAATGTAAACATAACAATCGTTATGCTTGCTCAAGATTTAAGTTCTAAAGAGGAACAAATAGATTGGTCATATTGGGGCAGCGCTTCTACAGAGAACCAGGCACATGAAGTTTTGTTATTAGATATATTAAGAGATGCCAAAAACAAAAATATTAAATTTGGCTTTTATTTCTAAACAACATCAACATAAGTTGTGTTTGATATTAATTAGAAAACCAATCATTACCACCCAGATGCCATACAGAAACATTATTAATACCTATGCCTCTTAATATCTGCAACTTTGAATCAAGAGATATACGGTCATTAAGTACATATGTTTTATTATTTATAGTACCAATAAGCTCTTTTGATTCTTCGTCTCTAATTAGCTTACCTAAGTCGACGAGTGCTTCCATCTGCGATTTGGTCAAAATACGGGCAGTATAACTGTTTAACACCCCTTCATACCCATACGAAGGTAGTCCAATAACCAACTTGCTGTCATCAGTCATCTTAGCCAATGCCCATTTAGCAGACTCCTCCACCCACTTGATGGGAGAGATAGGTTGCCCAACACCTTGATCCGCCTGGTAATCATATGCCATAACGACTATATAGCTTACAGGTAAGCTATTAAAATCTTCGTATTTCCACTTATACCACCCTTGCTGCTCTGAATTAGCTATAGCAGGTCCATCTATCATTAACTTTTTGTCATGTTTGGCTAATTCCTGTCCCAATTGAGCGACAAATTTTAAATAATTTTGATAGTCGATATTTGACCATGCACTGAAATCCTCGAAATCCAACTCAACACCTGTCATGTTATTTGTTACAACAAAATCAACTAGTTTTTTGATATTCTCACTCAGCATACTGGTATGTGAAAAAAAAGCTGCCATTTCCACCAGATGCCCTGAGACCGTCATATATTGTTCTTGTGAGTGTTTTTTCAGATAGGCTAAATTTTCTGCTGAAAACCCATTACAACCCTCCTCGGCATTTATGAATTTGAGAGCACCGTGTGAGTCTAATGTAGCGTACTCGGGTTTTAAAATATGCACTTTACGCCCATCCGCAATTTCATTAATTACATTACAGGCAGGTTCCCCCGGATAAATCCATGCTTGATAAAGAGTCTCGGATAAATCAGCATTCTTTGGAGTGTTAGAAAGCAAGTTTTTTTTATCTATTATATTTACTTGTCCTTGATTTTTATCTTTTTGCCAACTTCTTCGATTTTTGAGAGTACTAATACAAATAATTGTAATTATCCCCATGACGATGAAGATAACAAGTGTAATTATTTTAGGACTGTTTATAATTTTATTATTTACCATATTATAAGACACGTTGCCTTATTATTTGGTGAGGGCGGTGGGATTCGAACCCACGACCTGTCGGTTAAGAGCCGAATGCTCTACCACTGAGCTACGCCCCCATAAACCGTTATATTCTAGCAAACTTAAGTAATTATTAAAGTACAACCCTCTTTTTTCTTATTATAGAACTGCATATGGGTATAAATATCAAGGCAAATATTACAATGGAAAGAGATAGCGTAAACTCGTACAGAACACCTCCTTCTAAAGAAGTGCCAAGAAGAATGGATATAAAAACATAAGGTATTTTGGTTACGAAAGCTACTGATGATAATACTGTAGCTCTATACTTAGACGAGGTTTTCGAATTAATTATCACCGATAGCCAAGGGTTTCCTAAATTGCCTAAAACAGAGATCAGTATAAGAGGAATAAATCCCCACACCCCAAGTCCAAGCGTTGATATAAGAAGACAAGTTCCTATTCCAAAGCTAAGTACCAGCAATCCACTGTTGTCCCCAAATAGTTTTCTTAGTCTATGCAGGTTATAGATGGTTAAAGCTGACAAGATATACATTATAGGTGTTAACACTCCTAGAATTTTTTCATCAAAGCCAAAACTTAGAGCCATAGCAGGTTTTAAAATACCAAACTCAAATACATAATAAATTCCAAGAATACTAACAATACTTACGATGTACTTCCTAAGCGGTCTTGAAAACAAGAGTTTAGTACCTTGGATGAGTTGATTAACATAATTCTTGAGTGTGAAGCTTTTAAACTCACTTATAGATTCATGAAGACTCAGGGAGACAAAGAAACCAAACACCTGAGCAGTACCCCAGAAAATATATGGCAGCCTAATATGCAATGCATACAACATAGTTCCTCCAATAAAAGTAGCAAGAATTGTTGAAAAAAGAACCAGCATACTAGTTACGGATATGACACTCTCGTACTCACCCTCCTTATTTTCCTCCAACAAACTGTCATAACACAGTGCCTCGGCAGTCCCTGAGTAAAGTGCAAAACCTAATTGGAAAAACAACATTCCTACAAGTAAAAGGAAAAATCCAGTTGCCTGAGACATAATAAATATGCCAATTGAAGAGAGTAAGTATGACGCAATAACGGTGTTTCTCTTACCAATTATATCGGCCAGTGCTCCCGTTGGTATTTCTATAAACATACCAAATCCAAAAGCTATTGCATCTATTATACCGATCTCTTTATATGAAACAAAAGTTCTCCAAAAAAAGAGCCAGCTTGACTCTGCAAACCATAGGTTTGTAAGTACTGTTAGTACAAAGTACTGCTTAACATTTCTGTACTTTGCAAGTCTTCTTACATTTCTCAAAAAAGTTATGAGCACAAAAGTATCATAACACGAAGACGGAACTAAACTTGTATAAAATAACCCGTCTTTTCTTTATGTGCTTGAAGCTCAAGAGCCCTACTAGTGATAAATTCATGAGTTTCCGGTGAGAATCGTTCCTCTCTTAACCATTGAACAAACACCCTATCTTGTATTAATTTGATAAAACCATCAGTGTAAAGACATACCAGATCACCTATCTTAAGTCTGGCTTCCCCGAGCTGGAGATAGTCCAAAAATCCTTCTCTCCCGTCAAGAGCACCGTAACCGTATACCTGCCCATTATTGATATATTTACTATTCCGCAATTCTTTTCGCCACAGCTTCCGTGTTTCTATATTTTCCCAGAGAAAATTATCATCAAGGTATTTTGCAGATCTATCAACGTAAGAGTTTAGAAGTGGATGATCAATATAATCGCCTCCAAATACAGAAACGTAGCAATCATCCAGTACTCCATAAAACAAACTTTTACCCTTAATTACAATTGCTGCAACAGTAGCAGCCCCAATATCATATCCATTTGTTTCTCTATGAGTGTACCTTAAACTTTGCTCATTTAACCTTGCCACCTCACTGTTTGCAACAATAAATGCATTTTTAATATCTTCAAGACCTGAGCAAGTATTACTTAAAGAAGTAACAAGAGAATCACATACAACACGTGCAACATGTGCTGAATCTGAAGGATTTGGATATTTACCACTTTCATCTAAGTCATGTGTTACACCATCGGCAACAACAAAAACATTACCTATATTTGAATAAGCATCTTCATGGACCTGATTTGTTCTGCCTATTTCAGAATGAAGTAGTACTTTAAACATTATTACTTGGCGCCCCCGGAGGGATTCGAACCCCCGACCCCGCGGTCCGAAGCCGCGTGCTCTGATCCACTGAGCTACGGAGGCCTAGTGTAAAATCAACTTATTATACTATATACTTAGTAAATGACTAAGTTTGAATTTATTAAAACACATAAGTCACGCATTGAATTTTTAACCCCTTTTGTATATATCCTCATGATAATACTATCGTCCCTGTATATCCATACTACTCTGCAAAGCACTGATTTAGATATAAAAGAACTACCTGAAGAAGAAAAAGAAGAAGGTAGAGACAAAAAGGAAATAGATATAACAATAACTGTCTTAGACGATAAGAATAAAGTTGTTAAAGAGATATTCCTTCCCAATACAGATAATACAGATACTGTTAATGAAGTGTTGGAGAATGCTAGGGAAAATGAGCTACTTTATTATGAAAGGGTTAATTTCTCATACGGCACTGAGATTGAAAAAGTAATGGGGAAAGACCTACCAAAACCATACTCTTGGCGTGTATTCTTAGGGGATAAGGATATAACTAACTCTATAGTTAAGATTGCCCTCATTGATTATGATGACCAAAGAGAAATAGTTCTTAAACCGGTTCTTACAAAATAATTATTCAAATGTTAAAGCTTCAATCGGATCTTTCTTACCTGCTTTTATTGCAGGATATGTTCCAAACACAGCACCCACTGTTACTGAGAATAAAAACGCTATTAAAATGGCGTACAAAGGAACATTAGCTTCAATATATCTCTTTATACCAATTGTAAGGAGAAACGCCAAAATAATACCTATAAGCCCCCCTGCAACACTAATTATAATTGCCTCACTTAAGAATTGAGTTATGATAACTCTTGGAGTTGCACCAACGGCTTTTCTAAGGCCTATCTCTTTAGTTCTTTCTGTAACAGAGACAAGCATGATATTCATAATGCCAATCCCCCCAACTAGCAGAGAAATACCTGCAATCATACCGATACCTGCAGTTAGCAGACCTAATATACTTTGAAACGATGCAAGTAGCTCGGATTGAGAAATAACCGTAAATTCGTCTTTTTTTAAATCTCTTAATAGAGCCATTTCAATAATCTTTCGAGCTTTCGTATCGTCTTTTGGATCTTTAAGTTTTGCAGCTATATTTGAATAGTTTTCAATGCCAAAAACATCTTTTACTGTTGTAACCGGGGCAATCACACCCTGATCATAAGATTGATTCTTTTTAGCAATCTCACCAATAATAATAAAGCTCTCTTTATTTATTTTAATAGATTTCCCCAAGGCTTTATCGTCACCAAAAAGCTTTTCTTTCAACTCGACCCCAATTAATGCATATTTGTTGGCAGCCTTTTCATCTGTTCGAGATATATTTCTTCCTTGTGTAACTTCGTAATTGGTAACATTTATAGCGTCATAATTGACACCAATAACGGTGCCGAAAAATTCGTTATTCCGATAAGTTATAGTAGCTCCTGTTCTAATAGAAGGAGAAACAGCTACTATCACATCAGACGCATATCTTTTAATCAGTTTTACATGTTTTTCTTCAAGTTTATTTCTAGAAAAAGAATTTGATGGATCAGATCTAAAACTAAACCTACCGGGAGCTACAAGTAAAAGGTTGGTTCCTAGAGAATTAAAACGGTCAGAAATGAAGTTTGAAACCCCTACCCCTAAAGATAACATCGATACTACAGCAAACACACCAATAATAACCCCGAGCATCGTTAGAAAAGATCTCATTTTGTTAGCTCTTATGGATGATAGAGCTGTAAGCACTATTTCATTCATAACGTAGTGCCTCAATAGGTTCTTTTTTACTCGCACTTATTGCAGGGTATGTACCAAAGACAACGCCAACAACAACAGAAAACAGGAAAGACAAAAAAATAGTCATTGGAGGCACCTCAGTTTGAATAAACCTAGATAAGCCAATAGAAAGAAAATATGCAAGTATCAACCCAACAATCCCACCTAAAACACTTATAAGAACAGATTCCATTAAAAATTGAAAAGCAATATCCAGCTTAGTAGCCCCCAAGGCCATTCTAAGACCTACCTCTTTTGTCCTCTCGGTAACTGTTACAAGCATAATGTTCATGATTCCAATACCTCCAACAAGCAAAGATATAGCAGCGAGAGCGCCCAATCCTGTAGTCAGAATGCCAAGAATCTGTTGCACGGTTGCAAGAATATCTTCTTGTGAAAGTACGGAAAAATCATCTTCCCCAAGATCGCGAAGTAAGGCCAATTCTGCTTGTTTTTTAGCAATTTCAATGGGAGCATTTTCTTTTAACTTAAGTACGATATACGTGTATCTTTTGATATCAAATGTAGACTCTAGTGACGTATATGAGGTAAGTACTTGATTATCATAATCAGGACTCTTTTCCTTGAATATTCCTATAACATTAAAATTATTCTCATTGATTGTAACAGACCTGCCGATAGGATTTACTCCCGAAAACAGCTCCCTTGCAACATTTGGACCGATTACAACAACACGAGCCTTTGATGTAACTTCACTTTTCGAGAAAAACCTACCTTTGTCGATTTGATAATTGAAAATATTGGGCATCTCATGAGTAGAACCTAAGATTTCTGCTAAAAACTCTTTGCCTTTATAACTTACGTCGGTATTTAAATTAATACTAGGAACGGCATAAGCAATGTACTCGGATGCGTAGTTATTAATTAAATCTATATGCTTTTTTGACAGCTTATTCCGCGTTAGTGAAAGTGCCGGATCCCCGCCAACATTTGATCTACCCGGGGATACAAACAATAGGTTTGATCCAAGTTGATCAAACTCCCCTTTAATGTAATTTTGAAAACCTCTACCAAGAGAAATCAAAGTCACCACAGAAAAAACACCGATAATAACACCTAGCATGGTTAAAAACGCGCGAAGCTTATTTGATTTGATTGAAACTACAGAAGTTGTAAACCCCTCTGTAAATCTTGAGAGCATTAAGCAACTTCCCCATCCCTAATCACAATCTTACGTTTTGCAATATGTGCTAACTCATCATCATGAGTTACAAGAACTATAGTCTTACCTAGATCGTTTAGCTTTTGAAAAAGCCTTTCAATATCCTCACCGGTCTTTGAATCCAAGTTACCAGTTGGCTCATCAGCAAAAATAATCGACGGGTCATTTACCAAAGCCCTGGCGATAGCAACTCTCTGCTTCTGGCCTCCTGAGAGCTCGTTTGATTTGTTAAGTTTTCTTCCTGACAGCTCAACAAGAGCAAGCATTTCTTCTGCCTTTTCTCTCCATAAGCTTCTTGGAACCTTAGAGTATTTCAGCGGTAAAATTACATTATCCAGAGCCGTAGTTCGAGCTAACAAATTGAAGGATTGGAAAACAAAGCCAATTTCTTTGTTCCTAATCCGTGCTAACTCAACTTCTTTAAGAGATGATACTAACTTATCGTTTAAATAAATCTCTCCGGTAGTGGGGGTGTCAAGAAGGCCTAACATATGCATCAATGTAGACTTGCCCGAGCCTGACTTTCCGACTATTGCTACAAATTCCCCTTGTGCAATCTGAAGTGAGATGTTTTTGACAGCTGTGATTTCGTCTTTTCCTATTTTGTAGAGCTTGGAAACATTTTTAGCCTCAATTACTTTTTGCATACTTAACTTTCAAACCTTCAACCGGATTACTGTCTTGTTCTGGTACCACAATTATGGCATCCTTTAGATCTGTTTTAATTTCGGTATAAAAATCCCCTTCCAATCCAATCTCGATCTTTTTCTTCTTTAATCTACCGTTATCATCCAGCCACAAAAAATACCCATTATCGTCTTCATTTAATAGGTCAAAAGATACAGCGGTTACCTCACCACTTGTGCGATCAATCTTAACAATTGCATCTCCTTTCATGCCTAACAATATAGGTTTATCAGCATCAGAAATAGAAATATTAACCTCAAAATCACCGGTTTCTTGAGCAAACAACGGCAGAGCAGAAACTACTCCCTTAAATGTCCTATCTTTGTATGAATCTAAAACTATTTCAACCTCATCTCCAATGCTTAAGAGTCCAAAATCTTCTTGATCTATAAGTACTTTAAACACAAGACTTGATAGGTCTGCTACTTTAATCACCGGTTGCCCAACAGCTGCTACTTCATTTTGCTCTTTTAGTACGTCTACAACTGTACCGTCTATTGGAGATGTGATTCTTAGTTTAGAAAGTGAATTTAGCGCTGAGTTATAGTTTGCCTGCGCTCTACTTATGTATTCATCTAATCTTCTCATATTCGCCTCATATTCGTTCTCCCCACCTACCGAACTGCGCTTTGTATCATAAAGCTCTACATACACATCTTTATCTCTTTTAGCAATATCCAATGAATCCCTAAAAGACTGAATATCATTGTATTCGGAAACATTTACCGCACTTGCAAGCAGCATGTTTTGTGAAACTTTATCTCCTTTTTTAACATTCAGCTGATTGATACGACCTAGTCCTTCAAAGGATAATTCGTACAAGTAGTTTGAAGTTACCTCCCCGGATGCTGAGATAGTTCTTGCTACAACCTGTCTGTCAGTTGATGCTTTTTCAACTACTACAGATTTAGATCCAACTCTTGAGTAGATAATAACGCCTAGAATTAAAACTACTGGTATTAAGATTAATATTGTCTTTTTCACATCTTATATTATACATTTGCAATGATATTCTTCCAAGGCGTATTATTTGGTTATGATTAAAGAAATGGCTAAAGAACACCACCCTGTAAAACACGTAAAACGCTTCAAATATGCCTTTAATGGTATATTTCATGCTCTTATAAACGAAGCTAATTTTAGAATCCAAGTGCTTTACACTATTGTAGTAATTTACGCAGGGATTTATTTCAGTATCTCTCATACCGACTGGGCACTAATAGTTCTATCTCTGGGATTTTTACTGTCTGCAGAAATGGTAAACACTGCCGTTGAGAACGTTATAGATCATGTAACTCATCACTATGATGAGAGCGCTCGGATAATAAAGGATCTGTCCGCAGGCTTTGTACTTGTCACGGCCATCTGTACACTACTTGTGGGAATTATTGTGTTCTCACCTTATATAACATTGTATTTCTAGTTGGTACCAAGAATTAGCACCTCATTCATAGCACGAGTCACGGCTACAAAAGCGCTTTTAGCATCTTTAAATGTTTTTATATCGCCTAACTTAAGACCTAAAATATATATTTTACTAAACTCTAACCCCTTTACATCTTCAAATTTAGTTAAATAGACACCTTTAGGGATATATCTTATCTGTTTATCAGCGTCCAACTTTATAAAATGATCATTATCTTGAAGGAGAGATGAAAGTGCTTCGTCAACAGCATTATAAAGAACCTCATCGTAAACTATAACCCCTATACTTTTTGTTAGCGAGACTAAATCTGCTTTTACTTCCTCGATCAAGTGATTAATTAGTTCTGAATAATTAGAGTAAGACTTCATATTAGGTACGGCGCCATGCCTATCAATTGGTATTGGGAGATATGATGACGTAAATGGAGATAGGATAGTATTTGCAAAGTCTATTATCTCCTTAGTACTTCTATAGTTTGTGGTTAGCTCAAATAGCTTAGCATTTCTTGCCTCAGTTATAGCATTTTGAATATCTTCCCAAGTTGTTAGACCCGCTTTTTCGTAGGATTGGTTCAGATCCCCTAAAATACAGAACCTGCCAAATAACACAAATTTATTTAATACAAGATATTCAAGTATGGAGAAATCCTGCCCTTCATCAACAACACAGTATTCAAATTTCATAAACTTCTCAAAACCATATACTTCGGTATAGATAACAACAAAGAGCATGGTCTGGTCGTAACTTAATATCTTATCTTCATCAAGACCATAGGTTTTAAGTAGTTTCTTATACTCAATGCCTAGAGTGTGTTTGACCCTTGATACGCTACTCATAATCTTTTTAAGACTCTTGATGTTTTCTTTATGCATCTCTTTCTTGAGTGTATTATCCGTTTCTTTAATAAGCTCTTTTTGAAGAATTATTTCCTCATTAAGCTCGCCTTCTAACTCTGAAACATTAGCAAATACAGGGTTTTTTGAGCTATATACAAAGCCACCGAAACTTGACAGCTTGCCATCTGTAAAGATGCTTTCAAGACGTTCCTGCGCATATATATGCATCTTTGCAATCTCCTTACGTATCTTTGCAATATAGTCAGGAGAATACGTAGTTAGATCTGAGGGTAGATCAAAATTAAACTTAACTTTTAGCCCTTCTTTGTATAAAAACTGGATAAGCAAATCTTTAACAGTTTTGTAGTTAATATCAAATATCCCAAGTTTTGGGAAAAGTGTTGAAAGATAGCTTACAAGTATCTGATTTCTTGCAATAAGTATTGATCTGTTTGCGTGAATTAGATCAGGAAAGTTAAAGAAAATATGAGCTAGTTTATGGATTGCAACTGTACTTTTACCGCTACCAACGCACCCTTGGACAATGCAAGTTTGCCTTGGATCTGACTCAATAATTTCAAGCTGCCCTTCTTGTATAGTTTCAATGATATCTTCGAGTATTCCTCCGGTCCTACCTTCAATCTTTCTGGAAATCTGAGATGAGTCATCAAATTGCAAATCATTATTATAGAATTTTACCAATTCACCTTCATCTATTTCGTAAGTTCTCTTGAGAGTTAAATCGTAGGTAAAGCTCTGTGAGTCAGTTTTGTAGGTAACATTCTTTTGCGGATAGCGATATTTATAGAAGATAGATGCTATCTTAGTTCTCCAGTCTGTTACAAGAGGAACCTCATTATCTGTAATTCCAAACTTCCCAATATAGTAAGAATTAACTACCGCAGCATCTTTTAAGTCAATACGGGCAAAATACGGCTCTTTTTCAAGATATACCAATTCTTCAAGCTGTGCATACTTATCCGGAAGGTTAAACGAAGCATTTGACTCATTAAGTCTTTGAAGTGCGACTATCAAATCTCTTCCTCCCTCAGCGTCCCTTCTTAGTTCAATCAACTTCTCGAGGGTTATCGCTCCCATAGAAGTGAGCATACTTTCCAAGCTGTTTTTTTTCGATTTTATAAATTCTATCGTACTTGCAAGCTTAGACTTTTCTTGCTCAAGTTCAGTATTTATCATAAGAGAATCCCTTTTTAGCAACCAATATTACATACTCGCCTTTAAAGGCGGTATTTTCAAAACACTTTATTATATCTGAAATATATCCTGTGTGTACACTTTCATGTGATTTAGTGATTTCAGAGCAAACTGAGGCTGCACGGTCCCCAAGTAGCTTAAGAAGCAGTTTAAGCACAGACATGACTCTTAAAGGTGATTCATAGAAAATAAGAGTGCCTTGTGAAGATATATGGGCCTCAAGCAGTTTTGCAATATCTTGCTCTTTTTTAGGCAAGAAACCTAAGAATGTAAACTGATCTGTTGGAAGCCCCGAGATACTAAGTGCTGAGATAAGTGCTGATGGGCCAGGTACAGAACTAATGTTGTTAAAGCCGTTACGTCTTAGTTCATTGATAAGTTTAAATCCGGGATCTGAGATTAGAGGTGTACCTGAGTCGCAAACAAGACAGACTATTTTGTCATGCAGTAGTTCGTTTAATATCTTCAAAAAAACAGTTTTATGATTCTGATCTCTATATGACAATTGAGATTTAGCTATTTTGTAGTGATTAAGTAGTTTTTGAGTCTCTCTTGTGTCTTCACTTATAATCAAATCGCATGACTTTAGTATTTCAAGTGCTCTGAGTGAGATATCTGCGAGATTTCCAATGGGAGTTGCAACAACATATAAAACTCCTTGTTCCATCGCCGTATTCTACATTAGTACTATCCGCTGTGTCAAAGGTACTTGTTACTCAAACATCTTGTCAGCAAATGCCCAGAATGAGTCATTTCCACCTAATTCAGCTACACATTCTGAAGTATAGGCATATTTAATGGCATTGGGATGGAAATCAAGCGGAAAATGCCTGTAAACCCATTGTAAATCGTTCGGATAAGCATCCATTGCTTGTTGTGCAGAACTATGAAATTGTTGACAGAAAGGGCACTCAAAGTCTGAATACTCGATTAAGGCTATTTTGGCATCTCTATTGCCTTTAACCCAATCCTCACCTGTGATTTCAGGAACTTTTGTCGGATCAATTTCTTGCGCATTAGGTGTAGCGGGGGTGTCTGCCTCACCTGTCATAACTTCATCAATTGCTGTTTTGACATTTTCAAATGGCACAGCTCCTGGTAGAACTCTGGATTTACCTGTTTCTCTATTTAATATAAGTACTGCAGGGGTACCTTGAACATTTGCAGTTTTACCGGCAGATTGCTGATCTGCAACTTTTTGTTTGTATTTATCAGACGCTACGCAAGTTTCAACGTCACTGTAGTCTAAACCAAGGCCACTAACAATAGATTCTAAGTCTACTACTTTAGCAGGAGCTGCCTGAGCCTCCGGTTGTACAGGAGCGCTGTTTGCTGAGGTATTAGTGTTTCCGGCTTTCAAATATTTGTTTTCTGAATACATAGATCCAAAGCCAAAGGAAGTAATTGCCAGAAGAACTAAAAGGAAATAATAGGTATAATTACATGGTTTATTATTTTGCGTCATGTTTCTTAACATACTTAAAAAGTAATAACTAGTCAACAACTTAAATGACAACAAAAACAACATTTTTAGAAAAATTTAAAATAATTACGGGGCTAAGTGAAGAAATCGCAATTAAGTCTCTATCACACTCTCACAAATCAGTATTTGTATTAAATACTCTCAAATCCAACTGGCAAGAAGTACTTAGAAATGTTCTTGAAATTGCCACTCTAACTAAAATTCAAGGAGTAAATCATTGTTACATAATAGAAGATGGGAAAGATGGCCTAACCTCACTCCCTCTATTTAAAGAAGGAAGTTACTACATTTTAAATTATGCAAGTATTATTCCCCCACTTGTGTTAGATCCACAACCAAATGATTTCATACTGGACATGTGTGCTGCTCCCGGTGGTAAGGCGTTTATGTTAGCGAGGGAATCAAGAAATCAAGCTAGTTTATTTGTAAATGAAGTAGACAAAAGGAGATTTAATAACCTAACATTAATCCTTTCAAATTTAGGTGTTAATGTTGTTGAAGCATTTAATACACCTGCCCAGGGTCTTGCATACGTGACTGACCAGAAATTTAACAAAATATTAATTGATGCTCCATGTAGCGCGGAAGGACTCATTAATCTATCTGATAAGTCGTCTTTAAAATACTGGAGTCAAAAGAAAGTAAAACAGCTCCGGAACCTACAAAAGAAGATAATTAACTGCGCGTATGACCTTCTAGAAGATGGTGGCAAGATTGTTTATTCTACATGTACTTACTCACCTGAGGAAAATGAAGAAGTAATTAACTACATAATTCACAAACATAAAGACCTTGTGGTTACTTACATAGATGAACGGCTTAAAAGAGATAATTTTGCACCGGCATTAATAACATGGAATAAGTCTATGTTTCATGAGGATATAACTAAGTGTGTAAGAATACTGCCCACTGAGTTGTTTGAAGGTTTTTTTGTTGCAAAATTGAAAAAGATTAAACGCTAATACTTACAATTTTATTTTTTATATAGATAAATTTCTTTGTAGTAGTTGGATTTACGTATCTAATAACATCAGGTGAGGCGAATACTTTTGCTTTTATATCTTCCTCGGTGATATCTCTTGCAACAGATAGTGTTGTTCTGACCTTACCGTTTATCTGTACAGGGATTAAGATCTCTGCATCTTGTGCTAATTCTTCCAGATACAACGGCCAAGACTGCAAATGTACACTATTTTCTTTCTTCCACTCTCCAAATCCACCAAGCTCTTGCCAAATTTGCTCAGCTACAAAAGGTGTTATTGGTGCAATTATTTTACTGAACTCTTGCCAGATTCCTATATTAATTTCTTTCTGTTTCTTACAAAAATTAACAAAGATCATAATTTCTGAAACCGCGCTATTCATTTTCAAATCTTCCATCATTTTTGTAATGCTTTTGACCATTTTATGGAAAGCTTGGAGTAACTCAAGGTTAGGTTCTTCTTGAGTAACTCTATCAGTCAATTCGTAAATTGTTGCAATTACTTTGTAACATGCTTTTATGCTTTGTGGGTTCCAAGGATATGTAGCATCATACGGACCTAAGAAGCAAAGAACCATGCGGGCTGCATCAGCCCCATAGCTATCCATTAAATATTTAGGATCGACAGTGAACTCAGGCCTGGATTTAGACATTTTAGTTCTATCTTCACCTAGTAGAATTCCCCCACTCATTCTAAATTTAATCGGCTCGTCATTGGGGACGTACCCCATGTCAAAAAGTGCCTTATACCAAAAACGGGTGTAAAGTAAGTGCGCTGTAGTATGCCCGGCATCACCATAGTACTTATCAACCGGCAACCAATACTTCATTTTATCTAAACTGCAAAACTCTTTGTCATTAGTGGGGTCTAAATACCTGATATAGTACCAATTAGACCCTGCCCATGTAGGCATAACATCACACTCTCTTTTTGCATTGTTGCCTTCTTTGTCTATCGTATCTGCCCAGCCTTTAAATTCGCTCAAAGGAGGAAATTCTTTAGCACCGGCTAAAGCATCATCTAGCTCAGGAAGTAATACAGGGAGTTTTTCAACTGCTTCTACACCCCCATCTTCTTTATAAACAAGTGGAATAGGCTCGCCCCAATAGCGTTGTCTTGACCAGATAGTGTCTCTTAGTTTATATGTGGTTTTTGGCTGTCCTATACCATTCTCCTGTAACTTGGCAGTTATGGATTTTCTTGCCTCTTTAGATTGCATTCCGGAATATATATCTGAATTGATAAGCTCGCCCTCGCCTACATATATACCATCTGCTTTATCCGGGTTTTTTACAACGTTTATAATCGGGAGGTTATATTTTTTAGCAAAAGCATTATCCCTACTATCATGAGCAGGAACTCCCATAACAACACCAGTACCAAAATCAGATAACACATAATCAGCGACATAAAGAGGTATAGACTGCCCAGTCAATGGGTGTTTCACTTGCAATCCTTGAAGCAGTACTCCGGTTTTTTCTTTGGTTTGCCGATCCATTTCAGAGAGGCCACTTGTTTGTTTAATATATGAGAGAACTTCATCCTTGTTTGTTGTTTGTTTAAGTAGTTTTTCTATTAAACTGTGCTCGGGGCATAGAGCTAGAAAACTTACGCCGTAGATTGTATCTACTCGTGTTGTAAATACAGTAAGTTCTTCAGAGGTTGAGGTTGTAAAAGTAACAAGAGTCCCCTCTTTCCTACCAATCCAGTTTATCTGACCCTGCTTAACGTAATCCATATACTCAGTCTTATCAAGTTCGTCCAAAAGTCTTTGGGCATAGTCAGTAATTTTAAGTACCCATTGTTTAAAGATTCTTCTTGTAACTGGGTAGGACCCCCTTTCAGATATCTTGTCTCCCTTATCGTTTGTTAAAACCTCTTCATCGGCCAATACCCCAAGCTCTTTACACCACCATACCGGCATTTCCTTCTGTTTTACCAAACCATTTTCCCATAGTTTTATAAACATCCATTGAGTCCATTTATAGAATTCTGGCTTGGATGTGTTGATCTCTCGTTTCCAATCAATCGCATAACCCATCAACTGCATTGCATGTTTATAGTCTACTTCTGCCTGTGCAATTACTTCTTGAGGAGTTGAGTTAGATTTGATAGCAAAGGTTTCTGCAGGCAGTCCGAAAGAATCCCAGCCCATTGGAAATAGGACATTGTATCCCTGCATTCGGAGTAGTCTAGAATAAACTTCAGGGATTGTGTATCGCATCATATGTCCTGCATGGAGGTATTTTCCTGAAGGGTAAGGAAGCTCAGCTAAGATGTACTTTTTGGGTTTTGGGGAGAAGTCTACAGCTTCATAAATGTTGTCTTCATACCACTTACTACGCCAATTACTTTCAATATCCAGATGTCTATATACCCTTTTATTTGCCATTTGTAAAATGGGATTATTTAAGTTTGCTTACCTCTTTGTGTAGAGTCCTCTTGCGTAGCACAGGGTTATATTTCATTATCTGAAGCTTGTCAGGTTTATTAATCTTATTTTTTTGGGTTACATAGGTTCTGCGTCCTGTTTCGACACATTCCAACCCTATTAAAATTCTATTGCCTTTTTTACCAGCCATGGGGGTATTGTAGCATATAAATCATTGAAATTAACACTATTTATTAAAAAAGCTAAAAATATTGTAAAATGGGCTCATGATTTCATTTTGTATACCGGCTAGAAACGAAGCAGAGAATCTGCCCAACACCATCAAAGCCATTAAAAAGGCCTGTGGTAAAGCTAAAACCGAGTTCGAGATTATAGTTTGCAATAACAATTCCACTGACGAGACAGAGAATATTGCAAAAAAACTGGGAGCTAAAGTAGTCGATCTCCCTGAGCCAAATATTTCAAAATCGCGAAATACTGCTGCCCATACCGCTAAAGGTGATATTCTCATATTCGTAGATGCCGACACTGTACTAAAAGATACAGTTATTGCACAGACACTTACAGCTTTACAAGACAATAGGTATAAAGTAGTAACCCAAATTGTGAAACACAAGAAATATCCCAACCTCTCAAGCTACGGAGTATGGTTCTATAACATAATCACGTTGCTGACCGGTATAGGAAGCGGGCATTTTGTAGGTATAAAAAAAGAGAACTTTAAAAGACTTGGCATGTTTGACGAAAATGTATTTGCTTACGAAGACATTCTTTTTTACAAAAGGGCGAGAAAGATGTTTGGAACACGTAGCATAAAGGTAATTACCAACACAGGATACACAAGTTACAGAAAATATGAGGATGGACATAACTTAAAAAAATTCTTGTTAGGTCTTGTCGGTACTTTACTTAATTTTAATGTTGCAAGAAATAGAGAAAATTTAGAATACTGGTACGGCACACCGGCCAAGAAAACATTAAAACAGAAAGTAAATAAGGTCTTTTTTTTAATCATTCTTATACTGCTGATTGTAGACTTATATTTTCCACACATAACATATTTACAGGATCCAATAGTTAGAAATATAGCCATGCTAGCAATATTTTCACTAAGCACAATAATACTTATGAAAAAACCAATGGAGTTGTTACTTCTACCACTTCTTTTCTTTATAGAACTCATTGGTCTTGAACTTGGTGTCCCCTTTGGTAAATACACATACAATGCTGAGTTTTTTGCTTTATTTGGAGTTCCTCTATTTATACCGCTGGCATGGTTTGTGCTTATTAAAGGAACTTATTTAGGTGTTAGGGGTATAATTACAACCGCATTCTTTGTATTAGTATTTGACGTACTACTTGAACTTCATGCGTTAAGAAATGGATTATGGTTGTGGGAGGGCGCAAGTCATGACTTTACAGGTTTATTTCCGGCACCTATCATTAATTACATCTCTTGGTTTGGTATATCAATTGCTATTGTGCTCTTAATAAAAGCGTTTAAGGGTGACAAGAAACCTGATAGATACTATGGAGCGCTTAGCCTTATTGCAATAATGCACTATATAACCAGTACTTTGAGTAATACTCCGGGCGGGCTAATCGGGCTTTTTGTTATTTTAATATATATCGTCCTATCTTTAGTAAACTGTATTAACGAAGTATAATAATCGCGATGAAATTTGAATTGGGCTACACATTATCTAAGGATGCCATTTCTGCAAAAGGTAAAGTCAAGAGCTTCATATCTACATTTGAACCTTATTTTGCACAAAAACTAGAAGATGAAAAACAGTATGCAATTTCCCACCACAATAGTGATTCGTTTGATACGTTGGATTTCTTCAACCAAGTAGCTATAAGAGGCGGAAAGCGTATTAGAGCCTCACTAGCTTATTACACTTATAAAATGCTGGGTGGTAAAAATGACAATGTTGTTCTTGAACTGGCACAAGCAATTGAGATGATTCATGCATATTTATTAATCATTGATGACTTCACAGATAAATCTCAAACACGAAGAGGAGGTCCCACAGGACATGTCTTGGCAGAAACCTACTTTAAAAGGGCCTCTTTTGTACGAGTAGACCCATATCACCACGGAGCAGCTATGGCTATAACTGCAGCGCTACTTCAGTTACACCGAGCCGAGGAAGTAATTCTTGGCATGGATACACCTGCGGAAATCCGAATTAAAATAGCTCAAAACCTTAACTCAAAAATTGCTACAACAGCTTATGGACAAATTACCGATGCCTTTAATTCGCTAAAGGAGCAAGTTAATGAAGCGGATGTACTTGATATGCTTGAGTGGAAAACAGGAGTATATACTTTTGAAAACCCCATTCATTCCGGAGCATTGCTATCAGGAGCCGGAGACGCTGAACTTGCACTACTGACTGAGTATGCAATTCCAACAGGTATTGCATTTCAAATACATGACGACGTTATCGGCATGTTTGGAGATAGCAAAGAAACCGGAAAATCTGATAAAGATGATCTAATGGAGGGCAAAATGACTTTACTTATCCAACACGCATTACTTTGTGCAACCAGGAGTCAGGTAGCTACAATTAATACTTACCTTGGAAAAAAAGACCTTACTGATCAAGAGCACGCAATAGTGCAACAGGTACTGATAGACTGTGGATCATTTGAATATTCAAAACAAATGGCAAAAAGACTTGTTGAGAAGGGTAAAAAAGCCTTAGATAAAGCGCCAAAAAACTGGAATACCGCAGGTGTTGATTTTCTAAGAGGCATAGCGGATTACGTGATTCAAAGAAGTTCGTAGATTCAGAAATATTATCTTACATACCACTAATGCCTTGGGAGTTGCATTTGTAAATACTCTAATCGACTAATGCAATCACATCTTTAATGTGCACTACCAGGGTTTCATCACCGTTACCTACGTGTTTTTCACCAATTTTAGACTTTAAGAGGTGCTTACCTAAAGTTGTGTCTATTGATATAACACCATTTGAATAATCAGAAATAGCAGAGTTGATAAGATACCATCCTTCGCTACCATCAAGCATAAGTTTTACTGCACTTTGCTCTGTTACTGTATCAGTTTGGTGCTGCTTTTTAGACTGAAGATCCAGAAGATGTTCTATTTTCTGAGTTAAGTCCGCAAGTTTATCTTCAATAACTTTAAGGGTTGTTTCAAGTTCAGTTCTACCGGTAGGAAAGCGTGACTCCATAGCACTATCACTTGAACCAAACTTTAGAAGTGTATTTTTATGCTCATTCTGAATTTTACTTAGTTCGTCGGTATATTTTTCAATGAGTTTTTGAATATCAAACACTGGCAAAATTATACACTAAAACGAGATGTCAACAAGCAGACAACGATTAGTCTAAAGTCTATTTTGGCTATATAATGTTGATATGACAAACAATAAAATCAGGCAGTATAAGAAGGATATGGAGTTTTCCTATACTTTAGGTGTCTACCCAACAATTGAGTTACTTAAACACGCACCACAAAGAGCTATGCAGGTATTCATCTCACCAAATGGGGATCGAAATGAGGGTATTTCATATATTAAAGATCTATGTAGAAAACACGCAATAACTGTAGATGTTAGCGAACGAGTATTCAATATTGTAGCGGATAAAACAAATATCTATGCAGTTGGGGTGTTCAAAAAATTTAAATCAGAGCTTAAAACAGATGAAAATACTGTAGTTTTGTATAAACCTGCTGATTCAGGTAACTTGGGTACTATTATTAGAACCATGCAAGGCTTTGGTATTAATAACCTTGCAATTATTGAACCTGCTGTAGATATCTTTAACCCAAAAACAGTACGTTCTTCAATGGGCTCGATTTTTACAATCAACTTTAAATATTTTAGAAGTATGGAGGAGTTTATTAGAACAAACAAATCTCCAATTTATCTTTCAATGCTTGGCGCCAAACAGACAGTAGACAAACTTAAGATCGACACTCCTTGGATACTTGTCTTTGGAAGTGAAGCAGAAGGACTTCCAAAACAATTTGCTAAACTTGGTACTACCTTTACCATACCTCAAAAGAAGAATATTGATTCATATAACTTGGCTGTTTCCACAGGCATCTGTCTATATGAATTTAGCAAATAACTTATTCATAACGAAGCGCATCTAAGGCAGAGATTTTTTTAGATCGTCTTGCCGGAAATATTCCGGTAAATATTCCAACAATTGTAGACAAGATCATAATCGTAATTACAAAAGTAAGAGGAATATACGAGATATCAAGAAATCCCTCACCCTTAAAAACAGCCATTGTTGAAAGCACCAAACTAAGAATCTTACCTAACATGAAGCCAACTAACAACCCGAATACACCTGCACCGCTTCCCATAATAACCGATTCTGTTAAAAAGAGTTGCTGAACTTCAGTTGTGGTCATACCTAAAGCTTTCATAAGCCCTACCTCCCGTGACCTCTCAAGCAAAGACACTGTTAAGGTGTTAAACATGCCCAAAGAGGCAACAATCAGCGCTACCATACCCATAACACCTAGAACAATACGCAGAGTTCTAAACAAGCTGGATATTTGTTCAACTGTATCTGCAACTGATCTACTCGAGAAACCTATTGCATCAATTTTCTTTCTTACTTCAGTGAGCTGTTCTGTCTCATCAACGACAACTTTTACTTGAGAAAAACTTGAGGTACCTAATGATCTTAAATCTACCAAAGCAACATAGAACAAAGGAGTTGAGTCATCAGGCACGACTCCAACTATCTCATATTCTACGTCTTCCGATTCAATACGTTGTTTCGAATCAGCAACTAATGATGTTGGAATTATGAATGAAGTATTAAACCTTTTACCAATAGCTAGGTTTTCATCAATATTAAGAACTTTAATAGCTGCCCTATTTACAACAGCTTGCTTAATTGCAGAAGAATGAAGGGGCACTTTTTTTACATTTGAATCCTTTTTATCTTCGTTTGGATTTACAATTCTAACCCAATCACCTTCATCAATTATCACAGTGTTTGCACTCGGGCTTGATTGTGCAGCCAGAATATCACCATCAAGAGTTGAGCTTGAAGTACCTAGAACCGTGCCTACTGAGATAGAATTTGATACATCAGCCCTCATATTCACAACTGCCATGTAACCCTCTCTTATAATCTGCTCACCGCTTGCATCTTTTATTTCTAAATATTTGCCATCAACACAAAAAATTTCTTTATCATCACATTCTTGTTCATGCCACAATGCCACTTTACTTTTAACCCAAAGCCCTAGGTCTTCACCTTTTTCATTTTCAACGTACGAACCGGTATTGCTGTCCGACTCATAACTTTCCCCTATTATAGCCTCACCAATTTGTGTTCCTTTAATCCTTTTTGTATAACCCAGAACCGGTCCGGTAGTTGAAGGGGTTGATCTTACTCTAATCCATTTATTCTCATCAATTTCAATCCCCGCTTGGCCTAAGCTCTCACCTAATATAAAACTTGTTTTTGTTGATGCTCCGGCAACTTCCCCTTGAGAATTAATATCAACATTTTTTACCTTTATAGACAGATCATTACTTATGAATATTTTGCCTTTGACCGGTTTTATAGCAGACTTCTCAAGGTAGCCTGTTGTAACACCATAGACTGCCATATCCGTTACAGAGTTTTTATAATTTACTCTGCCAACTGCTGCAATAACCGGAAGTACCTCGGCAACATTTGTGAATTCTTTTATATCTGCGATTATTTTATCGTCGATCTTTACTTTAGATCCTGCTTGCGGAGTGATCTCAGCCTGCTTAAGCTCATCAAGTCTAGCAACCCTTGAGATAACTACATTCTGTAAACCGTAACCGATAGAAACTAAGAAAACGATAGCACCAATACCTATGGATACACCGCCGATGGTTACAAGTGTTCGTGTTTTTTTGACAAGCATGTTTTTAATAGACAGCTGAATTAAATCTGTTCTACTAATTTGATCCGTCTTTTTATCTACTAACTTGGTTATCTTTGTAACATGTCTTAAAAAAGCAGCTTGAAATTTTGATACTGGAAAAAAATGTAGAACTCTAAGTTTACTCGATAGGGAAATAACACCGAAAGAAAAAATATTAAGCATTATTAAAATGTTATAAATTGTGAACTCTTTAAAAGCATCTCTCACTCCTCGTATAAGTACAAAGATCTTAAACGGGGATTTAATTATTCTTAGTAGTAGTGTCAGCAACCTCATCAGTTATGGTCCTTTTCTTACCTAAAAAACTTCCTTGAAATTCTTCTTTTTCTTTACCGGTATATATACCCTCAATTGTCCCATCAAACACCTTAATTGCAGTTTTTGCATACTTCAAATATTCTAAGTCATGCGTAACCATTAAAATAGTCTTTCCTTTATTATTTAAATCCAATAGTTGCTGCATCAGAGCTTGCCCTGACTCAAAATCTAAATTACCTGTAGGCTCATCTGCAATGATGATATCAGGATCAGTAATAAGAGCCCGCGCAAGTGCAATTTTTTGTTGTTGTCCTCCGGAAAGTTCCGTCGGTAAATAATGTGCCCAATTCTGCAGTTTCAAATCAAGTAGCAGTGTACTGGCTTTCATAATTGCATCTACCTTATCCATACCCAGCAATAGCAGGGGGAAAGCAATATTTTCAATAACTGATATAGATTTGATCCAATTAGGCTGCTGATAAACCATGCCAACATGTCTTTTTCTAAACTTTGATCTATCATCTTCATTGCCTAATTTGTAGATGTCATTTTCGAGTATGTAAACTGCTCCTGCTGATGGAATTTCAAGGCCTAAAATCATATGTAGTAAAGTTGATTTTCCGGAACCGGAAGCACCAACAATTACTGCGAAGTCACCGGTATTAATCTGAAATGTAACACCTTTAATTACAGGAATATCCTGAACACCAACTCTAAATGATTTTTGCAGGTTATCAACCCTTATAACAGCAGACATTAGTATTCAACTCCTTTTAAGAAACCAAACACTTCCCCAAGATTTGTTATTACAAGATTCAAAGCATTATCGGACGCTTTAGGTGTTATGGTTACCGTATCAACAGAATTTGCCACATTACCTGCTTTATCTCTTGAGATAGCCCTCAGGTGATAAACCTTCGAGGTATTAAGATTTGAGACAACAACTACATGGTTAAAGGTAAGGTTTTTATCTTCTTGTGATTTTTGAGAGTAAGTCGAGCCTGTTCCTTCTCCAAACTCTACTTGTGAAGTTGTGGGTTCATCTGTATTCCAACTTATAACCAATTGAGCTGTAGCTTCCTTATTCTGAGATAATGCAATACTTGGCTCAACATTAAGGTCAGTTAACTCAGCAGGACGAGTATCAGTTGCAGTTGTAATCCTTTGTGGATCACTCTGTGCTTCGTTACCGGCTCTATCTCGACCTTTTACTACTATAGTATACGGAGTCTCAGGAAGAAGACTTTTAATAAGTACTCTATGAACGCCTTTAATAAGAGCTACATTGACCTCATCTTTGGTGTCTGTAGGATTTGAAGAAGGTGCGTAGGTCACAATTGATGAAACCTCCGTATTAGTTGTCCAAGACACAAGTACCGAAGGCTGGGCAGAATTCTTAATCTGTTGGATCTTAACATCTGTGATCTTAGGTCTTGGTAATGTTTCAAAAGACAATATATTGCCTTCATACTCCTCTTTCTCGCTATCAAATGTGTTTATCTTGTAATAATACTTCGTACCATCTTCAAGAGAATCTATTGTTGTAGCATACGTTGTTGAACTGGTTGAAGTAGATAGCTCCAATGAACCTCCAAAAGCTGCTGTTTTACCATAGTAAATTTTAACTTTTGATGCATCTTTAACTGTATATTGTAGGGTTATAGATGTTATACCTGCTTGCTTTACAGTTGGGTCTGTGACTGTTGGAGCGGGCTGGGTAGTAAAAGTGAACTCATCACTAATTCCCGTATTACCATCCTCATCTGTCCATTTAGCAACAGCATAATACTTTGTACCGGGACTTAGGTTTGTAAGTACAATTTCATGGGCTGAGACTTGATTTGAATTAGACGGCTCGGCATCAAAATAATCATCTGAACTTTTACCATATTGGACTTTAGAATCACTAGTCCTGCTAGTTGACCATGTAACAGTCGCTTGTTTAGTTGTAATTTTTGTAACCTCAGGATCATCTTCTATTGTTGCAGCCTCAGTAAATTTACCTGTAGGTAGTAAAAACACAAATGAAGTGAACGCACCGCAGTTAGAAACACTATCGCAAGCCTTTACCTTGTAATAATAATTTTGTTGAAGCAAATCTGTATCTATATATGCAGCACCCGTTGAAGAGTTGTTCGAATTAACAGATGCAAGGTAGGTATATTCATCAGTGTCTTTTTCAGCTCTGTAAATCTTATAAGCAGAAACACCGGAACCGATATCCTCAGGTACAGCCCACGAGAGAGCCAATCTCCACGCTGCCTGCGATTTTATTGAAACATCAGAGATCTCAAGCCCGACAGGAATTCCCGGAGCTGAAGTATTTGCTGTAAAAGTGACAGAACCATAAGCACCGTAATTAATTGAACCCCCAACATCATCCGAGTTTTTGGCAACTACATAAAAAGTGTTAAGGCCTACCTGAGTTGCAAATGAACTCGCAGATAGAGATGTTGCACCGGCACTGGTATATGTACAGGTAGATTCGGAAGGGAGGCGGTTTACGGTATAACAATAAGTTAGATCAGAGGCGTTTCCGGAAAAATTCTCAGGTTCATCCCAAGAGAATGCATATGAATTAGTAGTATTCGAAGACGGACTTGCGGTAATAAATCTTGGAACAGAAGGTCCGTCGCCGGCATAATAATAATTTACAGAAAGCGGAGTTGCTGCTGTGTTCCCGGCCTCATCCACAACACGTAAATAAAACACGTTAACGTCACTAGAATATGCTGCTGAATCAATCGAGACGGAGCTTTCTGTAATGACTGACGACCAGTCGCTAAGAGGTCCACTGCCTACGCCTGTTTTATATTGGTAACCTGCAATACCAGAACCGGAATCTGTAGCAATACCATCTCCTGAGGAAGGCCATTCAAAAGTAAATGAGTTTGTTGCAGCATAACCCGTTGGTGTTACCGTAATTGTACTTGGGTTAGTAGGAAGTGAATTATCAAACTTATAAGTAAAAGCACTGTAAGTGGTGCTGACATTCTGTGCGTTATCTTTAGACTGTAGTCTTAAATAATACGTACTTCCATTCACAAGATTTGAGGCACTATATGTAGTGCCTGTTTGAAAACTTCCTGCAGTTGAAGGGACGGCAGTACCGTCTGTTCCAAAATATACAAAATAACCTGCAAGCCCTGCGTCCCCAACATCGGCTGCTCCTGCCCATGTAAAAGATGGGGACGGGTATGCGTACCATTCTGTTGACGTTAAAGAAGTACCTCCTCCTGTTTGATTAAGGGCTGTAACTGAAGAGGGCGGTGCTGGGTTTTCAACATCTTCAATAGCTGAAAGACTCACAAGATCGAGTTGAACCTGCTCAGTACCATCTCCTGTAAGTATAGCTTGCCATTTAAAACCTCCTGTCGTTACGGGAAATGACTCTATATTAGTGTTAATAACAGAGTAACTATTTGCGTTTGCAAGAGAAGATGAGCTAACCCAAGCCGAACCGTTCCAGTATTTCCATGTGCTTCCTCCGTCACTTGAAAGCCTGTAATTTATAGTTCCGCCATTTAAATTCTCTGTTGCACTAAAAGCCGAGTAGTTAGCGATATCTTCTGTGTATACTGAAGTAAGTGGGGTGATAGTCTGCGATGCAGTTGAATATGCGGTAGTATTAAAAGAAGTACGAGTGCTTGAACTAAGACGAACCTCATCAATACTACCCGCAAAGAAACCTGAAAGAGTACCGTGGGCTGTACTACCGTAAGAAGCGCCTATCAGTAAATCAAGTGAGGAATCCGGCACTGAAACTGAAATATTTTTTTGAGTATCAAGCACTCCATTTATATAGAGTTTCATTGATGAGCCATTGTAAGTGGCTGCAATGTGCCTCCAATCGGTATTAAAAGAGGAGGCTGTTGATCTTAATACAGCATTATCACCATATGACCAAACCGCCGGATCAACATTTGCAGACTCACCTAGTCCCGCATATAGCTTTCCATTATAAGTTGCTAGTGAATGAACACTCTCAATTATGTTATTTGCCCAACTTGAATTGATAGTATCCCCTCCTACCTTTTCCCAACTTGAGCCGTCATATCGCCAAACCTCACCTTCACCTGCAGTTGTACCCACTCCTGCATAAAGCTTTCCGTTATAAACAGCCATCGACCTAACTCGTTCATAGGTTCCGCTTGTCCAGCTGCTATTTAGATCATTACCACCAATCTGCGACCATGTTGACCCATTGTATTTCCATACAGAAGCATCTCCTGTACTGTTTCCAAGTGCTGCAAACAACTCACCGTTGTACACAAGCATAGATTCAACTACTTCAATCGCAGATCCCCAACTTGACCCTACAGAATCCCCCGCAACCTTGCCCCAGATTGTACCGTTCCATCTCCAAATTTCAGAATCACCTGCTGTGTTACCTAGTGCAGCATACAGGTAACCGTTAAACGGGATCATAGACTGTACTATTTCGTAGTTAGTAGTCCAACCGGAATTGGCACTGTCTCCGCCTATTTTACCCCAAGTAGTACCATTCCACCTCCAAACCTCGGCATCATTAGCGCTATTACCAAGACCGGCATATAAATAGTTTTCATCGGCTGCAAGAGAAGTCACTTGCTCATAGCCAGCTGCCCAACCTGAGTTAAAACTATCTCCTCCAACCTGCGCCCATGTGGTACCGTTATATTTCCAAACCTCAGCGTCCCCTGCAGTACTACCTAAACCAACATATAACTCATTCCCAAAAGTTTTCATTGAATAAACCATCTCATACGTATTAATACCCCAACTGCTGTTTAAACCCTGACCTCCGACTAGTTCCCAAGATGTACCGTTAAACTTCCACACCAAAGCATTCCCTGCTACTGTATAACCGGTACCTGCATATAGATTATCTCCATAAACCTGCATCACCTCAACCGACTGCAGATTATAGTATCCCCAGCTCTTCTTTACATAGTTACCCGCAATTAGAGCCCACGCGCCTTCTGAATATGTCCACATTGTTGCAGAGTTATTTGTTGTGGTTAATCCTGTATAGAGAGCGTTGTTTGCATAGTAAAGATCTGAAACAAATGTGTGAGTATTCGTGAAGCTTGAATTTAACCCATCTCCTCCGATTTTAGCCCATACAGAACCATTCCACATCCATACTTCATTATCGCCTGCCGTAGCACCTAGACCGGCGTATAAATTCGAGCCGTCGTTTGCTAATGAATAAACACCTTCATACGCACCGACATTAGTCCATCCGGAATACAGGTCATCCCCGCCGATTTTTGTCCATGAACCGGATGTAAATCGCCAAACTTCAGCATCCCCTGCAGTAGAACCTAACCCTGCATATAGATCAGTACCAAAATAATCGAGAGATAAAACATACTCATAGTCAGTATTCCAGCTTGAATTTACCCCGTCACCGCCAATTTTGGTCCATACGGTACCGTTCCATTTCCAAACCTCTGCATCAGTAGTTGTCAAACCCAAAGCTGCATATAGATTAGTTCCATCGTTTATAAGTGCGTAAACTAATTCAAAATTTGTGGTCCAACCAGAGTTAAGACTATCTCCTCCAATCTGTGTCCATGAAGACCCGTTCCATCTCCAAACTTCGGCATCATTAGCGCTATTTCCAAGACCAGCATACAAATTTCCACTAAAGTAGGTCAAAGAATAAACACCTTCAAAAGTATTTACTGCCCAACTCGAATTAACACTATCACCGCCAATTTTAGTCCAATCATTACAACCTGAAGCAATTACGCAACTCCAGACTTCACCGTCACCTGCTGTAGTGCCAAGACCCGCATAAAGAACAGTTCCACTAGTTGCCAATGCTAAAACACTTTCATATGTACCACCATCCCAACCAGAATTAAGCCCATCCCCACCCACCTGCACCCAAACCCCTGAAGAATATTTCCAAACTTCTGCGTCCCCGACAGCATTGCCTAGTGCAGTATATATATCCGAGCCAATGGCTATGGTGTCGTTGACAGCCAACTTCCCGTTTAAATCCCAACTACTGTTAATGTCATTCCCTGCTTCTTGTGACCATGCAGTAGCAGATGAGTTAGCTATCTCGTATGTAACTTTTCCGGTCTGATTATCGTAATAAAGTGAATAGTCCCCTTTATCTACAAGGCCTTGACGACCCTCACTTGTAGCGGGTAAAAAAGGTGCACTTAATTTAGACCAAAGTTCGATAGAATGGTTCTGCCCAAGAGAGATAGCTGAAGAGTCACTCACATCTATTTTAGAATTTGTCCCTCCAAAGACTAAGCCGTTATTCAATATACCTGCACCAAAAGTACCATTGGCAACATTCCCGTCACCAGACTTTGAAGACGCGTCGTCTGCAATGACACCCCCTGACTCATCCAGATGCAATAGAAGTTCTGTGGCTGAATCATCAGCATAATTCTGCACTTTATGTTTTACAACTCCTCCGGTAATTTCAAGTAAAGAACTATCAGAGGTTGTGTAATCACCGGGAGTAGAAAAATCCCAATTGGTTGTAACTGTATCTCCTTCTGCAAATGTTTTAACAAACTTAGTAGAGAGAAGTAAGCAAATAACGAGAAGGGGCATTATAATCACAAACAACTTCAGCACTAAAGGTCTTGGTTTTCTTTTGCGCAAATAGCTGATTTGAGTTTTCATAGCAGGCAAGACATAAAAATTACGCCTGTCTAAATTGTAGGTAGATAAATATAAGTAGTCAATGGATTTAGGTTTAAACAAAAAGATAAACTGTATTTATATATAGACATATATAAATTAAATATGAGGGAAAATGAGAAAAAGCCCATTTGCTATCTATACAGCAAATTGATAGCATATATACATGCATCAAAAGAAAGAGAATCTTTTGGTTGTCTCGGTTATAGTATCCAGCGTACTCACTGCTTTTTATCTTTTTGATGTAAATTACTTTCCTAATACAAGCATTGCTTTTCTATTCTTCTTATTAGCTTCAGCTGTTTATGCACTTAAACAGAATCGAACCGGATTTCACACTGCTGTCTACACCTTGATACTCTTATTATGCTTTTTTTTATTAGTCAGGAGCAGTCACATCACCACCGCACTTAACGTTTTTGTCATAGTATTTTTGGGCTCAATTTTATCGATTACAAACAAGGCAGAAGAACGACTTATCAATCTGGTCGCAAGCCCTATCCTTGTAGTTGCTCAAACTATTAGAGAAAGTAACAGCTTTAAACTTAGGCTTAGAAATGAATCTAAAAGCACATCAGTAAATCATAAAGATAAGCTTATAGAGTCCATTTCTGTTGCCGTTATTTCTCTAATTACATTAGTAACAATTAGCATCTTGCTAGGATCCGCCAACCAGCAGCTTGGAAATTTCTTACAAACAGTAGTCAGTTTGTTTAAGCTCGAGAGACTGCTGAACTTTCTAGGACCTTACCTTCGTATTGAAAGGATAGTTGTTGCGGTCTTTTTATCTGTCATGACCCTAAAGTATCTTTCTTTCATCAAATTAAAAGGCGTATTACCTAAACCTCATAAAGTCTTGGATAGAAAACTTGATTTAAGAATACCACTGCTTATTGCATGTATACTTATTACTGTCTTTTTTATATTTCAAATTGATAGTAATTTTACAAGTAACGAAAGCTTATCCAAACAAACCAATGATATATTTGCACAATTAAGTGCAGTGTGCGTTGTGGTATTTATTTTACTGCTTAATAATAAAACAAAAGATAAACTTTATAACACAGTAAAAATAATATTATACTTCCAACTGGTCTATCTAATAATTTTTGCACTTAAAAGTGATATTACATATATACGGGAATGGGGACTTACACATAAACGATTATATGGGCTAGTGGTTATTACATGGGTTCTGGGAATGTACGGGCTTTATGTTAAGTATATGGATAAAACACAGATCACTAAAAAGTTCTATGAACTTGGAATTATCTTTACTGCATTGTTATTAATCGTAGTTAACATGCTGAATTTCGATTATCTAATTTACAAATACAAACCGAGTACTCACACACGACCAATAGATCATGATTATTTATCAAAGCTTTCTGCTGATACCGGATTGCATCAGGATCATATACACGAGCTTTGGAGAACACAATCTAGTTCGGAATCACTCGATACGGAGTTAAATTTTATAATGCAATTGCAGGAAAAATACGATACGTTCGATATAAGAGTTTTTAACTATAGTGAATATCTACAATACAAAAATATTAAGAATATGTATAGCAAGAATAATGGAAATACTTTACCTCCACTCAAACCGGAATAATTCACAGTCACTATCTATTGGTTTAAGTCAGTGGTAGGAAACACCTAATATTTTAAGTAAGAAAAGTTATGAGTTACTGTTTTTTTGGTAAAGTACTGTCTAATACGCAATTACTTGAGTGAATAATATAAACACTACTATCTGTTTAAATTAAATCCCGAGTGTTTAAACTCGAACATTCACTGGTGAGGGCGGTGGGGATCGAACCCACGACACCCTGGTTAAAAGCCAGGTGCTCTACCACTGAGCTACGCCCCCTCAAGTAGCAAAAAAAGGCCATAGGTAAGCCTTTAAACTAACCACGCTATTGTACACTAAAACTACTTACCATTCTACAATATAGTACTGCAACAACCAATAGAGCTGAAGGTATATCAAACATTAAAATGGAAACGGTTAAATTACAAATGCAAACTCCCCAATTTCGAGGTTACTTTTATCAAAGTGTTACAAAACAATGTGATCTAATTCTGTCTAACAAATGGTTGTTATTTAAACCTCGGCTTTAGACAAAAATTGTTTTAAAGCCTCAATCGCTGAATCCATATCTACCGATCTTACAATAAAAGAGATCTCTGAATATGTAGAAACTACCTCTATAACATTAACTCTTTTAATGGCAAGGGCATATATTAAGCTAAAGATTGCGTTTGGGACTTCAATATATTCCTTCTGATCAAACCTGACAGTAATACCAACTAGATTTGTATACTCACCTTTTGGAACTACATTAAAATGCCGGACTAAATCTTTTTTAAATTCATCATCACATATGATAGTAACCTCGCCCAATCCCTCCGTAATAGTAAAAAAGCCTTTATTCAACCACACATGAGAAAGGGCTGACACTTTCTTAATAATATCAGTGGTCTTTTCAAAAGTTATTTCAAATAGAGATGCCCTTATACTAATGTCTTGTATCAATATGTCAGGTTTAAGAGGATTTATTTGTGCAATCAATAAAGGGATGCAACGAGTAAGAGCCACGACCAATGTTCCAAGTCTTACCTCTTTTTTTGTTTCATGCTCCACACTAGATTTAATTTGCTTGGCATAGGCGCTAAGATTGAGTATTCCAAGCCTTGCTGCTTCTAATGCTATGTTGTCATCACTGAGCTTCTTGTTAACGATCTCGCTTACTTTAATCACTTGGTGATTGTAACATAAAACACACATTGTACGTGTTTGTTACAAAATCGTATTAATTTCACACTACATTTTTGCTATGCTACTATGTTTTCTGCATGACTCTTATTAATAAAAACTTAGCGATAGTTGGAGGAGGCCCTGCAGCACTGTACTTGTTAAAAGCCGTTGTAGAGAAAAATGTTAAAAATATAAACATCTCGATATTTGAAGCTTCGAATACATTTGGCACTGGCATGCCATACTCAAACTACTGGAATTGTCTAGAGCACGAGCTAAATATCGCTTCTAAGGAATTACCGGAACTTAAAATAGAACCTCATATATGGCTTAGAAATCAAGATGTGGCAATCAAGAAAAGCTACGGCATTAAAGACAGCGAAATAAACGAAGATATAGTTTTACCTAGAATTCTTTTCGGTAAATACCTCGAAGAACAATTTAATTACTACTTAAGTAGATTAATGGATTCCGGTATAAAAGTTAAGTTGTATCCAAACGAAAGAATTGAAAAAATATCAAAAAGATACAACTTTACTCTTAAATCAGCTCGAAATAGTTATTTTTTTGACACAGTAGTAATTGCCACCGGACATGTATGGCCGGAAAAGAATCTTGATAAAGATTATTACTACGTATCACCCTACCCTTTAAGTAAATTACACAGTATTAAGGACAAGAACATCGGCATTATTGGCTCTTCCCTGACAGCTATTGATGCTATAAGGAGTTTAGCTCGTGCTAACGGAGAATTTATAGAGCAAAATAATGGCGTTATATATAGAACCACCAATAGCAGCTCTAACTTTAGAATTACAATGCACTCTAGAAAAGGGCTACTACCTAATATCAGATACCACCTAGAACACCCAAGAATAAGAAAGTATGAATATATTTCTGAACTTGAAATCAGAGAGAATATCGCAAGCAACAACGGACTACTGTCACTTGATTATATCTTTAATAAGTCGTACCTAGATACCATTAAAGTGAAAGATTATAATACTTATAAAGAGATTAAAGACTTGGGTATAGAGGGTTTTTATAAATATTACTTCGAAAGAGAAGGCATTAAAAACTTCAATCAATATGAATTAAAGCTTTCAGAAATGAAAAGAACTGAAAAGGACAGATCCCCTATCTACTGGAAGGAAGCTTTAGAAGATACTATTTATACCCTTAATTTTCACGCTAAAAACCTAAGTGCAGAGGATACGATCGGACTTAGAAAATATATTATGCCCGTTTATAACCACCTTGTAATGTTTGTACCATACAGATCAGTTGATGAACTTATAGCACTTCATAAAGCCAATGTTTTAGATAACATTGAACTTGGGTTTGATTCAGAAATAAGAGATGGACAAATACATACACAGAATAAAATTCTACAGTACGATCTTTTAATAAACTGTATAGGTCAGAAGAATTTGAATATAGAAGACTTCCCTTTCAAAGACTTGGTAAGAGAAAATTATGTTACTCAGGCAAGTATTAAAATAACCAATTCAATAAGTGAGGCATTAACACAAGGTTGTAGTATATATGAAAATCAACTATACCTACCAGGTGTTGCGATAGATGACTCATTTCAATCCCTGAGTGATAAAATGGAGCCGACTGGCCTTTATATACTGTCAATTCCCCTTATCAGAGGCTTTAATCCAGATTTATCTGGCCTTCCACTTCTTAACGATGCTGCTGAGTTGGTGATAGACAATATTCAATAAGTATGATGATTGGTGAACCTTGAACTTATCAACTGGAACTCTTTGATTGACTCAATGGTTCAAATTGCCAACAAACTTGAGAGGTTCTTGAAACCAGATATTTCACTGACACCTATCATATATATCTAATACCTTCGAACATTACCAATACCGAGTTGAAAGCTGCGGTGCTATATAATTAGTACATAGAAATCCCGGATAACCTAAAAAAACTTTATAAACACTGGAATTACCACACTGTTAAACCAATACTAAAAACGAATACTGACATTGATCCAGATGTATTAAATAAAATATATCTAGTAATCACAGAAAGAATGCTTATCTGGGAAAGGCGCCAAAGAAATGAGAAACCTCCCTATACAGAAGATTATATATTAACTAAATATAGGTTTTGTAATATATACCGTGAATTAGAAAGATAAACTATAGAAATACACAAACGACTAAAGTTCCTTGAATCAGATTTTGATACTTGGCTTTTAAATATCCTTTTCAGCAGGATGGTTTGTAATCCAGAAACAGTTGCTAAGGTTGGTTTCTAAATTATGACTTGTCAAATAATCAAATCGTTAAGGACAAGTTGATAAATTTACAAAGACCTAAATACGGCATGGCTCATATTTTTCCTATTAGACTAGTGAAAAAAGTAGGTTGTGAAAATGGAGAAGAGTTTTTTTTGTGATTATCTACCTACGGTAACTAGGAACTGTGCCTATGTGATTGAGGATTTTGATAAAATGTCTGCAGTTCATGCACTCAAAAAGATACTTCCATACTTTGGTCTCACCCTCAAATTTCACTGGACAGAAACGATTATAGACATTGCCTATCAGTTTCCACAGTTCATAGATTTATACAAAAGATTTACAATTGGTCCTGGATCTATTCCTACAATGAGCAGACTTAATAGTAGCGTGTTCCCTGAAGACACTTGTCAAAGTTTGATGAGCTTAGGTATTCCGACCTTTCCTTACTTAACATATGAAGGTAAAACAATCTGGTTGTCTACAGAGAACTGGGAAGGGATTGGCTGTGTGTTTAGAAAATATACAAATTTAGAATCGGGAACTGGTAGAAAAAGGCTTTATACTAATAAATAACTTTTATCAAAGTAATTCCAAAAGTATCTTTTTAAGTTCTTGGGCTGTTCTTCTTTTGGAGATTTCTTTTTCTTCCTCTGTTTGTTCACTATGTGGTTTCTTAAATAAAGAAGAACCCTCTAAACTACTCATCGGCCATCCAGGTTGCCTTACCTTTGATGTAGGTGAAAAGAACATTATTGGATGATCTAAACCAATTGTTTTGACCTTTCCCTCTGGGGTTGCTATACAGTAAGCGATACGCCATTTTCCAGTGCGTTTCTCAACTGGTACTGCTGCTATCGCTTTTTCCCAATGTTGTATTAGTTGATCATCGTTCGCCTCGTCTTTTCCATTTATTCTCCTAACATGAGTGCCTGGTTGTTCTGATTCGGGTAAGAAATCTACATACAGTGCTTCATCCTCAGAAAATACTGGGAAGCCTGTTTTTAATGTGTAAAAAGTTGCTTTAATCTCTGCATTTTCCTCTGCTGTAGTTCCCGACTCGTTGGGTTTATCTATAATGCTAAACGAATCTAATCCAACAACCTCATCTGAAATCTCACCAAGTATAGTTTTGTAATAGCTAACCTTAGCTGGGTTTTTAGTTGCAATAACCAATTTTTTAAATTTAAACATATCATTTTAGAAAATGTGAGGTTGTTGCATGATTACAACCTCACTTTAAATTCTTACTCAAAGACACATTCTATTACATTACTATCGTTGCCAAGCAAAAAGATGGCATCAACATACTCTCCTGCTAATACTTTTGGAACCCAGTATGCGTTATCATCCCACATTCTGGATGTTGGCAGATCCGCAACATCAAACCACAACGGTTGCATAGCATCAGTCTCTTGTGGAACCCCATCCCAATCTTCTACCACATATACTTGCACGTCCTGTTGCCATTTTGGCCTATCTGGATAAATGAATCGCACTCTACCCATTTTTATAAAACTTTTTACTGTAACTCCGATTTCTTCCTGCACTTCACGGATTAGGGCTTCCTCCGGAGTCTCGTTCTGGAATTCTGGGTGATCACCTACCTTGCCTCCAATACCGGCAATTAGATTCTCACCTAAACCCAGTGAAACTTTCTTTCTCAGACCAAGTAGTACTTTATTTCCTTTCTTAAAGTAGCAAACAACAGCAGGAACAAACACAACACCTTGTTTTAGCCTAATCTGTATTTCACTCATTCTTTTGCCTCCTAATCATTTGATGAAAGTAATTTAACATAAACTAAAATAATGTATATGCACATATTGCACATGTTTTGTGCATGTATTATGCTATGACAATGAAGATTTACTTTACATGTTCCACAGCCGAATTTTTTAAATATCGGGATTCTTACTTTGGAATAAGAAACCTACTAATATCTGGGGGATACACCCTCACAAGAGATTGGTTACCACATACTGAGGATGCTTTAAAACAGGGTAGACTGGATATGACCAGAAATATCAAGCAGATTTATCAGGAATGTATCAAATCTATAAAGGAAGCAGATTTAGTAATAATTGAAGATACTGTTTCAAACTTTAGTACCGGTCATCAAATTACAGTCGCTTTACAAAACAAGAAACCTACTTTGGTATTATGGCAAGGTAAAAAACATAGGCAGTTCAATCAAATGTTTATACACGGAATAGACTCAGATATTTTGCAGGTTTCTGAATATGAACCCGAAAAGTTAGCTGAGACAATAAATACTTTTATAAACAAATATGAAAATGCTTCTGAACGAAACAGATTCCATCTGATTCTAAACAATGTAGAAAGAAATTACTTGGATTGGGCACAATTTACAAAAAATAAAAGTAGGACAAAGGTTATAAAAGAAGCGTTAAAAAGTATCATTGATTCAGATACAGAATACGATAAATATCTAAATAAGCACGATTTTTAATTAACATTTGGGTGCTTCCTAAAAAATAACTAAAATTGAAGATACTTTATAAAGAGTAGAACAATTTATAATTACAATTATATATAGGGTTTTTAACACAAAGGTTTAATTTAATCGTGTTTTTTAATATCTTTGAGAAGTAACTTATCCTCTGTTTTTATTTTGCTTTTCACTTTTTTTATATCCTCCTCTGCGGGAAGTGCCTCAGGGCTTATCCCACTCTTAGCTAGCATATCCCTCATATTGCGATTGTTTTTAACATGTTCATCTGTCAATGGTTGCTCGCCCTTTATACTTGGATTTTTCTTTACATTTAAACTAGTTATCTCATTAGCTAAATCTTTTGCCTTAATAGTTACCGCGGGTAAAAAATCTGCTAAAGGTCTACTATCTGAAACGCCTAATCTGTTTTTCATATCCTGTGTATTCAATCCACCAAACAATGCTGAATCTCCTTTACTTTTTATACGAGCAAAACCCATATGATCTAGTCCTCGTTCAAACAATATGCCCGACAGGTTCTTTTCCGAAATAGATAATTTTTCTCTTGCCTGCAACCTTTCCCATTCTTGTAGTCTTTGTTCAATAACTTCTTGCTTTCGTGTTTGAACGGCAAAATAAGTCATTGCAAAAGCAATCTCCGGCTTCTTAGGGTCTCCATTTTGAGCTATTAAGTAACAAGCATATCTGGTTAATAATATGTCAGATACCTCTTTTTGAGCCCCCTTACCCATTTGGATCTTCTTGCTGATGTCGACAAAATGATCAGAAACCTTTTGTTTAGCGTTTTCACATGCTATTTTTGCCTTACTTATTACATTCTCGAAATTTCGCCATTGGTCGTAGCCCAACAATTGCTGTAACTCTCTAGCATACCAAAACTCGGTATCTCCCTCATTGTGAACAAATTCCTCAAAATTATTATAAATTCTCGTAATAAGCTCTTTTTCCATATATGTCATATTATACCAAACCAAAGCCAAGTATCTTTACCATCTGAGTTCTAATTCCAAATGCAACGCTTAGAATATTCATATGCATAAACAACTAACCGCTGCATATCGGAAAGCACTAGAGGTATTGCTTAACGAACAGTATACATTTAATGACATATCAACGAGACTAAAGGTGGATAGACCAACAATTGCAGGGAAATCGCCAACAGCTCTACGCCAGCCGGGTACTTTGCTAATATCGCCAGATGAATATTACCAGATTAATGTATTAAAATTATCAAGAGACGAGGTTGTTGCATTTGGATCTAGAATCTAGGTCTGTTCAAGTTAAACGAGGATTATGCTAAGTCAAAAACTTCTTTGGTGACCCCAAGGGGAATCGAACCCCTGTTAACAGGATGAAAACCTGACGTCCTGACCACTAGACGATGGGGCCATCTAGCCATAAAGCCTCAAAATTATACCATAAATGGTGATTTATTCACCAAGATCATAAGAAGTATAAAACTAATTAAAGTGCTAAAATGATGCATATGGGAGCTCTGTTTATAAAACTTCTCATACCGATACAGGCATTCTTCATATCAGTTTTACCGGTCAGTTCATTTACTGAAGGCGGTACCAGCCAACCGAAGTCTTTCTTACCACACCAAGCCCAAGACAGACATGAAAGAACTGTTGCGAGCCTCATTTACAGAGGTTTATTTAAGTATGATATATATGGCTCAATTACACCTGACCTTGCAGAAACTTGGAAAACTTCGGCAGATGGTATTTCCTACACCGTTACAATTAGGAAGAATCAAAAGTGGTCGGATGGTTCCACTATCACAGCAGATGACATCATCTACACCTCATTTAACCTGCCACAACTTAGAGATGTAGCAACCGATAAAATAGACGCTAGAACTGTCAGGTTTACATTACCAAATAGATACGCCCCTTTTTTAAACTTACTAACAGCACCGATAATGAAAAACGAAACTATTAAGAATGATAGCCCTCTAATGCCTGTGTCTAGTGGTACCTACAAGATAGTTTCCGTGAGAAAACAAGGACCTGAGGTTAAAGAAATTTCCCTAATAAACACAACGCAATCTCCGAACTTTAAGAAGTTAGTATTTAAGTACTATGCTAACAACGAGGAACTTCTAATTGGGGCAAAACTAGGAGAGGTCGATGGGTTCATACATCCCGATGACTTAGACATCCCATCATTTAGGAATTATAAGTTCCCACTTCAAAGTGTATATTATGCAATTTACTTCAATCTTCAAAACGAGACTTTAAGTAATAAAGACTTAAGACAAAAGATGGAAAAGGTATTACCTAAAGACAGGCTCGTTTCCATATATGGTATCCCTGTTCAAGGTCCTATAAGTAGGAGCGTTTTTACAGACGAGAGCTTGAGCTTTGATTCTTACGATGAATTATATACCGACGATCTGTCTGGTACACACAAGCTTATACTAACCGCACCGGATTTGCCGACACATAGAACACTTGCTAGGCAAATTCAAGAACTGTGGGAGGATAAACTAGATCTTGATATTGAATTAAAATTTATAGATCCGGATAAAATAACGGATACAGTTGTCAAACCTCGAAGATATGAATTACTATTATACGGCCAGGAAATAAGTAGAGACCCGGATAGATATGTTAACTGGCACTCGACTCAAAAGAATTATCCAGGTCTAAACCTTTCTGGCTTTGAGCAAGTAAGAGCTGATAGGGCTCTTGAAGAAGGCAGAAATACGCTTCAAAATGAAAAAAGAGTAGTGCACTACAAACAATTTCAAAAAGTTGTACATGAGGAAACACCGGCCATATTCCTCTACCACCCCTATGTTAACTACTACATAACTGACTACATTTCTAATGTAGGTGAAAAATACACTTTCACTTATGCTGATCGATTCTTAGATATAAATGCGTGGGTGCGAAAAATAACCAATTAATGTTAAAATAGCAAGGTTTATAGTGGTGACTGTAGTTCAGTGGTAGAACGCCGCCCTGTGGAGGCGGATGTCGTGGGTTCGATCCCCATCAGTCACCCCAAAAAATAAGTTTGTTATATTAACATCTCTTTCTATACCCCAAATGTATAATTGAAGCCACCTGTACTGCTATACTGTTTTTATGAGCAAAGACTTACTTATCATTTCAGACCAGCTGCAAAAGGATGCTTATTCTATAGTAGAAAAACTACAATTAGAAACTGTATTAGGTAAAAGCTTTGTTGTAAAAGTTGTGGGGAGTACTGTTTATAACCTTATGACCTGGAGGGACTTAGATTTTGACCTTGTTACACCAGTTCTACCGGATAACAAAGTATATTTTACTTTAGTAAAATATTTATTTAACTTGCCTGAAGTTAAAAAGCTTACTTTAGTCGATAACAGAAACTTGGAAGGACGGGATAGACCAAGAAGCTTGTATATTGGACTTCAATACATAGATTCAAAAAACGAGATATGGAAACTGGACATTCGTTTATTACCAAAAGAAGATGTTGTTACAGATAGAGTTGCAGATTTGGTACACGAGAAGTTAACTGATACGTTTAGGCACTACATTTTGGAAATTAAAACCAAAGTACATAATAATCCTAAGTATCATAAAAGTTTTTCAATTACTGATATCTATAATGCAGTACTTTTAAAAAATATTACGGATTTAGGGGGTTTTGAATCTTATTTAAAGACCGTGGGCAAATCTCTTTGAACACTAATATTTCCTTTAATATTTGGCTCAACTTAGCCCCCACCACAGACCCCAAAGTGCCTATTCAATAAACTCACTAATATACCTTCCTCTATTAATTAACTGCGCAGCTAAATGAAGGGAATGGGGATCATTTAAGAGACCTGAGATTGTAAAACTATCCATCAGATTAAGCATTTCTGCATGTAGTAACGTGTAGTACACATCCATAACTTTTTTCTGTGGATAAACATTATGATTATTCCATTGCTTAAGTACATTATTTCGATAAACTCGTTCTGCAACCTTGCTGGTGGAAATGTGAGTATATAAATCTCCTACTGTAAATATACCCGACACCTCATCGGGCTGGATGCCCAACCTGGAGGCCACAGCTCTTAGCATAGGGATTGCAGTCACCGCTTGGATAATCCCACGTTCGTAACCATCTTTTGTCGATCTATTTAATGGGCCGGAAATAAAAAGCGGATCTACTCCGGCTCTTAGAGCAAAAACAGCCTGAAGTTCTTCCGATGTACGTCCCACCCTTTCTATACTAGGATGTATATGAGCAGTTATTCTCTGAACCTCGCTACATCCCAAATATACAAGTAACTCATAAGCAATGAATCTCTCAAATATCATTTCATTATAAAATCTGCTTCCAGAATCTTTAAATTTCGCGAGAATAGTTGATTTCATTGCATCTAATTCCTCCCGGCTCAACTGCTCTAATTGAGTTAGATATCTCTCTGAAGCCTTTGACAATTCAACAATCTCCTCTTCAATAAAAGCGGGGTGTGTACAACAAAGTTGCTCGTGCTCATAACCTACAGCATATTGGCGTTTCTCACCTGCAAATTTTTCATAGTCAACGCCTCTTTGAGCCAGCCTCATTGCAAGCTTTGGTGATACAATAGTAGATTCAGATCCTCTAATTGCATGTCTATGTAAGCAAAAGAATATTTGGCTCAGGTCCATACCAGATTCAGCAAATAACGTCAAAGCTTCGTAGTTCCAAGCACTGCCGTCACCTATAGGACTAAATGCAATCTCGTCCTCACGAGAAAGTAAACCTCTCACAAGCTTAGAAGTACTATGTACATTAGGAAGGCGCCTAGTTGTTGATAGCGGAGCAATTGTTGTGACGGGGCTTCCAGGCATATTTAATGTTCTCAGTGGTTGAGAAATAATTCCGAGATCGTGAGATATAGCTGTATTAAGTAAATCCCTATCTACATCAGGTTTATGTGTCTGCACATCTTGCTCTGACTCATGCCCAGCAGGCACTTCAAATGCAATAGTCATACAGAAAGCTTAGCATAATGGCAATCTTATCGTAATCATCTCAATTAATTTTAGAGTTTCTTAAAACACATATTTACTTAACAACACCATAGCCTAAGCTAAACATTAAACTTAATATCTTTTCTAAAGTAATAAAATTCTAAAAAGCTATCTAGGTTGTCTAAGATATAGTCTTTATACTCTTTTGAATATAAGGGGTTGTCACCCAAACTCACTTCATTACTTAGTACACTACCCTCTGTCCAGAAACGCCTAAAATCTTCAACTGTAAGACCGTGACCTGTAGTATTTGCATGCAAATCCAAGGCGTGTGCTGGAATGAATATTCTAGGCAAATCCATGGGCTTGTCATTTCCAACAGAAGCCTCAGATTCATCTAAGACAATATCCATAACAAATCCGCAAATATGCAAAACGCCTGCCATCAATCTATCATTTTTACCCGGCTTCATTCTTAAAGTCATCTGGTACGCCTGCTTGATGTGAGTTTCCCAAACCGTCATAACATCTTCCAACGCGCCCCAGGCTGTCTCTTCAAAGTTGTTTCCCGACATCGCTAGAGATACAAAGCATTTAACAGAGTTAATTAAGTCTCTTGTCTTTAGAAAATCCTGAAGATGCTCCCTGGTCTCACCGTTTAGCGCTACATCTTTGGAGCTCTCATTGAAATAATCACGATTAGATGCAACATACTTAAGAAGCACAAAGTTTAACACCTCATCTGCAAATCTGTTTTTTTTGGAACCACAAATTAGTCTTACGCATTCATATATTATATTAAAGCTATAATCTTTCAAAAAATGTTCGTAAGAACTGCATACATATGAATAAAGGCCTAAATTGCCAAGACCCACATCTTCTGCAGTAATTGTAATAAGTCGTTGCCACAATTTATTTTGGAACTGCTCACCGGAGTCAAACAATTCTTTTGCTACAGCCAAAGAATTAAGTAACTGACCTCTGCGCAATTCTTTATTAATAACAGAAAAAAGTACACGTGCATTATAATTATTTTTAGTTTGAATATTTTTCCAATCAATATCTTGTTTAAAGTCGTTTAGCACATTCTGTCCTTCAAGATAGTAAAGTAATCATTAGCAGCTTTATCCCAATTGAACTCTAATGCTATACCACGATTCAATTCACTTGGGGTGTTATCCTCCAAATACATAGCCTCTAGATTGTTAAACGCATCAATCCAATTCGACTTCTCTCCAAGTTTTAATAATCTGCAGTCCGGAGAATTTTGAGTAATTTCATTATGAGGTACAATATCCGAAGCTAATATACGAGCTCCGGCAGACATACCTTCCAAAACCGTAAGGCCAAATCCCTCATATTCAGATGCCGAACAAACACAATAGGTTTTTCTATACAGGCTTGCAAGAAACTTATAGTCAGCTACTTCTGGCAGTATACTAATTGAATTGTGTATTTTGTATTTTTTGATCATCCGATCTTTGGAACATCCTTTTATCTTGGAATTCGGGCCTATTAATATCAATTTCCACCCACACTTAGGCAGGCTTGACCCAAGAAAAGCATCTGCTAAGAAATCTAAATTTTTATATTCGTTAAACGCACCTGTATAAAGGATAGTTCTATCTTTTAAATCCGAAACAAATTTGTCTGATGATACACCGTTTGGAACGACCTTGAATCTGCTATTATCTATCTTAAGCCTTTCACTCACCTCAGTAGCAGTAAAGCTAGATACAGCTACTAAGCAGTCTGCTTGTTTCAACGTCAAAACGTTAATATACCGACGGATAGTTCGTAAAAAAGTGGCTTTACCTCCTTGCAACTCAGGTCGTATAAACCCCATCAAGTCATGTATTGTCACTAAAACAAAGGCATTCTTGGAAAACCTAAAAGTGCCGTAATTCTTCATATACCAAAATACATCTATATTCTTGATAATCAGGTAATCAATTAACTTTTTGCGAAAAAATCTTAAGCAACTTACTTTATAGGTATGGAATGTAATTTTAGAGACAGTAGTACTAGCTGAGTCTAAATTAAACTTAGTTCTAAATTTGATGAGGTTTTCTCTACTACCTATAATTACAAAATTTAAACCATTTCGTTTCATAAGTCTTGATACCAACTCATAACCTACAATCGATATACCTCTATTACCAATATAATCATCCGCGTAAATCGCTATATTCATTGCTTGAGATTTTAACACAGTATACAAGCTCACAATAAGTACATAGCTAGTAACGATTCGTTGAACCCAAATATAACACGCGATTATGCAAAGAGGCATGGGTAAAGACTACCGCTGGTTCTAGAAGCTTACTCGAACAGGAAAATCACA
>ERZ724505.64-NODE-64-length-64429-cov-7.485180_pt1 | contig 64429 bp, 49 predicted proteins | sample MGYA00376038_ERZ724505 | MGnify/ENA primary metagenome ERZ724505 (study PRJEB28724, sample SAMN07190884) | wastewater metagenome | isolation source: effluent of sewage treatment plant in Hong Hong | place: Hong Kong | collected 2016-03-17 ... | reverse complement strand
ACACGGGCCATTTCGTAGAGCAGTTCTTCCAGCACCAGGGGCTTGCTGGCAAATCCGTCCATGCCGGCGGCAATGGCGGCCTGGCGATCTTCCAGTTGCACGCTGGCCGACAACGCGATGATGGGGGTGCGGGGTTGGTGTTGGGCCGATTCGATCTGGCGGATGGCGCGGCAGGCGCTCAGGCCATCCATGACAGGCATTTGCACATCCATCAGTATCACGTCCACGGGGGCCTCGGCCACGCGGTCCAGGGCCTCTTGGCCGTTGTGGGCCAGCACCACCTGATGCCCCCGGTCGGTGAGCACCACGCGCAACAAGTCGAGATTGGGCTGCACGTCGTCCACCGCCAGAACTTTCAAGGGGCGCCCTGGACGGGGGGCATGGGCCACCGGGCTGAGGCGAGTTGGGTCATGGGGCTGATCCTGACTTTCGGGCAGGGGCAGCAGCACGTGAAACACACTGCCCTTGCCGACTTCGCTGTCGGCCCAGATTTGCCCCTCCATCAAGGCCACCAGCTGCTTGCTGATGGTGGTGCCCAGGCCGGTGCCGCCAAAGCGCCGGCTCATGGACACATCGGCCTGCGTGAAGGCCTCGAAGATGTGGTTCAAGCGATCGGAGGCGATGCCGATGCCCGTGTCTGCAATCTGGAAGTGCAGGCTGTCGGCCTGCCGCTGCACAGTCAGCGAGACCTGCCCGTGTTCGGTGAACTTGATGGCGTTGCCCAGCAGTTTCAACAAAATCTGGCGCAGCCGGTGCGGGTCGCCATGCACGAACTCTCCCACATCGGGCCAGACATGGCTGCGTAAAACCAGGTGCTTGCGTTCAGCCTGGATCGATTGCTCTGCGCACAGCTGTTCGATGAGCTTGTGCAAGGAGAAGTCCATCAACTCCAGCTCCACCGCGCCGCGCTCCAGCTTGGAGGTGTCGAGGATGTCGTTGAGCAGGTGCAGCAGGCTGCGGGCCGACTGGTGCACGATTTCCAGTTGTTTGCGCGGCCCGCTGGGCAGCTCGCCCATCAGGGCCAGTTCGGTGAAGCCCAGTATCGCGTTCATGGGCGTGCGGATTTCGTGGCTCATATTGGCCAGGAAGGTGCTGCGGGCCTGCGCAGCTTGCTCTGCCCGCTCCTTGGCCAGCATCAGCGAGGCTTCCATGTCGTGCCGCTCGGTGATGTCCAGCAGCACGCCGTCTACCCAGGGCGTGTCGCCATTCGCATGGCGGATCACATTGCCTTTGCCCCACATCCAGCGCAGTGAGCCATCGCGGTGCCTCAGCTGGAATTCCAGCGTGAAGTGGCGTTGTTCGCGTGCCGCTTGCTCCACGCGTTGGGCTACTTCGGTGATGTCGGCTTTGTCGACCAGGTCGGTGAAATAACGGCGTGGTTTTTCGCCCAGGAAGTCGCTGGCAGGGTAACCCGTCAGGGTTACCGCCGCGTCGCTGATGTAGAGCATGGGCCAGCCCCGCTCCATGCGGCAGCGGTAGGAAATGCCGGGAATGTTGCTGATCAGCGAGCGAAACTGTTGCTCGCTTTTGCGCAGGGCGGCCTGCATCGTCTGGCGCTCGGTGATGTCGGAGACATAGGCCACGTACATCTGTTCATCCAGCATGGGCATGCGGCCCAGCACCAGCCGAATGGGCACTTCGGATCCGTCGCGGCGCACGCCACTGGTTTCGCGCTCGACCCCGATCAGCGAGTCGCTTTGCTGCAGCAGGCCCGCAAAGTCGTGGCGAGCCTGGGTGCGAAAGGGTTCGCCCATCAGCAGCAGCACGCTTTGGCCCAGCATTTCCTCGGTCGGCCAGCGGTAAATGCGCTCGGCCCCCCGGTTGAATTCGTGGATCGTGCCTTGCGCGTCGAACACGATGATGGCGTCCAGCGAGGTGTCGCTGATGGCGCGCAGGCGCGTTTCCTTGGACTTCAGCTCTTGCACCAGCAATCGGTATTGCGCCAGGCCGCTGGCGGCGGCTACCAGGGCCGTGCCCACCAGTGTGACCAGGGTGATGCTCAGCGCCAGGGTACTGGGGTCTTGCAGGGTGCTGATGTCGGTCGAGGGAATGGGCCCAATGAAGCGGGCCGCGGCCATGCCGGTGTAGTGCATGCCGGCAATGGCCAGGCCCATCACGCCGCCGCTGATGAGCGTTTGCGAGGTGCCCAGGCGCTGGCCCATGACCGTGGCCAGCCCGAAGCGCACCCACAGGGCCAGAATGGCCAGACCCACGGCCACGCCAATCGACAGCGCGAACACCCACGGGTCGTAGCGCAGCGCCGGTGCCATTTGCATGGCGGCCATGCCGGTGTAGTGCATGGCCCCAATGCCGGCCCCCACCAGCACGCCACTCAAGATGAGTTGGTGCCGGGTCACCTGCGGTTGACTCAGTAACTTCAAGGCCACCCAGGATGCCGCCAGGCTGGGTAGCACCGACAAGGCGGTGATGCCGGTGGCGTAGTTGACCTGCGTGCACAGGTTGAACGCCAGCATGCCAATGAAGTGCATGGCCCACACGCCGCAGCCCAGCGACAGGCAGCCTGCCAGCATCGTGCCGGTGCGCAGCAGGGAGGGCACCAGGCTGCGTGCCTGGTAGGCAGCCTGCAGCCCCATGGTCGACGAGAACATGGCCACCAGCACCGACAGGCTGACCAGCCAAGGGTCGAGCGTGCCGTACAGCAGCAGGCCTGGGTCAATGTCCAGCGCGAAGAACAGGGACAGGGGGGACATCACGGGAAACGGTACATAGATCCCGTGATGGTGCCGGATCTGGCTGGGCTCTGATCCCCGAATCAGCCGGAAAACCGGGCTTAGTTCGGCTTTCCGGTCAGGGTGTGCCGCTCATCGGCTGTCAGCAGGCCACAGCACCCACACCCCCAGCGCTTGCTTGGTTCGGCCGGCCAGGGCCAAGGCCTCGTCGCCCCAGCCCCAGAAAAAGTCGGCCCGCACCGCGCCGGTGATGGCGCCGCCCTTGTCTTGCGCCATCACCAGACGCTGCAAAGGCGTGGCGGGCAAGGGGTTGGCGCTCCAGGCCTGCGGGTAGGTGGTGTCCAGCCAGACCGGGGTGCCCAGGGGCACGCTGTCGACATCGACCGCAATGGAGCGCCCAGGCGTCAGGGGCACACCCTGGGCGCCATTGGGGCCCGACTCCGGATCGGTCAGTGCTTCTTCCCGGAAGTAGACCACCCGGGGGTTGGCGCGCATCATTTCCGGCACCCGGGCCGGGTTCTGTGCGGCCCAATTGCGAATGGCCGGCCACGATGCCTGCTCCAGCGGGAACGCACCCTGGTCCACCAACCAGCGGGCCACCGATTGGTAGGGTTGATCGTTGTGACCACCAAAGGCCAGTCGCACCACCTTGGCCTGGCCACTTTGGCCATTTTGTCCATTGGGGGCGGGTTCATCCAGCAAGCGCACGCGACCGCTGCCCTGCACCTGAATCAGCAACACATCCAGCGGGTCGGCCAGGTAGACCAGTTCGCGGCCCGCCAGCGCGGCGCGTCCATCAGGCAGGTTGTCGAGTTCGGCACGGGTGAAGTGGGGCTTGCGCTGGCCCAGGTCGGCCGGGGCGCGGTGCAGCGGGTAGGCATAGCGTGCATCGGGTTGGCGTTTGCCTTCCAGCATGGGCTCGAAATAGCCTGTCAGCAAGCCGTTGCTTTGCCCGTCAAACCCCGTCACGCGCCAGGGCCGCAGGCGGGATTGCACAAACTGGCGCACCTGGGCTTCGTCAGCCTGAGGCCCAATCTGGCGAGCCTGTTGGCACAACACGGCCCAGCCCATCATGGGGCGGGCGCAGCCTTTCAGCCAGGCGGGCCACCAGTCACGCAGCCGGTCTTGATACCAGCCGGGCAGGTCAGACCATTGCGCCGGCGTCCACTGCGAGCGCGGACGCCACAAGCCCCCTTGCCCGTCGGGTTGCGGGGCCAGGGTGCCCGGTGCCGGGGCCGACGCCGGTGGTGCAACAGGGCGTGTCGAGCGCACGCTTCCTTGCCCTGGGGTGGTAATGGGCGCAGGCGGGCCCGGGGGGCCGTATGGGGTCGAACACCCGGCCAGCAGCGTCGCCAGGCCTACTATCATGGCCAGCAAGGCCTTTTTTTGTTTTTCTACTGTCAACAAAACCATCATGTGGCTGATTGTGCTTGAAGCGCTGGCGGCGCTTGGTGTCTTGGTGTTTCTGGTGTGGTGGACGATGTTTGCCGGGCGGCGCGACCTGCGCGATCTGCACGACGATTCGCCCGACCGTTGAGATCAGTGGCCGGTGCCCGAGCCTGAAGCGGCGCCGGGCTCGGTGGGCGCGCGAGGGGGCCACAGGAAGCTGCCCGGCTGGGTCAACAGCCGGCGGCCCATGGCCCGCCACAGGCGTCCGCGATCTTGCACCTTCACCCCGCGTGAACGGATCGCCACCCGCAAAGCCAGCGAGAAACTCACCCCCACATTGAGCAAGCCGGTGACCGGAATGGCCACCACACTCCACCAAAAGGCCGGGTCGTGCAAAGCCGGCCAGCCTAGCGTGCCCAGCGCGGCCATGATCTGGCCGGTGGACAAGGTCACGTGCCGCACATCGAGCGGCAAAGCCAGGAAACTGGCAAACACCGGCACCAGGCCCAGCATGAAGCCCAGAGACAGGTTGGCGGCCAGGCCCGAAATGTTTTGGCGCCACCAACTGGCCCAGCGTTCGGCCCGTGCAGCCCCCAGCCGCGTGCGAATGCGGGGGTTCCAGCGCAAGGCACTGTCCAGCCGGTGCAGCACAAACCAGTTTTCTACCCAGCCGGCCAGCAGGCTCGACAGGAACAGCAGTACCCCGGTGAACGCGGCATACCACGCTGTGGGGCCCAGCAGGGTCAGGTGCTTCAGGGTGTAGTGGGCGGTGGCCTCACTCAGCAAGGGGCGGCCCATGGCGACCCAGGCCAGCACCTGTACCAGCAGCACCAAGGGGGCCACCACCGCCAGGTTGCCGATGATGCCGGCCATTTGCGAACGAATCAGGTGAACGGCTTCGTCCACAAACCCTTCCACGCCGGCATCGTCATGGGTGTGGGCCAGCTTGGCTGCCATGGCCGGGGCCGTCATGGCGGGCTGCTTGGTGGCCACCGTGAAATGCAGCCATTGCACGATGACAAAGCTCACCGCGTAGTTGGCCCCGGCCGCAAACCCCGTCCAGAAGGGCGACAGGCCCAAGGCCAGCATCACGAATTTCATGAAGGTGGTGCCGACCAAAACGGCGCCCCCGCCCGCTGCTCGCTTGAGCATGTCGAGGTACTCGGCGCGGTTGCGGGTGATGTAGTGCTCGCCCGTTTCAGCGCTGCGCTCGGCCACCTTGCGGGCCAGCAGCGAGTAATGCTGGCGGAACAGATCGATCAGGCTGCGGCGCTTTTGCCCAATGCGCACCAGCTCGACCAGGGCACGGCGCATCTCGCGTTCGGGTTGCGGGGCCAGCACCACGTCGAGCAACAGGCCGATGCGCTCGCACCGCTGTTGCAGCAACTCGATCTGGAACACGATGTTCACCGAAATGCCGTGTTGCTCCAAGTGGCCGTGAATGCCTTGGGCTGCCTGGGCGCAATCGTCCAGCAAGGTGCGCAGGTAGCGCGCTTCGTGCAACAAGGCGTCGGGCCAGAGCGCGCGCCCCGTACCAGGGGGCGTGGCTTGCTGCGCATGAGCCAGGGCCAGATGATGCAAGCGCTCGGCCACGCGGGGCAGCTGCTGAAAGGCCCGCTTGGCGCTGTCGGCGCTGAACTTACTGGGCGTGGCTGCAACGGCAGCCGACCCCGCTGCGAGGCTGGCATCGACATCCGGCGCGTCATCGAACTCGGCATCGGTGCGCGTGCCAATGCGTGGACGGAATTGCTGCGAAAACCCCATGGCCCGCACATCGGTGGCCAGACACAGCACCGCGTCGTAAAAGGCATCGCGCCAGCCCAGCGGGCCGGGCTCGGTCAGGCGAACTGAATCGGCAAACAAGGCGCCCAGTTTGTCCAGAGTGTCCTCGTCGAGGCGGGCCATCCAGCGGGCATCGTGAGTGTCGTCGAACAGCAGGTCGAACAGGTCGCCCAAGTCACTGGTTTCGGGCGACAAGGGCAGCACGCGCAAGCGTAAGCGTGCCCAGAACTCATCCATCAGCGAGGCCTGCGCCGCAAAGCCGTAATCGGCCAGCAAGGCCGTCACATCCACATCGCGCCAGCACGCGGCCAGCAACTGCACCACCTTGTCGCGGCGGGTTGGGTCAGCTTGCAGCAGGCTCAGCAGTCTCTGCGTGCGAGCGACCGGCTCGCCCTCGCGCAGCCAGTCCAGAACCCGAACCAGCCAGATGTGGCGCTCCACCGCTGGCAGTTGCGCATGGGCGCTGTCGAGCCAGTCGGTGATGAAGTCAGCGTGAGGGGTGTGGGTGTGCGAGGTCAATGGAGAGATTGAGACCGAACCAATGCAAAAGGTTCAATCGTGGTTTCAAAAAATTCCATGTGCTCGGTCACGCAATAAAACTCGCCATGCATGATGCCGTGCGGCGTTTCGAGCCGGGTCCAGCTGCTGTAGTCGAACTGGGCACCCGGTTGAATCAGGGGCTGGTTGCCCACCAGACCCAGGCCTTTGACTTCTTCCACCTTGCCGGCCGCATCGGTGATGACCCAGTGCCGTCCGATCACTTGGGCGGGCACATCGCCCGTGTTGGTCACGGTCACGGCATAGGCAAAGGCGTATTCGTCGCGCTCGGGGTGGCTGTGCTCATCCAGGTATTGCGGCACAACGGTGACGGTCAGTTTCGCTTCACTCATGAGCCGACTATAGGCCATTTGAAAACCCCGTGGCTTCATGGGGATGTCATGTCAGGCCTTCACGATGCAGCCTGTTTCCGCGCATCCAGCGCGATGCCCATTACAGGAGTGCCCTCATGGATCGTCGTCGTTTCTTGTCTGCCATTGGCACCGTGGGTGGTGGCCTGGGTGCTTCGTTCATGCTGTCGTGGCATGCGCAGGCTGCGCAGTGGCTGAACCTGGGCGCCACGCCCATTGACACCACGGGGCTGAGCACGCAGTCGGCCTCGGTGTTCGACCTGTCAGTGTCTTCGGCTGACCCGTCTGTGACGGGGGTGATTCTGTGGACGCACATCGCCCCCAACGCTGTGGTGAGTGGTGAAGACCTCTACCTGCAGGTAGCCAGCGATGAGCGCTTTCAAACCCTGGTGTTGCAAGCCCGCGTTCCCAGCACCGAAATTCGTGCCGACAACGATTTCACCGTCAAGATTGACCTGGATGGCAAGCTGCCTTCACAAGCTGCTGGCGGCTCTTATTACTACCGCTTCATCTACCGTCGTGTGGTCAGCCGTACGGGGCGCTGCCGCACCTTGCCCGCATCGGCCACGGGCATTCAGCGTTTGAAACTGGGCCTGCTGACCTGCCAGGACTACACCAACGGCTACTACGGCGCTCTGGCCCATGTGGCGCGCGACAACAGCCTCGACTTCGTCCTGCACCTGGGCGACTTCATCTACGAAACCGCGGGTGACCCACGCTTCCAGAGCTTGCCCTTTGCCGACCGTACCATGGTGCTGCCTTCCGGTGGCCTGGTCTCGCTGGGCCTGCAAGACTACCGCTTCATTTACCGCACCATTCGCAGCGATCGCAACCTGCAGGCGGCCATGGAGCGTCACACCTTCATCTGCATTCCCGACGATCACGAAACCGCCAATGACTGCTATTGGGACTATGCCCGTGACACCCTGGGTGCGCCCGATCACCCCTTCACCACCGATGCGCAATACGGCAACGATCCGCGCCTGCTCAAGCAGTTGAAGCTGGACTCGCAACGCGCGTGGTCTGAATACGTGCCCGCCCGCGTGAAGTTCGATGCTTCGGCCTCCCACCCCCATCAGGCCTTGACCGTGTACCGCCGATTTGCGTTTGGCAGTTTCCTTGATCTCTTCATGATCGAGAACCGCAGCTACCGCAGCCCCCACCCTTGCGGTGAAGGCGATGTGTTGCAGCGCTATGTGCCACTGGGTTGCACCAACCTGGCCAACCCGCAGCAAACCCTGCTGGGCAACGCTCAGCACAACTGGCTGGTCAATGGTCTGACCTCGTCGAAGGCCACCTGGAAGCTCATGGGCAACCAGACCTTCTTTGGCCGCCTGGCGCTGACCTTCCTGGGCCAGCAAATCGCCCCCTTGAACGTGGACGCCTGGGATGGCTACCAGGCCGAACGCACGGCCTTGACCCAAGCCCTGCGCGATGCCAAGGTCAGTAACTTCCTCATCGCCACGGGCGACCTGCACACCTACATGGCCAGCGAAGTCAAAGCCGACTATGGCAACAGCAGCCCGTTTGCCTTCTCGAACTACCTGGGTGCCGAGTTCATGACCCCGGCGGTCACTTCGTCCAACCTGGGTGAAATGCTGGCGTCCAAGATGGACCCGGCCCAGCGCGACCTCTTGCTGAAGGGGCTGGCCAACCCCGCGGTGAAGGTCAACAACCCCCACATTCGCTACTTCGACAGCAGCCACCAGGGTTACTCCACCCTGGAGCTGACCGACAGCTATGCCGAATGGGTGGCTTACGCGGTGGACAAGGGTGTGAACGACCCGCAGGTGTCGCGTACCTGCCTGGCACGCCAGCGCAAGTACATGTCCCTGCCGTGGCTGGTGTCACAGTCCACCGACGGATATTGACCTGACGGAGCCCAGCGATGACGGGGCTTCGTAGAATGGACGTCTGTTCCCTTCTGCGAGCCCCTCATAAAGGATCCGACATGTCGCGTACTTTCCGCATTGCCCCCAGCATCCTGTCTGCCGATTTTGCCCGCCTGGGCGAAGAAGTTCGCAACGTGATCGATGCCGGGGCAGACTGGATCCACTTCGACGTGATGGACAACCATTACGTGCCGAACCTGACTTTCGGGCCCATGGTGTGCCAGGCCCTGCGCAAGCATGCGGTCAAGGCCGACGGTACCCCCGTGCCCATTGACGTGCACTTGATGGTGCAACCCGTCGACAGCCTGGCCCAGGCCTTTGCCAAGTCGGGCGCCGACATCATCACCTTCCACCCCGATGCCTCCACCCATGTGGACCGCACCCTGCAGCTCATCAAGGCCGAAGGCATCCAGGCCGGCCTGGTGTTCAACCCCGCCACGCCGGTCGATGTGCTGGAATGGGTCATCGACAAGGTCGATGTGGTTTTGTTGATGAGTGTGAACCCCGGCTTCGGCGGCCAGAGCTTCATTGACAGCACCCTGCGCAAGGCCGAAAAGGTGCGCAAGATCATCGATGCGTCCGGCCGCGACATTCGCCTGGAAATCGACGGTGGCATCAAGGTGGACAACATCCGCCGCGTAGCCGATGCCGGGGCCGATACCTTCGTGGCGGGCAGCGCCATTTTTGGTCAGCCCAACTACAAAGCCGTGGTGGACGCCATGCGCGCCGAGTTGGCTCGCTGAGGTGTTGCCCTGAGGGGGATATTGGTATTCCTTGTTAGGATGGGTCGAATCAACCCGCAAGGACTCAGGTCCCCTTTTGCATGACGGACTACGGCGGATATGCGGCGATCGCCACATTGCTCACAAGCGCCTTGGCGCTGTTGTATGGCTTTGTCTGGCGGTTTCAGAGGCTGGCCTGGGCCGGGTGGTTTTCCGCTGCGTTTGCCTTGGTGGGGCTGCGCTTTCTGCTCACGCCCTTCATTTCTCAGGTGCCGGGGCAATCGCCTTGGGTGGCTGCCGTCCTGATCTGCCCGCATGCCGTGTGCATGACCTGGGCCATGGTCTCTTATACGCACTTGTCCGAGCGTTGGGCCCGTGTCATCAAACCCGTGGCCTTGGCGGTGGCTGCGGCTACGGCGGTGGTTATTTTGACCAAAGGTCTGCCGGTGGCGGTGGCCATGCCCATGTATGCGGTGTACATCCTGGGCTGGGCTTTGATGGCATGGCGGGCTCGCCAACGTGAGCCCCATTCCGCGCACAGTGTGGTGGTCCTGGTCTTGCTGGCGTTTCCAGCGGCGGTGATCGCGGCCAGGCTGGGGGGCATCGAAGCGGGCTTGCTGCCTTATGTGGCTGTGACCTTGTTGGCCGTGACGGGCATGACCATCCTCACCACGGGCGTGTTGCGTGCCCACCGGCAGGTTCAAAGCGAGCTGCAAGGACGCCAGGTGGCCGAGGCCAGTCTCAAAGCGCTCAATGAATCGCTGGAGCGGCGTGTTGCCGAGCGCACCGACGAACTGCAGCGCTTGGTTGACGCACTAGAGAGCTTCAACCGAAGCGTGTCACACGACTTGCGTGGCCCCCTGGGGGGCATTGGCAGCTTGGCCAACTTGGCGCAAACAGCGCTGAAGCAAAACGATGTCGATGCGGTCGGGCGCCTGTTGCCCGCGATCTCACGGCAAGCTCAGGCCTCGACCGAACTGGTGTCGGCCTTGATGGTTCTGGCGCGTGTGGGTGAAGCCCCCTTGCGGTTGCACCCCACCGATCTCAATCAATTGGTGCAGCATCTGTTGAGCGACATGGTGGTGCTGCACCCGGCCTGGTCTGTGGTGCAAGTGCAAACGGGGCTGCCTCAGGTGCAAGCCGATGCCGATTTGTTGCGGCAACTGTTCATCAACCTGATTGGCAATGCCTTGAAGTTCAGCGGCGATCGAAGCTCTCCTCACGTGGAAGTGGGGGCAGAGCTTCAGCAAGGCGAATGGGTGGTGTTTGTGAGTGACAACGGGGTGGGGTTGACGCCGCAACAAGCCAGCCAGTTGTTTCAGCCCTTCCGCCGCGTGCATGGCGCCCATTTTGAAGGCCATGGGGTGGGGCTCAGCATTGTCAAACGCGTGGTCGATCGGCATCAGGGCCGCATCTGGGTGCATACCGCGCCTGGTGAGGGGGCGCGCTTCTGCTTCACCTTGGGCTCGAGCCCCGTTCAGCGCTCATAGCCTGAAGGTCTGCACCGAGCGGGTCAGGCTACGGCTGGAGACGATCAGTTCAAAATCCGACCGCACGGAGTGGTTGACGTGGACCTGACATTTTTGTCAGGTTTGGCTGACTACACCTGTGAGCGGAAGTATTATTGGGCTGATACTGGTATGTGCCGAGGCTGAGAAATGGACGCCTTAGTTCCTTGATCAAAAAAAGATGATGTATTTCGATGATGGGCTCGCCAGATTTTGGGCGAAGCTCAAGGAGCCTATTGCGAAGGCGCTGATTGTTGCCTTGGTCGCTGCGCTGTTCTCATTTCTTGCCGACGAAACGCAGGTGGATAAGGCGCTTACGCAGTTGGCGGCCAAAGTCTTTGCCCCGGTTGCTGCGTATGTGAATGATTTTTCTGTCTCTGAGTCAGATCGCGTCAGTGATCGGTTCGTGATCGTTGACATTGATGCCGCCAGTGCACGCCATGCTGAGGAAGGTTGGCCGTTCAGTTATGGGCACCACGCTCGAGTCCTGGAGCAGATCCGGCGACAGAAACCGAAGGCGTTGTTTGTCGACATTCAGTTCGAATCGGATCGCGCTGACCCGAGCCTGCCGAGGCTACTCGAATCACTGTGCCGCTACAAAGCAGACGGTATTCCGGTGTTCATGGCAGCTGGTAGCGAAAGCTTGGGAGGCAAACTCAGGCCTGAACTTGAGGCCTTGAGGACGTCTGACCAACAGCCATGCTTCGAGAGGGTCGGGGTGGGCTATGAGGTGTCCAGCGATCAATTGGTGTGGACCTATCCGCTGAAAACTGAGTTGGGTGACACGACAATCCGGAGTGCGGGGTTGGCCATGGCTGAAGTCATGCGGGGCCGACCCCTTCAGATTGAACATCGCAGTCAGATGGGTTTGACGTGGACGGCAGGTGCCCCCGATAACGGGCCGCTTTGGCGAGCCGAAGGCAAAGATGAGTCGCAAGGGGAAGTTCACTACTGTCGTGAATCTCAGGTGCTCGATCTAACCTTGCTGCCTCAAATTGTCAGGGGGGGTGCCTATGAACTGCCCTACTGCCCCCGTCATGCCAGCGTCATTGTGGATTGGGTCACCGCCCCTCGCAGCGAAGCTCAGAGGCAGGAGGTGTTTGATGCGCTGACCAATCGGGTGGTTCTGTATGGGGTGTCATTTGATCCGAACGATCACATTACCTCACCCCTGCACGGTCGCATCCCCGGGGTGTATCTGCATGCTCAGGCGGCAGACAACCTCGCCCAGCATGGCGATGCGTGGCGAAGGCCAACTCTTTCATGGCGTTGGCCCAGCCATTTCGCAGAGTGGGGGGTGAAAATTTTTGTGATGTTTGTTCTTGCGCTCATTGTGCAATGGGGCGTCACCTGGATTCAGGTGCTATGGCCATGGAGCAAGAAGCATGCAGATAGCACTGACTCGAAGGGGTGCGGGGCTGGTGCGGAGTCAATCGGCCATTGCGCAAAAGGTGCTCAGTCGAAAAATCCTGACGACAGCTTTTCGAAAACCTTCGTTCGTCACTTGGTAGACGAATTTCTGTCATCTGGCGAGAAACTGGGCAAGTTCTGGCTAGGACTTGTATTGGCATTCATTTTGATCATGGGCGTGGAGGCGGTTCTCCATGTCTCGGTGATCGGATATGCCTCTCTGTTGGGCTTTGTGCTGGTAGGTGACGTGTTCACTTCGCCAGATGAGCACAAAAAGTCATGATTGAAATGCGCCGTGTTCAGCGTGGATAACCGAAAGGACTCTTGATGTTGAAGAAGATGTGGGTGTTTGGTGCGTCTGTGCTGATGTCGCTGGTCATTTCAGGGCCTGCGTTGGCTGCAGAGAAAGTCAGTGGTCCAGTCAAAGGCGTCGCGACCCTGTCGGTGTATGTCAAGCCGGTCGACAACGGGGTGCCTGATTCGGTCGATGTGGGTACTGTCGGATTTCCCTTGACGGTGTTGGCCAAGAAAGGCGATTTTCTAAAGGTGCGCCTGGGCCAGCGAGAAGTCTGGCTCGACGCCAACGAAGTCAATCTGGATCAGGCAGTCTCTTTCGAGTGCCATAAGTCGGATGCGCCGCCGAAGCCGGTCGGGAGCACGAAGGGGGCCATCGGAGGGTGCAAATGAGCCGCTCCTGGGGGGCGATTCTTGTTGCGGTGGCGGTTGGTGGGTGCTCTGCCTATGCTCCCCGAGGGGAGTCTGGGGTAGGTCCTGAGACCGAGGTCGCGAAAGAGGCGTCATCGCATCGACCCGCGGCTTCTCCTCTCGAGATGCCAGATAAGTCGTCCGATATTGAATTGGGCATGAAGCGACTGCGAGGGGCCACGCCAGGGGTGGTTGACATACCGGAGGTTCAACCTTATCTGGATCAGCTGCTGCGTCGTGTTCAAGCCGCGGCCCCCCAGCCGCCGATGCCAGTCAAAGTCGCGGTTATGGCGGATGCCAGTTACAACGTGGTGACCGACAAATACGGCATCATCCATGTGCCTCTGGGGGTGTTGAGCGATATCGATTCTGAGCCCGAGTTGGCGGGATGGCTTGCCCATGAATATGGGCATGTCATGCTCAAGCACTTGGATGGGATGCAGTCTGCGCTCAGCCGGGGCATGTCAGAGGCCTTCAATGTGGTGCGACTCCGTGTTGGGCGCCAGGAGTTGAATGTGTTCAACGGCGCGGGCGCGCAGGCTGTTCAAGAGGTATGGGTGAATCGGTTGCGGCCAGCATGGTCGCGAACCCAAGAGCTTGATGCGGATGCCTTTGCCCTGAATGTCATGCGGAGCATGGGGTTTGGTCATGCTTCCAGTACCAAGCGGTTCCTCGAACGCATTCGAGCACTGGAGGCCGGCGCCGCAAAACAGGAGTCCAGTCGCGGACAAACTGCCCACGACGCAAAGCCCATCATCCGTGCAGACGACGATCATCCGACTGCGGAGCAACGGCTCGATGCCATCCAGACGGCCTCGAATGCACATCCTAAGACGCCGCCTCGCGCACAACTCGGACAGGATCGATGGCAAGTGATCCGAGCCAAGCCCTTGTTCAAGGGCTACTTGGCTGAGGCGAAATTGATTTCAGAGTTGACGCGAGCGTTGCCGGAAGGACGCCCCATTGGGCAGGGGACGTGTCGGACCCTCAAAACCCTCGGGGTGAACGCCAAAACAGGCGTTCTTGCATTGGCCTCCGCTGTTGGGGTCTGCGCTGGTGAGTCAGCTCAGCTCGGACAGCTCGAGCGTGTGGCCAAGCGGCCCGATGCGCCCTTCTATACCTACGTTTTTCTGGCTGATAACTTGCGAGAGACCCGGCAGTATTCGGCGGCCCTTGACTTGATGAGTCACGCCCTGGATCGGTACGATTATCCTGACTATGCATTGCCTCAGGCGCTGGCTTTTTACAGACGATGCGAAGAGGTTGCGCAGTCGGATGGCCAAGGGCAGACACTGGGCTTGGATTCATGGCGCATTCAAGCCAAAAAGATTGAACTGGGGCTGCGGTGCACGTTGTTCGCCCCCGATGAGGCCAATGCCTGCGAGGAGGCGACGATGACCGCTGAACAGCGCAGAATTAAGGCCGATGAGCAGCTCAAGATGGAGCAGGAAATGAACGACAAGCTGTCTAAGAAGTTTGGCGGTTAGCACCCAACGAGATGCCCCTGACGGGCCACGTTACGCGTGCATGCTTTCCTGCATTCATAGCCTGAAGGTCTGAACAGAGCGTGTCAACTGATCGGCCTGGCCTTTGAGGCTTTCCGCCGCCGCTGCCGACTCTTCCACCAAGGCCGCGTTCTGTTGCGTGACTTTGTCCAACTCCGATACCGCCAGGTGAATTTGCTGGATGCCGCCGCTTTGTTCAACCGAGGCGCTGGTGACTTCGCTGATCAAACTGGCCACTTGTTTGATCTGGTGATCGATGTCGGCAATGGTCTCTCCGGCTGAGCCTACCAGGCTGCTGCCGCTGTCTACCTTTTCCATGCTGGCTGTGATCAAAGCCTTGATTTCCTTGGCCGCATTGGCCGACCGTTGCGCCAGTGTGCGCACCTCTCCGGCCACCACGGCGAAGCCTCGGCCCTGCTCCCCTGCTCGTGCGGCTTCCACTGCGGCGTTCAAGGCCAGGATGTTGGTCTGAAACGCAATGCCATCAATCACGCTGATGATGTCGCCAATCTTGCGCGAACTGGCCGCAATGTCGCCCATATTGGTGACCACCTCTTGCATCATGCCTGCGCCCCGAGCCGCCACAGCGGAGGCCTGGTTGGCCAGTTGATTGGCCTGCTGCGATGCCTCGGTGCTGTGGCGCACGGTCGAGGTCAGTTGCTCCATGGAGGCGGCGGTTTGTTGCAAGTTGGCGGCCTGCTGCTCGGTGCGGTGCGACAGGTCTTGATTGCCCTTGGCGATTTCGCCCGATCCGGTGGCAATTTCGTCGGCGGCCGCTTTGAGTTGGCCGATCAACGATTGCAAGGTGTGGCTCATGCGCTGCAACGCACCCAGCAATTCGCCGATTTCATCATTCGAGTGCACCTCAATGCGGCGGGTCAGGTCGCCTTGCGCCACGGCGTTGGCGATGGCGACGGCCTCGCTCAGTGGGCGTGTGACCGAGCGGGTGATGAACCACGCCAGCAGGGCTGCAATCATGGCGGCGCCAAAGTTGATGCCGATTGACAGGGATGCGGCCCAGTCAGCTTGGTCCGAGGCGCTGCGCGCGGCTTCCTTCATGCTGTTTATCTCGCTGTCGGCCAAGGCCTGGGTGGCCTTCATGTAGGTCAGTTGTGCGGGCCGCACCTGGTTCATCAAGTTTGAAAGTGCCTCGGCGTGGTCTCCTCCCGCGCGGCTTAGAAAAGCTTGCAGCTGTGTGTTGTATGCCTTGCGGGCGGCCTCGGCTTCCTTGAGCAATTCGCGGGTACGCGTGTCAAGCGCCCGGCGCTCCAGTTCGGCATAGGTCTGCGCATTCAGGGCCAACGCCTGGTCGATGGCGGCACGTTCGGCCTGTTGCTCTGCCGCTTGGGTCATCAGCAGCAGATTGCGTGTGCTGCGAGCCACTTGACCCAAGTTGTCCTTGATGAGGCCGATGTCACTGACCGCAGCCATGTGCTCATCGACGAGTGTTCGCGTGGTGCCCGACACTTCGTGCAAGACAGAGCGGCTAACCAAGCTTCCGACAAGGCCCGAGACAACAACAAATCCGAAAGCCCATCCCAGGCGGTGGCTGATTCGAGTCTGGCTGAAAAACTGCTTCATGGGTGATATCGATGTGGTTGTTCGTCAGATATCGGCTGCTTTGAGGTAAGGTTTAACTTACATTTGGGGCCAATCGCACACTTTGCTGCCCAGGCGCTATGCTTTGCGCATGCCGAACTACAACCGCCCCCTTTCATCGCGCTTGCCCCAGGTGGGCACCACCATCTTCACCGTGATGTCGGCGCTGGCGCAGCAGCATGGGGCGATCAACCTGTCGCAGGGCTTTCCTGATTTCGATGCCCCGGCCGACCTGCTGGCCCTGCTGGACGAGCAAGCCCGTGCGGGCCACAACCAATACGCCCCCATGGCCGGGGTGCCGGTGCTGCGTGAGGCCATTGCGGGCAAGGTGCAGTCGCTCTATGGCCTGGCGTATGACCCCGACACCGAAATCACCATCACGGCGGGGGCCACCCAGGCGCTGTACACCGCCATCACGGCCATGGTGCGCCCGGGCGACGAGGTCATCGTGTTCGAGCCGGTGTACGACAGCTACGCCCCGGCCATTGAGCTCAATGGCGGCAAAACGGTCTATGCCCGGCTCAGCCTGCCCGACTATCGGCCCGACTGGGCCGAGGTGGCGCGCCTGATCACGCCGCGCACCCGCATGATCATCCTCAACACCCCGCACAACCCGACCGGCACGGTGTGGACGGGCGAAGACATGCGCCAACTGGAAGCCTTGGTGCGCGACACCGACATCGTGCTGCTGAGCGACGAGGTCTACGAGCACATGGTGTTTGACCAGGCTCGCCATGAAAGTGTGACCCGCTACGCCGGTTTGGCTGAGCGGGCCTTCGTGGTGTCCAGCTTTGGCAAGACGTATCACATCACCGGCTGGAAAGTGGCCTATTGCCTGGCCCCGCGCGAGCTGATGGCCGAGTTCCTCAAGGTGCACCAGTTCCTTGTGTTCACTGTGCACGCGCCTTCGCAATACGCCTTGGCGGACTTCATGCGTCGTCCCGGCTGGTACGAGCAACTCAAGGCTTTGTACCAAGGCAAGCGCGACATTTTTCGGCAAGCCCTGGCCTCGTCCCGCTTTGAACTGCTGCCATGCCAAGGCACGTATTTCCAATGTGTGAAATACGGTGCCATTGCAAACGAGGGCGATCGCGCCTTTGTGGAGCGGCTCACGCGCGAACATGGCGTGGCCGCCATTCCGGTCTCGGCCTTCTACAAGGGCGGGGACGACTTTGGTGTGATTCGCTTCTGTTTCGCCAAGTCGGCCACGACCTTGCAGCAGGCGCTGGAGCGGCTGGTCAAACTGTGAGCCGGCCTTCTGCCATGGGTCAGAGGTGGAACAGCCCCGCCGCTTCCGGCTGAAACGGCACGGCGCTCAGTACCGCACGCCGGACGCGTCCGTCCAAGCCCTGCCAGCAGATTTCATCGCCCACCCGCGATCCGATCACAGAGGCACCCAGCGGCGACAGGATCGACAGCGCATGGGCTTGTGTGTCGCCGGGGTAGCTCAAGGTGAGGTCCAGTGGCGTGTGCTCAGGTCCCGCCAGAAGACGGATCTGAGACCGCATGGTCACCACATTGGGCTCGATGAGGCGCGACGGGATCACGTGCGCAAAATCGAGCACGTCGGCCAGCGTGGCCTGAATGCCGGAGCTTGAATCAGGCAGTCGGTCGATGAGGTCGAACAGGCGTTGATGGTCCACGGTTGTGACCATGCGAGAAGAGGTGGGATGCATGCCATTCCTTTGCGGCGCCATGTCAGTCGGACAGGGCTGGGGTCTCGCGCGGGGAGTTGCCCGGGGACCAAGTTGCGCAAAGAAGGGTGAGAGATGGTCGCCGGGCTCAGGAATGTGCGGCAACGACCCGGCGGAATCCGTCCGTGCGCGAACACCCACCCACCCGGCTCACGACGAGCTGGGCCGCGACTGCGGCTGCGTGGTGGGGGTGCGAGGCAAACATCATGGGCGCATTGTAGGCAGCAAGGTGCTGCCGGGGCAACCCTCAGCCCTGGAACAAGCGTTGAGCATGCAGCCCCAGGCCGGTGGCCACGCTGGCGAGGCGGTCGCCCCGCACGGCCTTGGCCTCGGGGAAGGCGGCTTCCAGCTGATCGGTCAACAGCCCCAGGCCGGTTGAACCACCGGTGAAATACAGCGCGTCAATGTCCTGAGGCTTCAAGCCAGCCCGTTGCACGGTTTCGCGGGCGCTGTCGACAATGCGTTGCAGGTCGGGCGCCAGGGCGGCGGCCGCCTCTTCCTGTTTCAGGGCGGCTTGCAATCCGCGTTCGACGAGGTGCAGGTCCAGCGAGGCCAGGCCGGTGGTGGCCACGTCGATCTTGGCCTGTTCGGCGCGACTGATCAGGTTGTGGCCCAGGCGGTCGTGAATCACCCGCATCAGGCGGGTGTGATGCACGGGGTTGCCGTAAAAGCCCGCCATGCTCTTGAGTTCGGCCACGCGGGCGGGCTGGTACACGGTGTTGATCAAATGCCAGGTCGACAAGTCGAAATACACGCGGCTGGGCACCGGGCGGGGCTCGGCGCCGCCCACGCTGGGCCCGAACGCACCGTAGCCCATCACAGGCATGACGCTGTTGAGCGACACGTGGCGGTCGAAGTCGGTGCCGGCAATGTGAATGCCGTGGTGGCTGAGGATGTCGTCTCGGCGGTCCAGTCGCTTCATGCGCTCGGGGCCCACGCGCACCACGGAAAAGTCAGACGTGCCGCCGCCAATGTCGGCCACCAGTACCTTCTGCTCTTCTTGTACCTGCTGTTCGTAGTCGAACGCTGCCGCAATGGGTTCGAACTGGAAGTGAATGGCTTCAAAGCCCACGGCCTGCGCGGCCGCTCGCAGCGAGGCCTCGGCTTGGGCGTCGCGTTCGGGGTCTTCGTCGACGAAGTAAACGGGGCGGCCCAGCACCACCTGGGTCAGGGTCTGGCCTGCGGCGGTTTGGGCGTGCGTGCGCACATGGCGCAGGTAGGTGGTGATGATGTCGAGGTAAGGCACCCCGTAGCCCTCGCCTACCTCGGTGGTCTGGTCAACCAGAGGGCTGCCCAGAATGCTTTTCATCGAACGCATCAGGCGGCCGCCATAGCCGTCCATATAGGCTTGCACGGCCGCACGCCCGAAAACGCGGTGCAGCGGGGGCTCGGTTTGAGCGGGGGCGGGTTCAGCCCCTGGAGGCAGGTCGTCGCGGTCGGTGCAATAAAAAACCGCCGTGGGCATGGTCAGATGGGCCCCTTCCAGGGGCACCAGCTTCATGCCGGCGGCGGTTGAGATGGCGACGGCCGAATTGGACGTCCCGAAGTCAATGGCGCAGTAAGTCATCGCGCCAGTGTGCCGCAAAGTTGCGGCTGGGCTGGCTTACTTGGCAGCGTCCTCTGCGAAGGTGTCGATCTTCAGCAGCGAATTTTTCACGCCAACGTTGTACAGCCAGGGGTCCCGGCTGGTGACATAGCCATACAGGCTCATGGTGACGTCGAACCGGTTGTTCAGTGTCGCCAGGTTGTTTTTGCCAGGGGTGACGGTGGCCGGTGCATCGGCAAATGCAGAATCGACTTCGCCCAGACCGATACCCAATTTCATGTTCGCGAGGTCAACCGTGTTGAACACACCGCCGCCTTGCGCGCGCACGATCAAGGTGTCAATACCCGCTTGGCCGTTGATGCGTGTGGCCGTCCAGATGGGCGTGGTCAGCGCGATGTTGTGAACCTGAGCGAACGTGATGTTTCCATCTTTCGCGGCGCGCTGGATGTCGAGGGTGGCCACGCCCATGCCGGCGTTATCGAAGCCATCCTTGCCCAGAACCACCAGCGTGTTGCCACGCTGGCCGACCACCTGGATGGGGGCGCCACGCTGGGGCTCACTCTGGAACAGCTTGTAGGCCGCCCCGTTCGCTTTCGATTTGGGAACAGCCCAGCCCGATGTGGCGGGGTCGTTTTGCGTGTAGATAACGTGGGTCTTGGTTTGGTATTGCGGGGTCAGACCCGATACCTTGCTTTCCAGTTCAAGGATGCCCAAGTTGCTGATGATCTCAAACGGGTTGGCTCCAGCCACGGGGCCACGGTAGGCAATGTTGTTGAAGGCGAAGTAGGTGTACAGCCCGTCGTTCGCGCTCTTGACGCTGGTCTGTGTGCCGGACAAGGTTTGCGCCAGGCTGAACTCAGCCGCTTTTGCGCCCGCATCCCAGATCAGCTTGTAGATCACGGAACTGCTCAAGGTCTGCAGGCGCAGGTAACCTGAACCACCGTCTTGATTGGGCATGTCAGCCAGCCACTCGGCTCCCTGTTCCGTGCCTAGCGCGTTTTTGTCCCGGAAGTTGGTGATTGGGTTCTTGGGGTCTGTCGTGGGCAGCGCGACAGGCGATTTCAGCACGGTCTCCTGCGTCGGCGACAGCAGGGACAGCTTGCTGTAAGTGATCGTGGCTTTGGGGTCGTCCTTGGGAATCGCTTCCTGTACCAGCACGGCAGAGAGCGTGCCTTCGCTGTAAATCCGCTTGACCATCTTGGCCGAAGGGGCTGCCAGGGTGCGGGGGAGCGTGTCACTGGCGTCGTCCGAGGTGATCAGCACACGAACGTTGTCTTCCGTCTTGGCGCAGTCCTTGTCAGTGCCGGCGGTCGTGACGACCAAGGCGGTGGACGAGCCATCCAGTTTCAGCGGGTAGGAGTCGGACTCGACCAAGGTGCAGGCGTCGGCAATGTTCGACACCTGGGTGGACGTGATGACAGGCTTGGCCTCGGCGCGTCGGCTCAGGTCAATGTGGCGTACGACACCCTCTTGGATGAAGTACAGATGTGCGGGGCCCTTGTCTGTTTCAACCACAAACTTGCCCGGCAGGTTGGCGGCAACGTTGTCCGGATCGGCCAATTCTTTGAAGGCGCGTTCGATTTTGTTCACCGTCAGCCATTGCTGAGTCAAGGGTTTGCCAAAGGCAATCTTGTGCAGCACGGTCTGGGTTTTGCCGTCCAGGATGTTGAGTTGGAAGGTAGGGGCCTTGGCTTCGACGTCCTGTTTGTACTCAACGCTGCTCACTGCGACCAGGTAGGGTTCGTCGGCTGCGGTCACATCAGCCAGGGTGGGGTCAGGTACCTGGGGCGTTTCCACCGGGCCAGAGGGCACGGCGGCAGGCGCGGCCGCCGCCGGTTCGTCCTTCCCACCGCCGCCACAGGCAGCGAGCAGCACCAGGCTGCTCAGGAGGCTGAGGGTCAGGGTTTGTTGGCCCAGGCGTGTGGAGGCGCGTTTCATGTTCGGATTCCCGTTCACTTTTTCACAGATTGGCGGCCATTGTGCCCAGGGGCCTAGGGTAGGTGTGTACGGGTCGCCCCCAACATGAGGCGGTTTGCCCCGCATTCGGGGGGCGTTGGCTTACAAAGTTTTTCGAAATACGGAAGGGGATTGGTCGGCCCAGCGCCGGAAGGCGTGGATGAAGGCGGCAGCTTCGGCGTAGCCCAGTTGCTGGGCGATGTCGTCAATGGACAGGGGGGTGTGGCGCAGCAGGTGCTGGGCCTTTTGGTAGCGAACCTGGGCGAGCAAGTCGCGATAACTGCTGCCTTCTTCGCTCAAAGTGCGGCGAAAACTGCGCTCTGACATGCCAAAAGCCTGGGCCACGTCATTCACGCTGGGGGTGTGTTCCTGAAACAGGTTCAGGTGGCTGAGCACCTGGTCGCTCAGGCGGCTGTCGGCTTGCTGCTGGGCAATCAGTTGCTGGTCGCACAGTTGCCGGTACATGGCGTGGGCGGTGGGGTCGGCCGTGGGCAGGCGCAGTTGCAGCACCTCGTTGCGCAACCAGAAGCGGCCCTGGGGTTCACCAAACCGCACGGGGCAGCCGAAGTAGGTCTCGTAGGCGGCCGCCTGCTCCGGCCGGGCGTAAGGCATGTCGATGCGTTCCGGGCGCATGTCCAGCCCCATGGCGGCTTGCATGTCGCGCAGCATCTTGAAGGTGCCGGAAATTTCACCATCTACCCGAAAGCGGAAGGCTTTGGCAGGCATGGGCATGGGGGTCAGCGTCAGGGCGCTGAGTTCGGGGCCATGCTCCAGTTGCAACTTGCCATACAGATAGGTCAGCTCCTGGTACCGCTGCCCCAGCCGGAATGCCTCCAAGGCGGTGGAGCAGGTCATCAGCAGCATGGTCAGCGGGCCGTAGCCTGCCAGGCCGTAGAACCCCCCCAGGCGCAGCCCGACCATGGGGTCGCGCAGGTGCTCGGCCATGTCGGCATAGAAGCGCTGCTCCAGCGAGCGGCTGATTCGGGTGCCGGGGTCGAGCTTGTCGATGGTCAGACCGTGGCGAGCCAGAACCGGGGCCGGATCTTCCCCTAACTGCTGTAAACCCTGAACCATGTAGATCAGTCCGAGGATGGAACGGGTGCTCATGGTTGAATCAGATCAAGGGTTTGGCCGAAAAAATCAATTTCTGGTCGAATCTAGCATGGCCGCCTTGGTTTCGCGTCGGCAACATTCCCCATACCCCAGGAGACAAGTCTCAACTCAAACAACAAGGTGTGCGGATGAATCAGGAAACCAGAACAGGCGGCTCAGTGCGTCAAGTCGAAGTGGCCATCGCGGGCGCGGGCTTCGGCGGGCTGTGCATGGCGATCAAGCTGCTTGAGGCCGGCATTCAAGATTTCGTGGTGCTGGAAAAGGCCCACGATGTGGGTGGCACTTGGCGAGACAACACCTACCCCGGTGCCGCGTGCGATGTGCAGTCGCACATGTATTCCTACTCGTTCGCCACCCAGCCTGACTGGACCAAGCGTTACGCGCCGTGGTCCGAAATTCAGCAGTACATCTTGAAGGTGACCGAGCAATACGGTCTGCGCCCCTATATCCAGTTCGGGCAGGAGGTGGTCAGCGCCGTGTTCAACGAGGCCAATGGCCGCTGGGTCATCAAGACGGCGTCGGGCGACACGTTGATGGCGCGTCACTGGGTGCTGGCTTCGGGGCCCTTGCATGTGCCCTCCATTCCCAATATCAAGGGCTTGAAAGACTTCCAGGGCAAGGTCATGCACTCGGCCCAGTGGGATCACGACTACGACCTCACCGGCAAGACGGTGGCGTCGATCGGCACGGGCGGCAGCGCCATTCAGTACGTGCCGGAAATCGCCCCCAAGGTCAAACAGTTGCACGTGTTTCAGCGCACGGCGGCGTGGGTCATCCCGCGTGACGAGCGCAACTATTCGGCTTTCAGCAAGTGGCTGTTTCGCGCCCTGCCCGTGACCCGCACCTTGCATCGCTGGCGCTGCTACTGGACCAACGAGTCTCGCGTCTGGCCCATCTTTAACCCCAAGCTGGCCCATGTGGGCGAGTTCTTCCTGAAGAAGTTCATTGCCTGGCAGGTGAAAGACCCGGCACTGGTCAAGAAGCTCACCCCCGACTACACCCTGGGCTGCAAGCGCATTCTCATTTCCAACAAGTGGTTCCCCACCTTCAACCGGCCGAACGTGGAGTTGGTGACCGACGATCTGCGCGAAATCACCGCTGACGGCATCGTCACGAAAGACGGCCAGACCCGCAAGGTGGACTGCATCATCCTGGGCACGGGCTTTGTGGTCGACCCGCGCATCTACATGAAGAACTTCGAGCTCAAGGGGCGCAAGGGCCACAACCTGGCGGAAGACTGGAAAACCAGCCCCACGTCCTACCTGGGCATCACCACGGCGCACTACCCGAACATGTATCAGCTGGTGGGGCCCCACACGGGGCTGGGCCACAACTCGATCATTTTCATGATCGAAGCCCAGGTGGAATACATCATTGAGTGCATGAAGGCGCTCAAGCGCCAGGGGGCTGACTTTCTTGACGTCAAGCCCGAGGCGCAAGCGCGCTTTTTGGCCGACGTGACCGAGCACCTGAAAGGCACGGTCTGGAGCTCAGGCTGCCGCAGCTGGTATCAGACCGCCGAAGGCACCAACTTCGCGATCTGGCCCAAGTCAACCTGGCGCTATTGGCTTGAAACTCGGCACGTGAACGTGTCGGATTACGAATGGGTCAAATGCCAGGCGGGAGACCGCTCCGCACCGGTCGGTCTGGACGAGGTGCTGGGCGGCGCTTGACGGGGCGAAATTCAAGTTTGACCCCGCCGTGACGACAACCCGTGAAGACTTTTCACGTTGACGTCCCGGATGTTTTTCGCCTTTTCAGCGCTGCTGCGCCGCACCTTGGGTGCCCTCCCCGGTTGGGGGTGGGGCCTGTGTGCGGTCATGGCTTTGATTGGCGGCATGGTGACCTGGAGTGCGTTCAAGCACTCCAGCGAACTCGAAAGCCAGGCCATTGAAGCCGGCCTGAATCGGGAAGTCGATGAAACGGTGGAAGAGTTGCTGGTGCGCATCCAGGCGCATGAGCAGTTGCTCTTGTCCGCCGCGGCCTTGCTGCAGCGCAATCCAGACTTGGATCAGGACGGGTGGCGGGAGTTTGCGCAGGCGGTGCGCCTGCCGGAAACCTATCCCGGGGTTCGGGCCTTGGGCTATGCCCAGTGGCAAGACAAGCAAACGGCGCCCATCACCCGCCTGGTGCCGCTGGATGAAGCTTCGCGTCCAGCGATGGCCTACGATCTGATGTCTGACCCCGTGCGTCGCAGCGCCCTCATCCGCGCGCGCGACCTGGGTTTGCCCGTCATGTCTGGCGAGGTCACGCTCAAGAGCTCCGAGGCGCAAGCTCGCCAGCCCGCCAGCGTCATGTACGTGCCGGTGTATCGCCTGCGTGCCCCCAATGAAACACTGGAACATCGGCGGCAGGCCATTCAGGGGTGGGTCTTCAGCCCCTACCTGTTTGGCGAGTTCATGGAGGTAGTGGAACAGCATGTGCCCAACCTGGTGTTCGAGGTCTTTGACGGCCGAGAGGTGACTGACGCTGCGCTCTTGTACGGCGTGCGACGGCCCCAGGCCACCGAACACCACCAGCCCGCAGTCGAGGTGCGGCGAACGGTCGTGGTGGGCCAACGGGAGTGGACCCTGCGTTTTCAAAGCCTGCCCCAATGGGAGGCCACGCATTTGCGACGGCCCTCGCGCTTGTATCTGATTTTGGGTGGCTTGGTGACCAGTGCCGGTGTGGTCATGCTGGGATTTCTGATCGGGCATCGGGCGCATGCGCTGCGCCTGGTGCAGAAGTCCACGCGAGCCCTGGGCGTGAGCGAAGCCAAGTACAAACAACTGGTCGAGGCGCAAAGCGACCTGATTGCCGTCATTGGCCTGGATGGCTCCTTGCGCTATCTGAACCCGGCTGCGGCGCGGTTCCTGGGGCAGCCCGCCGAGGCCCTGGTGGGTCGGTGTTTCTATGACCTCATCTGGGCCACCGAAGCAGAATTGCTGCGCGAGCATGTGGCCCTGCTGATCGAGCGTCGTGTGGAGGGCTTGGCCGAACACCGCATGCTCGACGGCCGGGGGCGAGAGCACTGGATGGCCTGGACCTGCACCTTGCAGGAGTCGGCCAGTGACGCCGACTTGCAAGTGCATTTGGTGGGGCGCGACATGACCGAGCGTCACCTGCTCGAATCGCGCCTGAAAGACCGCGAGCAGCGCTATCGGGGCTTGTTTGAAAACCTCCAGTCTGGCTTTGCGCTCAATGAGGTGATTCTGGATGACGCTGGCCGCGTGGTTGATTTTCGATTCCTGGCGGTCAATGACGCGTTCGAGCGCATCACGGGCTGGCCCAGCAAGGCGATTCTGGGCCGCACCATCCGTGACCTGAACCTGATCGAGCCGCAGGAGTTGGAGGTTTGGCTCAAGCAATTTGGCCGCGTGGCCCTGGGCCGGGGCAATGTGCAGTTTGAGCGCCGCTCCCGCACCTTCGATCGCTGGCTGGACATCGTGGTCTATCGGCCCGCCACTTTGCAGTTTGCCTTGGTCATGCAAGACGTGACCGAGCGCCACGAGGCCCAGGAGGCCCTGCAGGCCCGGGCTGAGGCCGAGGCCGCCAGCCACGCCAAAACACAGTTCCTGGCCAACATGAGCCACGAAATTCGCACGCCACTCAATGCCGTGCTGGGGTGTGCGCAAATCGGTTTGCGCGACCACGGGGACGCCGGCGGCGGGGTGCTGTTCAAACGCATCCGCGATGCGGGGCAACACCTGCTGGGCGTGGTCAACGACATCCTCGACTTTTCCAAAGTCGAATCGGGCAAGTTTGAAATCGATGCCCGCCCCACCCGCTTGCGCACGGTGGTGAACGCCGCGCTCGACATGGTGCGAGACAAGGCCAGCGCGAAACGACTGGATCTGGTCTGCGCCATTGCCGATGCGGTGCCCGAATGGGTCATGCTCGACGCCATGCGACTGGAGCAGATCTTGGTCAACCTGTTGTCCAACGCCGTCAAGTTCACGCAAAAGGGGCACGTGCACGTTTTGGTGGAAGAAGTGGGCGGGCAACTCAGGCTGGCGGTGTCTGACAGTGGTCTGGGCATGAGCGATGAGCAGATTGCCCGGGTGTTCAAGCCATTCGAACAAGCCGACAAATCCACCACGCGGCAATTTGGTGGAACGGGGCTGGGGCTGACCATCAGCGCCAATCTGGCGCGTTTGCTCGGCGGGGCTTTGACCGTCAAGAGCCAGACGGGTGTGGGGTCGACTTTCATCCTGACCTTGCCCCTGATCGAAGCCGACGCGCAGGTGATGGCGGAATCGCCCGAGTTGACCGGGCAGCCCTTGCGGGGCGTGCGGGTGCTCATCGTCGATGACGTCGAGGTCAATCGGCTGATCCTGGAAGACATGCTGCAGCACTGGGGCGCCGAGGTCGTCATGGCTGAAGACGGGCAGCAGGCGATTGACCAGGTTCAGGCGCGAGGCGAGCGTGGTCTGGATGTGGTGCTGATGGACATACAAATGCCGGTGATGGATGGCATCACTGCAGCCGAACATTTGCGGCAAATGGCGCCCCACTTGCCCGTGATCGCCATGACGGCGCACGCCTTCAAGCAAGAGCGCGATCGCTGCCTGGAGGCGGGCATGGTTGACCACATCAGCAAACCCATTGACGAGGCGCTGCTGATTCGTACCCTTGCTGCTCGCTGTGGCGGGCTGAGTCGCGCTGGGGTGGAGGTCGCTGCCGCACGCGCACAGCAGGTGCAGGTCGAGCGCATCGAGCCGGTTGAGGGAGACAAGACTTTGAGTGGATCAGCGTTGAACCAGCTCGACTGGGACGGCCTCGTGGGCCTCTATGGGCGCAAGCCCGGTTTGCTGCAGCGGGCGGTTCAATCGGTGCTGCAGCACAATCACAATACACCGGTGCGTTTGCGCGAGGCGGCCGCTGAGCAGGACTGGGACACCTTGGTGTTTGTGGCCCACAGCCTCAAAGGGGTGGCGGGCAACATTCGCGCTGAACCCTTGCGAGTCTGGGCGGCGGACACCGAAATGGCCGCTCGCCAGCATGCGCCCGATGCGCTTGAGCGTGCGCAGGTTCTGGCCGATGGGCTGGCGGGCATCATGCAGGTGCTCGCGCAGCGGCTGGAGGCATGGCAGGCCGCTTCTTCGGGAAGCGCGGAAAGGTCTACGGGATGAGTCGAGAAAGCGTGTTGATCGTTGACGATGAGCCGATCAACCTGGTGCTGCTGGAATCCTTGTTGGAGGATTTTTATTCAGTGCGAGCCGTGAGCACGGGGGCCGAGGCCCTGGCCGTGGCTTTGAACCCCGAAGAATCGGTGGCCATGGTGCTCACCGATGTGCAAATGCCCGGCATGGATGGCCTGGAGCTGTGCAGGCGCTTGCGCGCAGAGCCACGCTTGGCCGATGTGCCGGTGCTGTTGATCAGCGGGTTTTCGTCTGATGCAGACGAGTTGGCCGGCTTGCAGGCCGGGGCCAGTGACCTCATCTGTAAGCCGTACTGTCCCGATTTGCTGCTGGCGCGCGTGCGCACCCATTGGCGTTTGCGCGAATTGGAGCGTCAGCTGCGGGGCTGAAGACCTCAGACTTCGCCCTTGAGTTTCGAGATGACCTGCTCCAGACGGGTTTCGATGCGGTCGCCCTGATCGAAAATGGCCATGGTCTGTTTGATCGAGCGGCGAATCGTGTCGAGCAGGGTCTCTTCCTGTGACTCGGTCAGGCCCAGCGAAATCAGCAGCGCGTCGATGTCGGTCACCATGTCGCGCAACACCATGTTGATCTTTTCTCGGTGGACGCGCTGTTCTGCATTCAGGTCCAGCAGGGCATCTCGGGTCAGATCGACCAGGCGTTGGTGCTGGTCTGCGCTCAGCGCCTTGGTCTCTGCGTCAATGGCCTTGACTCGGGCAGCCGCTGCTTCGGCCAGCATGGCAATGTTGTCGCGAGCCCGGCCGTGGCGTTCGGCTTCCTCGCGGTCGGGGTGCATCGGGCTGTTTTCTGGTAGCAGATTGCGCACCAGCACCATCACGTTGCCGTAATTGAACACCGTGTTGGTGCCCAGATTCTGCAGGCCCAGTGAACTGCCGCTCTTTTGCACATGGTTCAAAATCGACTCTTCCAGCGCGCTGCATTGCATCGCACCAGTGGTGCTGATGATGCCGTTGTGCCCGATCAGGCGCAGGCAGCCTTCGAATTCAAAGCGGGTCAAGGCCTGGAAGAAGGCATCTGCCACCCCTTGATAGGTGTCCGACAGATTGGCATGCTTCATGAAGTCCAGCACCACCCCGACTTCGCCATACATATTGGCCGAGGCCATGGCCGCGTCCATCACGTCGTTGACCTGGCCGCTGAGCTCCTTCTGGCGCAGCGCTTGGCACAGTACCACACTGATCTTGGCCTTTAATTCATCGGGTTGGTAGGGCTTGATCAGGTAGTCGTCGCCGCCGGCTTCATAGCCTTTGAGGCGCTCTTCAATTGTGGAACGCGCTGACAGGAAGATGACCGGAATTTCCGCGGTGGAGGGGTCTTCTTTCAGGTAGTGACAGGTTTCGTAACCATTCGGGCTGGGCATGTCCACATCCAGCAGCACCAGATCGATTTTCTGCTCATTGGCGATCTGGATGCACTCCTGCCCACCGGGTGCGACCGATACGTCGAAGTCATCGGACAGCACGGCATCCAGCATGTCCCGCATGATGGGGTCATCGTCGGTGATCAGGATGTGGGGGCGTTCGCTCATGATGAATCCCTTGGATTTGGAATGCAGACACGTTTAGGGCCCTGTCACCAGAGCCTGAGCTTGCACTGTCGCTGATTTGGGAACCAGGCAAATAGAGGAAATTCACGATGAAAAACGTGGAGTTGTCAGGTTTGGCGTCTTTGTGCCATGTTTTTTCCCAGTTCAGCCAACAATTCCGGACGCAAGCGCGGGGCGTGGGGGTACACCAGCGCCTCCTCGTCGGCGGCATGCTGGGGGTAGCGCTGCGCAAATGCCGGCAATTCAGCAGGGGGGAGCTCGGCCTGGCCCTCTTGCACGCGCAGCAGCCAACGCCGCACGGCCTGCCACAGGAGGCCGAGTTCGGTGTGTTCGGCCGTGAGCTTGGCAATGGCCTGATTCAACTCTGGGTCATTCAGCGCCTGCAACGCGGGGTACAGGTCCTCGTCTTCATCGGCATGGTGCAGGGGGGCCGCCACATCGAAATAGCGCAAGACCGATTGCGCCGCTTCGCGAGCCTGGCGGTCGGCGCCGTGCTGGTTCAGGTGTGCGGCCAGCCTCTGGGCCAGGCCGGCAAAGTGACGCACCTTGCCATGACAAGCCTGGAGCATTTCCACGGGGTCGTCAAATGAGGGTGGGGGGCTGTGCAGCAGAACCATGTTGAGGTTATACCCCCCGGGGCAAAGGCGGCCAATAGTTCCACGGAAGGATAGGCAATCCAGATGGCTGACCCTAAATTGGGCCAACTGCCAGAAAAGTGTTGTTGCCATGCCTGCCCTCATTGATCCGTTCCAGCGCCGCATCGACTACTTGCGGGTGTCGGTGACCGATCGCTGCGACCTGCGTTGTACCTACTGCCTGCCCAAAGGCTTCAAGGGCTTTGAAGAGCCCGCGCACTGGCTCACCCACGATGAAATGACGCGTCTGGTGGGCTTGTTCGTGTCGCTGGGGGTCAGCAAGGTGCGCCTGACCGGGGGCGAGCCCCTGCTGCGTCGGGGCATCACCACGCTGGCCTCACAGTTGTCGGCGTTGCCGGGGCTGAAAGACCTGTCTCTGTCAAGCAATGGCACCCAACTGGCACGCCATGCGGCGGACCTGCGTTCGGCGGGAGTGCATCGTCTCAACATCAGCCTCGACTCCTTGGATGCGTCGTGCTTTGCCCGCATCACCGGGCGCGATTGTCTGGCCGATGTGCTCGATGGCCTGCGTGCGGCCAAAGACGCGGGCTTCGCCCCCATCAAGCTCAACATGGTCGTGCAGGCCGATGTGAATGTCGACGAGGTCGAGCGCATGGTGGCCTTCGCCTTGGAACAAGGCTTTGTGCTGCGCCTGATCGAACCCATGCCGGTGGGTGACACGGGCCGGGCCACCCAAGGTGTGAACTTGACTTTGTTGGGCGAGACGCTGGCCGACCGGCACGGCCTCATTCCCCAAGTGCTGGGCCAAGGGGCCGGGCCGGCTCGCTACTGGCGTGCGCCACAGGGCAGCATGAGCCTGGGGGTCATCACCCCCATGTCGCAGCACTTTTGTGCCAGTTGCAACCGGGTGCGCCTGGGGGTGGATGGCACCCTGTACCTCTGTCTGGGTCAAAATGACCGGGTGGAACTCGGTCACCTGATGCGTGCAGGGGCCAGCGATGCCGATTTGATCAACGCCATCCAGGCCGGCATTGCCGCCAAGCCCGAGCGACACGAATTCAACGAGCGCCCCGAGCGGGTGATTCGATTCATGTCACAAACCGGGGGATGAGATGAGGGAGCAGGATCGATCGAAGGGCTTGGGTCTGGCATCGAAGCTCCTGGCGATCGGTTCGGTTTTCCTGCTGCTCGCCTTGGCCTCGATTGGCCTCACGCTGTGGGTGACATGGCAGCTCGAAGGCGGCGCCGCGGCGGTGAACGAAGCAGGCCGCATGCGCATGCGCAGCTACCAATTGGCGCTGATGCTGTCGCAGCAGGATCTGCATGCCCAGCGCATTGCCTTGCCCGATTTGCAGACGCGCCTGACCGCGTTCGACGAAACGCTGGAGCTGCTGCGGGCGGGCGATCCGGCTAGGCCCCTGTTCGTGCCTTGGGACCATGACACGCGCGAGCGCATTCAGGCCATTGGCAGCGACTGGAAAGAGCTGCGCCAGGAGGTGCTTCAGGTGGCCCAGGGTGAGCCGGTGCCGCCTGACTTCATTCCACGAGTTGACCGTTTTGTGGCTCGCATCGATGCCTTCGTGTCGGCCATCGAGCGCCATTTGTCGCGCTGGACGGCCATGCTCCACACCTTCCAGTTGGCCATGATAGCGTTGGCCGTGCTCAGTGCCTTGGCCTTGCTGTATGTCGGGCATGTGGTGGTGCTCGAGCCGGTGGCCCGCCTGCAGGCGGGCCTCAAGCGGATTCAGGAAGGGGCCTTTGACACCCGCGTGCACATCAGCTCGTCCGACGAGATTGGCGCGCTGGCGCAAGGCTTCAATGCCATGGCCGAGAACCTGCAATCGCTGTATGCCAGCCTGGAAGACAAGGTGCGCGAAAAGACTGCAGGCCTGGAGTTGCGCCAGCAGCGCCTCAGCGCCTTGTACGAAGTGGCGGCCTTTGTGGCGCGAGCCGATAACCTCGAGGAGCTATCGCAGGGGGTTGCACGCCAGATGCGGCGCATCGCGCATGCCGATGCGGTGGCCATTCGCTGGTCAGACGAAGCCAACGAACGCTACGTGCTGCTGGCCAGCGACTGCCTTCCGCAGATCATGGCCGAGGAAGAGCATTGCCTGCATGCCGGCGATTGCCATTGCGGTCCGGTGGTGGCTGGACAGCGGCCTGGGAAGCTGCGTGTCATCCCCATCATCGACGAGAACCTGGTCAACCCGGCCACAGGCCGAAAAGGTTATGACCACTGCGTGAGGGCTGGCTACGCCACCCTGGTGTCTGTTCCCTTGGGTTTGCATCAACGGGTCTTGGGTGAGGTGGATCTGTTCTACCGTGGCGAGCCGGTGCTGTCCGAGGAAGAGCGAGGCCTGTTCGAGTCGTTGGCCAGCCACTTGGCCGGGGCCATGGAAAGCTTGCGCGCTGCGGCACTCGACCGTGAGGCCGCCGTTGCCAATGAGCGGCAGATGCTGGCGCAGGAACTACACGATTCGATTGCCCAGTCGCTGGCCTTCCTGAAAATTCAGATGCAATTGCTGCGCGATGCGATGAACCAGCAGGATCTGGCGGCCGTGCAGACCAGTTTGAATGAGCTCGACACGGGCATCCAGGAAAGCTACAGCGATGTGCGCGAGTTGCTGCTGCATTTCCGCGTGCGGACCGATGCGGAAGACCTTGAACCAGCTCTCCGTGAAACGCTTTCCAAATTCGAACATCAGACTGGGCAAAAGGGGCATTTGAGCATCACCGGGCAAGGCCTGCCCCTGCCTGCCGATGTCCAGATTCAGGTCCTGCACATCGTGCAGGAAGCCTTGTCGAATGTGCGCAAGCACGCGCAAGCCAGCGAGGTGTGGGTGTCGGTCCAGACGGCACCGACCTGGCGTGTATCGGTGCGAGACAATGGCCATGGCTTTGATACCCTGGCTGGCCCGCCGGACGACACCCATGTGGGCATGCGCATCATGCGCGAGCGAGCGGCTCGAATCGGCGCCACGGTACACGTGTCGTCCGGCCCGCAGGGCACCGAGGTGGAGTTGAGGCTGCCGGCCACCTCCAGTGTGACGACCATGAATGGATGAATGCATGAACGCAACAACGACTTCGAACCTGCCCGTGCGCGTGATGGTGGTCGATGACCACACGCTGTTTCGTCGGGGGCTGATCGCCCTGCTGTCGCGCGATCGGCGCATTTCGGTGGTCGCCGATGTGGCCGACGCCGGCGAAGCCCTGCGCCATGCGCGCACGGTGCAACCCGATGTGGTGCTGCTCGACAACCACCTGCCCGGCGTGCATGGCATTGATGCCCTGCCGCAGTTGCTGGAAGCCTGTCCGACCATGAAGGTGGTCATGCTGACCGTCAGCGAAGATGCCAACGATCTGGCCAATGCTTTGGCTCGTGGCGCAGCCGGTTATCTGCTCAAGACCATCGAAGGCGAGGCTCTGGCTGAGGCGGTGATGCGGGTGTTGACAGGCGAGTCTGTGGTGTCGCCCGAAATGACCAGCAAGCTCATTGCCGCCTACCGCAGCGCGGTAACCCAGCCTTCTGCTGACGAGGGGCAGGGAGCGGTTTTGGCGCAGCCAGAAGCCGTCGAGCCCGAGCCGGCCTTGCAGGGCGATGCGGCCCTGTCGCGCCTGTCGCCACGCGAGCACGACATCTTGCGCGAAATTGCGCGGGGCGCCAGCAACAAGGAAATTGCCCGCACCCTCAACATTGCCGAAACCACAGTCAAGATTCACGTGCAGCACATCTTGCGCAAGTTGAACCTGACCTCGCGGGTTCAGGCAGCGGTTTACGCCACCACCCGCGGCGGTTGATCAGTTCCCCATGGGCCGCAGGCGCACAGCGTGCCCCGTGCGGTTGAAGGGAATGAGGTGATCAATGCGGCCATCCTTGATGGCCTGCACCATGCCTTCCAAGGGGGCCTGCGCCTGCTCGGTGCTGGGGGCCTGGCTGCCCTGGCCCGACATGCCGGCCACGAACAACAGCGCCCAAGGCTGGCCGAACTGCTCCGCCTCGGCTGACAAGGTGGCGAAGTCGCTGAGCTCTTCGGGGGTTTTGTCCACGCACATCAGCGGGGTCAATTCGCCCGCCTCGCCGGACTCGCAGCGAGCCCGTTCGGCGGCGCTGGCGTGCGAAGGGGCCTGGGCACCGACGAACACCATCAACAGGCGCTGGGCATCGGGTTGCTGGCGAGCGGCCTGCAGCAACTCATCAAAGTTCGAAATGTTCATGGCCGCAGTTTAGGCAAGCCCGCACAGATTGACCATAGCTCGTTTGGCGTACTTGATCCAGGCCAAGGCGCACAGGGCCCTGGCCTCGATACCCTCGGCACGGTTGTCTGGTTGGAGGCCCTCATGTCGCGAAACACCGAACATCTGACCCTGGTGTATGCCTGCTCCGGGTGCTCCAGCGCGGCCCAGTTGGCCAACCACCTGGCGGTCCGCCTGGATCGCAACGGCGTGGCCGAGATGTCCTGCATCGCCGGCGTGGGTGGGCAGGTCAAGCCGCTGGTTCGCAAGTTGCTGGACGCCGCCGAACGCGGGCGCCCCATTGTGGCGATCGATGGCTGCCAGCTGTCGTGCGTGGCCAGTTCCCTGGCCCTGCATGGCGTGCAGGCCAGCACGCACATCCAACTGGCGGCGCACGGCGTGCGCAAGGCCTATCACCAGGACTATTGCGAAGACCAGGCGCAGTCGCTCTTGAACGACCTGACGCTGCACGTGCAGCAAATGAACGAGCAGCACGCCCAAGAACACGCCCGTCAGCCCGTCTGATCGAACGGTCATGCCCACCGGGGTTTCGCTGGCGACAGCGAGGCTTCGGCGGCGACAGCTAGGGGTTTTCCGAAACCCATCCCTGGCTCAGTTCAAGGTTGCGCGTGTGCGCACCGCTTGATCATCCCTTCCGAAGTCTGGAGGGACAAGATCATGAACAAGCACTGGCTCAAGTATCGGAGCTTCATCCTGGGAGCCGCTGTGTCGGGGCTGACCGTGTCGGGCGCATGGGCCACCTGGTCGGTCATGCGGCCTGAGGGCGCGGGGCCCACCGTGCTCAAGGGCAATGGTCGCCTCGATGTGCAGCGCATTGAAATCGCCACCAAATTCGCTGGGCAGGTGCTGAGCGTGCCGGTCGACGAAGGCCTCACCGTCAAGGCTGGTGATGTGATCGCCCAGATGGACCCACGCGACTATGAGGCCCAACTGCAGGGCGTGCAGGCCATGCGGCAACGGGCGGCCCAGGCCATGGCGCGGGCCCAGGGCGAGGTCAACGTGCAGCGCATCAAGACCGATGTGGCGCAGATGGAGTTGGACAACGCCTTGGAAATGCGCAAGCAGGTGCTGGTGTCGGATTCGGAAGTGCGCAAGCGCCAAGCCCAGCGCGACGGCGAACAAAACGGCGTGCGCATTGCTTCGGCTGCTGTGGGCGAGGCCCAGGCCGCCAAGGAAGAGGCGGAGGCGGGCATCAAGCGCCTCACCCAGGCCATTGCCGACCACACCTTGAAGGCCCCTGTTGGGGGCCGCATTGAATACCGCGTGGTCGAACCCGGATCGGTCATCCCCGCAGGCGGTCGCGTGGCCACCTTGCTCGACACCACCCACATCCACATGACCATCTTCCTGCCCTCGGCCGCAGCCGGTCAGGTTCGGGTGGGCGATGAAGCCCGCATCGTGCTCGATGCCGCACCGCAGGTGCCTTTGCCGGCCAAGGTGTCGTTCGTGTCGGCCGAAGCGCAGTTCACGCCCAAGCATGTCGAAACCCCCTCCGAGCGGGAAAAGCTCAGCTACCGCGTCAAGCTGGCCTTGTCGGAAGAAACCGCCCTGGCGCACGCCGGTTTGCTCAAAGCCGGTCTGACTGGCAATGGCTTTGTGCGCCTGCAGTCGGCCACGGAAGCCGGGTGGTGAGATGAGCATGCAGTCTGACGCGGTCGTGGTGGAGCAGGTCTCGCATCACTACGGGGCCCAGGTGGCGCTGGATCAGGTGGACCTGCGCCTGCCCATGGGGCGCACTGTGGGCTTGGTCGGGCCCGATGGAGTCGGCAAGTCCACCTTGCTGGCCCTGATTGCCGGGGTGCGCAAGCTGCAGTCGGGCCGCCTGCAGGTATTGGGGGGCGATGTCAGCCAGGCGTCGTTTCGACGCGCTCTGGCGCCCCGCGTGGCCTACATGCCGCAAGGCCTGGGGCGCAATCTGTACCGGCCTTTGTCCGTGTACGACAACATCGACTTTTCGGCTCGGTTGTTCGGGGTGCCCGCCGCCGAGCGCGATGCCCGCATTCAACGCCTGATGAAGGCCACCGCGCTTGACCCCTTTCATGCGCGGCCGGCGGGCAAGTTGTCGGGCGGCATGAAGCAGAAGGTGTCGCTGTGCGCGGCCCTGGTGCATGACCCCGACCTGCTCATCCTCGATGAGCCCACCACGGGCGTGGACCCCCGGTCGCGTCGGCAGTTCTGGGCCCTGGTGGAAAGCCTGCGGGCCGAACGTCCCCACATGACTGTGCTGGTGGCCACTGCCTACATGGACGAAGCCGAGCGTTTCGATCACCTGGTGGCCATGGACGAAGGCCGGGTGCTGGTGTGCGCCCCCACGGTGGAAGTGCTGATGCAGACGCGCTCGGCCTCGTTGGAAGAGGCTTACGTCAAGCTGGCCAACAAAGGTGATGCCGCTCCCTTGGTCATCCCGCCGCTGCCGGTGTACGACGGCCCACCGGCCATGGAGGCCCAAGGCCTGACCCGCCGATTTGGCGATTTCGTGGCCGCGCGCGATGTGAGTTTTTCCATTCCGCGCGGAGAGATCTTCGGCTTTCTGGGCTCCAACGGCTGCGGCAAGACCACGACCATGAAGATGCTGACGGGCTTGCTCGATATCTCCGAAGGGTCGGCACGCCTGCTGGGCCAGCCGGTGGATGCCAGCGACCTGAGCACCCGCCTGCACATTGGCTACATGTCGCAGCTGTTCTCGCTGTACGAAGAACTGAGCGTGCGGCAGAACCTGCAGCTGCATGCGCGCCTGTACCGCATGGCGCCCGAGGTGGCGGGCCCCGCCATTGAGGCCTCCTTAGACCGATTCGAATTGCGCGAGGTGGCCGAGGTCATGCCTTCCAGCTTGTCGCTGGGCATTCGCCAGCGCTTGCAACTGGCGGCGGCGTGTCTGCACCAGCCCGAAGTGCTGATTCTCGATGAACCCACGTCCGGGGTCGATCCGGCTGCGCGCGACCTGTTCTGGCGCCACATGGTGCGGCTGTCTCGCGAAGAAGGGGTCACGCTGTTCGTCTCCACCCACTTCATGAACGAGGCCATGCGCTGCGACCGCATCTCCCTGATGCACCGCGGCCGTGTGCTGGCCGTTGGGCGACCGCAAGAGCTGTGCGAACAACAGGGCTGCGAAACACTGGAGCAGGCCTTCATCGACTACCTGGAAGCCGACAGCGAGGCCGAGGTCTTGCCGCACCATTTGATCGAACAGGATCCCCTGGACCCCGATCCCTCCCAGCAAGGGCAAGCCTGTCATGCCGCATCACCGCCTTCCGCGGCGGCACGGTGGTTCAGCCGCATGTGGGCCTTTGCCCAGCGCGAAGCCATGGAGTTGCGGCATGACACCATCCGCCTGGCGTTTGCCATTCTGGGGCCCATCATCGTGCTGTGCGTGGCCACCTGGGGGCTCAGCTTTGATGTCGAAGGCATTCGTTTCTCGGTGCTCGACCGCGATCAATCCACCGACAGCCGACGCCTGGTGGAGCACTTTGCCGGTTCGCCCCACTTTGTTGAGCAAGCCCCCTTGAACGATGCCAGCCAGATCGATGCGCAAATGCGGTCGGCGCAGTCGTGGCTGGTCATCGACATCCCACCCGGCTTTGGCCGTGACCTGGTGGGGGGCCGCCAGCCAGAGGTGGGCTTCTTTGTGGATGGGGGCTCGTTGGTGCGAGCGGCCCACACGGCCAACTCGGTCAAAGCCGTGGCCATTGAACACGCGGTGAACTTCGCCCGCACCACGCCAGGCGCTGAGGTGCCTACCCTGCCTGTCAATGTCGAGCCACGCCTGTCTTACAACCAGTCGTATCGCAGCGTGTTCGCCTTTGGCCCCAGCAACCTGATGCTGGCCTTGACGCTGATCCCCGCCATGCTCACAGCCCTCGGTGTGGTGCGCGAAAAGGAAATGGGCACCATCGTCAACCTGTATGCCTCGCCCGGTTCGATCGGCGAATTTCTGGTGGGCAAGCAGCTGCCCTATGTGGGCTTGAGTGTGCTGAGCTATATCAGTCTGGTGGGCGTGCTCGTGGGGGTGTTTGGTGTGCCTTTGAAGGGCAGTCTGCTGGCGCTGACGCTGGGGGCCTTGGCCTATGCCTGCGCCATCACCGCGTTTGGCTTGCTGATCTCGGCCTTTGTGCAAACCCAGGTGGCCGCTCAGTTTCTTACCGCCATCTTGTGCGTGATTCTGACCACCAACTTCTCAGGCCTGCTCAGCCCGATTTCCACCTTGCAGGGCGGCAACTACTGGATTGCCGTGGGCTTTCCTGCCTCGTGGTTCCAGAAAGTCAGCCTGGGGGTGTTCACCAAGGGCTGGGGCTTGCAGTGGGCGCAGTTGGGGCCGGCCTGTCTGGCCATGCTGGCCTTTGCCATGGTGTACCTGGGCGCGGCGCGCTTGCTGGTTGCCAAACAGGAGCGTTGACATGCAGACCTGGTGGTTCAATGTGCTGCACCTCAGCCTCAAAGAGCTGCGCTGCGTGTTGCGCGACCGCACGATGATGGGGGCCATCCTCATCTCCTTCACCGTGGCGGTGTATGTGGTCGCCCTGGGGGCCAAGGCCGACGTCAGCCATGTGGCCGTGGGTATTCTCGATGGCGACCATTCCACTTTGTCACAGCGCATCCGGTCGGCGATTCAACCACCGTTGTTCCAGGAGCCCGTGGATCTGGATCGCGACGCCGCGCAAGCGGCCATGGACGAAGGCCGTTACCTGTTCGTGCTCGATATTCCTGAGCACTTCGAGGCCGACGTGCAGGCCCAGCGGCCCACGGCCATTCAGCTGTGGGTGGATGCCACCGCCATGGCGCAAGGCCAGCTGGGCGTGGCCTATCTGACCGAAATCGTGCTGCGCGAAACACTGGACGAATTCAAGGCCAAAGGGATTGACGAACGCTTGCCCACGCGCCCTGTGGTGCATGTGCTGTTCAACCCCAACACCACCACGAGCTGGTTCACCTCGGTCATGCAGCTCATCAACAACGTCACGGTGTTGTCGGTGGTGCTGGTGGGGGCGGCCGTCATTCGCGAGCGAGAAAAGGGCACCATCGAGCACCTGCTCGTCATGCCTGTGCGGCCCAGCGAAATTGCCGTGGCCAAGATCCTGGCCAATGGCTTGGTCATCCTGGTGGCGGTGGCGGTCTCGGTGCTGGCCATTGTCAAAGGCTTGCTGGCCGTGCCGGTGGAGGGCTCGGTGGGCTTGTTCCTGGTGGGCACTGGCCTGTACCTGTTCTCTCTCACCGCCCTGGGCATCTTGTTGGCCACCGTGGCCTCGTCCATGCCGCAGTTCGGTTTGCTGGCCGTTCCGGTCTTCGTGGTCATGTACCTCCTGTCGGGTTCGGCCACCCCGGCTGAAAACATGCCGCATTGGCTGCAGTACCTCATGCAGCTGTCGCCGTCGACCCATTACGTGAAGTTGGCCCAGGGCATCTTGTACCGGGCTGCAGACGCCGCCATCGTGTGGCCCCAAATGCTGGCGGTCGGTGGCATTGGGGCGGCCTTTCTGGCGCTGGCCTTGCTGCGCTTTCGAACCATGTTGGCCCGCCAGGGTTGAAGTCAAAGGAGGTGCGGCCATGCGCAGCACATTGAACAAGCCGACCCAGGTCGTAGGTCGAAGTGCCGGTTCGCCAATCTGTAGTCGGATCAGGCGCCTGGGCGTACTCAGCGGGGTCTGGGCTGCCGTGATGGCCTTGGGCGCCTGCTCCACCGTGCGGGTCGAGATGCCGCCCAGCAGCCTGCAACTGCCCGACCACTTCGACGCAGTCGACACGCCAGCCTCGCGTGGCACCGATCTGGCCCGCTGGTGGCAAGCCTTGAACGACCCGGTGCTCACCGCCTTCATCGAAGAGGGCTTGCAGCACAACGCCGACGTGAAAATCGCACTGGCGCGCATTCAGGAGGCGCGGGCTTTTCATGGCATGGCCGAGTCGGCCTTCTTCCCCACCGTGGAAGGCATGGCCGGGGCTTCGCGGGCACGCCAGACCTCGCATTTGCCGGTGAACGTGAAGCCCGAGGTGTCTCTGCCCTTGCCCATTCCCATCACCATTGGCTTGCCCCCAGTGTCGCAAGACCTGCGCATGCCCCTGGGCAACACCACCGCAGGCTCCCTGATGGCGACCTGGGAGCTGGACCTGTTTGGCGCCCGTCATGCCGATGCCGACATGGTCCAGCAACTGATCTATGGCGCGCAAGAGCAGCAGCACGGCGCACAACTGCTGGTGGCCGCCGACATCGCGACACGCTATTTCGAGGCCCGTGGCGGTGAGCGCCGCTTGGCCGTGCTGCAACAGGCGGTGCAGGTGGCCGAACGAGGCCATCTTTATGCCCAAGGGCGTTTCAAGGCAGGCCACGCCGACGCGGGCGAGGTGGATCGCGCCGAAATGCAGTGGCGGGCGGCACAAGCCCAGATCGAACCCCTCAAGGCCCTCATTGCCAGCCATGTGCGGCGCATCGCGGTGTTGATGGGGCGCGCACCCCAGGCGCTGCCGGCTTTGCCCGTCTTTCCGGCCTTGGCTGTGAAGGGCAGCGTCATGCCGCCGCTGCCCGCCGTCTTGCCGGGCGAGGTGTTGGCGCGCCGGCCCGATGTGCGGGGCATGGCCCGCAAGGTGTTGTCGCAAGTGGCCAAGGTGGGCTCGGCCAAGGCCGAGCTCTTCCCCAAGTTCTATCTGGGTTTGGGCGCCTCGGCCGGCCGCCTGCATCCCGACCATGAAGCCGGGCAGAACTTCGGCACGCAGATGCTGGGCGTTGGCATGCGCCTGCCCATTTTCGAAGCGGGCCGCATTCGTCAACACATTGCAGCCCAGGAAGCCCAACTGCAGGGCCTGGCCATTCAGTATGAGCAAACGGTGCTGGGCGCCTTGGAAGATGTGGAAAACGTCTACGCCGCACGCCGCGCGTTTGAAGACAAGGCGCAGCGCGTGCAGCAAGCATCTCAATTGGCTGGGCAAATCGCGCAGCGCAAGATGGCTTTGTTCCAGTCTGGTCAGGAGTTGTTGCAGGTCGCGCTGGAGGCGCAGGCCCAAGCCCTGCAAAAAGAAGATGAGGCCATTCAGGCCCGCACCAGCGTGGAAACCTACACGGTGCTGCTGTACAAGGCCTTGGGAGGGGGATGGGCTGACGCCACGAGCGCCACGCAACTCGCCGGGGCAGCAGCATACGATCTGGCGAAAACCGGGCCTTGATCTGGCGCAAGAGCGGTAGGTGGCCTACTCCTTCAGAACGATGGGATTAGTACGCAAACAACGAGGCATCGTTCTTCTGCCGATCGGGGTACTCCCTTGAGGAGGATGGTTGCCGAGGCTGCAAATAACCACACTCCAAGACATGGAAAAGGAGAACTTCCATGTCTACTGGTAATCGAGGCAAGGCCTTATCTGTTCTGATCGTCAGCACACTCGCGTTCACGGTGTGCTTCATGGTGTGGATGATGTTCGGCGTCATCGGCATCCCCCTCAAAAAGCAACTGGGCCTCACGGCCACGCAGTTCGGGCTGCTCACCGCCACGCCGGTGCTGACTGGCTCGCTGGTTCGGGTACCGCTGGGCATCTGGACCGATCGTTTCGGTGGTCGCATCGTGCTGTTCACCGTCATGCTGCTGTGCGTGCCGGCCATCTTCATGATGAGCTACGCGACCGAGTACTGGCACTTCCTGGTCCTGGGCTTGTTCGTCGGCCTGGCAGGCGGTTCGTTTTCGGTGGGCACGCCCTATGTGGCTCGCTGGTTCCCCAAGAGTCAGCAAGGCTTTGCCATGGGGGTGTTCGGTGCTGGTAACTCCGGCGCGGCCGTCAACAAGTTTGTGGCGCCCGTGATCCTCGTGGCTGCAGGCTGGGCTATGGTGCCCAAGGTCTACGCGGCCATCATGTTGGGCACCGCCATCATCTTCTGGTTTGGCAGTGCGCACGATCCGAAGCACTTGGTGCCCGCCAAGAAGGGCGGCTTCATGGCGCAGCTCAAGGCCCTGAAGGACCCCAAGGTGCTGAAGTACTGTCAGTACTACTCCATCGTGTTCGGTGGCTATGTGGGCTTGGCACTGTGGATGGTGCAGTACTACGTGGGCGAATATGGTCTGGACATCCGCGTCGCGGCGCTGTTGGCTGCTTGCTTCTCGCTGCCGGGTGGTGTGTTGCGTGCGATCGGGGGTTATCTGTCTGACAAGCACGGCGCGCACAAGGTGACCTGGTGGGTGATGTGGGCCTGCTGGATCTGTACCTTCTTGCTGAGCTATCCCCAAACAGATTTCACGATTCAAACCATCAATGGTCCCCAGACTTATCACGTCGGTCTGAACGTGTACTGGTTCACCGCCATCATGGGTGTGCTGGGTGTGGCCATGGCTTTCGGCAAGGCCTCGGTGTTCAAGTACATCAGCAATGACTACCCCGACAACATCGGCACCATCTCCGGCATCGTCGGTCTGGCTGGTGGCTTGGGTGGCTTCATCTTGCCCATCATGTTCGGCTATCTGCTGGACCTGACCGGTGTGCGCTCCAGCGCTTTCATGCTGCTCTACGGCGTGGTCTGGGTCTCGCTGATCTGGATGTACTGGACCGAAGTGCGCCAGACCGAAGTGATGGGCGACAACGCCCCTGCCGCCCCCTTCAGCCAGTCTTTCAAGCACTGAGCTCGATTTCTCAAGCCCGGCCCACCGCAATTGGCCCGGGCTTTCTGTTTTCACCAAGGAATTACCATGGCCAAGATCCAAAACTGGAAGCCAGAAGATCCGACCTTCTGGCGTGAACAAGGCAGTGCGCTGGCCTGGCGCACCTGCGGCGTCACCACCTTCTCACTCATCTTTTCGTTTGCCACCTGGTTCGTCATGAGTGCCGTGGTGGTGCGCATGCCTGCCATCGGCTTCAAGTTCACCACGTCTGAGTTGTTCTGGCTGGCGGCCATTCCCGGTTTGGCATCGGGCATCTTGCGCCTGATCCACTCCAACTTCATTCCGGTGCTCGGCACTCGTCCGGTTGTCAGCATCTCGACCATCATCAAGGTCATTCCCATGATCTGGTTGGGCTATGCGGTGCAAGACCTCAACACGCCCTGGACTACGTTCATGATCATCGGGTTCCTGTGCGGTATGGGCGGGGGCGATTTCTCGTCCTTCATGCCCTCGACCTCGATCTTCTTCCCCAAGCGCCTGCAAGGTCTGGCGATGGGCGTGCAAGCGGGCCTGGGCAACTTTGGCGTGTCTGCGGTGCAGTTCGTGGCGCCCTGGATCATCGGTCTGGCCGCGCTGGGCGCAACCGCTGGTGGCCCCCAGGTCTTCACCAAGGGTGAGCCCATTAAAGACGCGCTGACGGTCGTCAAGGAAGGCAAGATTGTCAAGGACGTGACGGTGGCCAATGCCGAATACGCTGATGCCGTTGAGATCATCCGTGACGAAACGGGCGCGCTCAAGGACGTCAAGCTGTATGAGACTGACAAGGTCAAGCTGATCAAGGCTGATGTCGTCAAAGATGCCAGCGGTGTCATCTCGGTGGTCAATCCCACCAAGGGTGTGGGTCTGGAAGTCAAGCGCAACGATGCCGGTGTGATCACCGATGTCGCTCTGCGCAATGTCGTCAAGAAGCCCATGTGGCTGCAAAACGCGGCTTTTGTGTGGGTACCCTTCCTGGTGCTGGCCGCCATCTTGTCGGTCGTGTTCCTGCGCAGCCTGCAAATGCCTTCGCGTGGCTTCATGGGCCAGTTCGAAATCCTGAGCAACCGCAACCGTGCGCGCGTCCACACCTGGAACTGCACGATGACGTATATCTGCTCCTTCGGTTCGTTCTCGGGCTTCTCGGCAGCGTTCCCCATGCTGATCAAGACCCTGTACGGCGGCTTCGATGGTGCCCCTGATCCCCTGCAATATGCCTACATCGGCCCCCTGCTGGGTGGCCTGGTGCGCATGTTGATGGGTGGTTTCTTCGACAAGATCGGTGGCTCCAAGGGCATGCAGTGGACCACTGTGGGCCAAATTGGCGGCGTGATCTTCCTGGTGGTCGGCGGTTACCTGACGCCCACCAGCATGGAGCAATTCGGCGGCTTCCTGTGGGGCATGCTGTGGATCTTCCTGATGTCCGGCATCAACAATGCCGCGACCTTCCGTCAGTACCCCATCGTGTTTGCTTACTCGCCTGCCAAGGGCGCACAAATGCTGGGCTGGACGGGAGCCTGGGCGGCCTTCGGTCCCTTCGTGTGGAACTCGCTGATTGCCACTTCGATTGACAAGACCGGAACCGTCAACGCCTTCTTCATCGGTACCGCCGTCTTCTACGTTTACTCCCTGGCCATCAACTGGTGGTACTACACCCGCAACGGCGCCGAGCGATTTGACTACGGCAATGCCGGTGGCACCTGGTGGGACAAGTTGTCCGACTCTGAGAAAGACCGCATGAAGCGCGTCGATTTGGGTCAAGCCGCCTGATATCGCTCTAAAGGAGTAGTGCTGTGGACATCCTCGTCAACGCAGGCGCCGTGGCCTACGGCGTCACCCTGGTGGTGGCCACCTTCGTGCGCCACCCTCTGACCGAAGCCATGCGCATCGATGCGCTCTTCATCCCGCAAGCCAACGAGCGCACCCGCCCGCTGAACTTGCTGATGGGAGTAGCTATTGCGGGGTATGGCGCTTGGTCGCTGCTTTCGAGATGATTGCCCACAGGGCTCTCCATTTATCCCAAGGAAAACAACATGAGTCACTTTCTTGACCGTTTGACCTTCTTCTCGCAACCGAAAGAGTCGTTTGCGAATGGTCACGGCGTCACCAACGGTGAAGACCGCACCTGGGAAGACGCCTATCGCAACCGCTGGCAGCACGACAAAATCGTGCGCTCGACTCACGGCGTGAACTGCACGGGCTCTTGCTCGTGGAAGGTCTACGTCAAGGGTGGCATCGTGACCTGGGAAACCCAGCAGACCGATTACCCCCGCACCCGCGATGACCTGCCCAACCACGAACCGCGTGGTTGTGCTCGCGGTGCCAGCTACTCCTGGTATCTGTACAGCGCCAATCGCGTCAAGCACCCCATGGTACGCGGTGAGTTGCTCAAGCACTGGCGCGCTGCGCGCAAGGTCGCCAAGTCGCCGGTCGACGCCTGGGCCACCCTGATGAGCAACCCCGACACCCGTCGTTCCTGGCAAAAGGAACGTGGTCTGGGTGGTTTCGTGCGTTCCAGCTGGGACGAAGTCAACGAAATCATTGCAGCGTCCAACGTCTACACCATCAAGCAATACGGTCCAGACCGCATCATCGGCTTCTCGCCGATCCCTGCGATGTCCATGATCAGCTACGCTGCAGGCAGCCGCTACCTGAGCTTGATCGGTGGCGTGTGCATGTCGTTCTACGACTGGTACTGCGACTTGCCGCCATCCAGCCCGCAAATCTGGGGTGAGCAAACTGACGTGGCCGAATCGGCCGACTGGTACAACTCCAACTTCATCATTGCCTGGGGCTCCAACGTGCCCCAGACACGAACCCCCGACGCCCACTTCTTCACCGAAGCCCGTTACAAGGGGACCAAGACGGTCGCCGTCACGCCTGACTACTCCGAAGTGGCCAAGCTGGCCGACATCTGGATGCACCCCAAGCAGGGTACCGATGCGGCGGTGGCAATGGCCATGGGTCATGTGATCCTTAAGGAGTTCTACTTCGACAAGCGCAGCGCCTATTTCGACGACTACGCGCGCCGCTACACCGACCTGCCCATGCTGGTCATGCTCGAAGAGCAAGACACCCCTGCAGGCAAGGCGCTGGTTCCCGGCCGTTACCTGCGCGCCAGCGACATGGTGGGTGATCTGGCCCAAGGCACCAACACCGAATGGAAGACTCTGGCCTACAACGCCGACGGCAGCGTCGTCGTGCCCAATGGTTCGATTGGCTTCCGTTGGGGGGCTGAGGGCCGTTCCGACGAGGGCAAGTGGAACCTGGAGACCAAGGAAGGCTTGAACAACGCCGACGTCAGTCTCAAGCTGTCGGTGCTGGAAGACGCCAGCAAGGCCGAAGTGGCCGCTTCTGAAGTCAATAAGGTCGCTTTCCCCTACTTCGGTGGCATCGACACCCCGAACTTCCCGTCGAACAAGCAAGGCGATGTGCTGCTGCGCAACGTGCCCATGCAGCGCCTGACCATCCAGAAGGACGGTCAGTCCAAGCAAGTCTGGGTCGCCACCGTGTTCGACCTGCAAGTGGCCAGCTACGGCGTGTTCCGTGGCCTGAAGAATGCCCAAGGTCAACTGGTGGATGACGGTGCCAAGTCGTACGACGACAACGTGCCCTACACCCCCGCTTGGCAAGAGCAGATCACCGGTGCCCCTCGCGAGCAGGTGCTCACCGTGGCTCGCCAGTTCGCCGACAACGCCGACAAGACCAAGGGTCGCTCCATGGTCATCATCGGTGCTGCGATGAACCACTGGTACCACTGCGACATGAACTATCGCGGCATCATCAACATGCTGATGATGTGCGGTTGCGTCGGGCAGTCCGGTGGCGGGTGGGCTCACTATGTGGGCCAGGAAAAGCTGCGTCCACAAACGGGTTGGGCTCCGCTCGCTTTCGCAGCCGACTGGGTTCGTCCTTCGCGTCAGCAAAACTCCACCAGCTTCTTCTACGCCCACACCGATCAATGGCGTTATGAAAAGCTGGGTGTCAACGAAGTGCTCTCGCCTCTGGCTGACAAGGCCAAGTTCGGTGGCAGCATGATCGACTACAACGTGCGTGCTGAACGCATGGGCTGGTTGCCTTCTGCCCCGCAGCTGCAAACCAATCCCCTGGAAGTGGCGAAGGCCGCTGCACAAAAGGGTCTGGATGCCAAGGACTACACCGTTGCCGCACTGAAGGACGGCAGCCTGAAGCTGTCATGTGAAGATCCGGATAATCCCCTGAACTGGCCGCGCAACATGTTCGTGTGGCGATCCAACATCCTGGGTTCATCGGGCAAGGGCCACGAGTACTTCCTCAAGCACCTGCTGGGTACCACCCACGGCGTGCAAGGCAAGGACCTGGGTCCCAACGATGCCAAGCCCCAGGAAGTCGAATGGCATAACCAGGCACCCGAAGGCAAGCTGGACCTGTTGGTCACGCTCGACTTCCGCATGAGCACCACCTGTCTGTACTCCGACATCGTGCTGCCCACCGCCACCTGGTACGAAAAGAACGATCTGAACACCTCCGACATGCACCCCTTCATCCACCCGCTGTCTGCGGCCGTGGATCCCGCATGGGAAGCCCGTTCCGACTGGGAGATCTACAAGGGCTTTGCCCAGAAGTTCTCTGAAGTCTGCGTGGGCCACCTGGGTGCCGAACGCGAAGTGGTGCTCACCCCCATCATGCACGACACCGCCGGTGAGCTCGCTCAGCCGTTGGATGTGAAGGAGTGGAAGAAGGGCGAGATCGATCTGCTGCCCGGCAAGACCGCGCCACAAATCACCGTGGTCGAGCGCGACTATCCGAACACCTTCAAGCGATTCACCTCGCTTGGCCCACTGCTGAACAAGCTGGGCAACGGTGGCAAGGGCATTGGCTGGAACACGCAAGACGAAGTCCACGCGCTGGGCGAGCTCAATGGCACCGTGCGCGAAGAGGGCGTCAGCCAAGGGTTCCCGAAGATCGTGTCTGACATCGATGCCACCGAAGTGGTGCTGATGCTCGCGCCCGAAACCAACGGTCACGTCGCCGTGAAGGCTTGGGAAGCGCTGGGCAAACAAACCGGTCGCGATCACACCCATCTGGCCCTGCACCGCGAAGACGAAAAGATTCGTTATCGTGACATCCAGGCTCAGCCACGCAAGATCATTTCCTCGCCCACTTGGTCGGGCCTGGAAAGCGAGAAGGTGTCTTACAACGCCGGCTACACCAACGTGCACGAGCTGATTCCATGGCGCACTCTCACAGGTCGTCAGCAGTTTTACATGGATCACCCATGGATGATTGCTTTCGGTGAAGGCTTCGTCTCGTATCGTCCACCGGTTGACCTCAAGACCCTCGATATCAAGGGCATCAAGTCAAACGGCAACAAGGAAATTGCGCTCAACTTCATCACGCCGCACCAGAAGTGGGGTATTCACTCCACCTACACCGACAACCTGTTGATGCTCACGCTCAACCGAGGCGGTCCGGTGATCTGGCTGAGTGAGGACGATGCCAAGAGCGCAGGCATTGTGGACAACGACTGGGTGGAACTGTTCAACACCAACGGTGCCATTGCGGCCCGTGCGGTGGTGAGCCAACGTGTGAATCCTGGCATGACCCTGATGTATCACGCTCAGGAAAAGATCGTGAATACCCCCGGCTCGGAAATCACGGGCACACGCGGTGGTATCCACAACTCGGTCACCCGTGTGGTGCTCAAGCCCACACACATGATCGGTGGCTACGCCCAGTTCAGCTACGGCTTTAACTACTACGGAACGATTGGTACCAACCGGGACGAATTCGTTCTCGTTCGCAAGATGAACAAGGTTGACTGGCTGGACGACGAAGGCTCCGCCACCAGCTCGCAAGGAGCACACGCATGAAAATCCGCGCTCAAATCGGCATGGTCCTGAATCTGGACAAGTGCATTGGTTGCCACACCTGCTCGGTGACCTGCAAGAACGTCTGGACCAGCCGCCCTGGTGTCGAATACGCTTGGTTCAACAACGTTGAAACCAAGCCCGGTATTGGTTATCCCAAGGAATGGGAGAACCAGGAAAAGTGGAATGGCGGCTGGGTTCGCAAGGCCGACGGCAAGATTCAGCCCCGCCAAGGCGGCAAGCTGAGCTTGCTGATGAAGATCTTCGCCAACCCCAACCTGCCCGAGATCGACGACTACTACGAGCCCTTCACCTTTGATTACGAGCACCTGCAAAATGCTCCGAAATCCAAGGCCCCACCTACCGCTCGTCCACGCAGCTTGATCACCGGCAAGCGCATGGAAAAGATCGAATGGGGCCCCAACTGGGAAGAAATCCTGGGTGGTGAGTTCAGCAAGCGCAGCAAGGACAAGAACTTCGACGAAGTCCAGAAGGACATCTACGGGCAGTTCGAAAACACCTTCATGATGTACTTGCCTCGCCTGTGCGAGCACTGTCTGAACCCCGCTTGCGTGGCATCGTGTCCATCTGGCTCGATCTACAAACGTGAAGAAGACGGCATCGTGCTGATCGACCAGGACAAGTGCCGCGGTTGGCGCATGTGCGTGTCGGGCTGCCCCTACAAGAAGATCTACTACAACTGGCAGACCGGCAAGGCCGAAAAGTGCATCTTCTGCTATCCCCGTATCGAAGCCGGTCAGCCTACGGTCTGTTCGGAAACCTGCGTGGGCCGTATCCGCTATCTGGGCGTGCTGCTGTATGACGCCGACCAGATCCAGGCCGCTGCCAGCGTCGAACACGACCGCGATCTGTACCAGGCTCAGCTCAACCTGTTCCTGGACCCGAATGACCCCAAGGTCATCGAGCAAGCTCGCAAGGATGGCATTCCAGAGGCTTGGCTCAACGCCGCCAAGAACAGCCCTGTCTACAAGATGGCGGTGGACTGGAAGGTGGCGCTGCCCCTGCACCCTGAGTACCGCACCCTGCCCATGGTCTGGTATGTGCCACCGCTGTCGCCCATTCAGTCGGCGGCGCAGTCCGGTCACATCGGTGCCAATGGCGAGATCCCCGATGTCAACCAGTTGCGCATTCCCGTCAAGTACCTGGCCAACCTGCTGACCGCAGGCGACACCATTCCGGTGACCCGCGCGCTGGAGCGCATGCTGGCCATGCGTGGCTACATGCGCGGCAAGCATGTCGATGGTGTCGAGAACCAGAAGGTGCTGGCTCAAGTGGGCCTCGACAAGCACACGGTCGAAGACATGTACCACGTGATGGCCATTGCGAACTACGAAGACCGCTTCGTGATTCCATCGGCCCACCGCGAGTACGCTGAAAACGCTTTCGATCTGCGTGGCGGCTGTGGCTTCTCGTTTGGCAATGGTTGCTCCGATGGCGCGACCGAAACCAGCCTGTTTGGTGGCAAGAAGCGCCGCACCATCCCCATCAAGTCGGAGATCTGACATGAGTGGCCTGACAGAAAACCGGTCGGCCTACAGCCTGCGCGCCTTGGCGCGTTTGCTGGGCTACCCCGATGCGGGCCTGCGCGAGCTGGTGCCTGATCTGCAAAAAGTTCTGGTCGAAGAGCAAGTCGTGTCTGCGGCGCGACTGCGCGGCCTTGGCATGTTGCTAGGGTCCATGATCGACCAGGACATCACCGAAACCGAGCAGGCTTACGTGGATCTGTTCGACCGCGGTCGCGCCACCTCATTGCACTTGTTTGAGCACGTGCATGGTGACTCACGTGACCGTGGTCCGGCCATGATCGACCTGGTCAAGACCTACGAGCAGGCCGGCATGTGGCTCGATCCCCAGAAGGTGGGCGGCGAGTTGCCCGATTATCTCCCGGTGGTGCTTGAGTTTGTGTCCACCTTGCCTGAGGCCGCCATGCGCGACTTCATTGGCGAGATTGCGCACATCCTCAATGCCATTCATGCGGCCTTGATCAAGCGCCGCAGCCTGTATGCCCATGCTTTGGCCGCGGTGCTGGAAATTGGCGGACAGGCGGTCGAGTCGGTCGACGTACCCGAGGATGAAGACCTCGATGCTGCCTGGGCCGAGCCCGAAGCCTTCGCGGGTTGCTCCAGCAAGGGGCAGCAAAGCCCTGACCAGCCACAACCCATTCAGATCGTGCGTCGAGCCAACTCGGCGCCACAACGAGGAGCATCAGCATGAGCCTCTCCCATCAGTTTTTCTTTGGCATCTATCCCTACATCTGTGCCGTCATCTTCCTGCTCGGTAGCCTGATTCGCTTCGACCGCGATCAGTACACCTGGCGCAGCGAGTCCAGCCAGATGCTGTCTACCGGCGCTTTGCGTGCGGGTTCCAACCTGTTCCACCTGGGCATCATTGGCCTGTTCTTCGGCCACTTCTTTGGCATGCTCACCCCACATGAAATCATTCATGCGCTGGGTGTGTCGCCTTCGCAGAAGCAGTTGCTGGCCGTGGTGGCTGGGGGCACGCTGGGTTCGATCGGTCTGATCGGCTTGCTGATCCTGATCCATCGTCGCCTGAGCAACGAACGCATCCGCGCCACCTCCAAGGGCCGTGACTTCCTGGTGCTGTTCTGGATCCTGGCCACCCTGGGCCTGGGTTTGTCGACCGTGCCCGTTTCGCTGCACCACAACGACGGCGCCGAAATGCTCAAGCTGATGGACTGGGCCCAGCACATCGTCACCTTCCGTGGCGGAGCGGCTGACCTGATCGCCAACGTGTCCACCGTGTTCAAGGTGCACATGGTCATGGGCATGAGCTTGTTCGTGATCTTCCCCTTCACCCGCCTGGTTCACGTGTGGAGCGGCTTTGCCTCGGTGGGCTACCTGGCCCGTCCGTGGCAAGTGGTGCGTAGCCGCAAGATCGGCCTGTCGGAGTAAACCATCATGATCACCTCGAACCTTGCATCTCTGCCTGCGCCCGCCTTGCGCGTGGGTGCCATCCTCCTCGCCGAAGCGGGGGCCGAGTTGAGCGAGTCGGAACGCCGGCAACGCGCCAGTGTCGAGTTGCTGCGTCAGGCCGCGATCGAAGCCGGCCTGCTGTCGGCAGAGGACCCCGCTCCGCAAGACGGGGTGATCAGCGAAGCGGCTGCCGAAGCCATCGACACCTGGTTGGCGCAGAACCTGCGCGTGCCCGAGCCCGATGAACTGGCCTGCCAACGCCACCATGCGGCCCACCTGTCGCGTTATGCCGTGGGCGAACGGGTGCAAGCCCGCCACATCTTGTTTGCCGTGACCGACGGCGTGGATGTGAACCGTCTGCGCGCTCGCGCTGAACAGGTGCTGCTCGATGTGCGTGCCGATCCGCGTCGCTTTGGCGAAGCGGCCCGTGCCAACTCGAACTGCCCCAGCTCGGAGCAAGGCGGTGATCTGGGCTGGTTGTCGGCGCAAGACTGCGTGGCCGAGTTTGCGCGTGAACTGTTTGCGCAAGACGAAGGCACGGCCAATGTGGGTGTGTTGCCTCGCCTGGTGCACAGCCGTTTCGGCCTGCATGTGGTCGAGGTGTTGTCGCGCGACCCGGGCCAGCAACCTGCTTACGAAGAAGTGCGTGAGGCCGTGGCGCAATCGCTGCGTCAGCAAGCGTGGATCACGGCCTTGCGTCAAGCCATGCAATTGCTGGCGGGCCGCTGGGAAGTGGAGGGCGTAGACTTGGATTCGGCCGACTCACCCCTGCTGCAATAAATGGACGACGAGCTGCTCCAGCGCATCCGGCGGTTTCGCACGGATTACTTTCCCAAGTACGAAGGCCAGTTCAAAGAGCTGGTCGAACAGGGGCAGCATCCCACCATTCTGTTTGTGGGGTGTTCAGACTCTCGACTGGTGCCCTACATGCTGACCGGTGCCGGCCCCGGTGAGTTGTTCATCGTCCGAAATGTGGGGGCTCTGGTGCCGCCTTACAACGGCATGGGTGGTGGCCTGCATGGCACCGCAGCAGCGATTGAGTACGCGGTTCTCAATCTTCATGTCAGCCACATCATCGTGTGCGGGCACTCGCATTGCGGGGCCATGAAGGCGCTGTACGAAGAAATCTCACCAGAAGCCAAGAACTTGAATTCCTGGTTGGATCTGGCGCGCGAGGCAACCCTGCCTGTGCAAGTCACCAACGAAGCCTTGCGGCGCACCGAGCAGCGCTCTGTGGTCTTGCAGCTCGAGCGTCTGATGGACTATCCCATGGTGCGTCAGCGGGTGGAGCAAAGGAAAATTGCCTTGCACGGCTGGCACTATGTGATCGAAGAGGGCGAAATCTACGTGTTCGACGTTCGCACCGGCACCTTTGTGGCGGCGTCGCGTTCCGAGCACAGTGGCACCGGCCCGTATCACGACCTCGACCCCGACAATGGCTCCATCTTCAATGAGGTCGACGCGTCCTGGTATCCAGCCAGATGAGGCAGATGCCGCCCATGGGGTGAGCCACCTGGATTGTGTGGGGTAGCATTCTGGTGAATGTCGCTCGCGCCCTCATGACCAGTTCTACATCCCCCGGATTCAACTCACAGCTGTGGCGGCGCTTCGTCGCCATGGCCCGGCCCTATTGGCAGTCTGAAGAGCGCTGGCGTTCGCGTGGCCTGCTGGCCTTGTTGATCGTGCTGCTGCTGGGGCAAACGGCCTTCAGCGTCTTGTTCAATCATCAGACCGGCGAATTCACCTCGGCCCTGGCTGCGCAAGACGCCGATCGTTTCTGGTCGGCCATCCGTGCCTGCTTGCTGCTGCTGGCCGCAGCCGTGCCCATCTACGGCCTGTACTACTACGTGCGTGACACGGTGGGCCTGCGCTGGCGCAAGTGGATGACCACGTGGTTCCTGGATCGCTATTTCGCCCAGCGGGCCTATTACCGTTTCAGCGCCGCCGAAGGCATCGACAACCCCGATCAGCGCATCGCTGAAGACATCAACGCCTTCACATCCCAGTCGCTGTACTTCTCGATGATCGTGCTCAGCTCGGTCATCCAGCTCATCGCTTTTTCCAGCGTGCTGTGGGCCATCTCCAAGGGGTTGGTCTATTTCCTGATCGGCTATGCCATCGTCAGCACGCTGTTCACAGCCACGATGTTTGGCAAGAAGCTCATCGAGGTCAACTTTCGGCAGTTGCAACGCGAGGCCGACTTTCGCTTCGGCCTCGTGCGTGTGCGCGAACATGCCGAGCCCATTGCCTTTCATCGCGGCGAAGCGCGCGAAGGCGCTTGGCTCAAAGGCCTTTTCCAGGCCCTGTATGACAACTACAAGCTGGTGCTGCGTTGGCAGTTCAAGCTCAACCTGTTCCAGTACGCGCACAGCTTCCTCACGGTCGTGTTGCCCAGCATCATCATCGCGGGCGATGTGCTCTCGGGGGAGCTGGAAGTGGGCAAGGCTGTTCAAGCCGCCGGGGCGTTTTCAGCCATCCTCAGCGCACTTACCGTCATCGTCGAGCACTTTGAAGGCCTGAGCCGCTTCTCTGCAGGCATCAACCGACTGCACGCTTTTTCGCAGGCACTTGAAGTGCAGGCCGATCGCGAGCTGGCCCGCACCGAGCCCGTGCAGCGCATCGGCACCGAGCATGGGGTGGAGTTGGCGCTGCAGCACCTCACCGTCTACACACCCAACCGGGAGCACTTGCTGTTGCAAAACCTCAGCGTGCGCGTGGAGCCGGGTGAGGGGCTGTTGATCGTGGGGGCCAGTGGCGCAGGCAAAAGTTCTTTGCTGCGGGTGGTGGCCGGGCTGTGGCACACCGGCACCGGCACCGTGATCCGCCCCTCGGGTCACGACATGCTGTTTTTGCCCCAGCACCCCTATTTGCCTCTGGGTAACCTGCGCAGCCAGTTGCTCTACCCGAATCTCGATCGCGAGGTGTCAGACGAAGAGCTGTTGCAATGGCTGGAACGCGTGAACCTGCCCACCCTGGCGCAGCGCTTCGGGGGGCTGGATGCCGAGGTGGACTGGGCCAAGGTGCTGTCGGTGGGCGAGCAACAAAGGTTGGCCTTTGCGCGGGCCTTGCTCGCGAAACCGCGCTATCTGTTGCTCGACGAAGCCACCAGTGCGCTCGATGCCGACAACGAAGAACGCCTCTACAGCCAGTTGGAAGGGCTCTCCATCACGCCCATCAGCGTCAGCCACCACCGGGCGGTGCTGAAATACCACCAGCGTGTGTTGGAAATGACAGGCGGCGGGCAATGGAGTCTGCATCAGGCGCAGGGGTATCACTGGCAGGGGTAAGGGGTATCCGCTCCTTATCCTTCGGCTTTGTCAGGGCTTTCCGATAAGTTTGGGAGATAACCCGGAGCCTGCATCGGATGAACGCCGACGAAGTATTCGCACTCGCGTCGGCTTTGGCCTTGCTGGCCACCAGCATGGCATTCTGGGCTTTGTGGCGCGAACTGAGATCAGGCGTGTGGCGGCATTTCGCCTTGACCTGCCTCGTAGGCGGGGTGTTTTACCTCTTGGATGGGCGCGTGGCCCCCGTGGGGGACCGGCCGGATCCCGCGGGCGTGACGGTCGGGTCATTGGCCATTGACGCGCTGCTGGTGGGCATGTCTCGCCACATTCAATCGCCTCTCAGCATTGCGTGAGCGGCCTTGGTTGGCCAACTTGCTTTGGCGTTGCTCAACATCGGGTTCACAGCGGCAAGGGGAGCAGGTCGTCTGCATGTCTTTGCGGTCTACAGCCTCATGTGTTGTTCGCAGTTTGTTGCAGTGGCCTGGGCGACCGATCGGTCACATTGGGCTCGCAACGCGCCCGCCATGGTTTGCCTGTTGCTGTTTCCGGCCCTGGTGGGCGCCACAGTCTGGCGCGGCGGCGATCTGATTTATCTGCGGTACGCGATTGGCTTGGTGTCGTTCCTGTTTTGCATGTCCATCCTGGTTGATGGTGTCTTGCGCAATCACAGGGAAGCCCAAGCGGCCCTGGTTGATTTGCGCCAAGCCCAGGCCCAATTGGAAGCGCTGGTTGCCTCCATGGTCGAAGGCGCCAGTGAGGTGGCTGGCGCCGGTGAGTCGGTCTCTGAAACTGCCCAGCAACTGGCTATCCGAACTGACCAGCAGACCTCAAGCTTGAGGTCAATATCTGACTCGGTCCATGGCGTCTCAGAGCAGGTGCAGCGCACCGCCGAGAATGTTGCTGTCGTGGACACCGAGTGCTTGCGCCTACGAGAGCAGGCCTTGCAGGGGGATGCGGTCGTTTGCGATGCAGTCGATTCCATCGAATTGATCAGTCAGCGAACCCATGAGATGAACGAAGCCTTGGGTTTGATCGAATCCATCGCCTTTCAGACGAATATCCTCGCGCTCAATGCCGCCATCGAAGCGGCTCGTGCCGGCACCGCAGGGCGCGGGTTTGCGGTCGTCGCATCTGAAGTGCGCGGTTTGTCTCAACGCACCTCCGAGACCGCGCGACAAGTCAAAGACCTCATCGAGCGCGCCAACAGCCAAGCGGGGGTGGGCGTCGACAAGGTCATGAGTGTCAAGCGTCGGCTCGACGAAATGGTCCAAGCCGTAGAAAGCGTGGCCCAGCGTACGCAAGCCGTTTCATCAGACGCACGGGAGCAGAGCTCAGCGTTGGCGCACGTCATGTGCAGCTTGGACGAGTTGGCCCAACTGACCGAAGCCAACGCCGGTTTGGTTGCCGAGTCTGTCATGGCCGCCGATGGGATGAACGACAGTGCAAGCCAGTTGCGCCATATGCTGACGCAGGTGGATGTGGCCAGCCTGGCGCCGGGATTGCCCTCCACCGTGGCGGCGAAGGCGTCCGCCGTGGCCTATTTTTAGCCCCGCCCTGAAGGCCTGACGCCAGACGGACTTGGTCGAGCTGCTCAGCGCAGCCCAGAGGCGATTTGCTTACACTGGCGCGCATGAAACGTTCAGCTGTTTTGCCTTCCTCCATCCGCGCTGCCATCGTCGATCTCGACGGCACCATGGTCGACACCCTGGGCGACTTTTGGGTCGTCTTGCAGCACACCCTCAGTGACATGGGCTGCCATCCGATCGAGCTGGCCCGGGTCGATCGCGAGTTTGTCTCCCTTACCGTTGGCAAAGGCACAGAAGATTTGCTTCGTCGCAGTCTGGCGCACGCCTGGGGTCTACCCGACGACGATGCCGAGGTGATCGCGCAGGTGCCCCTGGCCTGGCAGCACTATCAGGGCCATTACACCCGCCTCAACGGTTTGCACTCGGAGGTCTATCCGGGGGTGGATTCAGGCTTGCAGCGCTTGCGCAACAAAGGCCTGTCGCTGGCCTGTCTGACCAACAAACCCACGGCTTTCGCCAAGCAACTGTTGGAACGCAAGGGGCTAAGACACCACTTCGCCCATGTTTTCGGTGGTGATGCCTTCGAAAAGAAAAAGCCCGATCCCTTGCCCTTGATTCGCACCTGCGAGGCCTTGGGGCATGTCCCCGGCGACACGGTCATGATCGGGGACTCCAGCAATGACGCGCAAGCGGCTGCAGCAGCGGGCTGTCCGGTGGTGCTGGTCACCTATGGCTACAACCATGGTCATCCGATCGAAGATGTGCCCGCCCTGGCACACATCGATCGGATTGATCTGATTGACTGAGGCGCAGACGTCGCGACCCTCAGCGCAGGGCCTCCAGAACGGGGGGAGGACGGAAGTCCAGCAAAGCATCCTTGAGGTCTTGCGTCACAGGCTTCTTGCCCAGCCACACTCGGGTCAAGGCCTGGAAGAACGTGGGATCGGCAATAGGCAGGCCCACCGGTTGCTCATTGACCAGGAACATCGTGCCTCGGCGAGGCACGTATTCAATCGCCAGCGTGTCACCAGCCTCCAGGCGCTTGATGCGTGAAAACACATCGCCCATGGTGCGGATGGCAGGCACCAGTCGGAAGAATTCGTCGCGTTCGCTGTTGGCTTCCATCCCACGGGTGATGGCCATGCCCAATTCGTCCATGCGCAGGTTCTGCAGCATCACAAAGCGCAACTGCAGCGGCGAGTTGAAGCCGGCCAGCGCGGTTTCCACCCGGTCTGACTTGCGGGGCGTGTACAGGCCCACGGTGTATTGCTTGCTCATGCCGCGGTAGCTCACTCCGCTGCCATTGAGCACCAGTGACACGCCCTCCACCCGCAGGGCTCCGGGGTAATTCACGCCCACCATCTCCGCGCTTTGGCTCCACGCGGTGCCGGTTGCGCCCAAACCCACCGCTGCCGCCCACAACAGCGAGGTCATCCATTTCCTGCCAGTGTCGATCCAGGCTGACTTCATCATCTCGCGCATCCCGATGTCGTTACGTGAATTGGTAAGGAATTGTTATTCCGGGGTGGGTTCCCATGTTATGGGTTTCCCCTTGGTTTCCTGCCGGCGTCACTCAAGTCGGGGGGCATCACACGCATGCCCCCGGCCCTGCTACACTGAGCTCATGTTCATCTCGCGCAAACAGACGAAAGGTTCGCACGACCGGGGAGCTTGGCCCTGGCGTCGTTCACTCTGACTCGTCCTGGTTTGTCGCGACTGCGCCGCCCCGATCATCGGCGGCAGCCCTCCGCGGCTCACGGAGTCCCTCACCGCATGTCCCCTCCTGGCATTGACCTGGCTGGCGACCAACGGTCCTGATTCCGACTTTTCCATCTTCCCGGGCTGATCCTCTATTCATGAAGGACCAGACCACGGGCTTGGAGGCCTTACATGATCACTGAACAAGAATTCCTCGCTCTTGCCGCGCAAGGGCACAACCGCATCCCTCTGGTCGCGCAGGCGCTGGCCGATCTCGACACCCCTTTGTCGCTGTACCTGAAACTCACACAAGGACATTCCAACAGTTTCCTGCTGGAATCCGTGGTCGGCGGCGAACGTTTCGGGCGTTACTCCTTCGTGGGGCTGCCTGCTCGCACCCTGGTTCGAGCCACCGGCCGTCAGGTCGAAGTGGTGACCGATGGCCAGGTGGTGGAAACCTTCGAAGGCAATCCGCTGGATTTCATCGCCAGTTACCAGCAGCGCTTCCATGCCGCTGTGCCCAAGGGCTTGCCCCGCTTCTGCGGTGGTTTGGCAGGCTACTTTGGCTACGACACCGTTCGCCACATCGAACACAAGCTCGCCGGCGTGCAAAAACCCGGTGGCATCGGCACGCCCGACATCCTCCTGCTGCAGTGTGAAGAGCTGGCGGTCATCGACAACCTGGCCGATCGCCTGTTCCTGATCGTCTATGCCGACCCAGCCAAGCCCGGCGCCTATGCCCAGGCTGCGGCGCGCATCGCGCAACTGCAAGCCCAATTGAACCAGAGCGTGGCGGCGCCGGCCATCGTGCCCGGCGAGTCGCATGAGGTCGAGCGCCACTTCGCCAAGGCTGACTTCGAAGCCGCCGTGCTCAAGTGCAAGGAATACATCGCTGCCGGCGATTGCATGCAGGTTGTCATTGGCCAGCGTTTGCAAAAGCGCTTCACGGCTTCGCCTTTGAGCTTGTACCGCGCGCTGCGTTCCTTGAACCCGAGCCCCTACATGTACTACTACGACCTGGGCGATCATCAGGTCGTGGGTTCCTCGCCCGAGATCCTGGTGCGCCAGGAGCACAACGCCGAGGGCGGCGAAACCGTCACCATCCGTCCCATCGCCGGCACGCGTCCACGCGGGGCTACCCCCGAGCAAGACGCCAGCAACGAAAAAGAGCTGCTGGCCGATCCCAAAGAGCGCGCCGAGCACGTCATGCTCATCGACCTCGCCCGCAACGACATCGGTCGCATCGCGAAAACCGGTTCGGTCAAAGTCACCGAGGCCTTTGGCATCGAGCGCTACTCGCATGTCATGCACATCGTCAGCAACGTAGAAGGCCAGCTCAAAGATGGCATGACGGGCCTCGATGTGCTGCGCGCCAGCTTCCCTGCCGGCACGCTCAGCGGCGCGCCCAAGATTCGCGCCATGGAAATCATTGACGAACTCGAGCCTGTGCAGCGTGGGGTTTATGGCGGCGCCGTGGGCTACCTCAGCTTTGCTGGCGACATGGACGTGGCCATTGCCATTCGCACCGGGGTGATCAAGGATCACACCTTGTACGTGCAAGCAGGAGCCGGTGTGGTGGCCGATTCGGTCCCCGAACTGGAATGGAAAGAAACCGAGGCCAAGGCCCGTGCGGTGATCCGCGCGGCCGAGATGGTCGAACAAGGTTTCTGACATTCACAGGACACGAAAGGACACCACCATGCTGCTCATGATCGACAACTACGACAGCTTCACCTTCAACCTGGTCCAGTACTTCTGCGAGTTGGGTGAAGAAGTCAAAGTCGTGCGCAACGACGAAATCACCCTCGATGGCATCGCTGCCCTCAAGCCGGATCGTCTGGTTTTCTCGCCGGGCCCCTGCTCGCCGGCCGAGGCTGGCATCTGCGTGCCGGCTCTCCAGCGCTTCCAAGGCCAGTTGCCTATCCTCGGTGTGTGCCTGGGGCACCAGAGCATCGGTGCCGCTTTGGGCGGCAAGATTGTTCGGGCTCGCGAGCAAATGCACGGCAAAACCAGCGTCATCACCACCGACCAGAAGGGCGTCTACCAAGGTCTGCCCCAGCAGTTCACGGTGATCCGCTACCACTCGCTGGCCATCGAGCGGGCCACCTTGCCCGAGTGCCTCGAAATCACCTCGTTCACCGACGACGGCGAGATCATGGGCGTGCGTCACAAGGCCCCGCAAACTGACCCGAACTTCGCGCCATTGGAAGGCGTGCAGTTCCACCCCGAGTCCATCCTGACCGAGCACGGCCACGCCATGCTCCAGAACTTCCTGAACATGTAAGGAATCCGTGATGTCGCAACTCACCGATGTCCAGGCGCTGCAGCGCGTCGTCGAACACCGCGAAATCTTCCATGACGAAATGCTCGGCCTGATGCGACGCATCATGCGCGGCGAGATGTCGCCCATCATGATGGCGGCTTTCATTTCGGCCTTGCGCGTCAAGAAAGAAACCGTGGGGGAAATCGCGGCGGCAGCCCAGGTCATGCGTGAGTTCGCCACGCCGGTTCTGGTGGAAGACAAGACCCATCTGGTTGACTTGTGTGGCACCGGCGGTGACGGTGCCCACACCTTCAACATCTCCACCACGGCCATGTTCGTCGCGGCAGCGGCCGGCGCCCGTGTTGCCAAGCATGGTGGGCGCAGCGTCTCTTCCAGCACGGGCAGTGCGGATGTGCTCGAGTCCTTGGGTGCTGCCATCAACCTGCAGCCTGAGCAGGTGGCGCGCTGTCTCCAAGCCACGGGCATCGGCTTCATGTTCGCCCCCAATCACCATGGCGCCATGAAGCATGCCGCGCCGGTGCGCAAAGAACTCGGTATCCGCACCTTGTTCAACATCCTGGGGCCACTCACCAATCCGGCGCACGCTCCGAACCAGGTCATGGGGGTCTTCCACCCTGATTTGGTCGGCATCCAGGCGCGGGTGTTGCAGCGACTGGGGGCCGAGCACGTTCTCATTGTCCATGGCTGCGATGGGCTCGACGAGATCACGCTTTCCGGTCCCACCATGGTGGCCGAACTCAAGAACGGCGAAGTCAGCGAATACACCATCTCGCCTGACCAGTTCGGCATGGGTGAGCACGATGGTTCCATGCTCAAAGCCAGCACGCGCGAGGCCTCTCGTGCGATTGTCCAGCGTGTTTTGGCCAACGAGCCCGGCCCTGCCCGTGACATTGTCTTGCTCAATGCTGGGGCGGCCATTTATGCGGCCAACGTCGTCGCATCGTTGGCCGAAGGGGTCGAGCGTGCGCGCGAAGCCCTGGCCAGCGGTCGTGCGGCCCGAACCCTGCAGCAGTTCGTCGCCACCACCATCGAACTGGCTGGCCCAACGGTCTGATTCAGGCCGCGCCTTGCACTTCGCAGCGGTTGCGGCCCGCGTGCTTGGCTGCGTACAGCAGGCTGTCCGCCGTGTGCAGCAGGTCCTCCATCCGGGCGTTGGGGCCGGGTAAGGCGCTGGCCACCCCAATGCTCACTGTCAGAGGAATGTGCTCTCCGTTGACTTGGCAGTCCAACGCCTCGACGCATTGGCGTATGGTTTCCGCAATGTGTGCGGCGCCCGTCACATTGGTTTGTGGCAGCAGGGCCAGAAACTCCTCGCCCCCATAGCGCACAGCCAGATCTCCCGGGCGACCCAGCAACTGAGCCAAGGTCTGGGCCACCATCCGCAAGGCCTGATCACCGGCGGCATGGCCGAAGCGGTCGTTGACCTGCTTGAAATGGTCAATGTCAATCATCAGCACCGACAAGGTCTGGTGCCAGCGCTGGGCCTGGCGCCAGAGTTCTGGCAAGCGCTCATTCAGATACAAGCGGTTGTACAGGCCTGTGAGGGCATCGCGCACCGTCAGCGCATGCAGTCGGGTGTTGGCCTCGGTCAGATCCTGCATGGCCTGATCCAGATCGGCGGTTCGTGAGCGCACGCGCTCTTCCAATTCGCTTGCGTGGGCTTTTTGCAGCCGCTCATTGGCTTCGTGCGCCAGCTTCAAGCGGTGCGCCAGCGCGTACGACAACAAGGTGATTTCCAGCAGGGAGCCAATCTGCAGTCCATACTCACTCAGGAAACTGGTGGCGACCAGGTCGTACGCCTGAAGTGCTGCCAGCAACACGCCCACCAGCAGGCCGCCAAATGCGGCCAGAAAGTAAAACGCCTGTTGCTCCCCTCGACGCAGAATCATCGACGCAATCACCAAGTGAAGAATCGGGGCGAGGATCGTCACGAGCGTGCCCAGCCGGATTGGCACCGTATAGGCCATCGTCAACCCGCCAGCGGCAACGGCCAGAAAGCTCCACAGGGTCACCAGTACAGCTTTGTCCATCTTGGGCCAGTGCTGTTTCAGCCCCAGGAAGTCGCGGCTGAATTGCGTCAACGCAGCCCCCGTCAGCCCCATCAGGATCGGCGCAGCCTGGTTGCCCCAACTGGGTGAGTTGGGCCACAGGAACTGATAGGCCATGCCGTTGAAAACCATCTGCGTCAAACCGAACAGCACCAGGTAGGCCACGTAGTACAGGTAGGTGCGTTCTCGCAGTGAGGTGTACAGCAGCAGGTTGTAAGCCAGCATGGCCAGCAACGCGCCGGCATACATGCCCTGCAACACATGCTCCCGGGCCATGCTGCTGCGGAATTCAGCCGGGGTCGTCACCACCAGCGGGGCTTGAATCGACCCCTGGCTTTGAATGCGCATGTACACCGTCACGCGCTCACCAGGTGGGACCTGAAAGCTGAAGAAGAAATTTCGGTCGTCGACTTCGCGGCTGTCATACGGCCGCCGATCACCGGTTTGATGGGCCGACACCGCCCCATTGGCCCCTACGAAATAGACATCGAGGTAGTCGATCAATGGGTAGCGGACGCCAAGCAGCCACTCTTTCTGGGCAGGGTGCGGGTTGACCAGCGTGGTGCGCAACCAGAATGCCGAGCGGCTGTAGCCGAAATTGGGGTCAGCCTGCCGGGTCGGCTTCCACCCTTCGTGTCGCAGGCGAACATCCGCCACCGTCAGCGTACCGCTCGCGTCCTCGAGCGCGTCCCAGTGCGCTCCGATGTGCGATAAAGCACCTTGCGCTGGCAGGGGCAACTCGCCGCCGTGGGCAACGCCCATCCAGGCCAGCAGCCAGGCGCAACAAAGCAGCGAACATGCATCACGCAGCCATCGCAAGCGTCGATCCAATCCAATCCTCCGTCTCGTCATCAGACCATTTTCGGCAAACCTGTCGCCGACCAAAGGCAGTAGCTATCCATTTGCCGGGGGCAATGCCCACGAACCCGCATCCTGCGTCGATAATTGACAAGATTCCCTCTTCACGCGCCCCACATGTCCGACATCCTGCAGAAAATCGTCGCTGTCAAACACCAAGAAATCGCCGCAGCCCTGCCCAACAGGCCTTTGAGCCTGGTGCGAGCCGAGGCCGAAGCCCGCAACCGCGACCAACGCGACCTGCGTGATTTCGTCGGAGCTTTGCGCGCCAAAATTGCCGCAGGTCGTGCAGGGGTCATTGCCGAAGTCAAAAAGGCCAGCCCCAGCAAAGGCGTGCTGCGCGAAGACTTCCGTCCGGCCGAGATCGCCGCCAGCTATGCCCGTCATGGCGCGGCCTGCCTCAGCGTGCTGACCGACGAGCAGTTCTTCCAAGGCTGCCCAGCCTACCTCCAGCAAGCCCGCGCGGCCTGCGATCTGCCTGTCCTGCGCAAAGACTTCATGGTCAGCGACTATCAGGTCTACGACGCCCGTGCCATGGGTGCCGACTGCATCTTGCTGATTGCAGCCTGCCTCGACGACGCCCAGATGGCTGACCTCGAAGCCTGCGCCATGAGCCTGGGCATGGCCGTCCTGGTTGAAGTGCACGATGCCGAAGAACTCGATCGTGCCCTCAAGCTCAAGACACCGCTGGTCGGCATCAACAACCGCAACCTGCGCACCTTCGAAGTCACGCTCGATACCACCTTGAACATGCTCGACCGCGTGCCGACCGACCGACTGCTCGTCACCGAGTCTGGCATCCTGGGCCCCGATGACGTGCGCCGCATGCGTGCGGCCCATGTCAATGCCTTCCTGGTGGGCGAGGCGTTCATGCGAGCGCCCGAGCCAGGTCAAGCACTGGCTGAGCTCTTTGCCTGATGACCCCCATGCCATTGTTTGACACGGCGGCTGGCCCGCGAGCACCCCAATGGCTGGAGACGCAATTCGACACCGTACCTGAGGGCTGGCGCACCATCACGCAGGCCTTTCGTTCCAGCGCGGCGGGACGTCAGGTCATAGACCGCGTCCAGGCGGCAGGCGAGGTCTATCCGGAGCAGGTCTTCAATGCGCTCAAGCACACGCCGCAGCCTGATGTCCATGTCGTCATACTCGGGCAGGACCCCTACCATGGGCCGGGGCAGGCCCATGGTTTGGCCTTTTCAGTGCCTCCAGGCGTACCCATTCCTCCCAGCTTGCGCAACATCCGCAAGGAGTTGACGCGCGATCTGGGCTTGGCCATGCCCGAACATGGTTGCTTAGAGCCCTGGGCGCAGCGGGGGGTCTTGCTGCTCAACACCGTGCTGACCGTGGCACCCGGGCAGGC
>ERZ724505.63-NODE-63-length-64674-cov-23.230474_pt1 | contig 64674 bp, 66 predicted proteins | sample MGYA00376038_ERZ724505 | MGnify/ENA primary metagenome ERZ724505 (study PRJEB28724, sample SAMN07190884) | wastewater metagenome | isolation source: effluent of sewage treatment plant in Hong Hong | place: Hong Kong | collected 2016-03-17 ... | reverse complement strand
GTTGGTTAGAGCACAGAGCTTATACCTCTGGGGTCCTTGGTTCGAATCCAAGAGGGTGGACACTTATATGATCAACGAATTTGTAGCAAAAAAGCTGGGCGAAGTAGGTGCATTTGCCGCCTTGGGCAAGGACACTCTAGATAAAGGAATGAAGGCTTCCAGCGAGCTTTGGGGTGAAAGCAAAACTAGAGAGATACTTGATATGCACGAAAAAACCCTTTCCTATGTAGACGACTTTGCAAAGAGGGAAAACGTAGAAGGTATAACCATACCAAAACAAGAAGCAACATTTCAGAAATTGCAGGCCATGCGAGACATGTACATGAAGGATGCTTGGGACAACCCAGTGGAGATAGCAGAATGGTCTGGATTTTTCCTTGGGGCAGCCAAAGTACACTGGGCTCTTGTAGAAGGAGCAGCAGAAGCTTTGAGATACGAATCACTGGCAGCGAACGCAAAAGAAAACATTGCTTTCCACGATGCCTTGCTCGCCCACACACAAAACTACTTACACTCTGCGGCAAAAACTAAAATCAAGTAAACACCAAAAATACTTTTAAAAAGGCTTGCGCAGGCTGACGAGCCGAGCACGAGAATATTTGCCAGCAGACAAATATTCTCGTGCTTTTCAAAAGAATTTTTGGTGTTTTGATATAGATCTCTAACCTACTAATTCCAAAGAAGGCTCTTTGTTATCTGGTAATTTTTTAGGCAATATACCGTAAGCAATTATTACTTTTTCATATTCATCTTGCTCTAGCGTTTCTACTTCAAGAAGTTTATGCGCTACAGCATCGAGGGCTTTCTTGTGCTCTCTCAACACTTCTTCTGCGCGGGCACGAGAGTTATCCATTATTTTCTTTACTTCTTGTCCAATCTTTGCAGATACGGCCTCGGAATGTTCTCTGCCGGACACACCTTGCCCAAACATAGTCTTGCCGCCATCTGACTCTAGTGCAACTGGACCTATCTCGTCGCTCATGCCCCAGCGTGTCACCATGGCTGTCGCAAGATTTGTAGCTACCTGCAAGTCGTTTGATGGACCGGTAGTAATGTCGCCAAACACCATCTTTTCTGCTACATATCCGCCCAGCGCCATAGCTATGTCGTCTAGGAATTCCTTTTTCGTCTGCAGCTTGCGCTCTTCCAGCGGAAGTTTGAGAGTATACCCGCCCGCGCGGCCGCGCGCTACTATGGACACTTTGTGCACAGGGTCTGCATCAGGCAAGACAGAAGCCACTATCGCGTGCCCAGCTTCATGATATGCGGTTACTTCTTTTTCTTTTTTTGTCATAAGGTGGCTTTTACGCTCCGGCCCCATCATGACTTTTTCTATCGAGCGTATCAGATCAAACTGTGCTATCTTTTTTCTATTCTCTCTAGCAGCAAGTATCGCACCTTCGTTCATCAAGGAATATATGTCAGCTCCAGAGAAACCACTGGTACGCTCGGCGATAACTTTCATATTTATATCTTCCGCCAAAGGCTTCTTGCGTGCATGTATGTTAAGTATCTCTTCTCTGTCTCTCCTGTCAGGTAGGTCCAGCACTACTCGGCGATCAAAACGTCCTGGGCGAAGAAGTGCTGGATCAAGTACATCGCTCCTGTTCGTAGCTGCCATTACTATAACTTTTTCATTCGGCTCAAAGCCATCCATCTCTACAAGTATCTGGTTCAAGGTCTGCTCACGTTCGTCATTGCCGCCACCATATCCTCCGCCTCGCACACGCCCAACAGCATCTATCTCGTCTACAAAGATTATTGCAGGTGCAGCGCGCTTCGCCATTTCAAATAGGTCTCGCACACGAGAAGCACCAACACCAACAAACATTTCTACAAATTCAGAGCCAGACAAATGGAAAAACGGCACACCTGCTTCCCCCGCCACAGCTCTGGCAAGCAAAGTCTTGCCCGTACCAGGAGAGCCAGTGAGCAAAACTCCTTTCGGTATACGCGCGCCGATCTCTAGGAACTTTTTTGGATTGCGCAAGAAATCCACTATCTCTACCAACTCTTCTTTTGCTTCTTTGTTGCCGGCAATATCTTTGAAAGTTACTTTGTTGTTCACGTCGCTCGGGTCTGTGATCTTGGCTTTGGATTGACCGAAGGTAAAAGCTTGCATGCCCGCGCCCTTCATCTGCCTTGTCAGCATCCAAATGAAAAATACGAGTATGAAAACTGGAAGTGCCACAGGCAGGACATTTAGGATCCAGTACCCTAGACCCTTGTCATCTTTTATAGAAATCCCTGCCTTTGCAAACTGTTCTGGAGTCACTCCATAGTTTGCTAAAGTTTCTGAAAGAGAAGCTTCGGCTTCTTTCTTGGAAACCTTCTCTTTCCCGTCATCGTATTTTATGGAAAGCTTATCTCCTTCCACAACTATAGACTTCACAGTGCCGGCAGACACATCTGCCGCAAGTTCAGAAATAGATATTTCTGTCGTGTCCTTCTGGGATCCAGAAAGGAATGTATACGCTGCCGTCAAAAGCATAAAAATAAGCAACGCAACAACCATCTGGCTACCGATTTTCGGCTTGCCAGACTTCCCCTTTTTCTCATTTTTCTTCTCAAATTTTATCTTCATCGTCCATGCATTATACAGGAAAACGTGAGAACGTGGTAGTAGTGGAGATGGCGAGAATTGCACTCGCGTGCAGAAAGATTTCACATTCAAGTCTACATGCTTATCTTGTTTAACATTTTAAGCATCTGCGTTTTTAAACAAGCAAAACGCGCATATGCCGATCTTCATATTGTTTCAGGCTGACAGCGAAGAACTCTGCTCGCCCTATCCTAAAAATATTGTGCCCGCACTACGTATTAGGAATCGGTAGCTTGGACACCCGCGTCGCGTTAGGCGAATGCGGGAGCAAAAGCTCCAGACGCAAAAGCGTAAGGAGATTTTACTGAACGAAATGCGTTTGCATTTACGTGTTCTGGCAGTTTAAAAAGTTACCAGAGCTTTGCATGCATGAAGATGAAGGTCATCCTGTCGAAGCTAATTCATCCCCAAATTTTATTTTCAAAGTGCTAAGACTTCATTTCCCTTCGTATCTCTCTGTCTGTGTCGCGCTTTTTTATACTCTCGCGCTTATCATGAAGCTTTTTACCCTTGCCGATACCGATCTCAAGCTTGATACGACGACCCTTACTATACACCGAAAGTGGCACTATTGTCAACCCTTTCGTTTCAGAAATTTTTTGGAGTTCTGAAAGTTCCTTTTTAGAAAGAAGCAATTTGCGAGTACGATCTGGATCATACTCTTTAGGTGTATTTTTTGCTTGGTAAGGCTGTATGGTCGCACCTATTATATACGCTTCCCCCGCAGAAAGTATGACATAACTTGCGTCCAAGGAAATCCTGCCTGCTCGTACAGACTTTACTTCAAGCCCAAGAAGCTCGATCCCGGCTTCAAATCGATCTTTGATCTCGTAGTTGAAATATGCTTTTCTGTTCTCAGTGAAAGACATGACTAAAGTTTAGCATAACGGTCGGCGAGAGAATACTCGCCGACCCGAATGCGTTTAAGGGAGAGCAGCGCGGCGCTCGTGCCGAGCGCCGCGCCAAGCTCGCGTGCCAAGACACGTATATACGTTCCGCCAGAGCAAAAAATAGTGCAAGATACGACTTGAAATGCCGACCCTGCATTTACAAAAAAATTTTCCCATTCCTTAAGTATTTCTGTCTGCCTAAAATCACCTTCCACTTTTGCAATTTTTGTAAAGATCTTCTCTTGTAATTCTTTTTTAGAAATTTTTTCAATCTTGCCAAAATCAATCTGACTTATCTCTACTTCGTGCATCGGTAAGTCTTTCTCCGTCACCATCCCAGACTTTGCAAGCGTGTGTAGTTGTATTCCACCTAAAGTTTTAGAAGAATACGGTGGATACTTTTGCATATATTTCCCCACAAACGCAGCAAGTTTCTCTTTCACAAATTTCTCTTCCAGCTTTACATCTGCCCCAACACTTGGCAGGCCGAGCATGTCGTATGTGTCAGTCTCCACACCAAGCAATATCTCGCATTCATACACCTTTTGCAGATGAAGATATTTTTCTTTGTCATATACGGATCGTCCGGCTAATACCAAAAGTAACCCCTCTGCCATTGGGTCCAGCCGGCCGGCATATGTCATGGGGACATTGTAATACTCGCCATTTTCTGCCCGAAAGCGCTCCATGCAAGCAAGCGGTGTTTCGCCTATTTCTTTATACAAAACAAGGATTTCTTGCATACAAAACTCACTTTAGCACAAAACCCATAAGACTTGCCAAAAACCGGCAAATAGGCTACTATATGTCTGACGGTTTATCGGATATCTTTATCTAAAACATTTGAAGGAAAGAATAAATAACCAAATAAGAGCATCCGAACTTCGTATCTTAGACAGCGAAGGCAACAACCTTGGCGTTATGAGCTTTAAAGAAGCCATGGAGCTAGCCTCCCACCAAGATATGGACCTTATAGAAATAGGTCCGACCGCGACACCGCCCATTGCCAAGATAATGGAATACGGCAAGTATCAATACGAGAAGAATAAAAAGCAAAAGAAAGCGAAAGCTAATGCACACAGTACAGAGACGAAGTCTATACAGATAAAGATCGGAACAGGAGACCACGACTTGGAGCTGAAAGCCAAAACAGCTTCCAAATGGCTAAAGGAAGGCCACCGGATAAAAGCAGAGCTGTATCTGGCGGGCAGGGCCAAAGGCATGGAAGAAGCGTTCCTAAAAGAACGTTTGGGAAGAGTGCTAAACCTTATCACAGAGCATTACAAGATAGCAGAACCATTTAAAAGAGGCCCGAAAGGTCTGATGGTGACCATAGAAAAGGACACCAAGAAACAGCAATAATATGAAAACAAACAAATCATATACAAAAAGGTTGAAGGTTACAAAAAATGGCAAGATTATCGGCCGTACACCAGGGTTCAACCATTTCAATGCAAAGCAATCTCGCACAAAGCAGCTTGCCGGCAGGAAAGGTCAGGAATTTAAGATAAAGCCGAAAGACAAAAGCCACTTGATGCCTTTTGCTTAGATTATTAAAAAGCTAACAAGCTAACTAAGCTCGCGAAGCTAGTAGCTACCCCAACATGACACGAGTAAAAAGAGGAACTATCGCTCTAAAGCGAAGACGAAAAATATTGAAGCAGGTTAAAGGCTTCCGCCACGGACGCGGCACAAAGGAACGCCAAGCAAAAGATGCTTTACTACACGCCGGTGCATATGCCTTTGCCCACAGAAAAGACAAAAAGTCTGACAAGCGCGGACTTTTCCAGACAAAGATAGGCGCAGCAGCCAAGGCAGAAGGTATATCCTTCTCTAAGCTTATGGGTGCACTGAAGAAAAAAGATATAAAGCTGGACCGCAAGATACTTGCAACTCTAGCTGAAAAACACAAAGATACATTCTCTCGTATTATCGCAAAAGCAAAATAAAATCCCCATAAGGGGATTTTATTTTGCTTATTTTTATTTATAAGCTCTTCTCTGCAAGTTTATCTTTTTTCACAAGTTCAATTATTTTCTCTATAAGTCGTTTTGGGTCTTCGTCAAATATTATCTTGTCGTTCGGGCGGTTTCCACGGGCAAGTATCTCGCGGATAGTCTCATCCATAGTCCACTCGCCTTCTAAAACTCCTATCGGTTTGCCATCTTCAAAGGCGATTGTAAACTCGTGTATTGTGCCTATGCGTCCGCAGCCGATAAGGATAGCATCGCAAGACCTCGTAAACAGCAAATCTCTCCCAGGAAATCCAAACCCTGTGTATACTATCAGGTCCATATAGTCTACCGGCAAGCGGTAGCTCTCCAGGTGCTCCTTTTCGCTGGCAGCAGGAGACAGTCCAATGGAAATTCCTCTTTCTTCCTTTGCGCCCATAGCGCTCCAAAGTGGAAAGCCTGTAGTTGCACCGGTGACGAGTATGCCATCTTGGCGTATGATCTCTCTGCCAAGTTCTTTCGCTTGCTCAAAAGCCTTCACGCCGCAAGTGCCTGTCTCTGCTGCACCAGAAACTCCGATCTTTATTTTTCTATGACTGTGCTTTTCATTGTCTCCCATAAAAGTTTTATTACATTTCCAATTCTACCACATCGTTCACACTTGGCGCAGTTGCATTCAAAGCAAAGTTGTCGCGTATTTTCTGCACAAGGAAAAGAGAGCTCTTTGGCTCACCCATAACCACAAATATCTGTTTCACTTTGTCCGCCATATGTGAGACAAATTCTAGCAAGTGGTTTGAGTCTTTATGTCCGGAATACCCTGCGATTTTTACCACACGTGCGCGCACCTTCGTATCTACGCCGTTTATCATGACATGTGTTGCACCATCTTCTATCATTCTACCCATAGTACCGACAGCTTGGTACCCAGTAAGCAGGAAGGTATTTTCTGGATGCTGCAGAAAGCGCTGCTCGTGGTGGATGATACGCCCACCATTGCTCATGCCAGAGCCGGCAATGATGATCTTTGGATTTGAAGATTCGGCGATAGCCTTTGAATCTTCTGTAGACAAAGTGACATGAAGCCCAGGGAAAGTAAAAATATCATCCCCACTGGCAATAAGCTTCTTTGCATTTTCGTTGAAGCACTCTGTGTGCTTTCTATAAACTTCAGTCAAATGTATCCCAAGCGGCGAATCAAAGTATATAGGCATACGAGGTATCTGCTTGTTCTCCACAAAGTTGTTTATCTCGTACAAAAGTTCCTGACTACGCTCTAGTGAAAATGTCGGCACAATAAGAACTCCTTTGTTTTTATAATTTTCTTCTATCGCTCTTTCAAGCATTTTATTGCGCTCATCTCGGCTTTCGTGATTTCTGTCTCCATACACAGACTCCATTACTAGGTAGTCCGCATCGTCTACCACCTCTGTATCACGCAATATAGGCGAAGGAGAGTTGCCAAGGTCTCCGGTGAAAACTATCTTCTTGCCATTGAAAACCACTTCCAGCATACCGGAGCCGAGTATATGTCCAGCATCTTTGTATGACATTTGGAAGCCTCCTGCGATGTTCATCTTTTGATGATAATCTATGCCTTCCCACAAATTCATTATCTTTTTTACAGTGTCTTCGTTATATATTTCATCCAAGCCATCTGCAGTATCCCTACCTAAAATACCGACAGTATCCATGAGCATCGGCAAAGCAAGGTCTTTTGTAGCCTTGGTAGAAACTATTTTTCCCCTAAAGCCATCGTGCACAAGCTTGGGTATGCGGCCTATGTGGTCTATGTGCGCATGAGTTATGAAAAGTATATCTATGCTAGCTGGGTCATATTGGAAATCTTGCCAGTTTACATCGTCTGCAAGCTTTGTACCCTGAGTCAAACCGCAATCTATCAGAAACTTTTTTCCAGCCTCACCTTCCAGCAAGTTTCCATTCTTATCAAGTGGCCCCTCGAGCAAAAAGTTTGCGCCCGTCACAGTACCAGTACCGGCACAAAAAGTAAGTCGCAGCTTCTTTGAATTTTTATCGGACATATAAAAATATTATATATCACTTTTGCTGTTTTCTCCAAAAGAAATCTGTGAAAGCAGATAAATAGCCGCTGCTGCGCCGCCGGCTGTGTCGAAAAATAGATCGGAAACAGAATCCAGCGGGCTAGCAATGTTGGCTGCAGGCACTAGCATTTGCACAATATATTCGTATATTTCCCAGCCGAAACCTATAACAAACGAAGATATGATGGATATTTTTACAATTCTTGAAACATTTATCTCTGGCATCGGCTTATGTTTCCTGCCAAAGAAATAAAACCAGACAGAGGCGAGCCCAAGCCACACTCCGCCCAAAAAGTGCATAGGCATGTCAAACCACCAAAGCGCAGAATACCAATAGAACTTGGACGCAAGCAAGTTTAGGGAAAATATGACGAGTATTAGCAGTGCTATGCGGTTTATAAGCTTCTTATTCATAAGTTTATACTAGCAGAAATGCGGGCATAAAAAAATCACCCGCACGCGGATGAGCTTTTTACGGCTATCTGGCAGATATTACCTTTAGCAATAAAGCTAAGTGGGTGCCTGAACAACATGCCAAAGCAATGTGTTACGGTTTTTGCTCCCTGGTAATATTTGTTTCTAGGTAATATTCCAAATAACCGTACTTAAAGTATACTCGCCTCACGAGTTTACACAATATAGACGAAACTTTTTTCTGTTTTTTAATTTCCATAATAATAAAACCCCACCTTTCAGTGGAGTTTTATTGGAATTATTTCTTTTTAGTTTGGGTAAAATGTTCTTGTGCTGTTTGGTAAGTAAATAGTTCTGTTTCTGAAAACCAGTGAGCTATTTCTGCCTTTGCTTCCTCTGGATCTCCCGAAGCATGAATGATATTTGGTATACCGACGTCATTGGCATCTGCATGTCCAAAGCTCATATGAGAATAATCACCACGGACAGTTCCAGAAAGAGCAGTTTTTGGCTCAGTAGCACCAACCATTTTACGGATAAGAGACACAGCTTCTATACCCTCAAGAACAAAAGCAATGACTGGACCCATATTCATCATTGACAATGTAACATCAAACGCTTTCTGTCCGCGACGAGAAATCATCTTGCCTATATTTTCATAATGATGATAGTAATGATCATAACTTGGCTGAAGCATCTTTGCTCCAACAATTTTTAGACCAACTTTTTCAAAACGTGAAAGTATTTCACCTACTATGCCGCGCTGAACTGCATCTGGCTTAAAAACAATAAGAGAACGCTCTGTTGTCATACAAAAAAAATAAATAACTTATAAAGTACCCACACTATATCAGAAAAAGCCTTTTTTACAAAGTCAGACTTACTACCCTATCATCTTATACTTGAACATTATTTCTTCTTCCACTTCTTCGCGAGGGCGGCCAAATTTTAGGTACGAAAGCTCTTTTATATCGTCTACGACCTCTTTATTGCCCTCAGACGGGAATGGAGTATGACTATTGAAAGGTTTTGCAGGCACTCCGCCGACAAGCATCTTCACATAGCAGTGCAGATTTTCAAGTTTTATTATATCGCTTGCACCAAAAGTCGGCTCAAGCTGTTTTGCAAAAATATCCGCATTTTCAGGAGAAACTCTGTGTATAGCCATAGAGCCTACGTTGCCAAAAACGGCATTGCGAATATTTTCTTCCAGCTGTTCTACATATTGATGCGCGATACTCAAAGACAAACGGTATTTTCGTGCTTCGGAAAGAATGGTGGCAATAGAGTCTGTGGTCACATTTTGGAATTCGTCTATATACAGATAGAAGTCGTTTACCTTGCCTTTGCCAAGTATGTCAACGCGCGAAAGCGCTGCCATGGTTATCTTGCCCACGAGGATAAGGCCGATAAGGTTTGCGTTTATATCACCCAGTCTTCCTTTGGATAAGTTTACGAGCAAGATTTTCTTCTTGTCCATGACTTCCCTGAAATTAAAAACGGATTTTTCTTGCGCTATTATAGGACGCATAATGTCGTTGGAAACAAAAACGTCAAACTTGTTTGTAACATACGGCACGAAGTTCGCCAGGGATTGCTCTCCGGAAGTTTTCTCCGCATTTTCCCAAAACTGCTTGATTATCGGATTTTTACATCTAGATATTTTTAAATCTCGAAAAGCTTTATCTGCCAGTACGCGGCCGATCTCTAGCAATGTCATACCGGAATCCGGATCTTCCATAACAAGCAATGCAGAATTCCTGAAGTACTGCTCAAAGGCCGGCCCGCCGGCAGTTTTCATATCAAAAAGTTTATTGAAAATAGCTAAAAGCTCGTTCACCACAAAAGTTTTTTGTTCTGGGTAGTTTATATCGTATTCCAGCATGTTAAGTCCCATAGGCCGTGGAGTGTAGGCTGGGTCAAAATAAATAACATCATCCAAACGCTCGGGGGGGATATGTGCGAGCAAGTCTTGTATGTCTGATCCGTGCGGGTCTATAAAGCAAACACCGTCGCCATTCTTTATATCTTGGATTATCATATTCTTCAAGATTGTAGTCTTACCTGTACCAGTCTGGCCGATAGCATAGAAATGCCGCATACGGTCTTCGCGGCCGAAGAAAACCTTTCTCTTCTCGTCCCTGTACTCGTTGTAGCCAAGGAAAATCCCATCTTCTTTCATATCCATTGGTGCTGGCGCAGTGGAAGCTGTAGCTTGTTTTAGCTGCGGAGCATTTGAAACGCCGAATGGAAAATGAAAAACAGTTGCCAGTTCTTTGAAGTTCAGTGATAAAGCATGATTTTCGTTATACATTCTGTATGAAAATTCATGGAAAAGTTTTGCCAGATCATTGCCTTTCAGTTTTTCAAATACAAAAGCATTGCTGTTTGCTTCCGAGAACTGGTTGAACGCAGACTCTATGTCGTAAAGTATGGCCTCTGCCCGCTCTTTGCTACCAGAGGAAGCCATAACGCGGATATTTGTTGCCACGATAGTGGACTTCATTTTTTCTGTTATCCGACTTACAGCATTGTCGTCCACCTTTTTGTCTTTTTCTTTATTATCATGGCCGAAAATCAAAGTCTTACCCGCTTCCATAAATGCAGGAGCAATAGATCCAAACAAAGACAAAGCTCGCTTTACGCTTTCGCCCTCTTTTACTTTATCCAAAACTTGGTTGTATTTTTCTATAAAATTGTTCCCTGCCGGACAGATGACAAACTGTATTGCTGCACCCTCGCCGTGTCCTTCAAGCTTGGAGAAGACGTTGAGGATAGTATTCATAGGGTCGTGGTCCAGTGTGTCGTATGTTTTTATAGGATATACTTGATGAGTTTCAAAATTTGCGTACGCTCCTGCAGAAACTCCGCTCTCGGAGAAAATATTGTAATCGTCGCTTGCCTCATTCAATTTCGCATCTGGAAACGAAGCCAGAATCTGCTTCTCAAAAAGATCTGCCTTTGATGCAGGCACTCCAACATAGAAAACTACTTGGCTGGACTGATTTGACAAGGCTATTTCTAGAGTAAAATAATTCTTGCCCATATTATCTCTGCCGTCTGAAACAGATTGCATGCCGGAGAAAAACTGCTCCATCACAGACACCATCTCCTTGTATCCGCGAGCATCATCTTTTTCTTTCTCTGGCAAAGAGACCTCAAAGAGCCTCATGTGCAAAGACTTTGCGAGCGGGGACTTCTCGCGCAAGCCACCGTCTGTTTTCTTTGCCACAAGATACTGCACCAAGAACCTGTGCAAGTCATCATCCAAGTGCGGATTGTTCATGCTTTCTACCAAGCTCATAGCGTTCTTTATACCCTTTGTCTCTATGACGTGCAGCATTTCTGCCATCTTGTCATCGTGCACTTCTGGTTTCAAGCGCAGTACAAGACCGGCGGCTTCTTCCTCTTTTACAAGGTTTGAAGCAGACAGCACAGACTCTTTTGGTACAGTTTTATACTCACGTAGAGTTTCCCGAGCTATTTGCTCCGGCTTTGATTCGCGCCCTTGCGCCGCGAGCTCACGCTCGCGGCGCGCAACATGCTCGCGCAAATACACCAACTCTTCCTCTGCGCTTCCAAATTTTGGCAAATTTTCCAAAGAACCTTCCATACAACTTTAATTACTACCAAACCTATAATGATCTATCCTGTTTATAACATTATTGACTGCATCTTCTGAAGAAACAGTGGAGACGTATTGCTTCTCTGCCATATAAAGTTCGCTTAATCGCTGTCGTAAGGTATGAGCTTTCTGCTCTATCAAAGACCGCTCGGATTCCTGCCTAGCAAGCACTTTTTGTTGGAAAGTCTGGTATTCACGCACAAAGTTTACAGTTTTCTTTGGATCAGACTCCATCACATCAGAGTGCTGTTCCAAAACAGACACAACTTCAACATGGTTGTTTATTAGATTATTTGCATCTTCGTTATTTAAGATAGCCATGATTGTATTGTATCACAGTTTACAACAAGAGTGTTGTAATATTCACTCTGTCAAAATGATTGGTCCGTTTTTTGTTATAGCAACCGTATGTTCAAAGTGCGCACTACGTGAAGCATCTGCTGTTTTTATTGTCCACCCATCCCGATCTACACTTATTCTACTTGTGCCGGCATTTATCATTGGTTCTATAGCTATCACCATACCTTCAGTCAACTTCTCTCCTTTGCCAGCTTTACCGTAGTTTGGAATATATGGATCTTCGTGTATATATTTACCCACCCCATGCCCAGACAAATCCTTCACTATGCCATATTTATATGGTTTTATATATTTCTCTATAGCGTAGCCAATATCGCCGACAGTATTACCAACCCTAGCTTGTTCTATACCTACATTCAGAGCTTCTTTTGTAACATCCAAAAGCTTCTTATCTGCTTTGGAAATCTTACCAACTGGCACTGTTATCGCAGCATCCGTAAACAAACCCTTATACTTCACACCCAAGTCAAGAGAAACTATGTCACCATCTTTCAGGATTTTATTTTCTTTTGGTATACCGTGAACTATTTCATTATTCACAGAAACACATAAAGTTGCAGGAAAAGGTGTCGATACTCCTTCCGGTTTGTAATTCAAAAAAGCAGGCTCACCTCCAGCCTTCTTGATAAGCTCAATAGCTATATTATCCAGATCTTTTGTTGAAACTCCAATCTTCACATGCTTTACAAGCGCAGAATGAACAGATGCGAGTATTTTTCCGCCTTCGCGCAAGTCCGCTATCTCTTTTTTTGTTTTAAGTATTATCATCACAAACTAAACTAAACCAACTTTAGCAATGATTTCTTTGTGCACGTCTTCCACCGACTGTTCACCATCTATATCTATGACATTATAATAATCATGTTTTCTGTAGTATTCGATGGCTGGCAATACATCGTCCTCATACCAAGCTAAACGCTTTTCTATGCTCTCCTTTGAGTCATCCACACGCTTGCGAAGCAACATGCGCTTCTTTGCTTCATCTTTGTTTACATTGAGCACTATAACTATCGGTTTTGTAAATTTATAAAAATGTAATACGGTATCTAGTGCTTCAGCTTGAAAAACAGTTCTAGGTGATCCATCTATGATCAAATTTTGATTTTCTTTCATTTCATATATCAACTTTGACATAAATATATATATAGCCAAAGCGTCTGGCTGACGGTCTCCGGCATTCAAACTTTCCTTCATTCTCAAAGTAGTAAAAGTATCTTCAGAAGCCAACATTCGGAAGCCTCGGCCAGTATCTATAAACAAAGTGCTCATTTCTGAAAACTTTTCTTCCAATTTTGACTTTAAAAGAGACACTTGTGTACCCTTACCAGAGCCTTGTGACCCCATAAATATATATACTTTAGGCATCATGTAAAACAATCATACTTTAAAAATTACTTCTTTGCAAATTAACTTTTTTATGCTTTAATTTCTGCATCAAACAACCATGAACAATGTAAAAAAAGAAATCATAACAATAGCGGGAAATCTTGGCTCTGGTAAGTCCACAACAGGTAAGATTCTTGCAGGAATACTAGGATATAAGCGATATTCTTCTGGCGACTTCATGAGGAAAATAGCTGAAGAGCGCAAAATCACACTTGCAGAACTTTCTGCTGAAGCCGAAGCTGATGAGAGCATAGACAGAGAGATAGACGAATATGTAAAAAAAATAGAAAATAAAAATAAAATCGTGATAGATTCTCGTCTTGCCTACCATTGGATACCGGAATCCTTCAAAGTTTTTCTTTCCCTGCCAACACAAGTAGGCGCTGAACGTATGCTTGCCGACCTACAAAAAAATCCAACCCGAGCGCACGAGCACAAAGAGACTCCAAAAAGTGTAGAAGATGTGGCAAAGTCTGTAGAAGAAAGACTTGCCTCCGAACGCAAGAGATACAAAGAGCTATACGGCATAGCCAACCACACAGACCCGAAAAACTTTGACCTTGTAGTAGATACAGAAAAAAACGATGCACAAAAAGTAGCGGGGATTATTTTGGAGAAATATAAAGAATGGTTAAAGAACTAGTGCTTAGCAAAAATAAAAGATCTCCATTACTTGGAGATCTTTTATAGCGGTGTAATAAATTTTAGTACTCCCTCATAGAAAGCTGTGCATCAACTTTCTTTATAAGATCAAGCACTACAGAAACAACGATTAACATTGCTGTACCCCCAAGAGCAACAGCGGTTATACCAGTTATAACTCTTGCCAAAAGCGGGAGAATAGCTATCAATCCCAAGAATAATGCACCCACAAAAGTTATACGGTTTAAAACTTTCGTCACATATTCTGCAGTAGCTTCTCCTGGACGTACTCCTGGAATAAAAGCGCCGTTTTTTTGCAAGTTCTTAGATACAGCCTCTGGATCAAAAGTGACAGCTGTATAGAAATAAGTAAAAATAAATACAAGTACAAAGTAAACTATAGCGTACAACCAAGTGGTGTTTAAAAACGTAGTCAAAGCTTTAGCTGAATTTGATAGCCATACATGAGAAGAGTTTGCAAAAAAGTTCGCAAACATCTGCGGGAAAAGTAGTATAGAAAGTGCAAAGATTATCGGAATCACTCCTGCTTGATTCAAGCGTAGTGGCAAGTATGTAGAAGTTCCTCCTGTAGCAGAAAGACCCCTCACTTGCTTGGCATAAGTTACAGAAATAGGTCTTTCAGCTTCAGTTATAAGCACAACACCAGATATTACAACAAGTGCTGCCACTATAAATGCTATATAAACAGGTAACTGAGAAGCATCATAAGTAAACAACAACTGAGAAACTTCTGTTGGAAGTGCAGAAACGATACCAGCAAAGATAATGATAGACACACCATTACCGATACCGAACTCAGAAATAAGCTCACCTATCCACATTAGCAACATAGAACCACCTGTCATAAGAGCAATATTTATCACTTTATCAAAAGCCGTCAAATTGTTTAATACTCCTTGTTGTTCAAGCAAGACAAGAAATGTAAAACCTTGCAATATAGCAAGTGGTACAGATAGTATTCTGGAATATTGAGCATATTTCTTACGCCCAGCCTCACCTTCTTCTTGACTCATTTCTTTGAATCTAGGAACGAGGACAGTAAGTACTTGCATTATGATAGATGCAGTAATGTATGGACCCACTCCAAGCATAATAATAGAAAGATTAGAAAGTCCACCACCAGAGAAAATATTTAAAACACCTAGAAACTGGTTGCTTGCAAGTAGTCCTTGCAAGCGAGGAATATTTACCCCAGGAATAGGTATAATAGCCAGAAGACGGAAAACCAAAAGCATAGCAATAACGAAAAGTATCCTCTTTCTTATAGTTTTGTCTGTAAACACTGTTTTGATTTTTGAGAAAAAAGTATTCATATGTTTGAAGCCTTAGCTCCTTGCCCTATTTTACCATACCACCCGCTTTTTCAATCTTTTCTTTTGCAGAAGCAGAGACTTTGCAGTTTATGAAAGTAAGTGCCGTGTCCAATCCCCCAACTGAGAGTATTTTAACTTCCGGGATGCGTCCCTTTAGTTTCTTTACCAAACCCTTCTCTAGTAAAACTTCTGGGGTAACTTTGTCACCTTTAGAGAAAACACCCTTCAGGTCAGAAAGATTGACAATAGCCGGCTTTATCTCAAAACTTTGAAAGATATTTTTCCCACGGCCGCGCATCTTTGGAAGCTTCTTGATAATATCACGAAGTTCTGGGCGCTTTTTGTTACCAGCACGAGCACTCTGGCCCTTGGTTCCACGTCCGGAAGTCTTGGCATGCTTACCACCGCGACCAACTACGCGCTTTGCTTTGTTTTTTGTTTTTCTTTTTAGGTTGTGCAGTTGCATATAGTTTTCAAAAAGTTATAAATTACGCTTCAGTTTTTTCTTCCACAGGAGCAGTTTCCTTAACAGTAGTCTTTGGCGCCACAAAAACAGAAAGAGCTTTAACAGTCGCACGAGCAATATTCAGCTTGTTCTTGCTGCCGGACAGTACTTTACCTGTAACATCCTTTATGCCAGCAAGCACTAAAAGATCACGAACTGCGGAACCGGACACTGTGCCTTTTCCACGATTTGGCATAACCATAATACGAGAAGTGGAATACTTTGCCTTTACTTGGTGAGGAATGGAGCCGTTTTTTGTAAGCTTCACTCGTATCATATTTTTCTTTGCAGATTTGATAGCTTTGTTGATAGCCAGTGCAGTATCAAGCGCTTTGCCGGTGCCTACACCCATCATACCCTTTTTATCGCCGATGGCCATAGCCACAGAAAAAGACATACGACGTCCGCCTGAAACCACACGAGTCACACGGCGTATGACAAGAATCTTTTGGTCAAAATCTGGCTTAGGTCTGTCAGCAAAGCTACGAGCAGGCCGTCCGCCGCGAGCATCGCCGTCACGGCGAGGACCGCGTGAAGAACCTCCGCGAAAGCCGCTTGTTCCCTGTAGACGTGTGTTTGGTTGTGCTGTTTGTGTAGACATATATTTTTATTAAAACTTCAAACCGCCAGCGCGAGCTTCGTCAGCAAGAGCCTGGATGCGTCCCGTGTACTTGAAGCCGTTGCGATCAAATATAACCTTACTAATACCTTTTGCGACACCGGCAGAAGCGATAGCTTTACCAACTTCTTTTGCGCGCTCGTTCTTTGTTCCATTTGCACCTTTTATGTCTGACGCACTTGCAATCGTCGTACCTTTCGCATCATCTATAAGCTGAGCATAGATAAAGTTATTTGACCGAAATACAGAAAGACGTGGGGCATCTGAAGTACCAAAAATCTTTGTCCGGATTTTCTTTTTAAGCCGCAATCTCTTTTCAGTTTTTGTATTCTTTGTAGCCATATATCAAAAAATTATTATGCAGACTTTTTGCCCTGCTTTCGGCGTATAACTTCATCATCATAGCGGAAGCCCTTACCTTTGTAAGGCTCCGGCTTTTTCAAGCTGCGAACTTTTGCAGTGAACTGACCTACAAGTTCTTTGTCTATGCCAGAAACTGTTATATTGTTCTTCTCTGCCGTCACCGTCAAACCTTCAGGTATAGCAACAACAACTGGGTGAGAAAAACCTAGAGCCAAGTTCAAATTTTTGCCGGCAACATCGGACTTAAAACCTACACCCTCTAGTATAAGCTTTTTTGCATAGCCATTGTTCACACCCTCCACCATATTCTTCACATGTGAAGCGGTGGTGCCCCAAAGGGAACGTGCAAACTTATCCTCACCTTTCGGGTTGAAAGTGATTTCTTTCTCAGCTACGACTATCTCTACAAGTGCTGTGTTGAACTCTCGGCTCAAGTTTCCTTTTGGACCTTTCACAGAGAAAACATTGCCGGAGAGAGTTGCGGTAGTGCCTGTTGGTATTTCAATGTGTTGTTTTCCTACTCTTGACATAAAATTTATGAAATATGAAATAGCACTTCACCTCCGACCTGCTCCTTTCGAGCATCTTTGTCTCCCAAAATTCCCTTTGGTGTTGAAAATACAGTCATGCCGTAACCGTTCTTGTATGGACGAATATCTTTGTAGCCTAAGTACATGCGACGAGAAGGCTTGGAAACACGAGCCACATCCTTTATCTTTGGGCTGCCGTCTTTGTATGCCAAAGCTATCTCAAGCGTCGGAAAACCTTTGCGTGTTTTCTTTGAAACAGAGCTTACGTAGCCCTGATCTTTCAAACAAGAAGCAATAGCCTCTTTGACCTTAGAAAAAGGCACAGTAACAGCGGACTTTTCTGCAAGTCCAGCATTTTTCAACATTATTAGCATTGATCCTATTGGGTCTGTCATAATTTTTAGCTTATTGGCCTAGCAAACTTGTTAGCTTACCAAGAAGACTTGCGAACTCCTGGAATCATACCCTCGTTCGCCAACTCTCGGAAACAGATACGGCATAGGCCAAAGTCCCGCATATATCCGTGCTTTCGACCACACTTAAAACATCGGTTTGTTGCCCGAGTGCTAAACTTCTGCTTCTTCTGAGAGCGCGCTATTACTGATGTTTTCGCCATATATAAATTGCGTCCGTTTTAAACCTTTGAGGAATATCTCACTTTTTTTCTTCAATACTTCGCTGCGCAGAGGACCAACCCTGCGGCACAGATCAGGACTAAAGGAGAAAAGCGGATTACCCCAAAACAAAAGGACTTCCACCATACTAGCAGAAGCCCTTTTGAAAGTCAAATTTTTTAGCAAGCCTATTTCTTGAAAGGAAGGCCTAGTAATTCAAAGAATGCAGTTGCCTCATCCTTGGTCTTGGCTGTAGTTGCAATGGTAACAGCCATGCCAAATACGTCTCGGATATCTTCATCTGCTGTTTCTGGAAAGATAGTGTGCTCTTTTATGCCTATAGTAGCATTGCCTATATTGTCCACAATCTTGCGCTCTATACCACGGAAATCTTTGGTTCTGGGCAAAGCAATGTTTAGAAGTTTGTCTAAAAAAGCATACATCTTCGCGCCACGGAGAGTTACCATAACGCCGATCGGATCACCTTGGCGAATTTTGAAAGAGGCTACTGATTTTTTCGCTCCTTTTAGAGAAGGCTTCTGGCCTGTTATGCGAGCAATGCGTCCCAATACGTGTTCGTTGCGCTTTTGATCCTTCTTCATGCCTGTGCCTGTCGCAGAAGAAACGACCACTTTTGTTATACGAGGAGCGGCAAGCTTGTTCTTGTAACTGAACTTTGCTTTCATCACTTCATACGCCTTTTGTTCTTTTTGCTTTGTTGTTTCCATAATATTAAAATTAGATTCTAAATCTCGTTTCCGGTTTTCTTGCTAACACGGACCATCTTGCCGCCAATTTCCTTTTTGCCAACGCGCACACCCTTGCCCGTGCTAGAGTCAGCCACCATAACATTGGAAGCATTTATGGGCATAGGCATCTCCACCATCTGGCCTTTTGTATCTCGGCGGTTTGCGTGCTTGTGCTTCTTGGCAATATTTACACCCTCTACCACAACGGTGTTTGAGAGTGGGTAAACCTTCAAGACTTTGCCTTTTGAACCTTTGTCTTTACCGGTAGAAATTATTACATTGTCCCCTTTCTTGATTTTCATAAAATATTAAAGCACCTCTGGAGCTAGAGAAATTATTTTCTGATAACCGCGCTCTGCGAGCTCGCGAGGAATAGGTCCAAACACGCGTCCAGCCTTTGGATCTTGTTTGCCTTTCTCCAAAACAACGACAGCATTGTCGTCAAAACGGATGTATGATCCATCTTTTCTGCGGTAGGCATTCTTGGTACGCACGACAACAGCCTGAAGAATATCTTTCTTTTTCACGGCCTTGCGAGGCTGAGCAACTTTGACAGAGATGATGACTTTGTCTCCTAACTCTGCATAGCGGCGCTTTGAACTGCCCAGGACTTTAAAAACTTTTCCTACAGTTCCGCCCGCATTGTCTGTTATTTTTACTACTGTTCCGTCTTGTATCATGGCTTTTTATTTAACAATAAAGTGCTTGTCTTTAGACATTGGGCGCGTTTCCACTATCTCGACTCTGTCTCCAACTTTCTTCGAATTGCTCTCGTCGTGTGCTTTGTATTTTTTACTGATCTTCTGGTATTTCAAATATTTTGAGTGCTTCACATATCTGTCCACGAGAACAACCACTGTTTTGTCCATTTTATCAGACACTACAGTTCCTGAGAGAGTTTTGTGAATTTTCCTTTTTTCCTCTATCTTTTTCATAAAATTTATCTGCTTATGACTTTACTTTTTACCGGAAGCTTTGTTCCTGCCTTGCGCAGAGCTTCGCGAGCGGTAGCTTCGTCCACACCGTCCACCTCAAAGATAATTCTTCCAGGTCTTACCTCACTACAGTAACCTTGCGGGTCTCCTTTTCCCTTACCCATACCCACTTCTGGCGGTTTTGCAGTGACAGGCATATCGGGGAAAATGCGTATCCAGATACGGCCAACTTTGGTCAACTTTCTAGACATAGCTTTTCGGGCTGCTTCTATCTGGTTGGAAGTAATACGAGCGTAGGTCTCTGTCTTTAGTCCATATGAACCGAAAGACAAAGTGGTACCTCGAGTATCTGGCTTTAGCATACTCTCTGGGTGCCGGCGCAAGCGCTGCCATTTTCTGTGTTTTACTTTCTTTGGTAATAGCATAAAATTTATTTAGTGTTATTAACTTCCTTCTTATCAAAAATCTGACCGCGATAGATCCAAACTTTTATACCGATATCTCCGTATGTCATGTGTGCTTTTTCTCTGGCAAAGTCTATATCTGCTCGGAATGTCTGGAGCGGAATAGAGCCACGCTTTATCTCCTCACCTCGAGCGATTTCTGCTCCGCCCAAACGCCCACCTAGGACTATACGAGCACCCAAAACTCCGCGTGCCTGCATCACTTTCTCTACAGTAGTCTTCAATACGCGACGGTAAGGCAAACGCTTCTCTATGCCTTCAGCAACAGAGTAAGCCACAATGCGAGCATCTGCATCTGGATTTACTACTTCAGCAATGTCTATCTTTAATTCTTCAGGAACTTTTATGTTGCTCTTTTTCATGAACTTCAAAACATCTTCGCGAAGTTTCGTGGCACCCTCACCGCTTCTCCCAATGATCATACCAGGGCGAGAAGTACGGATTATGAGTCTTGTAGACTTCTGGCTGCGCTCCATTTCGATAGAAGAAACATAAGAACCTCTAAGCTTCTTCTCCAGATATTCGCGCAAAAGGACATCACCGCGCAAAAAGTCGTTAAATTTCTGCCCAACAGCAAACCAGCGAGACTTCCAGTCTCTTAAGATAACTAATCTGTGTGCGTATGGGTGAACTATTTTTGACATAAAATGATTTAAGACTTTTTAACAGCTTTCTTTGCTTTTGCGACTTTTTTTACAGCTTTTGGCTTTACCTCTTTTTTTGCCTTCTTTTCTGATTTGATACCCTTCTCTTCTAAGACTATCACAAGGTTGCTTGTGCGCTTATTTATGCGTGAAGCCGAACCACGAGCCCGAGGCATAATACGTTTTAGGACTACACCCTTATCTACACGGACATCCTTTATGTATAGATCAGCGGAATCAGTATTGAAATTTTGTCTTGCATTTGCAAGAGCCGAATCAAGCAATTTCTCAAAAGGCAACGCTGCGCGCTTAACCAAAAACTGAAGCTGCACCTTAGCATCAGCAACTTTTTTGCCTTTTATAACGTCTGCCACTAGACGAACTTTGCGCGGAGACTGTCTGTAGTTTTTAAGAATAGCCTTCATAAATATAGTTTAAATTACTTCTTTTTCTTGTCATCTGTAGTTGTCTTTGCTGCCTTGGCTGCTGCTATCTCGGCCTCCTTCTTCTTTGCCTCAAGCTCTTTTTGCATCTTACCTCCATGCCTTATAAACTTGCGAGTAGGAGAAAACTCACCGAGTCTATGACCAACCATTTCCTCTGTTACCAGGACCTCTACATGTGTCTTGCCGTTGTGTACACCAAAAGTAAAGCCTATCATTTCAGGAGCTATTTGGCATGCGCGAGACCACGTCTTTATAACCCCTGTCTCCAGAGGTTTCTTGCCTTCAATCTTCTTTAGAAGTCTTTCGTCCACATATGGACCTTTTTTAAGTGATCGTGTCATGACTAAATAAAATAGCTCTCTTAGAGCCAGTGAGGATATAGTAGCAAAACTGGTTTTTATTGTCAAATCTTATAGCATAAAACCGCCTTTCGGCGGTTTTATGGGTTCTTTTACTACTGAGATTTTCGGCTCTTGCCGGTCTTTCGTCGGGAAACGATAAATAGATTTGAGTACTTTTTGGGTGTGCGTGTCTTTCGGCCTCCTGTAACCTTACCCCATAGTGTCTTTGGTCGGCGTGTACCGCGTCCTTGTCTTCCCTCACCTCCTCCGTATGGATGGTCTACTGGATTCATCACGCTACCTCTAACTGTTGGGCGGATACCTCTCCAGCGACTCTTACCAGCCTTGCCAAAGTTTTGAAGCTGGTACTCGGCATTTGAAACTTCGCCGATAGAAGCCCAAGCATTCTCGGAAACTTTTCTAACCTCCGTTGAAGGCATTTTAAGCGACGTATAACCGCCGTCATTTGCTACAACCTGAGCAAATATACCTGCAGCCCGGCCGATCTTTGCGCCGCCTTTTGGTTTTATTTCCACATTATATACAAAGGTACCAACAGGTATCACCCTAAGAGGCATGCGGTTTCCAACTTCAAGAGGAGCCTTTTCGGAAACTATAAACTTCATACCTGGCTTCATATTCTTTGGCACTACTACATAGCGTTTCTCGCCATCGGCGTATGATGCAAGTCCTATGAAAGCATTTCTGTTCGGATCATATTCTATCGTTGTCAATTTAGCTGGTATATCAAACTTGTTGTAGACAAAATCAACATCACGATATAAACGCTTGTTGCCGCCGCCCTTGTGACGTGTAGTTACTCGTCCCTGGTTGTTGCGACCCACGCTTCGCTTTCGGCCCTTGGTTAGAGATTTTTCTGGAGAAGACGCTGTCAAAACTTCACGATAGTTTATCGTGGTCATGTTGCGACGTGATGGTGTTGTTGGTCTGTATTTTTTCATAAAAAGTTTCTAAATATTATACAAGGTCTATCTTGTCACCCTTTTTCAGATAAACATAAGCTTTGCGGCCGCCAGATTTTACCCCTGGCTTGCCGCGCCACATTACCTTTTTGTTCTTTACAGTAGCTACGTTTATTTTTAGAGGTATGACTTTATACAAAGACCTTATTTCGCGAGCTATTTCAAGCTTCGTAGCTTTTGGAGATATATCAAAAGTGTAAACATTTGCCTCTGCTACATCCGTAGCCTTCTCTGTCACACGCGGACGAGTTATGTAAACACCGAGATCAGTCTTTTTTTGTAGTGGATTTGTTGCCATATATTTATGCTAGTCTATTTTCCAAAAACTCAATACTTGCTTTCGGCTCAGTGATAATAAGGTATGTATTTGAAAGAACATCCAAAGGATTTAGGTTTTGAACGTACTCCATAGTCACCGTCGGAAGGTTTGCGAAACTCTTTTCAACCTCGTTGTTTTTACCAGACAAAGCTATGCGGATAGCATTTTTCTTACGGCTTGTTATCTTCTCAAATCCAGGAACAGAAGACCAGGAAGAAACAATGGCTTTTGCATCCTTCGTCTTTATTGCTTTCATTGAAATAGAATCCACAAAAAGAACTTGGCCATTCCTATACTTTTCTGAAAGTACCGTAAATAGCGCCTTTGCACGCATCTTTTTGTTTATCTTCTTTGAATAGTCTTTCTCAGCAAGAGGTCCATGTGTTGTTCCACCGCCTTTCCATAGAGGGCTGCGAATAGATCCATGTCTAGCACGTCCAGTACCTTTCTGCTTCCAAGGCTTTTTACCGCCTCCCGCAACTTCGCTGCGGCCTTTCGTATCTGCAGTGCCAGCACGTTTGTTCGAGCGCATGCCTTCAACAACTTGATGCACCAAGTCTGCATTCCACTTTAAGCCAAAAACTTTCTCAGGTAGCGATATTGTTCCGGCGTCTTTGCCATTTTGGTTGTATACTTTTGCTTCCATATTACGCTTTTATTGACACAAGTGTTCCTTTTCGTCCTGGAATTGCGCCTTTGATAACTAACATATTGTTCTCTGTGTCGACATTAAGAACTTTCAAGTTTCTGATGGTTATAGTATCTGAACCAGTGCGTCCTGCCATACGCATACCCTTTGGTACGCGAGTACGCAGACCGCCGCCGATAGATCCAGGCTCGCGCTCAGAGTGCTTCTGTCCGTGTGACCTAGGTCCGCCGCCGAAGTTATATCGCTTTACCACACCCTGGAATCCTTTTCCTTTTGAGACCGCAGTCACAGTTACTTTGTCTCCTGTTGCAAAGACAGAAGCATCTACTGTGTCACCGACAGCAAGCTCTGACTTGTCGCCATTTTTCAAGCGATATTCCTTGATGTGTCGGAAGGAACCCATGTCTTTGAAAAGACCGCTTTGGGGTTTGGCAACACGTTCCTTTTTCTGGTTACCATAAGCAACCTGCACGCTTTCATAGCCATCTTTGTCCGCATTTTTCAACGCGACTACCTTTACTGGACCAGCAGAAACTAAAGTCGCAGCAAAAGCTCGTCCATCTTCGTCAAAGTATTGCGTCATATGCTGTTTTGTTCCAAGAATAAATTTCATACGGTATTGCTTAAATTCCAACAATTACATCATCTTCACATCTATATCCACACCGGAAGGCAAGCTCATGTTTGTCAGAGACTCTATGGTTTTTGCGCTTGGGTTCAAGATATCTATCACCCTCCTGTGAGTACGTATCTCAAACTGCTCGCGAGTGTTTTTATAAATGAATGGGGAGCGGTTTACAGTGTATTTCTTGATCTCTGTGGGAAGCGGAGTTGGGCCCATGATTTTGGCATCATGACGTAGCGCAGTATCCATAATCTGCTTAACCGACGCATCCAAAATCTTGTTCTCGTAGGCCCGAACTCGTATGCGCAACTTTACAGCGCCTTCCTCAGTAGACTTTGCTTTAGCTTTTGTTTTTGTAGTTTTTTTAGCTTTTGTAGTTGCCATATTTTAGCTTAGCGAGATAATAAAACTATTTTACTATCTTTGTAACAACTCCTGCGCCGACAGTCTTGCCGCCTTCGCGGATAGCGAAACGCATCTTTTCTTCAAGAGCGACAGGTGTAACCAACTTAACTCCGAAAGTAGCAGTATCACCAGGCATTACCATTTCTACACCCTGAGCAAGAGTTACTTCACCGGTCACATCTGTAGTTCTTACATAGAACTGAGGCTTGTAGCCATTGAAGAATGGGGTGTGACGTCCGCCCTCTTCCTTTTTCAAGATGTAAACCTCACATTCAAATTCTGAATGAGGAGTAACTGTGCCTGTCTTTGCAAGCACCTGTCCGCGAGTAATATCTTCTTTCTTTACGCCGCGAAGCAAGATACCGGCATTGTCTCCAGCCATACCTTCTGTAAGCTGCTTGTTAAACATTTCTATACCTGTAACAGTAGTCTTGGAAGTATCTTTGATACCAACAATTTCAACTTCTTCACCCACCTTTACGATACCGCGCTCAATCTTACCTGTAACCACAGTACCGCGTCCTTCAATAGAGAAGATGTCTTCGATAGGCATAAGGAAAGGCTTTGCTGTGTCTCGCTCTGGAACTGGGATATAAGTATCTAGAGCGTTTGCAAGATCTAGTATCTTCTTTGCCCATTCGTCATCGTTGTTTGCGGACTCAAGAGCCTTGAGACCTGAACCGCGTATAACCGGAGCATCCTTGCCATCAAAACCTTGCTTTGTAAGGAGTTCACGAACTTCTTCTTCCACAAGATCTATAAGATCTGGATCATCCACCATGTCGCACTTGTTCAAGAATACGATAATCTTTGGCACACCAACCTGCTTTGCAAGCAAGATGTGCTCTCTGGTCTGGGGCATCACACCGTCTGTAGCTGCTACCACGATGATAGCGCCGTCCATCTGGGCCGCACCAGTAATCATGTTTTTGATGTAATCTGCGTGACCAGGAGCATCTATGTGAGCATAGTGTCTAGTAGGAGTTTCATATTCATTGTGAGAAAGAGCGATCGTGATACCACGAGCTTTTTCTTCTGGAGCGTTGTCAATACCGTCAACACCCTTTATTTTTGCAGAATATCCTCCGCCCTGTCGGCCGAGAACGTTCAAAATAGCCGCTGTTAAAGTGGTCTTACCATGGTCAACGTGACCGATTGTGCCCACATTGATGTGAGGCTTATCTCTCTTAAATACATCTGCCATATATAATTTTTTCCGAGCTCAGCGGGTCCCGGTAAGGACCTTAAGCAAAGAACAATTAAGCTTATAAATAAATTTGCTAATAATGAGAGGCGAAGATACGAGACTGTCCCTCAACCCTCCTTACTAACCTAAATAAAAAACGCATAGAGCGCTTGAAGCCATAGTAGCAGATAGCAAAATTTTTGTAAAGGGGGCATAAAGTTTACACAAAAATCCCCCATCTATGAAAATGGGGGATTTTACTTTCTGCTTAATTTTAAGCCTTTTTCTCATGCCTGCCAAAACGCAAGCAAAGCATAACAAAGAATGCAACAATCAGCACAGTAAACAGTTGCGGGCAATGCGATTTGCTGAATATATCCGCAAAGATAATAGTAACTGTGTAAAACACTGCCGGAACCAAGATAGGGACCAAAATGTAGTCAATCCGGAAATTCTTAAATTTAGCCATATTATGATGTTTTTGAAGTTTCTAGGGAAAGTATATCATATATAAACTATAAAGTCAATGTTTAATTTCGTCTTTATTTTACAAGGATTTTAGGAGCTTGAGCAGTATATTTGGTTCGCTTTTGCTTGAGTTGTTATGTACCACCAGCCAGAGGACTCGGCATTCCTCTGCCCCCATGGATCTACAATATCTCCGCTGTATTTTGCTTGGAACCTGCGTACTGCATCGCTTAGCAAGTCATCGTATAGACCAGAAGTTGAAGAATCTCCTGTTAAGAACATCTCATTTTGCAAGAAGGAACGAATTTTCTGCACTTCTTCCGGGTTATTTTCTCCACCAAGACGTGCATACTCCGTAAAATACCTGCATTCATTTACCGGCTTGGAGATGCGAGCGCAATGTATCTCGTTTATCTTTTTCTTGGTTGTTACAAACACTCTGCCCGTACCATGCTGGTTGAACCACGGAGCTAGTACATCACTAAAATATCTTTCTTGAAAATTCACAACCGCATTGTATGTTGCTCTATCATATACACCATTAACACGCACATTACTAAAGCCTTCTTCGTCTCTTAAAAAAGTCTGAAGTTTTACAACTTCTAAAGAGTTATTTGCCCCACCCAAACTCATATATGAGTTTATATACGGTGTACAAGTAGAAGGATCAAAGTTTTGCGTCTCTGTATTTGTTTGTTCAAATGTTTGTAGTGGACGACTAAGTACTTGGCTTTTATGATTTGGATCATTTGCATCAAAGTACTGTGCATATACATACCGTGCTCCGCGCGGTATTGTCACGTTATACATTTGCGGAACCCAAGGCACTTTTGTCATAGTCGCTAAAGCACTTGAATCTGTGGAATAAACCATAAGCCAAGTTGTATTACTTCCACCGCCAGCCGAAGAAATTATAAATCGTAAATCAGCAGTTGTTGGAGTTGTTTGGCGTATAACTTGCAAATCAAAATTTTCAATAATCACCACACCTCCTCCTGGTGGTGGCGGAGGATCGTTATCTAGGTTTAGAGCTAAAACATCATCTACAATCATACCACTATAGCCGGGGTCCAAACTTACAGAATCTCCTGTAATAATAGAATAAGAAACATCTCCATCATATATAGAATCATCTACACCTGTAACAGTTACAACTTGCGGGATATTCCAATTTGTTGTAGTAAAAATTAGAGAAGAAATAGAAATTACTCCCTCAGAAGTGTCGCTAGACATTAAACTTATGGTCACATCATCTAGTGGTTCTGAATTTAATACAACAGAAAATGTTGCAGCGTCTCCTGATTCAGAGGTGTTATTTGAAATCTCACTAACCGTTACTCCGACAGTATCATCATCATCGTCATTTATTACTGTTATATCAGGTGTAGTTAAAGCTGCATATACACTATCTGAGGTTACAGCTGTTCCTGTGATAACAGAATAAGGAACATCTCCATCATCTATATTGTCATCAACACCAGTGACTGTAACGGTTTGGTTTATGTTCCAGTTAGAAGTTGTAAAAGTTAAAGATGAAGGAGAAACAGTTCCTTCTGTTGGGTCACTTGAAGACAGAGGGATTACAACATCTCCTGTCGGCTGAGTAGCTAGTTTGAAAGTAAATGTCGCTGTGCCTAGAGCTTCTGTGGTATGCCCTGAAATAGCAGACGGTAAATAATTTGGAATATCATCGTCTATGTTGTATAGAAAAACATCAGGCACAGCCAAATTATCATATTCGGAATAAGTGCTGACAGTATTACCTGTAACAATAGAGTAGTAAACATTTCCATCAGCTACCAAGTCGTCTACACCTGTTATTGTAACAGTCTGTGGAATGTCCCAGTTTGCAGTGGTGAATGTGACAGATGATGGAGAAACAGTTCCTTCTGTTGGGTCTCCTGAAGAGAGATTTATTGTTACATTTTGTCCAGCTAATGTTGGGGAATTTAAAACCAAAGAAAAAGTTGAAGTACTTCCCGCTTCTGTCGTATCTCCAGATACAGCACCCACAGTTACACCTGCCGGCAGTAAATCAACGGTTATTGTAAACTTTATTGTTTGTGAATAAAAAGTACCCGAGCCACCAGAATCATCTACCGCCCGTACAAAAAAATCATACACCCCCGGCACAGTAGGCGTACCTGTTATAGATGTACCGGAAAGTGTTAGTCCAGGAGGTAAAGACCCTGAAACTATCTCCATAGAAACAATTCCTTGGGAGTCAATATAACTTATGGGTTCACTGTAATAAAAACCGACAGTTCCATTTGACATAGAATTTGTAGTAATAGAAATAAATTCATATTTAAGAACACGATTATTTCCTGTATCAGCAATATAGAAAGATCCATCTATTGGATTTATAGCTGCTGAAAAAGGATTGTAAAGACCTGTTGCGGAATGATCCCCGCTTCCTCCACTAGTAAAGTCTGGCTGACCAAAAACAGAAACAGCATTTTTAGGATAATCCTCTATTGTAGACAAATCAAAAACAAGAAGACGGCTTGTTTGATCTACTGTATATAATAATTCTTTATTGTAGTCATATTCAACTCCAAAAAGAAGTTGAAAATTATAAGCAGTGTTGCCTCCAATATTTGTAGTCCAGTTTGGCTGACCGATACGACAAGAACCAGGCATACCATCTGCAAGACCAGTAGTAGCCTGAGCTGGTGGAATAAGCGGACACAGTACATTTGAAGTAGATCCTGCTGCACGAACATCAAACACCACAACTCTTCTATTTTGATAATCTGCAACAAAAAGTCTCTCGTTTAATGGATCAAAACTAACATCGCGAGGTTTATTAAACCTTGTTTGGGAAGCAAAACCAGGCTGAACTGTTGTCATTGTCGGTTTGCCAAGTACATAAATAGCAGATCTATTATTTCCAGGCACAGAAAGATCAAACACCAAGACCCTGTCATTATTAAAGTCTGCAACATATAAATAATTTTTAATCTCATCATAATCTATTCCTACTGGAGTATATAAAGTTTGAGCATTTTGGCTAACACCTTGGTTCGCTGTATTGGAAATAAAATCTGGTTGACCAATAACTTCATATGCTGACATATTGTTTGTTATGGTGGTAACATTAAAAATAAGAACGCGATTATTTCCTGTATCGGAAACAAAAAGTTTTTGCCCACCATTAGTATAAGAAAGACCTGATGGATTTTTTAATGTATTTGCAGCAGGTAGTCCACCTTGATTTTCATCGCTTGAAACAAAATCTGGCTGGCCGATAACATAATCAGCATGATGACTAACAATATCATTATCGGTATTTAACAAAAAAACTAAAACTCTGTTATTATTACGATCTGCAACAAAAAGCCTATGATTGTCTTTGTCTAAAACAATCGCAGATGGTGAATTGAGCCCATAATCAACAGTTCCTGCTTGACCAGAATTAATAGAAAACTGATTAAAATTTGGGTTACCTACTCCATTGAGCTGTCCTAAAATATCTGTTGCTGCAAAACTCGCCCAAGCAGGAGATATTGCATTAAAAACTAAAATCACTATACCAGCAACAACCGCCACTATCGCTATAGTTTTGTTCCAGATATGTTTCATCTTGTATTACAAGTATACCACAAGATATAGAAAACAAATCCACAGAAACAATCCAGCCCCGCCTGCTACGCAGGCGGGGCTGGATTTTATTTGATCTTTTATCCGCGAGATTTTACTATTTCGTCTGCAACATTTTGAGGCACAACATCGTAACGCAAGAATTCCATAGTGAACCCAGCGCGACCTTCTGTCATAGAGCGCAAGCTTGTCATGTAGCCAAACATTTCAGACAAAGGCACAACTGCATTTACGACTTTGTTCATACCTCGATCTTCCATGCCTTCTATAAGTCCTCGCTTTGCAGAAAGGTTGCCAGTCACGTCTCCCATGAATTTTTCTGGGGTCACGACCTCTACCTTCATCATCGGCTCAAGTATAACTGGGCGAGCGCGTTTTGCGGCATCTTGTACAGCCATGGAGGAAGCTATCTTGAACGCCATTTCATTAGAGTCTACTTCATGATAAGAACCGTCATAAAGTTCTACAGAAACGTTTACCATTTTGAATCCAGCTACTACGCCACGGTCCAAGCCTTCCTTAAATCCTTTCTCGCAAGCAGGGATAAACTCTTGTGGTATTGATCCACCTTTTATAGTGTTTGAGAACTCAAAGAATCCATCACGCTTTACAGACTTTGGCAGGTCTTCAACTGGTATTGAGTAGTCTATCGGCTTTACTCGAATACGCACATGACCATAGTTACCCTTACCACCAGACTGCTTGATATATTTTCCTTCTGCTTCCGATTCTCCCAAGATAGTCTCCCTATAAGCAACCTGCGGCTTGCCAACATTTGCTTCTACGTTAAACTCTCGCTTCATGCGATCTACAATAATCTCAAGGTGAAGCTCTCCCATGCCTGAGATGATAGTTTCGTTTGTCTCTTGATCTGAGGTAACACGAAATGTAGGATCTTCTTGCGCCAAGCGGTTCAAAGCCATTCCCATTTTTTCTTGGTCTGCCTTTGTCTTCGGCTCAATACGCAAAGAGATAACAGGCTCTGGAAAAACTATGCGGTCGAGTTCTATCGGATTGTTCTCATCGCACAAAGTGTCTGAAGTTATGGTGTCTTTCAACCCAACCGCAGCAGCAATCTCGCCGGCAAAAACTTTCTTCACTTCTTCACGCTCGTTGGCATGCATACGAAGTATGCGTCCAATACGCTCTTTGTTCCTTGTACGAGGGTTGTATATATACGAGCCAGCAGCCAGTGATCCTGAATATACTCTAAAGAAGATAAGCTGTCCGACAAACGGGTCTGTAGCAACCTTGAAAGCAAGTGCAGAAAAAGGTTCTGCATCCGAAGCCTTGCGTTCTATTTCAACTTCAGTGTCTGGGTTTATACCTTTTACTGGAGGAATATCTGTAGGTGAAGGCAAATAGTCCACGACAGCATCAAGCACAAGCTGTACTCCCTTATTCTTCAGTGCTGTACCTGTAAATACTGGGAAGATTTCGTTTGCGATCACGCCTTTGCGCAAAAGTTTTTTCAAAGTTCCAACATCTGGCACATTGCCTTCAAGATATGCATTCATTACCACATCGTCTTGCTCCACTATTTTTTCCACTAGCTCTCCGTGGTATTTCTCTGCATCAGCTTTCAAGTTTTCTGGGATTTCTTTTTCTATAACTTTTTCTCCCATCGCACCTTCAAAGTAGTAAGCCTTCATTCCAAGCAAGTCTATGACTCCCTCAAATTTATCTTCTGCACCGATCGGAATTTGCGCTCGAATAGCTTTCTTAGAAAGACGATCAAGAATGGTCTTGTATGAGTGCTCAAAAGACGCACCCGTGCGGTCTAGCTTGTTTACAAAGCAGATACGAGGCACCATTGCTTCATCGGCATAGCGCCAGTTCGTCTCTGATTGCGGTTCTACTCCAGCCACACCGTCAAATACCACCACCGCGCCGTCTAGCACGCGAAGAGAACGCTTCACCTCTACAGTAAAGTCTATGTGTCCAGGAGTATCTATAATATTGAAACGATGCTTTTTAGTCTTGTCAGTGAGCGCATATGTAGGTGTCCAGAAGCAAGTAATAGCCGCAGAGGTTATAGTAATACCTCGCTCCTTTTCCTGCTCCATCCAGTCTGTAGTAGCCTCGCCATCGTGCACTTCGCCGATCTTGTGGCTCATACCTGTATAGTAAAGAACACGCTCTGAAGTAGTAGTCTTACCCGCATCTATGTGCGCGATGATACCGAAATTTCGAACTTTCTCTAGTGGATAGTCTCTTTCCATATTTAAAAAATAAATTCCTACTTATAATAAATAGCCCTTCGATTCCATCAGGGTAAAAATTACAAAGTAATTTTTACCAAGCGAAGTGAGCAAAAGCCTTGTTTGACTCTGCCATCTTGTGTGTATCTTCACGCTTCTTCACCGCTGCGCCTTCATTCTTGGAAGCCAAGATAAGTTCTTCAGCAAGCTTTATGTGCATAGGTTGACCCTTCTTTGAGCGAGCAGCTGCCAAAATCCATCGGAAAGCCAACGCTTGTCGGCGCTCTGGACGAACTTCGCGAGGAACTTGGTAGTTTGCTCCGCCGATACGGCGAGAGCGAACCTCGGTCAAAGGACCGGCATTTTTTACTGCTAGATCAAAAACCTCTATCGGATCAAGAGTTGTTTTTTCCTTTATGAGTGTAAGTGCAGAGTAAACTACTTTGCGAGCAGTTTCTTTCTTGCCGTCCCACATAAGGTTGTTTATAAACTTTGCAAGGCGCTCGGAGTTATACACCATATCTGCCCTGACTATATTCTTTTTCTTTATCTTTCTTCGCATAAATATTACTTCTTATCTGCTCCTGCCTTTGGGCGCTTTGCTCCGTATCGTGAGCGAGCTTGGCGTCGCTTGTCCACACCAGCCGCATCCAAACGCCCACGCACTATAGTGTAACGCACACCGATCAAGTCTTTCACACGGCCCCCGCGAAGCATAACCACAGAGTGCTCCTGCAAATTGTGACCCATACCTGGTATGTAAGCAGTCACTTCCATACCGTTTGTCAGGCGGACGCGGGCAATCTTTCGTAGGGCTGAGTTAGGCTTCTTTGGAGTTGTAGTAGTCACTTTGGAGCAAACACCGCGCTTGAAAGGCGCAGGGTAAAAGACCGGTCGGTTGTGAATAGCGTTAAAGCCGCGGGCTAGGGCGACCGCTTTAGACTTATACTTAACTTTTTTCCTGCTCTTTTTTACGAGCTGATTGATGGTTGGCATTTCTATAAAAAAAGCCCTTACGGACTAGTCCACACACTCTACTATAGAGGCAAAAAAAATGCAAGCGTGGAAAATAAAAGCCGCCAGCTCTGTGTTAGAGCGGGCGGCGAGAAACCTGTATTAACCTAAAATTATCTTTTAACGAACTTCTTGCTAAAAGATTCCCCTATCCGGACCACATAAACTCCTGAGGAAAACCTATTTATATCTACACGCTCCTTACTTGAAGAAGTTATTTTGCCATTCCAAACCTTTTGACCCATACTGTTGAAGATAGCATACATGTCGCCAAAGCGTCCGCGTATATATACCTCGTCAGATGCAATGGTAGGAAAAACAAACACAAGATCAGCCGTATTCTCCGCCAAGCCTACTGTGCCGTCACGTCTTATCTCATACGCCATATCTATATACGAATAGGGAGGACCATTCTGCCACAAGTTGCTTGAGGGAACTGTACCCCAGTACAAGTAGCCGGTGGTATCCCCATCTCCGGCAAGCGGACTGCAAGGCCAAGAGACGCAATTTATCATAGCAGTTACAACGTGATAGTTTGGGGCTGAAAAAGTGAAGCTAGCGCTGTCTGCTACAAACAGAACAGTGATCTCACCTGGCGGAAAATAATGGTTAACAGGATAAGTAGTTATAACATCTTCAAAACTGTACAACCCATTTGTAACATCTGTACAAACGTCTTGCCACATAAATTCCAGTTGAACCAGACTTTTGCCTACGACATCTGCACTTGGGTAAAATTTTGTAAGACATGGTATTAAGATTGGCGTAGAAAACAGGACCGGCCCGTTAAGCCCATCGCCACTTAGTATAAGCATCCTTCCTGGATGACTAGCGTAATTGTATTTACTAAAAACAGTGGCAGAAAAACTTTGCATAAATCCGCCCGGGTAGTAAGTACTTTGTCCTACGGAATCAAGACTATGAGCAAGATCCCTGAAGTCATATTGGCCTGTTGCTATATAGCTTTGACTCAAAACAGGCATTGCCGCCCCTATGCTAAGCATAAGTGAAGCAGTGAGTATTGGAAACTTTTTCATCATTACGAGTTTTATTTTGTTTATTTATTTTTTATATTTTCCCCAAAAGTGTAGCAGATTTTAGGTAAAATGTCAAGGTGCAGTAGTGGATAACTTAGACTTTAAAATCCTCATTTATAAAGCCTTTTGTGACATGTATGATGCCTGAAGTGTAGACTTTTGTGTAAGATTCATCCGGATTTTTCTGCTCTATGGTCACCACGTAGTCGCCGTTTGATACAAGGCAGTAGTAAACACCGATCTTGTCGCAAACCCTGGTCGCGATCTCTGTCATGGTTTTTGCAGTAAAGACACGCACGACAGCAAATGAAAGCGGCGCGCCGGAAGCATTGCGTACTCTTCCGCTTTTCCTAGTCTTCAAGCCAACTTCGCGCAAAATATAAAGCAGTATATAGAGCGCAAATATCACGACGTTGTACTTTGTAGGATTTGTGACAAAAGCCAAAGTGGAAATGAAAAATCCTACGGAGAACAATGCGCCGGATATTCTGGAAATCCAAATGTCGCGCTTGGAATAAAATGTCATAAGCTTTTGGTCGCGCTTTGCAAATTCGTTCCAGTCAAAGTTCTCTGGATCCATGGGTATGTTTTTTGTTATCACCTGCCCTTCTTCTTTTACTTCTATCGTTCCTCCGAAATAAAGATCGAGATATATTTCATCGCGAGTTTTGCCCAGAAGTTTTTTTGACGGAAATATGTAGTGAGTTTTGCCTGCAGTCAGATTGTAAGTGCCAGATGCAACAAGGAAGCCATACCTGCCGTCCATGTCTGTGATAGAAGTGGAAATTTCTTTCCCGCTCATGTCGAAAAGAGTGACAACCACAGGGTCAAGTGGCTGCTTTGTAACAGCGTCATATACCGTACCCCACGGCCTATTTTGTTTTCTCAGTCCAAATATTGAAAGCAACAAAGACCACAGCCTGTAAGGCAAGAAAACAATTTCGGAAAATGAAAGCGGTGTAGAGAAAATGATAGGTAGGATAGTAAATATAGTTGCAAAGACAAGCCCTGTCAGCCCAATAATCTTTGAAAGAGCATCTGCATTAGATGTAGCCATGAAGTTCTTTATATCAAAAGACAAAGCGGACACAGCGGAAAGTGTCATCTGGTATGTGTCTCGTATCGTACACAAAGCACCAGCAAAGAACCCTGCTCCACAGCCAGTATCTGGCACAGTATTTATAGTTGGTTCCGCGTTGGCATCCGGCACATTTTCTGGGAGATTATCGTTTGGAAAATTTTGATCTGTTGGAACATCCGCAGGCACATCTCCAGCTTCCCCGGAACCGCTACCGACAGGAGTATTATCATTGTTTGTGTTTGGTGTGGTTGGAGTGGTCAGCACATCAGGTATTTCGCTTGGAGTTGGCTCACTTGGCATATTGCCATCTCCGCCATCGTCTGGTGGAGATGTGTCAGGTGGTGGCGTGGTATTAGCAGAACTACCCCCGCCTGTATTCACAACCGGTGGCATGATAATGACCACGCCGCCACCCGTGCTTCCAACACCCCCACCACCGGTAGGACAGCCCGTAGTTGTAAACGTCTGGTCAGTACTCGTAGCAGTATTCAAATAGTCATCCTTTGAAGTAACTCTGAAATGATAGGTGGTGCAAGCATTCAACCCACTAAGCGAAACACTGTGTGAAGTAACACGCGGGTTTATGTCTGTCTCTGTCGTTTCAGATCCATACACAATACTTTCACCATACTCTACTTTTGAGGAAGCAATTTCGTCTGTATCCCAAGTTATGGTGACAGTAGTATCTGTCGATGAAGCTACGATATTAGAAATAATAGGGGGTGTGAAATCGGTGGAGAATTTGTATGAATAATCATAAGTAGCCAAATATAAAACGGAAGTGTCACTGGATAACCCAAAATTAAAAATAGAAGAAATAGATTCTGTGCTTGGATTAAAAGAAGTAACTACAGATGTAGATGTATTAAAGGAAGCTATGTGATTTCTTAATGCGGGTGTTGTATTTTGATTTACAGTAGCAAAAGAACCAGAAACGTATATAACAGAACCGTCAGATGAAACCATGATATCTGTAACATTACCGTCTAAATCTGGATCAAAAGACGTTAATTCGTAACTGGACATAGCATCAAAAGCAGCAATATGGTTGCGAGTTACGTCACCTATACCGTTTGGGTTAACGCTAGTGAAATCCCCAGCAACATACAAAGTCTTGTTGTTTGGGGATAAAGCGATAGAACGAACTGGGCCATTGAAATCTAGCCCAGGAGAAAAAGCAACTCCAGTCGTTGGATTTAGGATGGCAAAATTTGAACGTGATTTTGGTGTACCACTTTGATTTACAATAGTAAAGTTACCTCCAACATACAACCTATCTGATGGCAGAGTTCCATACAAGACGGCATTAACTTGTCCATTTATATCTCCATTAAAAGCAGTAGATGTGCCATCGTTAGCATTAAAAGCAGCAATGTTATTTCTATTTACTGGTGTTGTATTACTATTAACCTGATAAAAACTGCCCCCAGCAAATAGGGTTGAGTTGTCTGGAGATAAAGCCAAAGCAAACACAGAATCACCAGAAATATCTGGATCAAAAAAGGTGGTGGATCCAGTATTTGAATCTACGGCAGCTATATTATTTCGATTTGTCGTTATAAGTGTGTCCGGATCTAATTGATGGTAGATTGTGCTAAAAATCCCGCCAATATACAAAATAGACTCGTCATTTGAGAAGGCGCCTGAAAAGAAATCAGAAAACGGACTACCCGCACCTCTTAAATTAAAAATATTAGAGTCTTCTATGGTTCCATCTGGTAGTATGTGTGTCAAGAATGTTGGGCCTACGTACATAGTATTAACCACATAAGCCGAACCATCATTTCTTGCCCAAAAATCTTGGCAATCAATAGAACAAAGCTCATTGTTATCCGGCCAAGTCTGCTTTGGCACAGGGTTAAATTCTGCAATAGCAAAAAATGCAAATACGAAGAAGAGGAAAACGCAGAGTGTCGGCAATAGGAATTTCTTTTTTCCTAGCTTGGCCATACTAGAAAACAGCGCCGACTATGACGCGGTATAAAAATCCAATAATGGGTAAAATGTATTTCCAGCCAAGAGTTATAAAAGCAATAAGAACAATAAAAGAATAAGCTGACAAAAAATTTTCTACATTTCTATATTTCATCGGCAAAAGAGTAAAGAGTATTTTGGAACCGTCTAGCGGTGGTATGGGCACAAGGTTGAATACCGCAAGCACCAAGTTTACTACTACTATAGTATTCGTCACAGTAAAGAATCCTGAAGTTTCTGGTATGCCGTACCATAGACCAAGGCGTATCAAGATGCTAAAGAAGATAGCTATAGCCAAGTTTGTAGCTATGCCAGCCACAGCAACAACAAGCGTCCCTCTCTTTACATTGCGCAAATTGTTCGGGTTGTACGGTACAGGCTTCGCCCAGCCAAAGACAAAACCAGTTTTAGACAATATCAACAGGAGCGGCAGGACTACAGACCCTATAGGGTCCAGGTGCTTTAGCGGGTTTAAGGTCAGTCTACCCTGGTCTTTAGCAGTGTTGTCACCAAAGAAGTAGGCAGCATAGCCGTGCGCCACTTCGTGCACCACTACAGACATTATAAGTATGATTATATAAAAAACAGCGTCTAGTCCTTGCATAATGTATACACTTATGATAGCATAAGAGGCACAAAAAGGTATGTCAAAAGTCTGCGCAATAACTAAAAAGGGTTCTCTTGTAGGCGGTAAATATGCCAACCGTACTCGTGCTACCGTATTTACTCCAACCGGCAGCCACAGGAAATACCCAAACTTGCAGAAAAAGCGCATCTTTGTACCAGAGATCGGTAAGACTTTCACCTTGTCTGTATCTACCGAGGGCATGCGAACTATAGCCAAGAACGGCGCATATGCCACTTTAAAAAAAGCAGGAGTTATAAAGTAAATCACCCACAAGCGGGTGATTTTTTGTTATACTTTACGATATGAAAATAATGGAACATTTGAAGAAAGTGTTTTCCCTGGACTATCGCTCTCTGGCTCTCATGCGCATCGGGGCAGGTATTATAATAATATTGGACTTGGCGGAACGTGTACGAAGCCTGACCGCGCACTATACAGATGCAGGCGTCTTGCCAAGAGCAAACTTCCTGGAACTCTACAACAATCCCTGGCTTATATCTGTTCACAACATGAGCGGGACAGCCGTCTTTGAGCTTGTACTTTTCATCATTGCCTTTCTCTTTGCTGTATCTATGCTGATCGGCTACCGCACAACTCTGGCCACAGCCATCTCGTGGTTCTTGCTTGTATCTTTGCAAAACAGAAATCCGCTGGTCTTACAAGGCGGGGATGGCATATTCCGATGCATTATGTTCTTTGCGATGTTCTTGCCTTGGGGCAAAAGATGGTCATTTGATAACTTCCTGAATAGACAAAAACCTGCGGAAGAAAAAACAGTATTTTCTGCTGGAACCATAGCATATATTACGCAGATTTTCCTTTTCTACTTCTTTGCAGGTGTCTTGAAAACTGGCGCACAGTGGCACGACGGCACAGCATTGTATTACACTCTGAATATTGACCAGTTTGCTACACGCCTAGGACACTGGTTGCTCAACTTCCCCGCTCTATTAAAATTTCTGACAAAAAGCACTCTTGTCTTAGAGACATATGGCGCTATAGCCATGGTCTTCCCATTGTTCAACCAGTACACCAGGCTTGTAGCTGTAATACTTTTTGCGATCTTTCAGATAGGCATAAATACCAGTATGTCTATAGGTCTTTTTGGCACAATAAGTGTAGTTATAACTTTTGGGCTTTTGCCGTCTATTTTCTGGGACAAGGTATTACCTTGGTTTGCTTTGTCTCGCCGCAAAGGACTTACAATGTACTACGACCGGGACTGCGGATTTTGCACCAGGGCAATCTGGTATGTGAAGCGCCTGCTTTTCCTTTCTGAATACACCAAAGTAATCCCTGCACAAGAAGCGCCAGAAATAGAAGAAGTAATGAGGCGCGAAAATTCTTGGGTTATTGTAGACGAAATGGGCCGCAAATTCTATGGATTTGACGGACTTATAGCTGCTATGCGCTTTTCTCCGCTGTGGTGGCCGCTTATTTTTATATTAAAACTTCCTGGGATACACAACTTGGGCGAGTGGTCTTATAAAAAAGTTGCTGAGAGCCGTCTTACTATCTGCTTACCTCCTAAAAAAGAACGCTTTAGCCAAGGCAAAGAAAAAAGGGGGAAATTTTTGCGCTCTGCGGGAGAGATTATAATATGCACATTTACGATTTTCATAATCTGCTGGAACATAGACACCATACCAAGCAGAGAAAAGAAAATAGTTCCAAACTTTTTGAAGCCTGTGGCTTGGGTAACAAGGATGGACCAAAAATTTGATATGTTTGCTCCATACCCGATGACAGATGACGGCTGGTATGTCATCCCTGGGAAGCTAAGAAACGGCAGTGAAATAGATGTATACAAAGACGGCGCACCTGTAAGCTATGGTAAACCGCCGCTTGTTTCCAAGACATACATGGACCAGCGCTGGCAAAAATATATGATGAATCTATGGCGCAGCGACTTCAGCAAATACAGACTATACTATGGCAAATACCTGTGCCGTACATGGAACAACGAACACACCGAGGACGGAGAAAAACTGGAAGAATTCAAGATCATATACATGCGAGAAGACACTTTGCCAAACTACCAGACCCCGACAATCAAACCCACAACCACTTGGGAGCATTATTGCTTCAAATAGGTGCAGTCCGCAAAATACAAAAATTTCTTGCGCTTCACCCTCTCTGCGGGGGCTCCGACGCGACAAGAAATTTTTGTATTTTGCGGACTTTTTATGAGTAGACGAAAGCAAAACTAATACCCTGAAAAGAGCTTGCGCAGCGCGACGGCGCGAGCACGAGGAAATTTGCCAGCAGGCAAATATTCCGTGTCTTTTCAGGGTATTAGTTTTGCTTGAGTTTCAACTCCTTTCCGTCACTTTCAAAAACTATTGTTCCCTTTTCGTAAGTAGCCAAATACGGCACTTTGTAGTAAGCTAGCGTGTCCAGCACTTCTTTGTGCGGGTGGCCATAGTCGTTGTTAAGCCCTGCAGATATAATGGCATAGTTTGGTGTAGTGTCCTCTATAAAGGTCGGCGAGGTAGATGTGCGTGACCCATGGTGTCCCAGCTTCAGCACATCTACATCTAGCTCTTTCACATTCAGTTTGTGTAAGTACAACTCGGTACTTCGCGGCGCATCACCAGTCAAAAGAAAAGAAGTTTTGCCATAGACAAGTTTTGCAACTATAGACGCCTCATTTGTCTCCCATCCTGTAGTATCTCTGTCTGGAAAAAGTATTTCCAAATCTACTCCGTGTTCTTCATCCAAATGTATTACCATGCCTCGGCGAGCAAATACATGCTCGGCTTTTTCCTCTTCAATGCTTTTCTCTAGCTCTTTGTAAACATCGCTTTCAGATTGAACTCCAGGTTCCATGACCAGAGAAACACCATAATCCCGCAGGATATAGGGCAACCCACCAATGTGGTCTGCGTCTGGGTGGGTTGCAATAACTATATCCAAAGTTCTGTCTCCATACGGCATCACATCACTGAGTTTAGAAAGCACTTTCTGGTCCCTGCCACCGTCTATCAGCACTTGCCTACCATTTGGTGCTTGTATGTAGATACTATCTCCTTGCCCAATATCCAGAAAGGCTACTTTTAGCAGACCTGTGCCTGCCGAAGTATCTTGCCGCCAGATAAGTACTGTAAAAATAGCCAAAAATATGAGAAATAAATACCTATTATTCTTAAACAAACGCATCATGGATATATGATATAATGAGAACATTAAAAGCCAAATATAAAACTATGGAAACATTCAAAACACAAACATGGGTATTACCAGAGCTGACGGGTATATCTGCCAAAAATATAGAAGAACATCTGAAGCTTTACGCTGGGTATGTAAAGTCTGCAAATCATATCTTGAGCCAAATACAAGAATTTAGAAAAGAATCGGAAAAGTATACATATGAGCTTGCGGAGCTGCAGCGAAGGTTTGCGTTTGAGTTTGATGGCATGCGAAACCATGAATACTACTTTGCTTCTTTAGCAGGTAACGCAAAAGATACAACTGCAGGCAGCGACTTGCATATGCATATCACCAAAGATTTTGGCTCGTTCGATGAGTTTATAAATATTTTCAAGTCCGTAGCTCTCACCCGCGGTGTGGGCTGGGCAATACTTTACTACGACAAGAAAACTGACAAACTTCTGACACAATGGGTAGAGGAGCAGCACTTAGGGCACTTGGCAGGACTCTCCCCTGTCCTTGCGCTGGATATGTGGGAACACGCATACGTCTATGATTATCCGACAAGCGAGAAGAAAAAATACGTTGAAGCTTTTTTTACAAACTTGAATTGGGCAGAAATAGAGAAAAATTTTGCTGAAGCTAAATAGATTTTTTGCGGAACATAATATAACAAAGTAATGCATATGAAACCAGCACTGCAGCGAACGGCACATGTGACACAGCGACAGATGCAAATGAAAAACTTGCAAAAGTCTTTATCATGCCAAGGACATATGCAAGTACGGCATGTGTTGCAAAAGATATAGGAAGAGCAACTGCGGTAGATATGGCGCCGAAAGCCACAGTAAATACTCCAAAGAGCATAGCAAAAGGTATAGTCGGCAGAATAAGTACATTTACCGGCAAGGCTACAATAGAGAAAATGCCCATCTGATAGACAATGAAGGGTAAAACAAAAATATTTGTAGCCACAGTAGAGGCAACTACAGTCCGCAAGCCAAGCCTATTTGACAAGCGCTTCATACGCTCTTCCACTTTTGGAGTAAGGTAAACAAGCCCAATAGTTGCAAGAAATGACAACTGAAAAGAAACATCGTATACAAGCACCCATGGATTAACCAAAACCATACAGATGCCAGCTAGAGCTAGCGCGCGGCCGATATCGGCCGCGCGCCCCGTCGCCCTTGCCAAGAGCACAAGTATAGCCATGATAGACGCCCGCACGACAGTAGACCCTGCACCAGTCATAATAGCAAACAACACAATAGCTAAAATACCTGCTCCGATACTTGCAAAGAAAGGCAGAATGTTTGAAAAAACTTTCATTACAGCTTCAGCAACAATAGTTACATTGTATCCAGAAAGCGCCACGATGTGTATCGTGCCTGTTTCTATAAATGCATCTTTCAGCTCTTTACTCATAGCACTCCTTGTGCCAAGCAGTATACCAGAGAGCAAGCTAGACTCTGGCGGAGCCATATTTTTGTTTATTGTTTTGTCTATCCACTTTTTGAAAGAAAAAAGACTTTCTTTCAAAAAATTACCGTTACCAGAAGAAACTACATTGAGGGTTTTTACGCCTAGAGTAAAATCTATTCCATCTTTTTTCAAATAACTGACATAGTCAAAAGTCTTGCCAAGCTGGTTAGTAAAACTCTCAGGTCTTTTCAATATACCAGAAATTATAATTTCATCTCCATACTCAACTTTTGAGAATATACTATCTCTCACAAGCACTTTCTCTTTATGTTTTATACTAACACCCTCCATTCTATCTACAAGTAAAATAAATTCTGTTGAACTCTCTTTGTGTTCTGGATCGCTGTTTATGATGCCATGCAAAGACAGATATTTTGCATCCATAGGATATAAAGCAGATACATAGAATGGCTTATCTGAGATATGGAAACGAAAAACTCCAAAAACAAAAGATAAAATAAAAAGACTGACAAAAATATAAACTATCTTCTTTTTGAAAACAAAATAGTAAAAGATAAATATCACACCAAAAAGACAAATCAACGAGACGAATGCTGCAGAAAATACAAACAATGAACGAGTAATAATTCCGAATGCGAATCCTGAAACCACTGATTTCAAATACGCATCTTTCATGCTAAAAGTATAACAACTACAATAAAGACCTCAAAGACAGCCAACCAATATATTCATCATATTCACCATCGAATAAATCTATTTTTATTTTGTCTGCAAAAGCAGTACATATTTTATCTGCTCTTTCATTGAATTCTACTCCTGCATGTCCCTTTACTTTCACCCAATTCACCTTGCCTTTATGTGAGCGTGTTAATATTGCAAGTTTCTTCCATAGGTCATTATTTAGCACAGGTTTTTTGTCTGAAGTCCTCCATCCATTTTTCTCCCAACCAAATATCCAACTAGTAATACCGTTTATAACATAAGCAGAATCTGAATGTATGATAACATCTGCATCTTTATCCTTTATCTTATCCAATGCTTCTATGGCTGCCGTAAGTTCCATTTTATTATTAGTAGTCATGGATGCATATCCCCCGTATTCTCTGACTCTGTTTCCACTTTGAGACATAAGTATCACTGCCCAACCACCAGGACCAGGATTTCCGCGAGAGCTACCGTCTGTGTATACTACAATATTTTTTGACATAAAAGTATTGTAACAGAAAACAGCCTTATTAACACATTAAATAAGGCTGTTTTGCTTTTCAAAACTATTTAACTTGTATACTCTCTGTGGTTACATTTCCTGCCGCGTCACTTGCTTGTACGTTGATCGTAGAGTAACCTAGTCCCCAAAATACTGATGGAACTTTGAACGAGCATGAGTAAGTACTTGATGAAGTAGCAGGAGGAGTAAGAGTGCATTTAGGTGTTCCTGAAGTAGCTCCGAGAAAAAACTTTACTTGCGTAACAGCTACGTCGTCTGTTGCAGTAGCCACAAAAGTAACAGGTGAGGTATTAGACACATTTGCTCTGTCTGCTGGTGAAGTTATAGTCAAAATTGGTGGTTTAATGTCTGTGGCAACTGGAGGGTTGTAAGTTACGGTTAAAGTCTTTGTGGTTATATTTTGATTTGCCGAAGCATCTGTAGCTACTACAGTCAGGATGTTTACTCCGGACTGTAGTGCGACACCAGAAACTGACCATGAAGTAGTGCCATTTGCTGTTCCAGAACCACCACGGTTATTACTCCATGTAACACTCTGTATGCCAGAACTATCTGAAGATGTACCAGATAAAGTTGCAAGTGTGGCACTAGTTGTGGTATATGTAGCGCTTGATGTTGGAGTAGTTATGGCAAGTGTTGGGGCAATAGTATCTACGACAGAAGCTGTATAATTTACCGTTATCTTAAGGGTCTTAGCATTACCAGCTGCATCAACCGCCTTTATCGTAATAATGTTTGATCCAGAAACAAGATTTATTCCAGGAAGTGTCCACGACACAATAGTATTTGGAGAAGGAGTCATTGCGATAGAACCAGAGCCGCCCTTATTATTTGCCCAAGTTATCTGTGCAACACCAATATTATCTCTAGCTGTACCAGAAAATACAATAGGATTTATAGATGTACTATGGCTAGCATTTTTATTAGTAGACAATGGCGATGTGATTGTTAGCAAATTTGGAGAAGTGGTATCGGTTGCCCCAGCAATAGTGATAGGCTTGGAATAAGTATTATTTGTTTCATTAGACTCTGCTATGCGATTTATATCATCCACAAGAGCTTCTATTGTGTGAGTACCAACTGTTGCTACCCAATTTGGAGAAACTTGTCCCCCAGATAGAGTATTGTTACACCAATTATTTGTTGCGGAAGAAGTGTTACCTGCAGTCAAGGTAACAGTGCTTCCTGCTGGGATAGAAGAAGTATGACTGTCTGTACATGAAGTAGAAACTCCATCTACACTAAACACTACACCCATTATAGTGTTTGCAGGAGAAGCAATTGTTCCTTGATTTTTTACTGTGGCAATAAATTTTACATTTGATCCAACGGTAGGAGAAGTTGGGGTTGTAGTTATGTTTGTAATCACCAAATCTACAGATCCATTGGCTACAGTTACAGAAACAGATGATGATGTTGTAGAGTTATTGGCTGCATCTTTTGCCACAGCAGTCAAAGTATGAGTGCCGTTTGATACAGATGTAGTATCCCACACGACCTCATATAACTGACCTACTATACCAGTGTTGTTTGTATTTGGATTATTGCCAGTAGTATCTACTGCACCAGAGATAGCTGTACCATCTACATAAAATGCTACTTGTGATACTCCTACATTATCTGAAGCTACTGCCCCAAGAGTAACAGAGCTTCCACTTACAGCTGCGCCAGCAGAAGGATTAACCATGGTTACATCAGGAGCTATAGTATCTGGAGTAGATACTGATATGGTGACTGTTACAGAAGATGACTGAGTCATGTTACCGGAAGTGTCGTAAGCTTTTGCATAGAGTGCTGTACTTCCATTTGCACTTGGTGTCCATGTAAACGAGTAGTTATTGCCAGAGTTGCCTGTCCCACCTTGCTGTACTGTCCCAACCAAAGTATTTGTACCTCGGTAGAATTCAACATAGCTTATAGCTTTGTTGTCAGTAGCACTGGCTGTCAAAGTCACAGTACTTGTGCTTATTGTCGCTCCGTTTGCCGGTGCTGTCATAGAGACAGTAGGAGCCTGAGAGTCGTTGTTTACAGTTATAGATGCCGTCTTTATATTGTTTGCTGCATCTTTTGCTGTAACAGTAATTACATTCACACCGTTTGCAAGTGTTAAACTTGGCACTGTCCAAGATGTTGTGCCCGTAGCTGTTCCACTTCCACCTAATGAGTTACTCCATGTTACAGTTGTTACCCCCACATTATCTGAAGCCGTACCAGCTAAAGTTGTCAGAGTATTTGAAGTTGTACTTTCAGTATATGTACCGCCAGATGCTACCGGAGTAGCTATAGCCACGCTTGGAGCTGTAGTGTCTGCAGGGGTATAAGTTATAGTTGCTGTTACGCTTGTGCTATTTCCAGCTGCATCAAATGCAGTAAAGACTACAGTATTCACACCAGACTGCAAGACTATGTTTGGAGAACCGACTGTCCAAGATGTCGTTCCTGTAGCTGTTCCAGATTGACCTGTTGTATTGTTATTCCAAGTTATTTGCGATACACCCACATTATCCGAAGCTGAACCAGAAATAGTTATAGGGCTTGTAGATGTTGCGTATGTATTTGGTGTTCCAGTTGTAGCAGGTGAAGTAATACTGATAGTTGGAGATACTGTATCTGAAGTACCACCCCCGCCTGTACAATTACCCAATCCAAGACTCGGATTAGTTGTAATAACGAACTGATCAAAGTAGAAGTTTGCATTTGCTCCAGTAAATGTAAGAGTGTGGTCTGTGTTTCTAGAAACACCTGGGAAAGATATAACTTGTCCTGCTGAATTTTTGTTACACCATCCGTATGTAGAAGAAGATGTAGAGAGTGCAACTGCTGAACCAGAGTCCACCTTCACAGAAGCTGTAGCCGCTGAACCATTCGCAGATCGTGCTCTGTACCACATATAAAGCGTAGGGCTTGTACCTGAACCAGAAGCATCACGGCTCTGGAACTTGTAAGTCAAGTTGCCGGAAGCAGGAGCCACATAAGTGTCGTAATTACCAGGAGTGAAGTTCTTTGTAGCTACACCTGCACCTTCCGTCTTCCTAGCTGTAGAACCAGAGTCAAAGTTCTCTGCTTCTATGTAGGAGTCGCTAGACCAGTACCATGGACCATTGTATTCATGCCAGCCGTCTAGCTGGTAGAATACGGGAGCAGAAGTGTTAGATTTGTCATATACATAAGTACTTCCCTGTACTCTTGTTTCAAAAGTAAGGCTGTCTCCGTCTATGTTTACAGTTACATTCTTTGCCTTTCGATTTGCAGGCAAAGTCATATTATGATTTTGCTCCCAAGCAGTTGCAATCAGATATTGAGATCCGGACTTTCGAGCCACCGTTGGTACCTGTATATCTCCCGTTGCAAGGAATAGGCTATCTGTAGTTGTAGGTTGTGTTTGATTATAGTAACGATTTGATGCAGTATTTACAACTTGAGTAGAAGAATTATAGCTACCCCATTTACTCATTGTAGCCTGAGCATACGAAGGAACTGCATATTCCCAAATATAAGTACGTGGATCAGTTCTGCGATTTTGTGAATCAACATCAAAGAAAGCTGTGTAGTAAAACTTTGCACCCATGCCACCCAAGATTTTCATTAAACCAAGCCATTGTGCTGGACGAATATCATTTTGTGGTGTCTGATCGTATTCCCATCCTGGAGATACGTAAGGTGAGAAAAATTGGTCTCCTTTGCTTATTTCATATGCTCTAGCATTATCAAGCCACATCAGACCATGATTAGCATTATTTATTCCAAACCAGCGGTCAGGGTACCTCGGATAAAAATCTGGTGTTGAATAGTATGAACCATTGCTATCCTTCAGTGTATTTAATCCACGAACTTGCCCCCATTCATAGCGATATTCTTGAAATCCATCTAGTCCATATTCTGTATATTTAGTATTTGCGTCTATGATTGTATTACCATTTACTGTCAAATTTGGAGACAATATCTTATCTCTATATGCGGTACCAATAGCTTTTTTAAACATTTCACCTACAAACTGTCCATATGTCCAAGTAGAGCCACTTGATGTACTTGATGCCCCCGCTAATGTACCTGTGTAGGAATTCTTTTGAGAAGTCACAACAGGATCTTGTGCTGCGAATGAACTAGAGCTATTTGTTCTCCAAGCTGATGGAACTAAAAACGAATCTTCGCCATTTTCATTCAATAAGGCTATTGGGCGATTTAATCCAACGGTATTAAAGGAATTACTTGCTGGGTCACACCCACCTCCTTGAGAATTTGGGTCTGATATTGTATTCAAGGAAGATGATTGAATTAAATAACGCTTGTCTAAACCAGTTTGCTGATATGCAGAAACAGTACTAGAGCCCGTAGGATCATATGTTGGTCTCCAATATTTACCAGAAGGTGCATTAGAATTATAAGCTAATCCAACATTCAAGAAACTGCCTGAGCTATTCTGAAGATAGTATTCATTTGCTAAATTTTGATTCATCCACAAATCTTCCGAAGAAGGCTGTGGTCTATATGTTACTGTTCCGATAGGAACAGTAGGATTATCGTTTGCTAATTTTACAAGCATTTTTGCATAACAATCACGAGTACCATTACCTAATGGCAAGTTATACATATAGTTATAGGAAGAAGCGAGTTCTTTTTGCAACAATTGTCCACGCAAAGGCCCACTATTTGAGCCGGTTGTTGATGTATGACTTGTTCCAGAAGTTGCCCACCCAGAAACAAATTTATAGTTAAACCAAGGGAAATTTCTCGGCATTGTGTTTGAGCCAAAACGAGGAGTTGGAAAAGCTCGTAGTTGATCTATAACTTCTGGCTGACCAGAAGCATTTGTTGGAGAACCACCATTATAGTTTGGAGGAAATTGCATAGGATCGTAACTTGTAGTTGTGGGCAGAGGATTTGGTACTACAGGAGCTGTGGTACTAGAGAATGAATATGAGCCACCATTTACTATAGTGTCCAAATAGTGCTGATAAATCCAGGCTGGGTCCATTTTTACTGTTGTTATTGCAAACTCATCTATTAAACCATTTGGCATTCTATAAGGAGCATAGTTTCCACCTGTGTAGAAAAAATTACCAGAATGAGAGAAACTACCTGTTCCTGAATCAGTTCTTGAGCCAATCAATTGGCCATCTATATATATAGCTTTATATTGATTTGTGGAACTAAACACAAAAGCATAGTGATGCCACTTATTATCACCAATAATGTTAGACCAATCCTTGCCGTTTATTCCGTCAAGAGGCACAACAAGATCATTACCATTTACAGAGAAAATAGCATTAGGAACAGATGCCATATTTGGACTGGCAACAGTTTCAAATACTATACCACCATACCCACCATCACTACTATTTCTAAAAAAATTAAAGTTGTCTCCTCTATCACTAGATTTAAATAAAAGCTCTATGGTTAAGTTGGGAGAGGAGAAAGAACTTATTGAGTTTCCGTCTGGCAGACTATTAAAGGTTATTTTTCCACAACCTTGGTTTGAGGAGCCACGCCCACAACCAGTATTGTTTACCCAATCTATAACAGACTGTCCGGAACCTTTGACTGTAGAAAACTTATCTGTTCCATAAGTCGCATTATTTGGAGTTGAAGATGACTCAAACTGCCAATATTTTATAGGATTTGGAAGAGCAGAAAGTGTAGCAGCCTGCTGTGAGCCAGCTCCTATCCCACTCAACGTACCGGAAGCAAATACATTTACCACCACAAGGATGACTGCAAGTACTCCGGCGATAACGAGAAATTTATTTTTCATAATAACTAATAAAAAAATTATAATAACTAATAAAAAAATACAATGCACTAGCTTCCGAGAATTATACCAAGCAAAAAATAAAATAGCTGTGGAAAACACACAAAAACACCTCGCTTACTTGAAGCGAGGTGTAATCTAAACCAACCCTATGAAAAAAATAATTTTACAACTATTCAAGAGCAATCTTGTTTATAGATACAGTACCATCTTTATACAAAGTATGTAGTACATATACGGCCGATGGTAGATGTAAACTCTTGTAATCCTGCAACATTGTCGATGACACGAATACCCTTTGTCCAGAAAGATTATAAAGTTCTACCGAACTTATCTCTTTTTCAACAACATTTGCACCAATCCTAGTTTGTACTGCAAAAGATGTATTATCTAATGGGTCATTGGTTATAAGCCAAAAACCTTTAACTGTGATATTTGCAGAATAAGATAATCCACCCATTGCATTTTGGGCCTTTACTCTATAAATTCCAGGTAAAATAAGAGGCAAACCGGAAGGTATCATTGTAGCAATATCCTGCCACACAGCTCCACGCTTGAATTGCAGTTTGTATCCTACCACCGTGGGAGAAGTTATCCTGTTTGTGACTTTGACCATAGTTAAAGGATGCACAGAACCACTTTTACTCAAAAGCGGTGCTACGGGTATGCCAGTTGGATTTACTGATGTCTGAAATGTCTCCACACAACCACCAGCATCAGTTATTGTTACTGAATTTACTGGAGTAAATGTCTGAATTGAACCACCTGTAGTAACCAAAATACCATTTTTATACCATTCAGCTGTAAAATCTAAATTAGCAAACTGTGGAAAAAGTTCTATTTCTGCATAAGCAGAACCATCCGCTGTTGGTGTTGGTGTATTTATTGCCATTTTAGAGGCAACACCCGATCCAAAAAAGAATTCTACCGGCACCAAAGTCATATGGCTTTGGAGTGTACCACATCCGTAAGCAACATCAATATTATAAGTACCAGTTAAATCATACGAATCATACCTGCTTACCGAACCTACATTTAATACAACATTACCGTTATAATTCGTAAACTTCGTAAAAATTTGTCCGTCAGGTCTTGTTACCGTAAATGCAGTTGTGCAATTCGGATCAAATCCGCTTGTTTGTAGTATAATTTCAATTGGAACACCAGATGCTACATTGGAAACACAAGCTGTATTGGTGCTTTGACCGTTAACCATGGTTCCAGTAACTGTTACTGTTTGGGCATTGTTCGTAAGCGGGAGCGATAGCGCTACAACCGCCAGCATAGTAATAGCTGTTTTTCTCATTTATATATGTATTTTTTAAGATTTCCAACAGTCTAACCTATTTTTAGGAAAAAGTCAAGTGTATTGAGATTTAAACTATGTTTTCTATGCGCAAACGAAGTTCCTCTCTGCCTGCAAAATTTGAAAGCTCAAAAGAACCAAAAAGATTTATGGACACACCTTTCTCCAAAACTTTGGTATATGAAGCTCGTGTCTTGAAAAAAGCTATAGCTCGCAAGGGTTTTCCGGAATTATTCTCAAAGCAAAGCTCCAAATGATTGCCTTCCTTACCAAACTCTTTGGCGCTTTGGATCACGATATTTTCAAAAAGAAATACAGGTTTTGGATTGCCAGTACCAAAAGGTGCTAGTCTAGCAATATCTCTGTAATTTTTCATATTTACATCATCTATGGTCAGCTTCATATCAAAATATCCTTGTTTTTCAAGGTTTTCATCACTTTCTTTGCGCAAATCCTTATAGCTGGCAATAAGCTTTTCCTCTAAAAAATGAACTCTTTCGTGGCTTACAGCGAAACCGCCAGCCAGTTCATGTCCGCCAAATTCCAAAAATGTTTGATTTTCTATATGAGACATAAGAGAAACTAGGTTTACAGTACCATCTGATCGGCAAGAACCCTTTATAGTCTCCGAGCCTTCCAAACCCCAGACAAATACTGGCTTTTTATATTCTTCCATAACCCGCGCCGCCACAAGACCAAGTACGCCTACCCGCCACTTTGGATTACCTATAACTATAAGCTCTTTTTCTTCTCTTTCTTTTAGTGTTGTGTGGGCTTCACGCATTATTGTCGCGACCAAGGTCTTCCTTTCATCGTTTATTTTAGATAAATGTCCTGCCAAAGCGCCAGACTCAGCCGCGTCACGCGTAGCCAAAAGCTCAAAGGCTCGCATAGGGTTGTCCATGCGCGACGCGGCATTTATCCTTGGTGTCAGCATAAAGCCTATATCGTCTTCCGATATGGTTCGCTGGTCTACTTTCATCATACGCAGAAGCTTTTGCAGCCCAGGCCTAGGACTTTTCCGCAAAACTAGCATTCCGTAGTAGGACAAAACTCTGTTTTCTTTCACCAGCGGAACCATGTCAGAGAGTGTTGCCAGTCCAGCCATATCCAGCAGCCATTTCTCCCATCCGTCTTGTACTTTGTAGTACTGCCTGTATTTTTGTAAAAATGCCTGCACCAAACGGAACACTACTCCTGATCCGCAAAGCATAGTGTCGTTATACTCTACCGAAAGTTTTGGGTTGACTATAGCGTAGGCATGGGGCAAATCTTCCTTTGGCAAATGGTGATCTGTGACTATCACATCCATCCCCGCGGCCTGTGCTTCTGTTACTTCCGCCACATTTGAAGTACCTAGATCTATGGTTATGATAAGTTTTACTCCGTCATCCTTGAATTTTTGAATAGAAGCCATATTTAGTCCATAACCTTCGGTATGTCTGTCTGGTATGTAAACGAAAAAATTCTTGAAACCGATTTTTTGGAAAAAGTCGTGTAATATGACCGCCCCAGGAATACCGTCGCAGTCATAATCGGCAAAAACTACAATCTTCTCGCCGGATTCTATTGCGTCATATAGGCGAAGCACCGCTTTTTCCATGTCGTGCATACAAAAAGGGTCTGACAAATCGCGCTCAAAAGACGGGTTTAGGAAATGTTCTGCCTCTTTGAAAGTATATATGCCTCTACTCTCCAGAAGCTTTGCTAAAATTGGCGAATATGTAGAAAGTTCGTTCATAACGTGCGAATTTACACATTCTATCATACAATGTATTGGTATGAATAAAACAATTTTTGAGAAAATAATAAACCGCGAAATACCGGCAGCTATAGCTTACGAGGATGAAAACATGATTGCAATAATGGACATACATCCTGTAGCTTTTGGCCATACGTTGCTTATATCCAAAAAGCCATACCAATGGCTGCAAGATGTAGACGACCAAGTTCTTTCTGCTATGTTTCTGAAAGTAAAGAGGATGATACCTGCCATGAAAGAAGCCTTTGATGCCGACTATGTGCAAGTTTCTGTTGTCGGCAAAGATGTGCCTCACTTCCACATACATCTTATGCCCCGCAAGCTTAACGACGCACTTCACGGCTGGCCAACCAAAGAATATTCTTCTGTTGAAGAAATGCAAAACTATGCGGACAAACTAAAATCTCGCCTTTAGGCGAGATCTGTATTTTATTTCTTCAGGATTTCAAGCGCCGGTAACGATCCGTCTGCCAAGAAGTCTATGGTAGCTCCGCCCCCCGTGGAAACAAAGCCGACTTTGTCCATGAGTTTCAGCCTTGAGATTACCTCTACTGTATCCCCGCCGCCTACTATACGCACCGCTTTGCTTCTCGCCAGCATTTTTAGCAACGCTTTTGTTGCAGCAATATTTTCTCCTTTGCCAAGCGGGCCGTTCCAGACTATCATTTTTGCTTTTTTTACATAAGTTTCAAGCAAAGCTAAACTCGTGTGGCCCATGTCTACTATCGTATCGTCTTTCTCTACTTCGTCGAGCCCGATTTCTCTTTTGCTGTTTTTATTTTCTACCAGCAAGTCTACCGGCAAGAGCAAGTTTGGCTTCTTTGCTATTTTTTCCAAGCCTTTTACATCTTCGTCTATCAAAGACTTTCCTATCTCGTATCCTTCTATCCTGAAAAAGTTGTGTGCCAGCGCACCACCGACAAAGACTTGGTCTGCGATTACTATAAAGCGTTTCAGCAGCGGCAGCTTCGTATCAAACTTTGCTCCGCCTAGGATGAAAAGAAAAGGATGCCGTACTTTTTCATATGCCTTGGAAAGTTCGGAAACTTCCGCCTCGCATTGCAAGCCAAGCACAGATGGTAAAAATCTCGGCACTCCGACCAAAGACGCGTGTTTTCTGTGCGAAACAGAAAAAGCTTCGTTCACATACACATCTGCCAAGTTTGCCAGGGCTTTTGCAAAGTTTTTGTCATTTGCCATTTCACCTTTTTCTCTGCGGACATTTTCCAACAAAAGCGCATCACCATTTTTCATCTTTGCTACTTTTTCTGTAACACTCGCGCCAATAACTTCTTTTGAAAAATCTATTTTGAACTTCTTGTTTAAATATTTGCGCACAACAGCCAAGCTCTCTTTCCCATCTGTACCCATATGCGACACAACTACTATTTTTGCACCTTTTTTCCGCAAATACTCAAGGGTGGGCAGTGTTGCATCTATCCGAAATGTGTCTTTTATTTTTCCATTTGCATCAACAGGCACGTTGAAATCCGCGCGCACCAAGACACGTTTGCCCTTCCAGCCTTTCATGCTCTTCAATGTCTTATACTTCATATCTATTTTATTTTGTTTGCGATTTGCAAAATCTTTGCAAACTCCTTCGCATTTAAACTTGCTTTGCCGACCAGAAGCCCAGACACATTGCCTTTCTCTAAAATATCTTCTACATTTTTCGCATTTACTGAACCACCATATACAACCCTGACTTTTGCAGACTCTTTGCGGTCGTACATATCTGCCAAAACTTTGCGTATATACAAAACAGCTTCGTGTATTTCCTCAGGCATTACATTCTTCCTGTTCTCACTTGTACTTATAGCCCAGACTGGCTCGTAAGCAATAACTATCTCCTTCAGCCAAGATTTCTGAACTCCAGCAAAAGTTTCTCTAATTTGAGCACCAAGAGCATGCCAAAATGTACCTTTTTCATCTCTGGCATCTTCACCCACACATACTACCGGCACTATATGCGACTTCCATGCTTGCTTTATCTTTGTGGAGACATCGGCATTTGTCTCGCCTTTTGCCCGCCTCTCAGAGTGTCCAACAATGACATACCGCACACCTACATCGCGAAGCATAAGACCCGTGACTTCCCCTGTATGCGCACCCTCACTTTGCAAAGAAATATCTTGCGCTGAAAGCATGGATTTATATTTTTTCAAACCAGAAATAAAGATAGACGGAGCAGCAAGCAGCGCTTCCACTGTCCGCATCTTGCTGGAAACATTTCTTGTGCTTTTGAAAAGCGCTTCCACTTGTGCAAATTTTGCCGGATTTGCTTTCAGATTCCCAATTACAATTTTTTTCATGCAAATATTATAGCATGCACTAAAAAACACCCGAAAGGGTGTTTTTTAGTGCTAAGTGCGTTTGAGATTACTCTCGTGTCGCAGACATATCTCCGCGAACTTTCTCTATACCGCGAGCTGCTGCTTCCTTGCCGCCAAGACCAAATGCAAGACCGCCAGCGATGGCAAGCATTGCAATGATACCAGTGAAAAGAATTTGCATAAACTGTGGAGCTACGCCAAGCTGTGAAAGCGCGATGATAAGCGCAAATATCCAGATAGCGTAGTAAGAGATGGAACCAAGCATGCGAGCAGAGTGCACGTTTGCAGCCTTTGCTGAGCCTGTTACCAACTTGCGAACAAAGTCCGCAACCACAGTAGCCACGATAAGTATAAGCGCAGCCACTATCACCTGAGGCAAGTAGTTAAGCACAACTTCGCGCAGGAACTGTGTTACTTGCGTAAGCTTCAAAAGATCAAGAGCGGTGATAAGGAAAAGCACAATTATAAACCACTTTACGATCGCACCAATGATCGCTCCAGTAGAGAACTTCCATCCCGCCTTGTTAAACACACGTTCAAGACCTGCACTTTGGAAAAAGCGGTCAATCTTGATAGCGTTCATCACTTGGCGTATAGCCTTGTCAACAACGGAAGCTATGACCCATCCGATGATGAAGATGATGATCGCAATGATAAGATTTGGCACGAAGCTTATAAAGCCTACCCACAGTGCCTGAAGAGACGTAGTGAAAACTTCGCCCCATGTTTGTATCAACATAATACTTATTGAAAACCTTACTAATAAAGACTTTAAAAGTTCGACCTTATAAAGTGCTACAAAAGTAATTATACCAAGTTCTAGAATTTCTTTAAGAGGTATGTGGATAACTGGCCATTGTCTATAACCTTGTCGTATGGAAAGTCAAGTATGTCGCGTACCAGCTTGTCATACATGTTGAGCCTATATATAAAGTCCTCTGTGGTAAAAACGGCGTATGCAAGCTCTTTACCGATCTCTGCTTCCAGGCTTTTTATCGTCTGCTCTAGGTAACCGCGTTTCAAATTGTCGCCAACCAGTAAAAAGTCTACTCTGCTTTCTTCATCCTTGCGGAAAACTCCGGATGTGAGCAAGAGCTTCACTTTGCCTGCCGGCTTAAACCTGTCTACCAAGTCTTCCCTTTTCATAAAGTCTGCATCTATGAGGAAGTTTTTCATTTGCGAAAGGTATTCAAAATTTGGATTTAGCATCCAGCCAGAAACTTTCTTTGCGCGAACTTTTTTGGAACGAGAATTTGAGATTTCTTTCATGAAAGACTTGCGTTTGATAAAACCAAAGGATGCAAGGCCTGCTACTTCTTTGCGCGCAGCCGCGCCAGAGACGCGGCTGCGCGCCGTCACATCCTTGACTTCAAAACCACGGTCCGGATTTAGTAAGAAAAGACGCATGATCCTGACTTTTGCCACTCCGCCAAAAAGTTTTCCAAGTATCTCTACCATGGGGGTATTTTAGCATTTTTAGGGAAATAACAAAGCCCGCCCGGCTGACGTACGCCAGCCGGGCAGGCTTCTTTTCTGCCTTAGGAAAACAAGCTTATTTTAGCTCTACTTTTCCGCCAGCTTCTTCTATTTTCTTCTTTATATCTTCTGCTTCTGCTTTCTTCATACCGTCTTTCAAAGTAGCCGGAGCGCCATCCACAAGGTCCTTTGCCTCTTTCAAGCCAAGACCTAGAGCCTCTTTAACCACCTTCATAACGCCTATCTTGCTTTCACCTGCGGACGCAAGCACAACTGTAAAGCTGTCCTTTTCTTCTGCGCCACCCGCCGCAGCACCAGCTGCAGGAGCAGCAGCCACAGCTGCCGCAGAAACACCAAACTTTTCTTCTATCGCCTTTACTAGGTCATTAAGCTCAAGCACTGAAGCACCTTCAAGCTCTGTCAAAAATGAATCAAATTTTGCCATAAATAATTTAATTAAGAATTAATAATCAACAATTTAGAATTGGGAACACAAAGCTACTTTGTTTTTGCTACTTCGCCGACTGCAATAGCCAAGCGCTGCATCGGAGATTTGAGTAAGTATGCAATCTGCGAAAGCAAGACTTCTCTTGGAGGGATGTTTGCTATCTCTAGCATTTTTGTTGCATCCATGTATTTTCCTTCGAAAACTCCGCCGACTATGCGCAAACTGTCTTTGTGGTCTTTAGCAAAAGACTGTACCCCGCGTGCAGGAGCCAAAAGGTCCGCCGCGTATGCTATAGCTATCTCGCCATCAAGCACAGGCATCTCTCCTTCTATCTTCTTTGCATCCAGAGCTCTTTTTAGCAATGTCTTCTTTGTAACCTTGTAAAGCACATTGTCTTTTTGGAGTTCGCGCCTCAAAGTGTTGGAGTCCTTCACTGTCAGTCTGTTAAAAGCAACAAAGACTATAGACTCTGCACCCTTCACTGCTTCGCCGAATTCTTTTACCAATTCAACTTTCTTTTCTTTTTTAAGTGCCATAACTATGTATGTATGTGTAAAAATAAAATCGACCCAAAGGCCGACAAAAAGATGAAACCGCAAAATACGGTTTTCGCCTCGTGAGGATTTGTGCGTATCCGCTACCCCATTTCTACAGCCTTGCGGGAATATATTAGCAGAATGAAAGAGCCTTGTCAAACACTATTGCACAGCGTCCAGCTGGCTTTGCTGAGTTTTACCTGTCGGAGATTTTTCCACTTCACCGCTGACGAAAAGAAGCGCAATGCCAAGCATAATCATGACTATAAACATAGTGATAACTTTGAAAAAATGCTGGTTGAACATACAAACATCTTACCATAAAACAAAACCGCTTGGCACATGCAAGCGGTTTTGTTAGATTATGCTTTATTACTGTATCACATCCCAAGTTATTTCTACACGTCCAGGTTGTCCATCTTCTCCTGAGTAATAAGGTAATTGTCCTATGCAAGGGGCTGGGGTTGTTCCGCCGCCACCTCCAGTGTTACCGCCACCTCCAGTGTTACCGCCACCTCCAGTAGTCCCTCCACTACTACCACCATCTCCACCATCTCCATCTTCTCCAGGATTATTACCCGTAGCCACAATTACAGAAGTAAGTTGCGAGCTCTTTCCATTATTTTTAATAGCTTGTGTATTAGTGTAACCCCCGCCCCCACCACCAATACCGCCTTTTCCATATATATTTCCACTACCTCCAAGACCTGCCGAACCTCTAGGACCAAAGATAACACAAGAATTAAGTATACTTCCATAAACATTAATCATAGAACCAGAACTTCCAGAAAGTCCAGCACTTTGACCTGCAATACCGGCTCCTGCAATACCAGCATTACTACCACTTGTACATGGACTAGAATTTGATATTATCCCACCATAAGTGTATGTGTAACATAAATATTTTACCTTGCTATTGGGTTGAGTTGCTATAAAATGTAAATCCCCACCCCTACCACCACCACCACCAGAAACACTTTTATTTCCAACACTCGTGCTACCTCCGTCAGCTCCATTTTGACCTAAATAGAAATTAGCATTTCCTCCACCCGCACCAGCCAGAAAGTCTTGTATAATTTTTCCACCTGCTCCTGGGCTACCAACAACGATAGAAATTGGACCTGAATTGTTTGGTATAGAAAATTGCTCATATGCGCCACCACCGCCGCCGCCGCCTGAAGGGAAGGAAGTACCATCAGCATACCAAGCACTCCAAGTTTTTATATTACCATTATCAACGTTGGGATATGATGGAGCTGCATAATTTCCACCTCCACCTCCAGCACCCCACATCTTAACTACAATATTTTTCGCATTTACAGGTGGAGTAAAATTATTTGGTGAAGAGTTTCCAAGTGCGCCAGAAGTAACCTGTACGCCATTTGCTATTGTATATACTTGTGTCTGAGGAGTTGTAGAAGAAGGCTCAGATGGTGGTATTTGACACAGTACAAGCTTGCCATTACTGTCAGCGCAAACTTGGCTACTTTCACTGTTAGTCAAGGTACTGACGTATGTGTTGCCATTTATCTTTAAATCAGAAGCAATGTTTGGTAAACCTGTACTAGTTCCGCCAGCAGCCAAGCCCACAAATGTATTACCCAAAAGATAAGAGTTCCTCCAAGACATAAATACCCCCGAAGATCCTGCCACTGCTAGACCCCCATACTTTATCTGGCTTATAGAGCTTATGTTTAATGGAGCTTGTGGATTACAAGAAGAAGGGTTTGTACAGCCAGATGGCGGTGGTGCCCATGAGCCAGTTGATTGCGCAGAAACAAACAATGCTCCCGCTCCTACAAGTACTGCTACTATTAAAACTTTTAGTGCTTGAATAAATTCTTTTTTCATAATGATGATAATATTACTGATAAATTTTTAATAACAATTTGTTAACAAGAGAAAAGTTTGCCACTATCATCCGCACAGACGCCTCTTTCTCCCGCACCAGACAGATTATTGACATACATATTACCGTTTATTCGGAGGTCAGCAGAAGGACCTCCAGACACAGAAGATCCAACATAAGTAGAGCCTCCAAAAAGATATGACTGTCCGAATGTTACAAACTGATTTGTCTCTTTTGCCACCTCTAAACCTCCTGTTTTTATTTGCGAGTTTGATCCTGTATTTATGAGAGCAGACTGCGCCACAGAGAACTGCGCTTGTAGATACTTTGAACCAAGCCCAACAAAGAGTCCGAGAATAATGAGTATGGTTGTGGATAATGCTTTTTTCATAGTTATATTTTTATTATTAAAATTCTATAAATATCGGCTTTTTTGGACCAGATGGACCAGAAGGCCATGGAGTATTGTCCCCAGCAACTTTGACATAGACCCTGTCTGTAAGATATCCGCTTGAAGTTGTGCCAGATGTACCTGTAGGGCAATCTATCTGGAATATAGTATTGCCTGTTATAGGGAAAGGTCCTTCTGTGCCGCTTGGATTTCTTGTCCCAAACCAAGTGTTATTGGAAGAATAAACAGTACACATACTAAATATATCCGTAGTGGTCCACTGTAAATCCACATTTCCTCCGCCCACTGGAAGCTGGATGGCTGTTGGGAATGTATGTGCACCTACAAAGCTGCTTGTTCCTGTTTTCCTTCCCTCCAAATTTAGCGCTGGGTGCAGATCTTGCGGCGCACGTATAGCAACAACTGTATTTGAAAATACATCTATGTGGAGCACAGGGTCAATACACTTCATCTGATAAGTCGTTGTGTTTGAAACAGACCCAGCAAGCAAGTAGAAATTCTTTGATGCGAAGTAGCTTGTTGTAGGGTTTGGCTGAAGGAAAGCACCGTTGTTCCAGTCTTGCGTTGTTCCAGTACCAGAAATAGCCTCGCAGCTAACAAGTCCATTTGCTCCGGTAATATTTGATTTCCATGTCAACTTCGCATATGTAGAGTTATAAGGATATGTTTGAGAAACAGTACCTCCCGACCCACAGCTGGGAGAAAGTAAGCCTGTTGAATCTGCTATACAAAGTTCAAGAGTCTTATCTGTCTGCGGCCAAGAAACTATAGTATCCGCATGCATAGTATTGCCATCTGCATCAAAACAATCTACACGGAAATGGGTGTCTTGATACGGAACAAAGACTGAGCCGACAGTGCGAGTTATGTTTGCTCCGGAAAGAGTAAGCAGGTTTCCCGTCCAGTTTGGTACTGCTTGTGAAGCACCTGTAATATTGTCTACAGCCATTCCTCCAGCACACGAAGTATAGTTCACTCCCGGGTCAGTAGAATACGTAAGCGACGTATAGTGGCTTGTACTTGCACCAGTGTTATTCAGATAAAGTGTAAGCGGTACATCTTGTGGATCTTCTGGCTCAGGATCGCCTTCGTACTTCACACCAGACATGTCTATCCATCCAGGACCAACGTATTTATCTATACCAAGAGCTGACTCACCCACAGTTCCCACGACATCTGCACTCCAAGCATATCCAGAAAATGGATAGTTAGTAGAGCCAGTTGGAGATGGAGTAGTGGACATTACCACATTTCTGCTTGTGCCATCAAAGGAAACCCAGCCATCCCAGCCGCCAGAGTTTGTGCCTGTGGCACCAGCACAGCCTGTCGGAGTTACAGCAGGAGCACAGAACCTTGCCCAGCCTATTATCCTTTGGTTTCCGGGGTTGCCGACTATGCGAGCATTTATTGCTGTAGCTGTCGGGTCCGTAGTTGGGAAGCCGGATAGTCCGCCAAACTTCAGCCAGCCCACATTGTCCGTACCAGCCACAGAGTCCCGAGGGTTTGCCCAAGCGTAGCCGTGCAGGAAACCATTACTGTCCACAGTAACTTTGTAGTTTGATCCGGTGCAACCGCTAGCGGTTTTGCAGTTGAAGCTGATAGTGCCAAAGTTCGCCGAGTACGCACTGCCAGAGAGTTCTGGTATAGCAGCCACAGTTATCTGCGCGTCTGCCACCTTTGTGTATCTTGAAAGACCGATGCCAGAGACAGCAAGCGCGAGAAGTGCAAATATGATGTATCCTTTCTTGATCTTCATTTTAACGAGAATTTAACTTATTAAAAATGTCGGTCTTTTGCTCGTCTGTAAGATTGTTGCCAGACCATTGCTCTTCTTGTGAATGTTGTATCACGGCTTGCTGGTCTGCCTCTGAGTATTCTGGCGCTGGATACATAGCTTCTGCCTGCTCTATGACTTGCTGCTTTTGCTCGTCTGTAAGTTCTTGGCCGGAGTTTACACCGCGAGAAACTTTCTGATGTTCATATCTGTACCAAAAAACGCCAAGCAAGACCACAAGCACCAGCACAAAAAGTGAAATGGCTAGGTTACGTGAAGCATGCGGATGTGAAGGAATAGGTTCCATACAAATATATAGTATCATTTCTTTTGGGCAGAGGAAGAAAAACATTGTGGATAAATGCGCGAGAAAAAGTTTTTGACTTTTCTGCGTTTTTTTGATAGCATAGTGAACATCAAGTCGGTCGCGAACCCGACTTTTTTTAATAAAATTTAATACTGCCTGCCTACGCAGGAAACAATAAAATATATGTTAGACCTAAAAACAATGAAATCTGCTCTTGAACAGCTTGAAGAAGAGCGAAAAATACCAAAAGAAAAGATCATAGAAGCCATAGAACAAGCACTTGCTGCTGCCTACAAGAAAGACTACGGTAAAAAAGGCCAGATAATCCGCGCAAAATTTGATACAGATACAGGAAAAACAGACTTCTACCAAGTAAAGATAGTGGTAGACGACACTACTGCACGCATACCTAAAGACGGCGAAAGCGAGGAAGAAATGCCAGAGGAGGTAGAGGGAGACGACCGTGTACGCTTCAATCCAGAGCACCATATACTGCTGGAAGATGCGAAGATAATGAAAAAGGACGCCGAAGTAGAAGACGAAATGATATTCCCTCTTGAAGGCAAAGACGATTACGGCCGCATTGCTGCCCAGACGGCAAAGCAAGTTATCATACAGCGTATCCGCGAAGCAGAACGCGGCGCAGTGATAGACGAATACGGCACAAAGGAGGGCGAGATAATAAACGGTATAGTATCAAAAGTAGAGAGAGGCAATATATATGTAGACTTCAACCGAGCTTCAGGCGTAATACCTTTTGAAGAGCAAATCCCGGGCGAACACTACCGTCGAGGCGACAGAATAAAGGCTTATCTCTACGCAGTAGAGGAATCTCCTCGTGGAGTAAACTTGCGCCTGTCCCGCAGCCACCCGAAACTTATAGAAAAACTTTTTGCAATGGAAGCACCAGAAATAGCCAGCGGCGTGGTAGAGATAAGGTCCATAGCTCGCGAAGCTGGTTCCAGAAGCAAAATAGCAGTTGCCACCAACGACGAACACATAGACCCAGTCGGCGCATGTGTGGGACAAAAAGGTGTCAGAGTAACAACAGTTATGAATGAGTTAAACGGAGAAAAGATAGACATCATACCTTGGTCTGAAGACCCGATGACATTTGTAGCCAACTCTCTGTCCCCAGCAAAAGCTCTTGATATAGAGATAAACGAAGACGAACGCAAAGCATCTATAGAAGTGGCAGACGACCAGCTTTCCCTAGCTATCGGCAAAGGCGGACAAAATGTACGACTTGCAGCAAAGCTAACTGGCTGGAGAATAGACATCAAAGGCATAAAGGGAGAAGAAATGGATAGCGATGAAGACATAGCAGACGATGACGAAGGATTTGTAAAGCTCTCTGACCTGAAAGAAGATGCGGGAGAAAACGTCGCGGACGAAGATAACACGGAAACAGAAGCTATCGCGGACGAGATGATGGCAAGCGAGCCAGAAGTAGAAGTAACAGAGGAAAAAGAAGAATAACAGAGCAGAAAAAAACGCCGCTTTTCAGCGGCGTTTTTTTCTGCTACCATGAAACCATGGCAAACATAAATCATAAACCTTCAAAGTACATGCTAAACCTTCTGCATGTACTTCCGTCTTTTGCAGATGAAACAAATGCTATTGCGAACACGATAATAGAAGTATCTGCCGGCTCAATAAACAAATACGAGCTCATAACAGAGAGCGGGCAACTAAAGCTGGACAGAGTTGGCTACTCTTCTCTTGCCTATCCGTTCACATACGGAGCTATACCTCAGACTTGGGACCTAGATGGAGACCCTCTGGATGTAGAGATAGTAAACATCACCGAACCATTGGTTCCAGGGTCTGTGGCAGAAATACGTATTATAGGTGCAATGAAGTTCGTAGATGGAGGCGAAGTGGACGACAAAATTATTGCTGTTTTGGCTAGCGACAAACGCTCTGACCATATAAAAGAGTACACAGACCTTGGCGAATACTTCTTAAAGGAAACGAAATACTATTGGGAGAACTACAAAGCCCTGAAAAAGCCTGGCACAGGCGCAGTCGGAGAATTCCTCGGCAAAGATGAAGCTGTGAAGATAGTAAAAGAATGCACGGAACGCTACCAGAGTGAATATGCACCAAAGCTAGCGGAATAAAAGATGTGGAACTTGTCAAATGTACCGCCGTCACGGCGGTATTTTGATATGCGTTATATATGATGTGCTTAGATTATAAACTTAATCCAAAATTTTATGAAAAAATATCTTATTGTTGTCCTGTGTGCCTTAGCTCTTTCGCCGATAGCTACGTCTGCACATTACAATACAACAGGCGAAAAAAATAAAAATGGGGAAAGCAGATTAAACATTGGTTTATTTGTAAAGAAAGATGACGACACAAAGAAAGACGACAAGCGTAAAAACAAAGGTGAAGTAAAGACAAACGTAAATGTGAACATGGGCAAGAGGTTCTTTAATAATTTTAACAACAGTGGCAAGTTTATGGACTGGAAAATCAGATTTGATGCACATAAAAAGTTCGGCATGGCGCTTGAGAACTTTGACAACATCATCGCTCGCATAGACACTCGTGTGGCAAAGATGAAGACAGATGGCAAGAACACTGCTACTGCAGACACATTCATAGCAACAGCAAAGACAAACCTTGCTGACGCGAAAAACTTCCAAGCTCAGATAAAGGCTATAGTAGACGCTCACCCAGCCAACACAGATGTAACAGATGCCGAGAAAACACAGATCAAAGATTTGGCAACAAAGGAAAAGACTTCCCTAAAAGCAGTTTGGGAAAACTTGGTAAATGCTATGAAAGAGCTGCACAAGATAGATATGGCAGCAAAAACTAGCGCAACTACAACAACCACAAATTAGTAGTATAATGTACGCATTATAAGTTAGCTGTAAATCAAATGGAAAATGAAGTAAACAATTCTGCAGATGTTTCAAGGCAAGGTTCTGGTTCTGTTATTGGCTTGGTTATACTTATCATCATATTGGCTTTCGGCGGTGTATACCTGTACAACCGCTCCAAGAACGCTCCTGTGAACGACACAACTGTACAAGAAGATATGGTAAACGATGGCACTATGCCGACAGGAGACACAGGTACGAGTGTGGATGCGTCTATGTCTTCCGAGCAGAACATGCAAAGCTCTGATGACCTGAACAGCATAGACCAAGACTTGAATTCTACAGATGTAAACTCTTTGGATGCAGGACTTTAAAATGCGTTAGTTAGGAAAAATACACAGCCCCGCGCGGCTCTG